>Ga0214473_10009077_pt1 | contig 11758 bp, 12 predicted proteins | sample RVTome_7_FD_203509 | JGI IMG/M metagenome (GOLD analysis project Ga0214473, IMG submission 203509) | Soil microbial communities from uranium-contaminated site in the Upper Colorado River Basin, Wyoming, United States - RVT98D197 | ecosystem: Environmental > Terrestrial > Soil > Contaminated >...
ATTTTGTAATTGAGAATGAAAAATATGAACAATACGGGGCGGTAGTAAACCTGCTGGTATTCCGGGAACCCGGCAAACTTTGACAGGGGAGTTGTGAAGGTTAGAAGCATTTCTTTGGAAGAAAGGTTAATTCTCGGATTATCCACTATCATTAGATAGTCATCCCACAAGAAATCATTCCGGATAGAATATGCAAATGCAATTATTACGAGCAGAATAAGTATGATATAGTTTTTCATCATTATGAATATGCGTTGTGGCTAATGGATTAAGGGGTTTTTATTTCATATGTCTTTATCTTCCGGTGAAGATTGCTTCTTTCTATATCAAGGGCTTCTGAGGTCTTTGATATGTTCCAGTTATTTTCCTCAAGTTTTTTTATAATGTAATCTTTTTCAAAAGTGTCTCTGGCATCCTTGAGTGTTTTAAATACGAAATAGTCCGGTCCCTCATGTTCTCCGGGGATAAAAAGAGTTTTCCCTGTTATTATGTCCGACGATGTCATTATGACGAGTCTTTCTATCAGATTTCTTAACTCTCTGACATTCCCCGGCCAGTTATAGTTTTTGAGCATAATCATCGCCTCGGGAGCTATTTTTTTAGGAGTCTTTCCGTACTCGGCTCCTATATTTTTCAGGAAATGTTCGACTATGAGGGGGATGTCGTTTTTTCTTTCCCTCAGCGGCAGCACTTTTAAAGGAATAACATTGAGCCTGTAAAAAAGGTCTTCTCTGAAGTTTCCTTTCTTGGCCTCATCCATAAGGCTTTTGTTTGTTGCCGCAATAATCCAGACATCTACGCTTATTTTCTTACTGCCTCCGACTCTCTGAAACTCCTGGGTCTCTATAACACGCAGCACCTTTGCCTGTGTCTGCATGGACATGTCACCTATTTCGTCAAGGAACAGTGTACCGCTGTCTGCGAGCTCAAATTTCCCTTTTTTTTGCTCAAGCGCCCCAGTAAAAGAACCTTTCTCATGACCGAAAAGTTCACTCTCAATAAGTTCCTGTGGTATTGCAGCACAGTTAACCTCTACAAAAGGCATTTTGGCCCTTGCGCTTGATTCGTGGAGAAGCCTTGCCACAAGTTCTTTACCAGTGCCGCTCTCGCCTGTTATAAGTACTCTTCCGTTGCCTTTTGATGCCATCTCTATTTGTTGTCTTAATTTGTTTATCTCAGGAGACTCTCCTATCAAAGTCCATTTTTTAAGCAGACTTTCTTTGAGGGCTTTGTTTTCCATTTCAAGTGAGCTTTTCTCGATAGCCCTTTTAGATACAATCAGCACCTTCTCGAGAGAGAGAGGTTTTTCAAGAAAATCATAAGCTCCCATTTTTGCAGCTTTTACGGCAAGTTCAATATTCCCATGACCTGATATCATGATTACAGGCAGGTCCGGTCTGAGTGGTTTTATTTCCTGCAGGGTCTCGATTCCGTCCATGCCCGAAAGCCATATGTCCAGGAGGACGAGGTCAGGAGAATGCTCCTTCAGTATCTTTATTGCTTCTTCTCCTGAAATTGCAGACAGTATGTCATAACCTTCATCTTCGAATATGCCTGAGAGACTTTCCCTTATTCCTTCTTCATCATCAACAATAAGAACTATAGGTTTTGACACTTAAAATCTCCTTTATAAATTAAACGACTTTACCGGCATTTCCACTGTAAAGATTGTTCCCCTGGGGGAGTTGTCTTTAACTCTTATATAGCCCCTGTGCTCTGTAACGATTTTATTTGCAATGGCAAGCCCAAGTCCTGTGCCGCCTTTTTTGGTAGAGAAATATGGCTGAAATATTTTTTCTTTGTCCTCTTCCCTCATGCCAGGCCCGTCATCTGCAATATCCATAAACACCCTGGTTGCTGCCTTATCGAGATATACTCTTAGTTCTATATTACCGCCCTTTTCTATTGCCTGAAATGCATTGTCAAAAATATTAATCAAGACCCTCTTAAATTGCTCTCCATCCATCTCAATCAATGGTATATTATCAGGTATTGAGAGCTTTATGTTAAACTCCCTGTAGTCTTTGTAGAGTTCCATAACCTCATCTATTATGTAAGCAAGATTGGTTGGTTTCTTGTTTATCTCCGGCATCTTCCCCAGCCTTGAGAATTCGTCAACCAGTCTTTTTAAACTATCCACTTCTTTTACTATTGTTTTTGCAGAGCGCTCAAATATCTGGTCAAAGTCGTTGTCTTTCTGTTCCCATTTTTTTAACATTCTCTCTGCGGATAATTTTATGGGTGTAAGCGGATTTTTTATCTCGTGTGCGATTCTTCTGGCGACCTCTTCCCATGCAAGTGTTTTTTGAGCCTTTATAACGTTCGTAAGGTCATCGAAAACAACCAGCAGTCCTATCGGAGTAGAGGCGTCATTTCTCAGTGTGGTTACAAAAACTCTTAATGTCAGGCGTTTGTCGCTGACCGATACCCTTACATCTTTTTCAATGCCGCTGAGTTCTTTTATTATTATTCCATTTATAAGGGCATGCAGTTCTTCCGAGGTAATTCTTGCCATCAAATCCCTGTAATTTTTGCCGATTATGTCCTCAGGATTTACCTCCAGGATGGAGCATGCGGCATTGTTCATTGTCAATATCCTGCCTGACAAATCAAGGAAGACAACCCCGGAATTAATATTTGCAAGTATGTTTTCCATCCATAATCTTCTTCTGTCAGATTCCATGTGTGCGTGTTGGAGAGTTTCTTTGCCTGTTTTCAATTCAGACACCATGTGGTTAAATGAGTTTATCAGAAGCCCTATCTCATCCTCTCTCTGAAGGTCCACGTGTACAGAAAGGTTTCCAGAGGCGACTTCCTCAGTAGCCTGTGCGAGGTTCTGTATAGGATCTGTAATCCCCTTTGCAATCCTGAGGGCTATCCAGAGAGACATGAAGACGACAATCAGGGTAAAGAAAGCGAATATCAGCAGGAAATTCATTTTCAGAGGCACCTTCCAGGATTCTAATTTAAGATAATCCTGATAAGCGCTTTTTATCTTTTCTACATTAACGGCTATATCTTTTGGAAGATGGGTTTCAGCGATTATAATTCCGGTCAGTTTTCCGGCAGAGTACTCAGGTACAACAGCTCTTATAGTATCCCCATCCTCACCTGATATGACCTCAGTGCCTTCTTGCCCGTTAAATGCAGTCTTAATAAGTTCAGTTGGATTTTCAGGAGCATTGATCATGCGCGTTATTTTGTATCCTGAATAGGCTTTTTCACCGTTTGAAGCTGCTTTTGCAGTCTCCAGGGTCTTTTGCCTTTCAATTTCATAGATTGCCTTTGCAACTTCGAGCGAGCTGGTAATGGGCTGTCTGAACTGAGGAGTGAGCAGTTTGTCTATGTAGTTTGTAACGAGTCCGCTTGCCACAAGAAATAAAATTGCAGATGGTATGAATGTCAGGACAACAAATATAGCAACTATTTTAGTTTTGAATTTATACCCGAGGATTTTCTGCTTTCTTTCAATATACAGCTTGACAAGGCTTTTACCGACGAAAAACATCAATGTCAGGAGAGCGATTATATTCAGGTTAAGGAGGATAATAAGGATTATCCTTGTCATTATTGATACGGTTTCCAATCTCATGTAATGAAGTTCGACAGCAGCTGCGGCAATGATGAAAATGAAAATGCCTATTGATATCAGGCCATTTCTAAGATTTCTCATTTGGATAACCTCACCTGAAATCGTGGGGAGTCTTTTATGATATTGAATTCTTTTTCCGGGACAAAAAAGAACAAATAACTGATGACGGACGGCAGTCTTCTAAGTCTGGACTCGACGGTTATCCTTACAAAGTAGTTATCGGTTTCGAGCTCTTTTACGTTTGTCAGCTTCAGTTCAGTAATGTTTAATGACCACTTAAGCATGGCGTCAAACTCATGAAATCTTTTTTCTATAAGAAGCATTCCGTCAAAAGATGTTGCTATGTATTCTTTTTTTACCGGATCACATTTCAGTGTTTTTAGGAGTGTTTTTCCCAGTACAAATTCGTCCGGCCACATTTTCCATATCCTGAAAAGGTCTATATGAAATGTGATGTCTTTGGCCATGCCGTTTTTCAGGTCCTGTATCTGATTTTCGTCCAGCACCAGGCTTGTTGTAACATATAACTCATTATTCGTAATTTTTGTTTCAGGCCCCGTTATCTCTGCGCTGATTGCCGGAGAAGTAGTGACCAGAAGGCAATAAATTAAAATGGAAAAACAAAAAATATACTGACATGTCTTTTTTATCAATTTGGACTTGACATCTCCTCAGGAAAAATTTATTTTCATTATACCATAATAAAGACAGTGAACAGTGAACAGTGAATAGTGTAAAATTAGGCTGACTATTCACTTAATACTATTCACTAACGACTGTCAAAGGAGGGCTTATGGATATTAAATCTGTAAAGATAGATATGCCCGAGAACTGCAATGTTATACTTGGGCAGACGCATTTCATAAAAACAGCAGAGGATCTTTATGAGATTATAGTTACCTCTGTGCCGCACGCACGTTTCGGCATTGCATTTACAGAGGCATCCGGTCCGTGTCTCATAAGGACGGAAGGTAATGATAATGAACTCATCGATGTGTGTGTGAGAAATCTTCAGTCTATGGGCGCGGGACATGTGTTTTGCATAATTCTCAAAGATGCGTATCCCATAAATGTTCTTAACCAGATAAAAAATTGCCCCGAGGTATGCAGGATATTCTGTGCTACAGCAAATCCTGTTGAGGCTATAATAGGGGTTATGCCTCAGGGCAACGGTGTCATGGGGGTTGTCGATGGTTTTGCGCCGAAAGGGCGAGAGACAGCGGAAGACAAGGCTCACAGGAAGGAATTTCTGAGAAAAATTGGATATAAGCTGTGAGGATCAGAGGCGAGGATCCAAGATGTCCTTTCTGCGGGCGCTTATTTGAAAGACCGCATGATATAAAGACTGAGATGGGAAATGTGTTCTCCGGAGGGAAATGCGGGTGCGGAGCAGTGTATATTTTTGACCGTAGTGGACATAATCTTGGAGAGTCATATGTTGACGGGCTGGTTTTTGCCTGTAATGGCGACTGGGAAACCGCCTGGAAGTTAATCCCTGATATTGATTACAAGGTTGAATCGTTCTATTATGACAGGGAAAATCATAAACTGCGGGAAGGGGTTAAAAAAGGCGGCAGGCCGGTAGAAAATCTTTTATTTATATCATTAAAGAATAATGCAAAGAGAGAGGGCGAGGCTGATAAGTAATTATAATTTGCCAATAAAATTTATTTATTTGACCGAAGATAGGAAGATGTATTAGTGTTGATAGCCTAATTTCAAAATGATAAAGAGACCATAAACCAAAAATAATAACAAATTGATAATAAGAAGTTTAGGTTTTGTCTCAAAAATATTGTATTTTGATGCTCACTACGTTGATTCGGGAGAGTTCTCCCATAACAGAAAATTTGTAACAAAAGAAGGAGGGACGTAAAATGCCAATGATGGATTTTCAGGGAAAACAGATCGAGGTTGATGATGACGGCTATATTATTAATCTTGATGACTGGACTAAAGAGATTGCAGTTCATTTAGCAGGGATGGATGGTATAACACTTTCAGACTCTCACTGGGAGGTTATCAATTTCCTCAGAGACTATTACAAACAGTACCAGATTGCACCGATGATAAAAATTCTCGTTAAAGAGATCGGTAAAGCAATGGGACCTGAAAAGGGTAACACCAAGTACCTTTATGAGCTGTATCCGGGCGGACCTGCAAAGCAGGCATGTAAATACGCAGGACTTCCAAAACCGACAGGTTGCGTATAATTAAAAAAGTTTGATGATTGGCACCTCATTGATCTCAGAATCACTGGGGTGCCTTCATAACAAGAAAATCCCGAAAAAGGAAAAAGGGATTATTACTCTTGCTGCTTGAAAAATAATCTTTTTGCTCTTGCTGTTTGTAATTAGGTTTTCTTTACTTTGAATAATGTAAGGAGTGGCCTGTAAGATAAATGAAGCTCAAGAATCTCCTGTCAGAAAAAAGAGCCGCCATCTTGGGGAGGTGGTTCGAAATGGTATTAGACAGCTATCCCGCTGATACTGCAAGTTTTCTTAAACAGCAAAAAAACCAGTTCGCTAATCCTGTAGGCGCTGCTATCTCTCAAGGTATAAACGGTATTTTTGAAGAACTCCTGAGTGATAAGGATTCCGATACAATCTCTCCTTTTCTCGATAATATCATCAGGGTAAGGGCTGTTCAGGATTTTACCCCATCTCAGGCTGTTGCCTTTATTTTCAATCTTAAAAAAGTGATTCGTGAAGAACTGGGAAAAGAAATCTCAGAAAATCAGCTCTCTGATGAATTATCCTCTCTCGAAGCCAGAATAGATAAAATGGCTATGCTCTCTTTTGATATATATGTGAAATGCAGGGAAAAAATTTATGACATTAAGGCAAATGAGTTGAGGAGTATGACTTTCAGGCTGTTGCAAAGAGCAAATCTTATATGCGAGGTCTCTGAGCAGGAAAAGGAATTCTTAGACACCAAGAATCTTAACGTAAAAAGAAAAGAGGTAACGAAATGAAAACCTTATTTCCCTTCTTTGCAGTTATTGCGCTTGTTCTGCTTGCATTCGCAGGGGTAAAGGCAAATATGCATTTCCTCTTCGGAGTAGTTATCCCGTATGCCGCACTCGGCATCTTTTTACTCGGGGTAATCTACCGCGTTGTAAAATGGGGAAGTTCGCCTGTCCCGTTCCGCATCCCAACGACATGCGGGCAGCAGAAGTCTTTGCCGTGGATTAAGCAAAATAAAATTGAAAACCCATCCGGTTCATTGGGCGTGATCGTAAGGATGGCCCTGGAGGTTCTTGTTTTCCGTTCTCTGTTCAGGAATTTGAAGACTGAACTGAAGGAGGGCAAGGTTGTTTATGGATGGGAAAAGTGGCTCTGGATGGCCGGATTGGCGTTTCACTGGTCCTTCCTCATAATACTGGTCAGGCATCTCAGGTTCTTTATGGAAAATGTACCCCCGCTCCTTAAAACAATTGAAAGCCTTGACAGCTTTCTGCAGGTAGGTGTACCGCTGTTCTACATAACCGATGCTGTCATTCTGGTGGCGGTGACATATCTTTTCTTCAGGAGGGTTTATATACCTCAGATAAAATACATTTCGCTTGCAGCTGATTATTTTCCCCTGTTCCTGATTCTCGGAATTGCTGTGACCGGCGTGCTTATGAGGTATTTTTTCAAGGTTCACATTGTAGGCGTGAAGGTATTGGCTATGGGATTAATAAATTTTAAACCTGATCCTAAAATACTCAATGAGATTGGTGTTCTCTTTTACATTCATCTATTCCTTATAAGCATTTTGTTCGCTTATTTCCCATTCAGCAAGTTGATGCATCTGGGCGGAGTATTCCTGAGCCCGACGAGAAATCTTGCGAATAACAGCCGTGAGGTCAGACATATAAACCCATGGAATTACCCTGTCCATGTTCATACATATGAAGAGTACGAAAACGATTTCAGGGATAAAATGAAAGCGGCTGGATTACCAGTCGAGAAGGAGTGAAGATGGCGGCAAAACTTCAAAAACCGGAAGAACTCATAAAGATAGATTACAAACCTTCCAAGAAAGACTGGATGGATACCCCTACTGAATTTAAGGAAGGCATGTACTGCTGGGGTGCAAAAGGTAAAGACCTTAAGATCCTCGACTTTCCCAATGCACGGGACTGGTCGCCGAAGGAAGAAGACTGGAAACTGCCTGAAAACTGGAAAGATACAATATTGGAAGCGTTGGCAGACCGGCTCAGCAAGTACCGTTCTTTCAGGCTTTTCATGGATATATGTGTGAGATGCGGCGCCTGTGCTGATAAGTGCCATTTCTTTATCGGGGGCGGAGATCCCAAGAATATGCCTGTCCTCAGGGCTGAGCTTATGAGGTCTGTATACAGAAAGTATCACACAACAGGCGGCAAGATATTCGGCAAGACAGCCGGAGCCAGAGAACTTACGCTGGATGTGCTTAAGGAGTGGTGGTACTATTTCTATCAGTGCACTGAATGCCGCCGCTGCTCTGTTTTCTGCCCTTACGGCATTGATACTGCTGAGATTACCATGATGGGAAGGGAATTCATGAACCTGCTGGGCCTGAACACAGGCTGGATTTCAGGACCTGTTGCCAATTGCTATATGAAAGGAAATCACCTTGGCCTCGAGCCCCACGCCATCATGAACAGCATTGAGGGCATGATCGACGACATAGAGACCATCACAGGTATCAGGATAAACCCTTCTTTCAACCGGAAGGGCGCAGAGATACTGTTTGTCACCCCATCCGGCGACCTTTTTGCTGATCCCGGCACATTCACCTGCATGGGCTACCTGATGCTTTTCCACGAGCTTGGGATTGATTACACATGGTCTACATACGCTTCCGAAGGCGGCAACTTCGGGTTCTTCACTTCCAACGAGATGGCGAAAAGGCTGAACTCGAAAATATATGCTGAAGCCAAGAGACTGGGAGTGAAATGGATTATTGGCGGAGAATGCGGGCACATGTGGAGGGTGCTTAGTCAGTATATGGACACATGGAACGGGCCTGCTGATTTTCTTGAGGTGCCCAAATCTCCGATAACAGGAACTGTTTTTGACAATGCAAAATCCATGAAAATGGTTCACGTAGCTGAATTTACAGCTGATTTGATAAAGCACGGCAAAATTAAGCTTAACCCGGGCAGAAATGACAATCTGAAGGTCACATATCATGACTCCTGCAATACCGCCAGGGGTATGGGGCTTTTAGAGGAACCTCGTTATATTATAAATAATGTCTGCAACCATTTCTATGAGATGCCTGACAACACCATCAGGGAGCAGACCTTCTGCTGCGGCAGCGGTACAGGACTGAATGCATCAGAGAATATGGATTTGAGGATGAGGGGAGGCCTCCCGAGGGCAAATGCCGTGAAACATGTTCGCGACCAGCACGGCGTAAACATGCTGGCTAATATCTGCGCGATTGACAGGGCTACGCTTTCAGCCTCTATGGATTACTGGGTCCCTGGTGTAAAAGTTACCGGGGTTCACGAGCTTGTGGCCAATGCCCTGATAATGAAGGGGGAAAAGGATAGAGAGACTGACTTGCGGGGAGAACCCCTTCCAGGAAAGGAGGGCAAAGAGTAATGTATGACAGCGGAAAAATAATCATTGGACTTATAATCTTCCTGGCTCTGGTGACATTTCCTTTTTACAACAATATAGGGAAGGTCAATGCCAAGCCTGAACTGAAGATTGATACACCTGAAATTCAGAAACTTCCTGAACAGGAAAGAAAATGCGTAGAATCCAAGGAATTTATGAGGGGAGGGCATATGCAGCTTCTGAATGACTGGAGAGATTCTGTTGTTCGCGAGGACAACAGGCTTTATAAAAATGCTGCCAACAAAGAGTTTAATATGAGTCTCCAGAATGAATGCATGAGGTGCCATTCGAACAAAAAGGATTTTTGTGACAAATGCCACAATTATATGGCAGTAGTACCTTACTGCTGGGATTGCCATATCGCGCCGAAGGAGAAGAAGCCATGAGTATGAATAGAAGAGAATTTATAAAACTTGCAGGAATCTCCACTCTGGTTGGTGTTGGAAGTGTGGCGGTATTTAATAAACTCCAGAATAATGCACTGGAGGCATCTGAGTTTATTGCCGGTCCCGAAGCCCTGAAAGCAAAAAAATGGGCTATGGTGGTTGATATGAGTAAATTCAAGACACCTGAGGATTACAAAAGATGCATAGATGCCTGCCATACTGTTCACAATGTCCCTAATTTCAATAATCCGAAGGATGAGATTAAGTGGATGTGGACAGAGACTTTTGAGCACTCATTCCCCAATCAGGAAAATCCGTACATGACTGAAGAGACAAAGGAAAAACCTTTTCTGCTTCTTTGCAACCACTGTGCTAATCCTGCCTGTGTAAGGGTCTGCCCGACAAAGGCTACCTTCAAAAGAAAAGACGGTATTGTTATGCAGGATATGCACCGCTGCATTGGCTGCAGGTTCTGTATGGCTGCATGCCCGTTTGGAGCAAGGAGTTTCAACTACAGAAGCCCTCGCGGCAAGGATGCTAATGGCCAGCCATTGATCAAAGAAGAAGATACAACATATCCCACAAGGACGATAGGTGTTGTTGAAAAATGCACTTTCTGCCCGGAAAGACTTGCTGTCGGCAAGCTCCCGAAATGTGTGGAAGTGGCAAATGAGTTCTCAAAAGGAGCGCTTGTATTCGGCGACGCGGATGACCCTAACTCAGAGGTGAGAAAAATCCTGAGCACAAAATACACAATACGCCGCAAACCTGAGCTCGGAACAGAACCAAGTGTTTTTTATGTGATAGGAGGTAATGACTATGCAATTGTCCCTGAGATTTTATAAGCATGGAATGCTCGGTATTTTTTGTATGACAGGAGGTAACGACAATGCTTGATAAAGCTTTAACCGGAAGTAAAAAATACTGGATATGGTTGTTCTTCCTGATGGGCATTATCGGAGCAGGCGTTATTGCCTATCTGTACCAGTTCAAGAATGGTTTGGGTGTGACAGGTCTTAGCAGGGATGTATCATGGGGGCTTTACATAGGCCAGTTCACATTCCTTGTCGGTGTGGCAGCTTCTGCAGTTATGCTCGTCATACCTTACTATCTGCATGACTTCAAGAAATTCGGGAAGATTGTTATCCTCGGAGAATTTCTTGCTATTTCCGCTGTCACCATGTGCATCCTGTTCATCTTTGTGGATATGGGACAGCCGATGAGGATTATGAATGTAGTACTGCATCCGACCCTGAACTCTGTCATGTTCTGGGATTCGGTTGTCCTTAGCGGCTACCTTTTCCTTAATCTTGTAATCGGCTGGGTTACCCTTGAATCAGACAGCAAGGGAATAAAACCCCCGCAATGGATAAAGCCTTTCATTTATATTTCTATACCCTGGGCAGTCAGCATTCACACTGTAACGGCGTTTCTCTATGCCGGTATCCCGGGAAGGCATTTCTGGCTGAGCGCCATAATGGCGGCACGATTCCTTGCATCAGCATTTGCAGGCGGACCGGCGCTGCTTATCATTCTTGCACTGATTGTCAGAAAGCTGACAAAATTCGATCCCGGAAAAGAGCCTATTCAGGCGCTTGCAAAGATTGTCACATATGCAATGTATGCAAATGTGTTCTTCCTCGGACTCGAAATATTTACAGCGTTCTACAGCGGCATACCGGGACATCAGCACTCATTCCATTATCTGTATGCAGGCATTGACGGACACAACAAGCTTGTTCCATTAATGTGGACCTCGAGCATCCTTGCAGTAGTGGCTTTAGTTCTGCTGATTTTCCCTTCATTCAGGAAAAAAGAGGGAGTGCTTGCCTTTGCCTGTGTATCATTGTTTATTTCCTTATGGATAGACAAGGGATTCGGCCTTATCGTCGGAGGTTTTGTGCCAAACATGTTCGAAAGAATTACAGAATACTGGCCGACACTTCCTGAATCTATTATAACCCTTGCAGTCTGGGCAGCAGGGTTCCTGGTTCTTACTATCCTTTACAAGATTGCAGTTACAGTAAGAGAAGAAACAGCAGGTATTGAGATAGAACACTAAAATATAATCAAATATCAGCTAAAGGGAAGGGCTCATTCTATCCGGAATGAGCCCTTTTTTTCTTGAAAATGTGAAAAGTACGTTGCTTTTTTAAGAGTGGATTAGAAATAATAAATAAGGA
>Ga0214473_10009078_pt1 | contig 11757 bp, 13 predicted proteins | sample RVTome_7_FD_203509 | JGI IMG/M metagenome (GOLD analysis project Ga0214473, IMG submission 203509) | Soil microbial communities from uranium-contaminated site in the Upper Colorado River Basin, Wyoming, United States - RVT98D197 | ecosystem: Environmental > Terrestrial > Soil > Contaminated >...
GCCGGACCGGATGCTCTCCGCAGAGGAGGCCGCCGCGCTCACCAGGCGGTACATGGAGCTGATGCGTGCGGAGGACCTGGTTGCGCCGGCGGGCGCGAAGAATGGCGATCGATTATGAACGCTTCCGAGGCGTTTTCGCCTCTGCTGCTTTCCGTGCAGCGAGAGCTTGGCGGATGAGGCGGCGGGCCATCGAGCTGACGGGGATATCCTCCTCAAGCGAGAGGCGCTCGATTTCCTCCCGCAACGCCTTCTCCATCCGCACCAGGATGGCGTCGTCGTACCTTCCCGATCCCTTGGTCTTCGCCATGCGGGTAATTTATCACGATATAAAAGTATTGACACTTGGATAATATTGATATACAATATTTAATAATGATAAAGGACGGAAAGGGGGTGAAGCGGATGGCCGAAGGAGAGGAGAGCAGGCTGTTGACGGTCCCCGAGGTGGCAAAACGGCTCAGGCTCAGTCGAGGGCGCACCTACATCCTTCTGGCAAAGGGTGCTATCGCGAGGATCAAGGTAGGCGGAGCGGTCCGGATCGACTCGCGAGATTTTGAGGCTTACATCCAGAGGCTTCGGCAAGGAGGACCGACACCGAAAGACGCAGCATAAGGAACCCAACCACGAAACCTTGAAAGGAGGAAGTCATGTCAAGCACGACGAGAAACGTGGTTGAGAAAGACGGAATCCACGTGGGCAAGGACGGCCTGAGCTACGCGCTCGAATGTATCGTCGAAGAGGAGCCCATCCGGGAATGCTCCTTCTGCGGGCAGCCATATCGCAACATCGGCGCCCAGGTTCAGACGCGATGCGGTCTTGAGATTTGTTACACATGCCTCATCTCCGGGCCGCGGGCTGTCGCCAGGAAGGCGCGGAAGCGCAGGAGCCTGAAGGAGGCCGTGGAGGTCTTCAGGACGTTGGACAGTTTCGCACGGATCCCGGGCGGTGCCCTGGCACTCAAGATCGCCGAAGGGTACCGGGAACTTGATACCAGGGTCAGGAAGGAGGCGTGACCATGGCAAGAGGTCGTGGCATCTACCGGAGGAACAAAGTCTGGTGGATCCGATACGCTGGCCCTGACGGGAGGATTCGGTTCGAGTCCTCCCGCTCCACGTCCTGCAAGAAAGCCGAATCCATGCTCCTCCAGCGAAGAAAGGACGTCGAGGAGGGGAAGGACCCCATCCCTGCCAGACGGATCCGTCATCACACCTTCATGGAGCTTGCCGCAGTGTACCTTCAATGGGCAGTCCGCCAGCGGTCGTTCCGGTCGAAGAAGGTCATCATGGGAGTGCTTACCAAGGAGTTCGGAATAACCCCCCTGCGGAGGTTCGGCACCCGGCTGGTCGAGGAATACCAATCGAGGATGCTGACCGCGGGGAAGAAGCCCGCGACGGCCAACAGGCACCTGGCGACGCTCAAGCATGCGTTCACCAAAGCCGTCGAGTGGGAGATGATCGAAGAAGAGGTACTGAAACGAGTTAGGCGGGTGAAGCTGCTCCAGGAGAACAACCGGCGTCTGCGCTACCTGTCCCGGGAGGAATCCGCGGCCCTCATCAACGCTTGCAGCCCGCATCTTCGCCCCATTGTGGTCACAGCCTTGAACACGGGAGCCCGAAAGGAGGAGATCCTTTCGCTTGAATGGGATCGTCACGTCGACCTTCGGCACAACTTCATTTTGCTGGACTTGACCAAAAACGGAGAGAGGCGAGAACTGCCGATCAACCTGACGCTTCGCGAGGTCCTCTCGGGGATCGTCCGGCGGATCGACTCCCCTTATGTGTTCGTCAACGACGAGGGGAAACGTTTCGGAGACGTGAAGAAGTCATTCTACGCGGCGTGCCGCCGGGCGGGGATCAAGGATTTCCGGTTTCACGACCTCAGACATTGCTTCGCTTCACACTTGGTCATGGCGGGAATCGACATCACTACAGTCAAAACCCTTCTCGGCCACAAGACGCTTACGATGACCCTCCGATATTCCCACCTTGCCCCGTTCCATACCCGGAACGCCGTTGCGGCGTTAGACCAGGCCCTCACCGGGTCCAACTGTACAAAAACTATACAATCGCCCTCCCAGGACGAAAAAAGGACTCAGTCGGAACCGGCCAAGTCCTTGATTTTCCATGGTGGCCCCTCGCAGAATTGAACTGCGGACACGAGGATTTTCAGTCCTCTGCTCTACCATCTGAGCTAAAGGGCCACTCTTTCGTAAAAAAAAGAATTCTAGCGGATTGCGCGAGCGGGTGTCAAGCGTCGGTCCGGACGACAAGCGTCCTGCACACCCGGTCGTGGAGCCCCTGCTTGCGTTTGTCGAACGCAATCCAGAGGTAGCCGATATAGAGCGTGAACTCGCAGAGGAAGTATCCCAGCCAGCGGAGAAACGCCCTGCGGTAATCCAGTGGAGAGCCGTCCTCGTTGATGACCTTGATCCTGAGCGCCATCTTTCCGAAGGTCTGCCCGAAGGCGCCGTGCAGGTACACGTAGTAGAAAATGGGGAAGCCGAAAAAGAAGACCGCCCGGACGATGTTTTCCATGGAAAATACGTCTGTGATGGCGTAGATGTCTTCGATCGTACCGGGTGCCCAGATTCCCCCCGACGCGCCGAGCTTGTCCACAAGGTAGAAGAGGGAGTAGATCCCCAGGATGACGAGGAGGTCGATGATCCGCGCTGCCGCACGGACCCAGAAGCCGGCGTAGGGAACCTCGGGCGTTGTCAACTGGCCTCCCTTACCCTTTTTCGAAATGATACATCGCCATGCTGAGCACGGCGACCGCCGCGGTCTCCACGCGCAGAATCCGCGATCCCAGGCCGGCGCGCAGGAAACCGGCCCCTTCCGCCTCCTTCACCTCGTCCTCCGAGAATCCCCCCTCGGGGCCGACCAGCAGGGCAATGCTCTTCGCCCGACCCAGCCCGGAAAGAACCTTCTTCAGTCCGAACCGGCCTTCCCCTTCGTAGAAGATGACCTTCCCTTCCGACGCGGCGCCGGCCCGCAGCGCATCCGCGTAGGAGAGCAAGGGGGAAACCTCGGGAATGCGGCCGGAGCCGCACTGTTTCGCCGCGGCGAGTACGATCCGCTCCCACCGCAGGAGACGTTTCCTCGCATCCTGGGAGTCGAGCCGGGGGATGGTGCGGGACGACCGGAAGGGAATCACGCGAAAGCTGCCGAGCTCGGTCGCCTTCTGCAGGATGAAGTCCATCTTGTCCGCCTTGGGAAGCCCGACCATGAGAGTGACCGCCACTTCGGGCGGGGGCTCGGGCGGCAAGGACTCCAGTACTTCGGCGCGGAGGGAGCGCGAGGTCGCTTCCAGGATTCGCATCCGGTAGCGGGTTCCTTCCTCGTCGAAGGTATAAAAGGAGTCCCCGGCCCTCAGTCGAAGGGACCGCAGCATGTGCCCGGCCTCGGTTCCCGAAAGAACGGCCGTGTCGCCGGAGATGTTCCTGCGGTCGACGAAGAAGGTGGGCACGGGACGGTCAGTGCGCCTCCCGCCGCAGCAACACCGCGGCCCACTGGCCGTCGGTTTTCTGCTTTACCGGTTGCATCCCTTCCTCCCGGAATTCCTCCTCCACCCAACCGTTCTTCTCCGCCAGGATTCCCGACAGGATCAGGAACCCTCCCGGCGCGCAGCGGGAGACGATCTCCTTTTTCAGGTCGATGAGGATCTCGGCGAGGATGTTGGCCACGACGAGTTCGTAGCTCCCCTCGATGGAGGATAGCGGCATGAAGGTGGACGCGAACCGTTCCGCCACGCCGTTCGTCTTTGCGTTTTCCTCGGCCGTTTCGGCCGCTTTGGGGTCGGTGTCGATTCCCAACGCGTAGTCCGCCCCCAGCCGGACTGCGGCGATTCCCAAGATCCCGGTCCCCGTCCCGATGTCCAGCACTCTCCGAGGTCCCGGAGGGGCGTCGTAGACCTCTTCCAGCAGCTGCAGGCACATCCGGGTGGTCTCGTGGGTCCCGGTTCCGAATGCCTGGCCGGGATCGATCGTCAGCACGACTTCGCCCGGGGCGGCGGCGTACGGCTCCCACGACGGTTTCACGACGAGGCGGTCCCCCAGCTTTCGGGGCTTGAAGTGCTCCTTCCAGTTTTCCGCCCATCCATAGTCGGTGATCTCGGTGGCCGATAGGAAGGCGCCGGCGTCCGGGCCGAACGACTCGACCAGCACGGGAAGGAATTCGAGGAATGCCTTCTTCAGGCCATGGAGGTCGGACTCCCAGGGGAAATACGCCGTAAGCTTCGTGACCTCTTCCGGCTGGGGAAGAGGGTCGATGGGGTCGCCGTCCGGGCTGAACAGACGTTCGTCATAGGCCATCCCCAGTGACCCGTGCGTCAGGAAGAAGTGGGTGAGGGCATCGACCGCTTCCCGGCGCGTTTCGACGGTGAACGACTTCCAGCGCGTCATCGGCAAAGCCTCTCTTCTTTTCCCCGATATTATAGCGCTCCGGACGTGGGGGCTTTTGCGCCAAGTATGCTAAGATAGCATCACGCCGCCGCGTGGCGACAGGAAAATGGACCGCCGGAGAAAAATCCTTCTATCGAAAGCCGAGGCCCTGCGTCCCGACGCCGTGCGGATGCTGCGCGCGGTCTCGGGCTATGCGGAGCTCGGGCTCAAGGAGTTCCGATCCTCCGGGACCCTCGCCGGGTTTCTGGAGGCGAGGGGGTTCCGCGTGGAGCGGGGGATCGCCGGGATGAAGACCGCGTTCCGCGCGGAATTCGTCTTCGGCAAGGGGAAGCCGGCGGTGGCGTTCCTCTGCGAGATGGACGCCCTGCCGGGCCTGGGGCATGCCTGCGGTCACAACGTCGTGGGCGTGTCGTCGGCCTGCGCGGCAGCGGCGCTGGCCGCGTTCGGGGCGGGTCGTTTCCGGTCGGGGAAGATCGTGGCCCTTGGCACCCCCGCCGAGGAGATGGGGTACGGCAAGGCCCGGATGGTCGAGGAGGGGGTCTTCGATGGGATCGACGCCGCGATGATGGTCCATCCCTCCTCGCGCCGCCACGTCGCCAAGGGGTATCTCGCCCTGCACAAAATCCGATTCACCTATTTGGGGAAAGCTTCCCACGCGGCCGCCTACCCGGAGCACGGGATCAACGCGCTGGACGGGGTCCTCCTGCTGTTCCAGGGAACCGCGGCGCTGCGCCAGCACCTTCCGGAGACCGTCCGCGTCCACGGGATCGTCACCGAGGGCGGCAGGGCGCCGAATATCATCCCGGAGCGGGCACAGGCGTACTTCTACGTCCGGGGGGAGAACGACGCGGAGCTCGCGGACGCGGTCCGTAGGGTCAAGGAGTGCGCCCGGGGAGCGGCGAAGGCGACCGGCTGCAGGCTCAGGATGGAGGAGGGGCCGTACACCCTCTCCGCGATGAAGGTGAACCCCGTGCTGGCCGATGGTTACCGGGGGGCCCTCGAGATCCTCGGGCTCCCCGAAAGCGGCGCACCCACCGACAAGAACCGCGGCTCCTCCGACATCGGAAACGTTTCGCGGGTCCTGCCGACGATCCAGCCCAACGTTCCGATCACCAGCGGCGAAAAGGTGGAGATTCACACGCGCTCGTTCGAAGAGGCATCGAAGGGTCCTTCCGGCGTCGAAGGGATGATGGAGGGGATCCGGGCGCTGGCCCTTACCGGCTGCGAGCTATTTGTCGATCCCGGCCTCTGCCGCCGGGCCTGGGAGGCGTTCAGAACAGGACGATCGTGACCCCGTCGCCGCCCTGTTCCCGCGGGGCGGGGAAGAAGCGCTTCGCGTAGGGAGAGTTCCAAAGATGGCTGCGCACGGCGGCTTTCAGCGCCCCCGTGCCGTGGCCGTGAATGACGAAGGCGTGGGGCGCCTGGGCGAGCGAGAGCCGGTCGAGGAAGGCTTCCATCTCGGGCAGCGCGTCGTCCACGTACCTGCCGCGCAGGTCGAGCGTATTCTCCGGCGCCTGGAGATAGAGTGCCGGGGACGCCTCCTCTCCTCGCCGTGGCGCTTTCGATCGTTTGCTTTCCACCGCGCGGAGCGCCACCGCCGGAAAGATCCGCACCTGTTCCCGGGGCACCCGAAGCCTCATCCCGCCGACCCGCACCTCCACCTCGCGGTCCTCCGGAGCCGGCACCGACGCGACCTCCCCCTCCTTGAGGATCGTCCCGAGGAACACCTTCTGGCCCTGGGAAAGCGCGGTCCCGGGGGCCAGGGGCGACGTCCTGCTGATCATCGCGCGCACCACGGGGTCTTCCTCCGCGGCCTTACCCTTTTCCTTCCATTCCCGGATCACCGTCTGCGCCTTCCGGACGGTCTCGATCTTCTTTTCCTTGCGAAGTTCCTCGGTCACCGCCCGGAGCTGGGCTTCCGCTTTGCGGATCTCGTCACGGACCTTCTGGCGCGCTCCCGCGAGGATCCGGGACTCTTCCTCCCTTGCCCGCTCCCGCTCGGCGTCAAGCCGGACGCGGAGGCCTTCCGCCTCGCGCCTCGCGGAGACCGCCTCCTCCGCTTCCCCGCGGGCTTTCTCCTGCTCTGCCGCAAGCCGCTCGAGAGCGTCGGCAAGCTCGTGCCCGGAGCCGGCAAGATATTTTCCCGCGCGCTCGAGTACCCCTTCAGGGAAGCCGAGCGACCGGGCGATCGTGATCCCCATACTCCTTCCCGGGGTGCCGAGCCGCAGCCGGTAGGTGGGGCGAAGGTGCTCCTCGTCGAAACTCATCGAGCCGTTCTCGAACCGTTTGTCCTCGTAGGCGATCCCCTTGAGCTCTTCGAAGTGGGTCGTGGCGAGCACCCGCACCTCCCGGTCCGCAAGGGTCTCCAGAAAGGCGCGGGCAATCGCGGCCCCCTCCCGCGGGTCGGTTCCGGAGACGACTTCGTCCAGCAGAACGAGGGAGCCCCGGTCTGCGCCCGTGAGGATCTCGTTCAGCCTCCGGATGTGGGCGGAGTAGGTGGACAGGTCCTGCTCGACGCTCTGCTCGTCCCCGAGCGTCACGAAGATGCGGGAAAAGACCGAGATCGTCGAGTCCGCGGCCGCGGGAATCGAGAGCCCGGCCATCGCCATCAGGGTGAGCAGCCCCAGCGTCTTCAGCGCGACGGTCTTCCCTCCCGCATTGGGACCGGTGAGGATCAGGCAGAGGCGTGGGCGTCCCAGCCGCAGGTCGTTGGGCACCACCTCCCTGCGGGAGAGGACGAGCAGGGGGTGCCGCGCCGCGATCAGGTGCACCTCGCCGGATGCCGTGACGGTCGGCTCGGCGGCGGCGAGCTCCTCCGCCAGGAGGCTGCGGGCCTGCGCGAGGTCGAGGCGGGAGAGCCGTTCGCGGCAGGTCAGGAGCTCGGGGGTCTTCCGCGCCACCTTCGCCGTCAGTTCGGCCAGGATGCGGGCGATCTCCCGCTCCACCTCGAGCTCGGCCATCTTGACCTCGTTGTTCAGGTAGACGAGCTCCTCGGGTTCGAAAAAGACCGTCTGCCCGCTCTGCGAGGTGTCGTGTACGATCCCCTGGAAGAGTCCCTTGGCCGAGGTCTTGAACGGGATGACCAGGCGCCCGGAACGGACGGTGGCATACGTTTCCTGGATGTGGCGAGCGTATTTCGCCGAGGAGAGGATCTCCTCGGCCGTTTTCTGGATGCGGCTCTTCGTCACCGAGAGCTGCCGCCGCAGCGGGCCAAGTGACGGCGAGGCCCGGTCGGTGAGGGTCCCCGAAGGATCGATTTTCAGCTCGATCTCCTCGGTCAGGTCCCGAAGGGAAGGAATCTCCCGTGCGTGGTGGGCGAAGCGGGGGTACTTCCCGCGGCGCTCCTCGAAGAATTTGCGCACCCGCTCCCCCGTCCGGGCCGTCCGCCCGACTAGGAGCAGTTCGGCGGGGGAAAGGGAAGCGCCCTTGGCCGCCTTCTCCACTTCCGGGAGGATCTCCTTCAACCCCTCGAGGGGAAGCGGTCCCTCGGCGATGAGGAGGCGGCGTCCATCGCGGTTTTCCTCGAGAGAGATCCGGATGGCGTCGAGGTCCGTCCCCGGAACGAGCGCGGCGCAAAGGCTCCGTCCGGGATCCGATGCCGCGTGCGAGCAAAGCCGGGAGCTCACCTTGCTCCATTCCAACGCCGCAAGCGCCGCTTCCCATGCCGTCCCGGCCATCGATTCTCCTAGGGACGCTTTCTCGTGAACCTGACCCCGTCGATCTTTTTGAAATCGGTGTCCTGCGTCCAGATCCATGCCGTGCAGGCACGCGCCGTTGCGAGGACGACGCTGTCCGCCAGGGGCAACCCGAGTTCCGCCCCAAGCATTGCGGCGCTTAGAGCGATCGTAGCGTCAAGGTTCACGACACGCCCCTGCTCCATTGCCGCGACTGCCTGCAGGGCCGCGTTCTCCCCCCTCTGCCGGAAGACGTTCTTGAACACTTCGAGGATGCAGATCGTGGGCACGACGAGCCGGTCCACCGCCTCGATCGAGGGCGCGTAAAACGAAGCGTTGGGGCCGTCGGCGAAATACTCCAGCCAGCCGCACGAATCCACAAGGTTGAGGGATCTCACTTCCGGTCCTCGTCACGCTCCACGGCGGTGTCGATTCCTTTGAGGAATCCGCGCATCGCGCGCATCCTGCGCACGGGGATGAATTCGATGCGGTCCCCGTACTGGAAGACCCGGATCTTTTCCCCCGGCTGGATGCCCATGGACTCCCTTACCTTCCGGGGGATGACGATCTGGTACTTGGGGGATACGGTAACGGTCGCCATTACGTCCTCCATCGATAATGATATCGTCATACATAATGATGATCGATCCGGGACTCCTTGTCAACGTTTGGCCTGCGGCCTCGGCGGGAAATCGTGGTAGCATAAATCGTCATTCTCCCTAGAAGGAGGGAAGATGCGTAGCCGGAAGCCTCTTCCGTTGCGGAAGGGGGACGTGATCGCGATCTTCGCCCCCGCCGGACCGGTCGACGCGAAAAAACTTTCCCGGGGGGTCGCACGCCTCGCCTCCGCGGGTTATATTCCAGAGATTTCCGACGGCGTGCTGAAGGAGGAAGGGTACCTCGCGGGGGACGACGGCCACCGCGCCGCGCAGACCTCGTGGGCGCTCTCCTTGCCCGAGGCGCGCGCCGCGATGGCGGCCCGGGGAGGGTACGGCGCTTCCCGGATCCTGCCGCATATCGACTGGAGGAAAATCGCCCGCCGCCCGCGGCTTGTGATCGGCTACAGCGACGTCACGGCGATCCTTGCCTACCTTTCCACCCGGCTGCGGATTCCCTCCCTCCACGGACCGATGGCGGCGGCCGACCTTGCGCGCAAGCCGGACGGCACGGCCCTTGCCGCCTTCTCCCGTTTGGCGGCGGGCGTCGTGTCTCCGCGGGAGCCGTGGGGGTTCCCCTGCGGTCGACTGCGCGGCGGGGCTGCGGAAGGGATGCTGGCGGGGGGATGCCTTTCCGTGCTGACCGCCCTCCTCGGCACCCCCTTCGAGCCCGACTTCAGGGGAGTGCTCCTTTTCCTCGAGGACGTCTCGGAGCCCTGCTACCGGATCGACCGGATGCTCACCCAGTGGATCCAGTCCGGGCGGCTTCGCCGGATCTCCGGGATCGTGACGGGGAAGATGTCCCCCGTAAGCGGCGAGACGAAGGAGGACCTCCTGAGAGTATTCGCCGAGGCGGGGCGACGACTTTCCGTCCCCGCCTGGTACGGTTTCCCCGCAGGACATGCGGGCCCGAATTATCCCTTGCCGTTCGGTGTGCGGGCGAGGATCGACAACCGCGGCAGGTTGTACCTCCTAGAGTCGCCGGTGGCCGGTTGATGACCTCCCTCCCTTCGGGAGAAGCGGGCCGTTTCCGGAAGACGAAAGATCTGATGGAGGAAGGGGTCCGCCGGAAGGCGTACACGGCGGCCGTCCTCCTCGCAGCCAGGGGAGAGGAAGCCGTGTGCCACGTCGCCGCCGGGGAAGCGCGCCTCTCGTCCGTCTTCGACATCGCGTCGCTCACCAAGCCGCTGGTCGCATCCCTGTTCTTCGCGTTGGCCCAGGAGGGAAAAATTGCACCGGAGGGGAGGCTCTCGGATGTCTTTCCCGCCAGGACCTTTGACCCGGCAGTCGGGGAGATCCGGTTCCTTCACCTTCTTTCCCATACCTCCGGGTTTCCCGCCTATAAACCTTTTTATGCCGCCATCCGCGACGCCGAGGAGAAGGAGGGGAAGCGGTTATGGGGAACCTCGGAGGCGCACGACCGGATCGTCGACGCCGTCCTGTCCTTGCCGCTCGAGGCCGCTCCCGGGAAGGCGTGCGTCTACAGCGATCCGGGGTACATTCTCCTCGGGCGCGCCCTTGAGCTTGCGGCGTTCCATCCGCTCGACCGGCTTCTGCGCAGCCATCTCGCCGGCCCCCTCCAGATGAGGGATACGGTCTACCTTCCCCTTGCAGGCTTGAGCGAGTGCGAGGCCGCGAGGCTGGTTTCCACGGGATATTCCGAAGTCCGGCAGAGAGAGAAGGTCGGCGAGGCGGACGACGAGAACGCGGCGGCGATGGGCGGGGTCGCGGGCCACGCGGGAATCTTCTCCACTGCATATGACCTGTTCCTCTTTTCCCGTGAAGTCCTCCGGGCAAGGCGGGGGGAGGGAAGAATCCTGACCCGTTCGTCCGCGCTCAAAATGACCACGAAGACGTCGGATTCCCCAGGCTGCCCGAGGACGCCGGGATGGGATACCCCAACCTTATCCGCCGGGGCAGGCTCGCAGGCGGGGAGGCATTTCCCTGAGGGCTCGTTCGGGCACCTGGGGTACACGGGGTGCTCTCTCTGGGTCGACCCCTCCCGAGAGGCCACTGTTGCGCTTCTCACCAACAGGATTTTCTACGGTAAACAAAACGAGGGTTTGAAAACACTTCGGCCGTTCCTCCACGATGCGGTCATGGAGGAGCTCTTTCCTTGAAGAACGTTCATTTAATTGCGGTATGCGGGGTCGGGATGGCCTCGCTGGCCGGGATGATGAAGGAAAGGGGGTTCCGCGTCACCGGGTCGGACGCCAACGTCTACCCCCCGATGAGCACCCAACTGGAAGAGCTCGGGATCCCCATTTCCTCTCCGTACGCGGCGGGGAACATCCCCGGAGACGCCGAGCTGGTGGTCGTCGGAAACGCGGTGTCCAGGGACAACCCGGAATGTCTCGAGGCGGTGCGCAGGGGGCTCCCGCTGCTTTCGATGCCCCAGTCCGTCTCGAAATTCTTCCTTTCGGGGAAAGAATCGATCGTGGTGGCCGGCACCCACGGGAAGACCACTACGGCCTCGCTTCTCGCCTGGTCCCTGTTCGACCTTGGCGAGGACCCGTCGTTCCTGGTGGGGGGAGTCCCGAAGAACTTCCCTGTCAGCTACAGGGTGGGGGCGGGGCCGCACTTCGTCATCGAGGGAGACGAGTACGACACGGCATATTTCGACAAGGGGCCGAAGTTTCTCCACTATCTTCCGAAAATCGTCCTTCTCACGAGCATCGAGTTCGACCACGCCGACATCTACCGCGACCTCTCGCATCTCGAGGAGTCGTTCCGGAAGCTCGTCCGCCTGATTCCGGCCGACGGCCTGCTGATCGCCTGCGCCGACTACGCCGGGGCGGTCTCGGTCGCGGCGGAGGCCGGTTGCCCGGTCGTGTACTACGCCGCGAATTCCCCATCGGCTTCCGGGCTCCCGAAAGATTCCTGGAAGGTACGGTCCGTCGCAGAGAACGGAGAGTTCACCCGTTTCCGGATGGAGCGGGGGGCTGCGGCGCCCGAGTTCGCCCTCCGGCTGCCGGGGAGGCACAATGCGGCCAACGCTGCGGCGGCGGCGATCGCACTCCTGCACCTT
>Ga0214473_10009079_pt1 | contig 11757 bp, 20 predicted proteins | sample RVTome_7_FD_203509 | JGI IMG/M metagenome (GOLD analysis project Ga0214473, IMG submission 203509) | Soil microbial communities from uranium-contaminated site in the Upper Colorado River Basin, Wyoming, United States - RVT98D197 | ecosystem: Environmental > Terrestrial > Soil > Contaminated >...
GACACCTTACTCCCGGGGAGTACAATGGGGGCATGGACAAGCTAACGGGCATTGGGGTGTACCCCGCATACCGGACGGCTCCCGGGCGGCTATCACTCGCTCTGGCGATGGGCAATCCCCTATGGGCGGCACTCTGCCGGGCGGCTAACCCCGGGGTGTACCTCATACTCCGGCCGGATGCCGGAAACGATCCCGACCAATTCAGCTACTCCGGCGATCCCATTGCCGAGGCGCGGCGGTTCGCGGATCGGTTCATCCGTCCGGCCCTGGCCCGGGTGCCCGTTGGTACGTACTCGGCAATCCTCGGTCCGTGTGAGTACTGGCCGATGAGCCCGGCACAGCGAGTATTCCGGGCGGCCGTGGAGGTTGAGCTATGTAGAATCGTCCAGGATGAGATCGGGCTGGACTACGTCGCCCTGTCGTGCCCGGTCGGTAACCTGGAGCCCGGCGAGATACCGGTATTCGCGGATGTGTTTCGCCGGGCCCGGTGGGTATCCTACCACGCCTATCTGGCCCCGGGTGTTACCACGGTGGACGGCGATCCCTCTCCCTACTACTGGCGGCGACCGATCGACTTGTGGCTGCCGGCACTCCGGGAGCTTGGCATCCCCCTGCGGATGCTCTATACTGAGGTGGGCACCTACAATGCGCCGGGAGAGAGTGGGATCACCCGGGAGCAATTGGCTCAGCTAGACGAAACCATGGCGGCCATGCTCTCGGCGAGCTGCGAGGTCGCCGGCGTCGAGTTCGGCGGCGCGCTCCCCTTCGCTTTCGGCTGTGAGGGGACGATGGGCGAGCGGTGGAATCTCGACGGTAACGAGCGGTACTTCGAGGATAGCGGAGGTGGCGCCATGAACGTCGGCCCCGGCGTGGCGGCGGCTATTGCGGCTCGGGGGGACACGGCCCTAACAGACGAAACCTACGTCGGCCCCAACTGGTCCCTGACGGTTGGTCAACAGGGGGGCTACGTCTACAACCGGGTTGGTAATGTGACTCAGTTTGTACCCCCCACGGGCCCGGTTGCCCCGGCCAACGTGGCCGCCGTCGTCGCGGCAGTCCAGGCGCTCGCCCGGGACGTGGTGGCGCTCGGGGAGGCGATCAAACTGTGAGTGTACTCGTCTACCATCCCTTCGACCCGGTCACCCGGCCGTCCTGTCAGATCGAGTGCTGGCGGCAGTTGGCGGCGCTTCCCCCCGAGTGGGAGCTAGTCAATCAGCTATGCGTTAGCTCGTTTGACTATTCGGCCGGGCTGGCGGAGGTGTGGGACGGCGATCACGACCTGATCATCGTCGAGCATGACAACAGCCCCACGCCGGTGATGCTCGCCGAGATGGTGGCCTGCCGGGAACCCGTCTGCACTCGGCCCTATCAGATCGGACCGGCCAGCTCGCACCAACTGGTGACATTCCCGTCCGTGCGGAATGGACCCAGTCTCCCCCGGGTCGGGGAGATGATCCCCACGGCGACCCACAGCAGCATCGGGTGTACTAAGTACTCGCCGGCCTGGCGAGCAATGGTCGGCCGGCCGGAGCGGCAGCTATGGTATCACGTCGAGAATAGCCTCAACCGGCTGGTCGCCGGGAACCCGGGGGCCTGGCACGTCCACTGGCCGATGTGTGGGCACGGACACTAGGAAGGTATCATCATGCCACGGGTAAAGACGATTCCACGTCCCCCGGCCGTCGAGGCCGGAGGCACACCCGTCGGACTCGCCATGCCGGCCCCGGCCCCATTCAGTGACGCGATCCTACTGGCGCTCCAGGCCGAGGGTGATCAGCCGGTGGGCGTAGAAACGTCCCTCGGCGGCGAACTTACGATCACGGTCGGAATCCGCAACGTCTACATTCGGCTCGGTGGCCGGACCGTCTACGCGGTCCCGTGCCGGGCCCTGGATACCGGCGAGGTAACCTAATGCCAACGGAGCTAGAGGAACGGCTTCATAACTCGGCCCTCTCCCGGGGCTACAAGCCTGGCAGCGAGCAGTATAATACCTATGTCCACGGTACCATGAAACGGATCGAGGAGCAGAGGCGGAAGCGAAAGCCGGGAGCCCATGGCCCCCGGACTTGGACACCGGTACCAAAGAACTTGCGGAGGTAATGGACGTGGTAGCACCCAGGATTAGGCCCCACACTGTCAACGGTGTGCCTGACGATCCGGCCCCGGTGGCGATCCCGGCAGCCGGAGCCCCGGCGGCGGCCCCGGCGGAGGGGGAGGGGCTAACCGATCAGGTGATAGACTGGATGGGCTCTCTTGATGAGCGTGTCGAGGCGCTTGGCAAGGCCATGGCGGCCCTGGTCGGCGCGGAGACGGCAGCCCTGACCGGGGGCATGCCAGCGACCCCAGGGGCCCCGGCGGCCCCGGCCTCGACGACGGTAGAGGCAGCGGGCACCGTGGCGACGGAGGCAGCGGCTAAGGCCAAGCGCAAGATCGGGCTGCTATGGTAACAGAGGACAGCGAGGATCGGGAGGGGGCCCGAGCTACGCCCAAGCCGCGGATTCCCCCGGATAAACCTCTCGACGCGAGCATGGCGAAAACGGAGATTGCCCGGGCGCTCATGCTGCTCTATAACCTGACCCACCGGCTGCTCCACGTGGACGTGCGATTTACGATCAAGGACTTTTCGGAGGAGGCAGACGGCCTCTACGACGCGATCCAGTCCCACGCCCCGTTGCGGATCATCCTTCGGCTGGCGAGCCCATTGGCGGCAGTCGGGGCCCTCTGGGAAAAGATCGAGTTCACCATGGAGCAAGTCAAAGCGGCCAAGGCCGAAAAGGAACGCGAGAAAGCGGCCAAGGTCAAGGGAAACGGCGAAGCATCCCCAGTCGCGGGTGAGGCAGATGCAAAGCGAGTTGGAAAGGCGCCCTTCAAGTAGATATGACGGCGCCTTCGAGGAAACCGGCACCCCGGGAGTGATCGAGACCCCCAGCTACCAGGAACGGGTGCTGTTCCTTGGGGCGAACGGGAGTGGGAAAACCATCCTGGCATCGCGGATGATCGAGCCTTACCCTCGGGCAGTCATCCTGGACATCAAGTACGATTTCCCGATCCCGTGGGCGAAAGACGAGTACGCGGTGCTGACCAAGCCCCCGGGGCGAGGGGGCATGGGTTGGCTGTTCGACCCGTGGCGCAACCACGATCGGATCGTCTATCGGCCCGGCCCCCCGGCGGACAGTGGGCCGGCCATAACGGGCTTTCTGGATGCTATGTTTCAACGCGGCCGGCGGGAAGGCAAGACCCACCCCTTTATCTTGTATCTGGATGAGGGGGGTTGGGCGGCCTACGCCGGTGCGAAGATGGGCATGTCGCGACTGGCCATTGCCGGCCGGTCCCTCGGGATCGGCCTCTGGATCAGCGCACAGCGGCCCCGGGGCATCCCGGTCGAGGTCCGATCGGAAGCATGGCGGACTTATGTATTCTATCTTCGCAAGAGCGAGGATCGGGAGGAATTGCTGAGTACGCTAGACGATCAAGCCTGGCCCGGAATGTTCGCGGGCACGGCAGAGGAATACCAATTCTGGGAAGTCCGGCGCGGCCCCGGGGGACGGCTAACCTATCGGCTCATGCCCCCGATGGATATGCCGGAAGCGCGGGCAGAAAAGCCCCGGGACTAGGGGCTGCCGGATCCTCCCGGCCGGACTCGTCACCCGGTCGGCTCCTGCCGGCAGTTCCCTAGCCACACTAAAGCGCGGAGGTTATCATGCCGGTCTCGATCCAGTCTAACCCCTACGGCCCGGCCGGGGCCACGGCCCAGCAGCCAGTCACCCCCATGGGTGGGTTGACGCCGGCCGACATTCAGGCCATCGTCGAGCAGCTCACCCCAATCCAGGCGCGGTTTCGGCAGGCCAGCACGTTCCTGAAAACCGACCTGAACCAGGCGGCGTTTACCCTGGCGGCCCCCCAGGTGGTTACCAACGGGTCCAGTGTCGGGCTGGCCGTGCGGCTGATTACCGAGTGGAACGCGGTGATCACGGTTGTCAACGGCGCAACGGCGGCAGAGGTGTTTAGCCTCTCTCCCTTATTCCCGTGGAACATGATCGCCAACACCCAGGTGTCGATCAACGGCGGGGCGGCCACGTTCAGCGCGGGTGGGGTGGCAACCCTGGCGCAGATGCTCCGCAAGCGCAAGGGGTGTGTTGACAGCTATACGTCCGGCGGGTACGGACTGGCGATCAGCCCGGCCCTGCTACGGATCACCCTCGGGGCGTCTCTCACACCGACCAACGCCACGATCGCGGCTCCCAAGCTCTCGGGCATCGCGTCAATCTCGGTCGCCGGCTCGGCCACCGCGACCAACACCATGACCCTGACCTGGTACACGATCGAGAATTTGGTCCTGGACAAGGATAGCCTCCTCGGAGCGCTCCCCTTGCAGAACCAGAGCACCTCGGTCCAGGTCATCCGTCGGATCGTCACGGCCCTGGCTGGCACGCGGAACGACCTGAGTATGCCGTTCTACACGGCCGGCGCGGACCTGACGTTCACCCTGACGAGCTGCACGGCGGATACGACCTACGAGTTCGCGTCGGTCCCGGCGGATCCCAATCTCTACGCCCCCATGGTCCGTAACTCATTCCAGATCATCGAGCAGACCAATAACGTCGTCACTCCCACCGGCGCGGCCGCGCTCCGGTACAACGTCCCCAGCAACATGTACCTCGTCGCCGCCCACATCCTGGGCGTGGATACCAATGGGCTGGCGCTTAACGCATTCAGCGCCGCTGGTGGACTCGGTAACATGATGCTGGCGTACAACGCGCAGACCGTCACGCCGGTACTCCTCCACGGTGGCCGGCAGCGGGCGGACCAGTTCTTGACCTATGGCCACGACATGGGGTACCAGTTCCAGGGCTGGCGGCTCTGGGATGGCGAGGACACCAGCGACACGATCAACGCTAGTGACAACATGGGGTGGCTGGACACCTATTCGGCGGCCAATCCCCAGATACTCGTGGACGTGGGTGTGGGGGCAGCGGTCCCCCTGAATTACAACCTGCTGCGCGAGGCGGTCATTGCCGGGGCAGTAACTCAGGTTGGCGGTTAGCCCGGGAGTACAGACCATGGGAAGGGAGTTACCCCGCACGGACGGTGCGATAGTCAAGGCAGTAGCCCACCGGCTCGGGATCGAGCTGCGGTACCAGCCCACCGCGGAGACGGTACAACAGGTGCTCCGGGTTGCCCTTGACACCGCTCTGGCCGGGGCGGCGACGGCCCCCAGTCGAGGAGAACGGCACCGGTGGCAGCGTGAGGTCATCCGGTGCCGGGCAGCGCTGAGTCTAAACGGAGGTGCCAACTAGCATGTTGGGAGCTACTACGTCCCTCGGGGCGGCGGTCAATATCCCCGGTGGCCAGGGGTCAGTCGCGGCAAACCTGGCGGCCGGGAACGGCGTGGCCCGGTCCAGCCAGCTATACGAGCAGGCGGGGGAGCAGGGAAGCATCGGGAAGGCGCCCTACGTCCTGCTCGGGCTGGCAGTGTTGTACTTCGGGTGGGCTTGGATCAGCCAAAACGAGCGGATCCGGGAATCCCTCCAGGTGAGCAACATCGCGGCCAACATCCACAACATCCTGACGGTCACCGTCATGGCGATCATCGGGATCGTCGGGCTGAAAGTCGCCACGACTAAGTTGGCAGCCATGAACGTGCCGGGTGCGGCGTGGCTGGCGCAGATCGTGGCGGCGGCCTAGCTAATGGTCGCGGCTAGAATGGTCGCGGGGAGGATCGCCGGTGCGGTTCGTCGGAACACTGGTGATGATACTCGGGCTGGCGGTAGCATGGCTAATGGGCGTCAAGGGGCTAACCCGGCAAGAAGCCTTCGATCACGTCTACCAACTGCTACAGCTTCCCCGGGGACAATCGCAACCATCGGCATAGCGGCGGTGATTGCGCTCTTGACGATCATCACTTACGGCGAGGTCCGGGAAGGGGTATTCCTGGCCCTGGTCGTGTTCATTCTGCTAGGGGCCCTGGTGCCCCCGGTCGCCATCGCCCTCGGGGCGGTGATGATCGTAGCTCTGTTCATGCGCGGGGCCGGCACAAAGGCGTTTGATTGGCTCGGCTCACTCGGATCGGCCCAGCCGGTACCCATACCAGACAAGCCGGAGATCGGGGAACGTGTAACGGGTTACGTTCCCTCCGTGGGTACGCCGGGGTGGGACACCCCACCCCCGGATAACCCTAACATCGGGTAGGAGGTCCATGTGTCAATCTTCAACAGCGTGTGGGGGCTCCTGGCCCTGGCAGTCATCGCGGCCATCGTGTTTGTCCAGGCGGGCAAGCTCGGCGGCGAATCCGGCGGATCGCAAACGGCCAAGATTCTACAGGCGGCTGGCGGGGCCAGCTCGTCTCTCATCTCGGCCATCGAAACCGGGCAGAGCTAAGGAGGGCTTCCCATGTACGGGCAGACCGTAACCCGACCACTTTCGGAGGCCCGGGCGGCCCAGCAAAAGGACTTGCCCGGCAACCTGCCCGGGGCGATCCAATTCACTACCGGGGCGAGGTCGCCGACGATCGGGGAGGCCCTCGGACACACCCGGCCGGCCAGCGCGGCGACCTACGGCCGGGGGCTCATGAGCGTGAGCAACAAGGCAAGCGAGGTCAACATCCACAGCATGCCGGTCGTGATCGTGGTAGCCCAGCAGGCCGGGACGTCGTTCGCCCGGTACACGCCCAGGATCATGAGCAACACGATCCCGGTGCCCAGCCAATACCAGTGAGGAGGGGAGCATGAGCATCCTAACGTGGCTGAAAACCCTGACCCTCCTACCAGCCCTGATCATCGCGGCGGTCCTGGTCGTGATCGCCATGGTCCTGTTCCGGCGGGGGATACTGCCCACTCTGCTGTGGGTAGCGGCGATCGTCCTGGTCGGCTTCGCGGTCTACAATCACATCCGGGCCGGGTCGGGAGGCTAGCATGGCGAACGTCTGGACGTGGATCAAGGCTCATAGCCTCTGGCTGTTTGCCGCTGCCCTCGGGCTCATCGCGGCCTACTATCTGATCTTTCGGCCCAGCTCGAGCGCCGGGGGTGGGGCGACCACCATCAGCTACCCAGCGACCACGGGCGGGGGTGGAGTTGGGGGTGGGGGTGGGGTAGATTCGGGGGCAGTAACACCCACGGCCCCCTACTCGCCGGATTTCAGCATCCTCGGGGCGATCGCCGATGGCGTACTCCGGGGGCTCTGGGAGCGGGCCCTCAACCTACAGGTCCAGATCAACGCGGCGACGCTCTCTGGCAACACGGCTCTGGTCAACAGCCTGGAGACGGCGCTGGGCGCGATCATGAGACAGATCGAGGCGTACGCCGCGACGCCCGGAGGTGGGGCTCCCCCGACGCTCCCCAAGGATTTTGCGGCAGCCATCGTCCAGGCCAGCCGGGCGTGGGCAGCTAAGCTGACCGGCGATTCCAGCAGCAACGCGTGGTCCAGGATTAGTGTGGAGCAGATACGAGCGTGGTACCGGGAGTACTTCGGTGGGTGGGGGATACCGGCGCAGTACTCGGACTACGTCATGACCCGGATACACAACTATATCATCGGGACCGGTGGCCTCGATCCTTCGACCGACATGATCGTACTGTGGCTCCGGGAGGCGTACAGCGGGATGGAAACCCCACCGTGGCTGCCCTACAATCCGCAAGGGGCTCGCCCGGCACCGAGCGCTACTCCGATTAGCACCCCGGGGCCAGCCCCTAAGCCCGGGCCCCCTACGACCTAGTACGCGCCAAACGGAGGTTACACGGTGGACAGGCGGCAAGCAGCGAACGTGGCCCAACGGCTCTGGTCGCTAGCCCTTCGCCGGACAGAGCGAACGGTACAGCAGATTCGGACGCTCCCGATCCATCTCCGGCGGGAGGGGGAGTACTTCCGGCAGATCACCAAGGGACGGTGACCAGGATGGCCAACGGTGTACTGTTTTCGGCAGTCGAGATCGCCCGGGTGGCATACGAGGCCAACTTCCGGGGGGTGGCCCTGATACACGCGATCGCGGTCGCCCTGGCCGAAAGCTCCGGCTACACCGGAGCGCGGAACGTGAACCCGGCGACAGAAACCAACCCCCAGGCGACCACGGATCGGGGGCTCTGGCAGATCAATGATTACTGGCACCCGGAGGTCACCGACGCCCAGGCCGACGACCCCCTGGAGGCGGCGAGGGCAGCCTTTCGCATCTCCGGTGGGGGTACGGACTGGTCGCAGTGGACGACCTGGCCGGCAGCGGCTGGGGTGTACCTGGCCCAAGCTGCACAGGCAGTCGGAACCATGGCCACGGGTGGCCCCCTGCCGTCTGTCGATCCCGCTGGGACCATCCCCGGGGGCTCCCTGCCCGGCGTCAGCATCCCCCCGGGGGAGCCAGCCACGGCCACGGTCGCGGCGCTGATCGCCGGAGCTAACGCGACCATCAGCGCGGCCAACCAGCAGGCGGCGACCATCGTACAGGCGTCGACCAATCTGACCGGGGCCCTCGGTGGACTGGCAACCCTCGGGGCGGCGGTAGTGGCGGACCTGGAGCGGTTTGGGTACATCCTGATCGGGCTGGCCCTGGCCCTGGTCGGGCTCTGGCTGGTAGTACGGTCGGGCGGATAAATAGGATGCGGAGGGCATCTTGGGACTACACGCACCGGAGCCCCGAACGGATCGAGAGTACCTTGTCGAGATATACGGGGCATTGCTCCGGCTCGGGGATCGCCTGGACAATCTACCATGCCAGGCGGAAGCGGCGCGATTGGCAATCATAGAACGGTGGCAATGGCGGGCGACCGGCGGGCTCTCGGTACTAGCGTTTACGCTCGGGATCGTCGGCGCGATCATCGTCAATCATCTGTTCCACTTGGTACCCTAGGGGGCATCATGACAGCATCAGACTTGCTAGCCCTGGTCGCCGGGGCGGCGGCTATCGCGGCGGTACTTAGCCCGATCATCCTCGGGCTGGTCGAGGTGATCAAGCTGGCGGTCAAGGCGTTTCGGCCGGACGGCATACCGCCGGAGTTCGTGCCGGCCATCGCGGTGACAGTTGGGATCGGGCTGGCCATGGGACTCATGGGGCTCGGGGCCGGCGCTGACTACCGGCTAATCGCCCTCGGCGGGGCACTTGGCGGACTAGCAGCCAGCAAACTATTCGACTTGGGGCAGGCCGGAGGTAAGAGCTAATGCCGATCAATGCGCGGTCAATGGACCCCCGGACCGGGCTCCCGGTCCCGTTGGAAAAGGCCGGGAACGGCCGGCAGCCACCCCCGGCGGCGCCTACCAAGGAGCTTGGGGAACCCGGGCAGCCGGCTGTAGAGCGGGTCTGGTCGCAGCCCCGGCGTGAGGGATGCATACTACCGGCGGGCACGGACCTATCGGTGCCGATCGCGTTCCCGGTCCGGTCTTTCATCGCGTCCAACTACAGCAACCAGTGGGCGTACATCGTCGAGGCAAACGACTTTGTGGCCCCGGGCGAGAAGGGCGCGATCCTCTACGGCAATCACGCTCAGACCGTCACAGCCCAGTGGCGGGCCCCGGACCTGGTAACCCAGTACCCCAACCCGGCCGGCAATCTATACTTGATTGCGACCGAGGAAGTGCTTGACTACGGGCCCGGGGAGTTTGTGCCGGGGGTGGACAAGGCCCACGCGCCCACGGTCTACAATGTGACCCTGACCCTGGCAAACACCGAGTACAGCCAGGCGCTCCCGGTCAACTGCCGGGGGTTCGACATGCAGCCCCGGACGGGAGTTGACGTGCGGTTCGCGTTTGTAACCGGCAAGGTGGCGACCCCGGTGGCCCCCTACGCGACCATGAAGCTGGGGGCGCCGTACAACAGCCCACCCACGTACCAACCGTCGGGGGGTAGCACGGTCTATCTAGGAACGGCCACGGCGGGCACGGTGGTAGAGATCGTGGTATGGGTGTAGGAGGCTAGCTATGCCATGGGGTATGGTTGGTGTTCCTCCCCGTCCGGGATTCGTCCGGTCCAGATATATCGCCCTCACCGCCAATGTCGGCGCTGGCGGCTCGTTTGACCCCGCGTTGACCCTCTCGGCAGGCGCGCCTACGCCCATGTGGACGATCATAGACGGCGCGGGCGTGACCGTGTGGACCGGAGCCAGCATCACCCACGTCCAGACTGGCGCGGGCGACATGCAGGTGACTCTCGGGCCCGCGAGCCTGTACCCGTACATCACCGCGCTCGACGCCAACACCGATGGCCTCAAGGGCACGCTGACGGTCGGCAGTTTCCTGGGACGCCTACCGAACCTAACGTCGCTGACGTTGCGCACAAACGCATCACTGGTGTGCTCGTGGCGTCTAGCCGACCTGCCAGCGGGGATGACGTATCTATCCCTGTACTCCACCGCATCCACCATCACGGGCTCGCTAGCCAACCTGCCAGCGGGGATGACGCATCTGAACCTGGACTCCACCGCATCCACCATCACGGGCTCGCTAGCCAACCTGCCAGCGGGGATGACGTATCTGAACCTGGGCTCCACCGCATCCACCATCACGGGTGGGGCAACGGCACCTGTGACGCTGCAAAATGTGCAACTACAGTCAACTGGCCGCAGTCAGGCGCAGGTTGACGAGATTGTGAACTGCATCTACCAGCGGCGAGCGGCGTTCACCTTCGCCACGCCTATCCTCAACGTCGGCGGGACCAATGCCGCGCCGTCCGGGGCCTATGCGGACGAAGACCCGCCAGTGACGGGCAAGGGCATGATCTATGAGCTGGTGGTCGATCCAGAGATCGAGGGGTTCCGCAAGTGGACGATCACGTACACCGCCTAGGAGGCAGGGACGATGGTTCTTCCGAAGGAAGGCGGCAAAATCAGCAGCGACGTACTGCTGCGCGAGAAGCGGCTGACGAGCGTTGGCCGCATACCCACGGACGCCACGGCGCTGCCAGCGGGGGCCAGTCTACTAGCCGAGGCCGATTGGGCAGCGTGCGTTAAGGCGGCGGGGGGCGAGACCAAACTACTGACCGAGCTAGGTATCGTTACAGACGATCGGACGCCGGCGGATATCGTGAGATAGAGGGGGTAAGACGTGGCGCTTTGGGAGCTAAACCGGCTAACTATTCCGGACTCGGCAGACGTAGCCCGGGACGTGTCACTACACTTTCAAGAGCAGATTCATGGCCCTTACTGGCCGGCAATCTATAGCGGGGTCACTTATAAGCGGGGGGCGATTGGGCTCCGCTTCGACGACGGCCAGAATTCTGACTACACGACAGTCTACCCCCTCTTACTGGCGCGGCATCTGGTCGCGTCATTCGCGATCCCGGCCGCGGGGATCAACACGCCGAACTACATGACGGCGGCGCAGCTTCGGGAGATGCAAGGCCGGGGCATGGAGATAACCTGCCACAGCCGGAGCCATGGGGTTACCCCACCAACCTATGAGAAGTTCCTAGAGGAAACGATCGACGCGGCCAACCTGATTCGGGCGCACGGGCTACACGTCCAGAGCTTCACCCAGCCCGGGACTTGGGACACGTTCGGGGGGTACGGAACATTCGACCGGCAGGAACGGCTAGACTCGGTTTATGGCCGGGTGCTCCGGGCCGGGTTCGCGAATCTACAGGCCTACGTTCCCCAGGCAGACGCGAACAGCGTGCGGGCCCTCCCGATGCGAGCCCCCTTCGGAGCGGTGGGGCTTAGTGCCGGAGCGCAGACCCTGGTACAGCTCCAGACCCTCACCGACAATATCACCAAGTATGGTGGGGGTTTGGTACTCTACTTTCACTCGGCTGTCATCGGGAGCGCGGGGCAGATCAGTTGGGC
>Ga0214473_10009080_pt1 | contig 11756 bp, 7 predicted proteins | sample RVTome_7_FD_203509 | JGI IMG/M metagenome (GOLD analysis project Ga0214473, IMG submission 203509) | Soil microbial communities from uranium-contaminated site in the Upper Colorado River Basin, Wyoming, United States - RVT98D197 | ecosystem: Environmental > Terrestrial > Soil > Contaminated >...
CGGTCGTCTACCTGAAGCAGGGCGGCCGCCCCGTGAAGCGTCCGGTCCAGCTCGGCGGCAGCACCGACCGGCTGGCCATCGTGGACTCCGGCGTGGAGGCCGGCGAGGAGCTCCTGCTGGGCCTTCCCCAGGCGATCTGAGGAACCCGTGGACGCGTTGATCCGGCTCGAGGAGGTGTACCGGAGCTACCCGATGGGTCGCACGGAGCTCCACGCGCTGCGCGGCGTGAGCCTGTCGGTCGAGCGCGGCGAGTACGTGGCGGTGATCGGGCCCTCGGGCTCGGGCAAGTCGACCCTGATGCACATCGCGGGCTGCCTCGACCGCCCGAGCTCCGGTCGCTGCCGGATCGACGGCACCTGGGTCGAAGACCTGCCGGACGAAGAGCTCTCGCGCCTGCGCAACCGGAAGATGGGCTTCGTGTTCCAGTCCTTCTTCCTGATCTCGCAGCTCTCGGTGCAGGAGAACGTCGAGGTGCCCCTCGTCTACGCCGGCGTGGATCGGGAGCAGCGGAGCGAGCTCGCCCGGGAGGTGCTCGGGCGCGTGGGGCTCGGAGCCCGGCTCGGCCACCGTCCGAACGAGCTCTCCGGCGGCGAGTGCCAGCGCGTCGCGATCGCGCGAGCGCTGGTCACGCGTCCGGACCTGCTGCTGGCGGACGAGCCCACCGGGAACCTCGACCGCCGCACCGGAGAGGAGATCACCGGCATCCTCGAGGAGCTCCACGCCGAGGGCGTCACGGTGGTGGTGGTGACCCACGACGTCACCAAGGCCCGCCGCGCGCAGCGCGTGATCCAGATGCAGGACGGCCGGATCGAGCGGGAGCTGCGGGGCACCGAGCTCGAGGAGCTCGTGGATGCCCTCGAGGCGGCGGCGAGGCGTCGATGAGCTTCTGGAGCGTCGAGCAGCTCGAGAACGCCCGGGTCGGCCTGCGGAGCATCCAGGCGCACAAGCTGCGTTCATCCCTCACCATGCTCGGCGTGATCTTCGGCGTGGCCGCGGTGGTCGCGATGCTCGCCATTGCCGGCGGCGCGCAGCGGGAGGCGGTGGAGCAGATCCGGCTGCTCGGCACGAACAACCTCCGCGTGAACCAACGGGCCCTCTCCGGGAAGGCGCGCGAGGCGGCGGAGCAGAAGGGCTCGCAGGGGCTCACCCTGGCGGATGCGGAGCTGATCCAAGCGAGCCTTCCGGGCCTCGCGGGGATCGCGCCCGTGCGCTTCGTCGATGCGCCGGTGCTGCTGCGCGGGCGGGAGAGCGCGGCGCGCGTGGTCGCGACGAACGCGGATTACGCCCGCGTGACGGACTTCCACGCCGGCCAGGGACGCTTCCTCTCGGACCTTGACGTGGCGGACGCGAAGCGCGTCGCGGTGATCGGAGCGGGCATCGTGCAGGAGCTCTTCGGCTACCAGAACCCGATGGGACGGCGCATCCGGATCGGGGACGACTCCTACACCGTGGTGGGCGTGATGGAGGCCAAGCAGGTGCGCGAGGGGCGCGCCAGCGTGATCCGCCTGCGCGACATCAACCGCGACCTCTACGTCCCCATCACCACGGCCGCCGCCCGCTTCCCGCTCGCACGAGCCGAGGGCGCGATCGACGAGATGGCGATCCAGGTGACCCTCGCCGACCGCGTCGCGCCGGTGGCGGCGATCGCGAGCCGGCTGATCCGCAGGGCGCACCACGACGTGGACGACTTCGAGGTGGTAGTTCCCGCGGAGCTCCTGGCCCAGGCCCAGAGCACGCAGCGGGTGTTCAACATCGTGATGGGATCGATCGCCGCCATCTCGCTCCTGGTGGGCGGCATCGGCATCATGAACGTGATGCTCACGAGCGTGACCGAGCGGACGCGCGAGATCGGGATCCGACGGGCCGTCGGCGCGCCGCGCCGGGCCATCCTGGCGCAGTTCTTGATCGAGACGGTCCTGATCAGCGCCTCCGGGGGGTTGGTCGGCATCGTCGTGGGCTTCGCCATGGCGCGGGGCATCAACCTCTTCGCAGGCTGGGAGACCGCCCTCTCCCCGCTCGCCACCGCCGGCGCCTTCGGCGTCTCCGCACTCGTCGGGATCCTCTTCGGGATCTACCCCGCCCGGCGGGCGGCCCGCATGGACCCGATCGGCGCCCTCCGCTTCGAGTAGGCGCCCGGGCCCTTCTCCCGGCTGCAGCTCATGTGCAACTCCCTATTCTGGTTGCGCTTTCTTGGAAATTTCGGCTCGGAATCGCGTTGACTTCGCACCACGAAATGGGGTGAAATACCACCTTATTTGCAGTTCGGTGCTGTTGCGGCGCGTCCCCGGGGGACCGGGGATGCATGCTGAGCGGTCGTGGAGGTGGAATGCCGAGCGGAGGTGACTCCGAGGGTTGGAGTGGTGCGGCCGGCGCGCGCGGAGCGAAGCGCCGGCTCACGGTAGTCCCCGGGGAGGGCTCGGGCCGCCACGCGGTGCGTCGCGAGCTGCCCTGGGAGCCGGTGCGCGTGCGCGGCCGGGGCTTTCTCGTAGGGACGCATCCCCTTTCCCTGCGCGGGGTCACCTATGGGGCCTTCCGCCCGAACGGCGCGGGAGATCCCTTCCCCGAGCCCGAGCAGGTGGCCCGCGACTTCGCGGCCATGGTCCACCACGGCGTGAACGCCGTCCGGGTCTACACCCCGCCTCCGCGATGGCTGCTCGACCAAGCACAGGCCGAGGGGCTGCGCGTGCTCGCGGGGCTCTGCTGGGAGCAGCACGTGGCCTTCCTCGAGAGCCGCGCCGAGGCGAAGGCGCGGGCCGATGCGATTCGCCTCTCGGTGCGAGCCAGCGCCGGCCACCCGGCGGTCCTCGCCTACGCGATCGGCAACGAGGTTCCGGCCTCCATCGTCCGCTGGTACGGGAGGCGGCGCATCGAGGACTGGCTGCGGCGGCTCGCGGAGATCAGCCGGGAGGAGAGCCCCGACACGCTCGTCACCTACGTGAGCTACCCGACCACGGAGTACCTCGAGCTCCCCTTCGTCGATTTCCACGCCTTCAACGTGTACCTCGAAGCGCGCGAGCGCTTCTCGGCGTACCTGGCTCGGCTGCACAACCTCGCGGACGAGCGTCCGCTGGTGATGACCGAGCTCGGGGTCGACTCGCTGCGCCACGGCGAGAAGCGCCAGGCGGAGGTCGTGGACTGGCTCGTGCGCGAGTCCTTCGACTCCGGCTGCGCGGGGACCTTCGTCTTCGGATGGACGGACGAGTGGTTCCGCGGGGGCGAGGAGATCCAGGACTGGGCCTTCGGGCTCACGACCCGCGAGCGCCGCCCGAAGCCGGCCCTGCACGCGCTCGCCGGCATCTACGGCGCGAGGACGGTCGTGGCCCCTCCGGACGACGCGCCCCGGGTCTCGGTCGTCTGCTGCAGCTTCAACGGCGAGCCGACGATCCGGGACACGCTCGAGGGCCTCGCGCGACTCGACTACCCCGACTACGAGGTCATCGTGGTCGACGACGGCTCCACCGATGCAACCGCCGCGATCGCCCGGAGCTACGGCGCGCAGGTCGTTTCCACGCCGAACCAGGGACTCTCCGCCGCACGCAACGTGGGGCTGCGGACGGCCAGCGGGGAGATCGTCGCCTACATCGACGACGACGCCTACCCCGAGCCCGACTGGCTCACCCATCTCGTGCGCGGCTTCCGGCAGGGCGGGTTCTGCGGCGTCGGGGGGCCCAACCTGCTCCCGCCCGAGGACGGCCCGACGGCCGAGTGCGTCGCCCACGCGCCGGGCGGTCCCTGTCACGTGCTCCTCACGGACCGGGAGGCGGAGCACATCCCCGGCTGCAACATGGCCTTCCAGAAGACCTGGCTCGAGCGGGTCGGGGGATGCGATCCGCAGTTCCGCGCCGCCGGAGACGACGTCGACCTCTGCTGGAGACTCCAGGAGGCGGGGGGGCGCCTCGGCTTCCACCCGTCGGCCGTCGTGTGGCACCACCGGCGTGGCTCGCTCCGGCGCTACTGGAAGCAGCAGGTGGGCTACGGCAAGGCGGAGGCGCTCCTCGCGCGCAAGTGGCCCCAGAAGTACAACAGCGCCGCGCACATTCCCTGGAGCGGTCGCATCTATGGACGCGGTCTCACCCTGCCGCTCCTGCTCGGCGCCGGCCGTGTCTACCAGGGCATCTGGGGCAGCGCGCCGTTCCAGTCGCTCTACCAGCCGGCACCGGGAAGGCTCCTGTCGCTGACGCTGCTCCCGGAGTGGTACCTGCTCGTGGCGTTCCTTGCGGGCCTCGCTGCGCTCACTCCCGCGTGGGCGCCGCTGCGGGTCGCGCTGCCTCTCGCGCTCGTCGCCGCCGCGGCGGTCCTGCTCCAGGCGCTGCGCAGCGCTGCCGGCGCGAAGCTTCGCCGCGACGGTCGCTCGCGCGCGGAGCTGCTGCGCCTGCGCGCGATCGTGGCGTGGCTCCACCTCGTCCAGCCCGCAGCACGCCTGTGGGGACGCCTGCGGCACGGGCTCGATCCGTGGCGGCTGCGAATGCTCTCGCGCTGGACCTTTCCGCGACCGCAACGGATCTCGGTATGGAGCGAGCGCTGGCGTTCCGCGGAGGAATGGCTCGGCGAGCTCGAGGAGGCGCTGCGCCGCACGCCCGCCCTCGTGCGCCAGGGGGGGGACTTCGACCCCTGGGACCTCTCCGTGATCGGAGGTCCCTTCGGGCGTGCCCGCGCCCGGATGGCGGTGGAGGAGCACGGGGGCGGCCGGCAGTACCTGCGCTTCCGCGTCTGGCCGGCCGTTCGGCGGGCCCCGCTCCTGCTCTTCGTCGCCGCGCTGGCCGCCGCGGCGCTCTTCGACCAGGCGTGGCTCGCCGGCGGCGTGCTGAGTGCGGCGGCGCTCGGACTCCTCGGCGCCACGCTGCGCGAGTGCGGATCCGCACAGGCCGAGATCGCGGCCGCGCTCGGATCGATGCAGGCCCGCGTGTCGTCGGCGAGCCCCGTGGAGCCGGTTGCTCTCGAGACGGCGCCACGCCTGGCGGTGCCGCATGCCTGACCGGAGCAGCGCGGGGTCCCCGACGGACCGGCGGCTCCTGGGCCGCGTCCTGCACCAGGCCCGCCCCTACTGGGGAGACGTGGCGGGGATCTTCGCGCTCTCGCTGCTCGCGACGCCCCTCGCGCTCGCGACCCCGCTGCCGCTCAAGCTCGCGGTCGACAGCGTCCTCGGGTCGGAGCCGCTGCCCCGCTTCGTCGCCAGGCTCGTCCCCGACTCGATCGAGGGCTCGCCGGGCGCGCTGCTCGGGATCTGCGCGGGGCTGATCCTCACGATCGCGCTCGTCACGCAGCTCCAGCGCGCCGGCAGCTCGGCGCTCCGCACCTGGACGGGCGAGAAGCTGGTGCTCGCCTTCCGCGCCCGCCTGTTCCGGCACGTCCAGCGCCTCTCCCTCTCCTACCACGACACGCGCGGCACGGCGGACTCGACCTACCGCATCCAGTACGACGCCTCCTCGATCCCGAACATCGTGATCGAGGGACTCGCGCCCTTTGTGGCCGCCGTCGCGACCTTCGGCTCGATGCTCTACGTGAGCTTCCGGATCGACTGGCAGCTCGCGCTCGTAGCCCTCGCGATCTCCCCGATCCTCTTCGGCGTGGCCCGCACCTACCGGCGGCGCTTGCGCCAGCGTTCGCGACAGGTCAAGCGCCTCGAGAGCCAGGCGCTCGGCGTGGTGCAGGAGGTGCTCGGCGCCCTCGGCATCGTGAAGGGCTTCGCCCAGGAGGAGCGCGAGCAGGCTCGCTTCGTCGCCCAGGCGAACGCGGGCCTCGTCGCGCGCATGCGCCTGAAGCTCGCCGAGGAGGCGATGGACCTGATCCTGGGCCTCACCACGGCGCTCGGGAGCGCGGCGGTCCTGTACGTCGGAGCGCAGCACGTGCGCGCGGGTACGCTGACCCTCGGCGACCTGCTGCTGGTGATGGGCTACCTGGCGCAGATCTACGACCCGCTCAAGACCATCAGCAAGCGGATCGCGAGCCTCCAGTCGCACCTGGCGAGCGCGGAGCGCGCGTTCGGGCTGCTCGATGAGGCGCCGGACGTGTTCGAGCGGCCGGATGCGAAGAAGATCGCGCGCGCGCGGGGTGCGGTGTCGCTGCGCGGCGTGAGCTTCGCGTACGGGGATGGCCCGCGGGTGCTGCGCGACGTCTCCGTCGACCTGCCCCAGGGTTCCCGGGTCGGCATCGTCGGCAAGACCGGCGCGGGCAAGACCACGCTGCTGCGCCTGCTGCTGCGCTTCTACGATCCCGTCTCCGGCACGATCCTGCTCGACGGCGTGGACCTGCGCGACTACCGGATCGCCGACCTGCGCAACCAGTACTCGCTGGTGCTCCAGGAGCCGATCCTCTTCTCGACCAGCGTGAACGAGAACATCGCCTACGCGCGACCCGCGGCGAGCGAGGCCGAGATCGTGCGCGCGGCGCAGGCGGCGCACGCCCACGAGTTCATCTCGGCGCTCCCGGAGGGCTACGCGACGCGCGTCGGAGAGCGCGGGATGCGACTCTCGGGAGGCGAGCGCCAGCGCATCGCGCTCGCGCGCGCCTTCCTAAAGGACGCGCCCATCCTGCTCCTCGACGAGCCCACGAGCTCCGTCGACCTGCGCACCGAGGGCGTGATCATGGAGGCGATGGAGCAGCTGATGCAGGGACGCACCACGTTCATGATCGCCCACCGCCTCGCGACGCTCGAGAGCTGCGACCTGCTGCTGCGCCTCGAGGACGGCCATCTCGAGGAGATCCGCTCGGACGTGGCGCGGGCGCTGTGGGAATCCTGGGGGCACCGGTCCGGGACCGCAGTGGGGCGGGCGAATGGCTAGACGCGCGGCGCGCCCCCTCGATCCGGAGCACTGGGAGGGCCACCCGGCGCTCCTCGCGTGGCGGCAGATCGGAGGAATCGATCCGTCCGCCGTCTTCGTCGTGAAGGAGGAGTCCGGGAGCGAGCGCCTGTCGCACATCTACCGGCTCGAAGGCGTGCAGGGCGGCGGCGGCGCGGTGGTGGCGAAGCGCAGCGCCGCCCTGGGCATCGCGACCGAGCGGCTCCTCTACGAGCGGATGCTGACCGATCTCGCGGTTCCGGTGCTGCGCTGCCTCGGGGGTGTTCCCGATACCGACCCGCGCTTCGCGTGGCTCTTCCTCGAGGCCGCGGAGGGCGCGGAGTTCGACGCCGACTCCCCCGCGCACCGGGCGGCCGCCGCCGCGTGGCTGGCCGGCCTCCACACGGGCACCGAGGGGCACGCGCTCCTGCCCGAGCTCCCGGACCGGGGGCAGGGTCACTACCTCGAGCACCTGCGCAGCGGCCGGCGGCGCATCGCGGAGAGCTTCGAGAACCCGGCCCTGCGCGGCGCGGACCGCGAGCTCCTCGACGCCATCCTGCGCGCACTCGACGTGGTCGAGTCGCACTGGAGCGCCGTGGAAGAGGCCTGCGCCCGCGCCCCGCGCGTGCTGGTCCACGGCGACTTCGCCGCGCGCAACGTGCGCGTCGAAGGCGACGGCGCCGCGGCGCGCCTGTGGGTCTTCGACTGGGAGGTCGCGGGCCGCGGCGTGCCCGGCATCGACCTCGTGCGCGCGGATGCAGAGGTCTATGCGCGCGCGGTGCGCGGGCGGTGGCCGCGGCTCGAGGTGGCGTTCCAGGCGCGGCTGGGTCAGCTGCTGCGCGGCTGCCTCGCACCGATCGGCTGGGAGACGCACGCCCTCGACACTCCCTGGGTCGAGCGTCCGCTCTACGGGCTCGCGAGCTACCGCCGCAGGCTCGAGGGCTTCCTCGCCGAGTCCGGCTGGACCGGCGGCGGCGCGGCGACGCGCCCGCGGCCGGGCGAGCGCGCGTTCGCGGGCGGCGACCCGCGCGAGCATCCCGCCGCTCGGGCGTGGCGGCGGCTCGGACGCTCGGATGCCGGCCTGGTGGGCGTCGAGGCCCTGCGGCGCAAGAAGGTCTCGCAGGTTTACCGGCTCGGCGGCGTCGGCCCGTCGGGGAGCGTGGTGGCGAAGCGCACCTCGTTGGCCGTCGGTGCGATCGAACGCTGCGTCTACGAGCAGGCGCTCGCTCGGCTTCCGCTCCGGAGCCTCGGCTTCGAGGGCATGCTCGAAGACACGAACGCCTGCTGGCTCTTCCTCGAGGACGCGGGGAGCGAGCGAGCCCGGGGACCGGAGGCCCGGCGGCTGCTCACCCCCTGGCTGGCCGGCCTGCACACGAGCGCGGCCGAGCTCGCGGATGCGCTGCCGCTGCCCGAGCGGGGCGCGGACCACCATCGCTTGCGGCTGCGCGCCACCCTTCGCCCGCTGCGCGAGAACCTCGGCAATCCGGCCCTCTCCCCGGCCGACCGCTGGGTGCTGTGCGAGCTCGCCGGCGACCTCGCCCGTCTCGACGCTCGCTGGGGCGAGGTGGAGACGCTCTGCGCTCGGATGCCGCGCACGCTCGTGCACGGCGACCTCAACTCGGCGAACCTGCACCTGCGCCGGGCCCCGGGCGGGGACGAGCTGCTCGTCCTCGACTGGGAGACGGCGGGGATCGGTCCGCCCGCGGTCGATCTCGTGGCGGCCGACCCCGCGCTCTACGCCACGCTCGTGGCGTGGAAATGGCCCGAGCTGACGGCCGAGGCGGTGGTGCGCTGGCAGCGCTGCGGCCGGCTGCTGCGCGCCGTCGTCGCGACCGGCTGGGAGGTCTCGGACCTCGCCACCCCGTGGATCGAGCGGCCGATGGCGCGCCTGCGCGTCTATCGCGACGAGCTGCGGCGGGCGATGGAAGTGCTCGACCTCGAGCCGGCCGCCGCGGGGACGCCGCCGTGATCGACGGACTCGAGCGCGCTCTCGACGCCTGGGCGGGAGAGGGGGCCCGCGATCTCCTCGCCGGGCTCGAGCCCCTGCTCGGTGGCCCCGGCGTCCACGGGCGGCTGCTCGCGGCGGAGAGCCTGCCCCGCGATCGCGTGCTGCGGGTACGCGCCGAGATCGCTGGGTGCCCGCGCAGCCTGATCGTGAAGCGCTTTCCTCCCGAACGAGCGCATCGCGAGCGCATCGCGATCGAGCGCTGGCTGCCGCGGGTCGGGCTCGAGGCGCAGGGACCCCCGCTGCTGGCAACGGTGGCCGAGCGCAGCGGTCGCTTCACGTGGTTCGTGTACGAGGATCTCGGCGACTGCACGCTGGCGGAGCACGCCTCGGATCCGGGACGCGTGCGGGCCGCGGTCGCTCTGCTCGCGGAGCTGCATGCGCGCTTCACCGACCACCCCCTGCTCGGCGAGGCCCGCCAGCTCGGCGCCGACCTCGGGGTCGCCTTCTACGGCGCATCGGTCTGCGACGCAGCGCGCGCCCTCGAGGCCCTGCTCGCGAACGCGTCGCTTGCATCGGCGGAGCGCGCGATCTGCCTGGGCCTGCTCGAGCGGCTCGCGCTGATGCGCCTCGAGCAGGCGAAGCGCGCCGCCGCTCTCGAGGCGTGGGGCGGGCCGGAGACGCTGCTGCACGGCGACCCGTGGACGATCAACGTGCTCGTGCGTGCGACCTGCTCCGGCCTCGAGGCGCGCCTCATCGACTGGGACCACGCCGGAGTGGGCCCCGTGAGCTACGACCTCTCCACCTTCCTGATGCGCTTCCCGTCGGGCGAGAGGGCACAGATCCTCTCCCATTACCAGGAGCGCCACGCCGCGGGCTCGGCGAGGGGACGGCGCTGGCCCTCGCGGGCGGAGTGGAACGCTCTCTTCGACACCGCCGAGCGCGCGCGGATCGCGAGCGCGATTCTGTGGCGAGCGCTGGCCGCGCTGGATGGCCACCTCGCCTGGGCCCTCGAGGAGCTGACGGAGCTCGAACGGGCACTGTCGGTCCTCGGCCCCGTGCTGCCCACCGGGCCGACCCCCCTCGCCGGGATCGGGGACTCGCGGCTCGCGGGGGGCCCTCCGTGAGATGTCTGATCGTGAACGGGGACGACTTCGGCGCCAGCCGCGGCGTGAACCGCGGCATCCTCGACGCCCACCGCCGCGGCATCCTCACGAGCGCGAGCTTGATGGTCAACATGCCGGGCAGCGAAGAGGCAGCGCTCCTCGCGGGCGGCGCCCCGGAGCTCTCCGTCGGCATCCACCTGAATCTCACCAACGAGGATGGACCCCCCGTCGTCGATCTCGACAACAGCCGGGCCTGTCGCCACGAGCTCGACGGGCAGATCGAGCGCTTCCGGGAGCTGCTCGGCCGGCTGCCGACGCACGTCGACTCCCACCACAACGTCCACCGCCGGCCGCTCCTCCGCCCGCTCTTCGTGGACCTCGCCGGCCGCTACGGCCTACCGCTGCGCGAGCACTCCGCGGTCCGCTACTTCTCGTCCTTCTACGGCCAGTGGGGAGGCGAGACCCACCTCGAGCAGCTGAGCCCGGAGACGCTCCAGCGGATGCTGCGGGAGGAGATCGGGGACGGGGTCACCGAGCTCGCCTGCCATCCGGGCTTCCTCGATCCCGGCTTCCAGTCGGTCTATGCGATCGAACGCGAGGCGGAGCTCCGCACCCTGTGCGACCCGACCCTTCGCCAGACCCTCCGGGAGCTCGGGTTCCGGCTGATTGGCTACCGCGAGCTCCCCGCCTTGACCGGCGCTCCGACCGCCCTGGGACCCGAGCCGTGCCGACCGTCGTGATCTCGCCCACCAACGTCGTGGGATCGCCGTCCTTCGGCGGCCACGCCTGGGTCTATCTCCAGTACGCGCTGGGCCTGCGCGAGCTCGGCTGCGACGTCACCTGGCTCGAGCGCTTCCATCCGACGGGCGATCCGCACCGCGACGCGGCGCTGCGCTCGACCTTCCACGAGCGGATGGCTCGCCACGACCTCGAGCAGCAGACCGTTCTCTACACCTCCGACGCGGACGCCGCGGGAGGCGGCGCGCGGCCGGTGTTCCTCGACCGCTCGGAAGCCGAGGTGGACGCCCTCTTCCGCCGTGCCGAGCTGCTGCTGAACTTCCACTACGCGATGGCTCCGGAGCTCCTCGCGCGCTTCCGTCGCACCGCGCTCGTGGACATCGACCCGGGGCTCTTCCAGTGGTGGATGTCGACCGGGCAGCTGCAGGTCGCCCGCCACGATCTGCACCTCACCATTGGCGAGACGGTCGGGAAGCCGGGCGCCCTCTTCCCCGACTGCGGCCTCTCGTGGACGCAGATCCGGCCGCCGATCTGGCTCCCGGCCTGGCCCGCCCGTTTCGAGGCGGGCGCCCGTGCCTTCACAACCGTGTCGAGCTGGTGGGGCGGCGGCGGCGAAGGGGAGTGGGTCACGGACGGCAAGGACGTCTGCTACGAGAACAACAAGCGCGCCTCCTTCCTCGCCTTCGTGGACCTCCCGCGCCGGACCCGCGAGAGCCTCGAGCTCGCGCTCTCCGTGGGCGAGGCTCCGCCCGCGGGTCGCACTCCGCCCGAGACGCGGGAGTGGAGAGCCGAGAAACCCGCTCCCGCCGACGCCACGGACTACGCGGGCGACTCCCACGACGTGGCGCTCCTCCGGAGGCGCGGATGGCGCGTGCGGGACGCTCGGGACGTGGCCGGGAGCCCGGAGGCCTTCCGCACCTACGTGCAGCACTCGCGCGGAGAGTTCAGCTGCGCGAAGCCGTCGTGCATGGCCTTCCAGAACGCCTGGATCAGCGATCGCACGCTCTGCTACCTGGCCAGCGGGAAGCCCGTGGTCGTGCAGGACACCGGCCCGAGCGCCTACCTGCCAAACGGCCTCGGCCTGTTCCGCTTCCGCACCCTCGAGGAGGCCGCCCTGGCACTCGAGACGGTCAGCGCCGACTACCCGAAGCACTGCCGCGCCGCCCGCGAGATCGCCGAGGCGCACTT
>Ga0214473_10009081_pt1 | contig 11756 bp, 7 predicted proteins | sample RVTome_7_FD_203509 | JGI IMG/M metagenome (GOLD analysis project Ga0214473, IMG submission 203509) | Soil microbial communities from uranium-contaminated site in the Upper Colorado River Basin, Wyoming, United States - RVT98D197 | ecosystem: Environmental > Terrestrial > Soil > Contaminated >...
ACGGGCAGGACGGGGAGATCTACAATATCGGCGGCGGCAACGAGGTCGAGAACGTGACGCTGACGCGCCGCATCCTGGCGCTCCTCGGCAAGCCCGAGAGCTTCATCGCGCCGGTGGCGGACCGCCCTGGCCACGACCGCCGCTACGCGCTCGACAGCGGGAAGGTGCGCGGCCTCGGCTGGCAGCCGGCCCACTCCTTCGACGCCGCCCTGGGGGCGACGGTCGAGTGGTACCGGGCCCACGAGGCATGGTGGAAGCCGATCAAGTCGGGCGCCTACAAGGCGTACTACGCCCGTCAGTATGCCGGGCGATGATGGCCTACCGGACCACGGGAAAGTAGGTCCGCCGCATGAAGGGCGTCGACACCTATCAGGGCCGCGGGCTCATCGCGGATCCCATCCACCAGTACATCCTCTACACGCGCCCCGACGGCGTGCCCGGCGAGTCGACGGAGCAGGACCTGATCGATTCCGCGTGGATGCAGCGGCTGCGGCGCGTGCCGCAGCTCCAGTCGGCGCGCTGGGTGTTTCCGGCCGCCGAGCACAGCCGCTTCCAGCACTCCCTGGGCGCCATGCACCTGGCCGGACGCTTCGCCCGCCAGCTCCACCCGTCGCTCCAGGCGGAGTTCCCCGACGCGCCGTCCGTCGCGCTCGTGGAAGAGCTGATGCGGATGTCGGGCCTCCTGCACGACATCGGCCACGGCCCCTTCGGCCACTTCTTCGACGACAACTTCCTCGCCGACTTCGGCCTTACCCACGAACTGGTCGGCCAGCGCATCATCCGCGAGGAGCTGGGAGACCTGCTGCGCGGCCTCACCCGCAGCCCCTCGGGATCGTTCGAGCCCGGCGAGCAGATCGACCCCGACTGGATCTGCTATCTCATGGGCAAGAGTTACACGAAGCCGGAGGCGCTCCACCCGCGCTGGCTCGCGCACCTCAAGCCGCTCCTGTCCGGGATCTACACCGCCGACAACATGGACTACGTGCTGCGCGACTCCTACATGTGCGGCGTCGCGGTGGGGCCGATCGACATCGAGCGCATCATGTACTACTCGTTCTTCAGCGACAAGGGACTGACGCTCGACCGCGGCGGGATCCAGGCGTTCATCATGTTCCTGAACGCGCGCTTCTACATGTACACCAACGTGTACTACCATCGGACCACGCGGGGCATCGACCTCCACCTCAAGGAGATCTTCCGCGACACCATGCGGCTGATCTTCCCCTACGATCTCAACAAGGACCTCCACCCGTATCTGCACATGACGGAGTGGACCCTGCTCGAGGAGGTGGGGCGGTGGGAGCACGCCGATGATCGGGAGCGAAAGGCGCTCGGCCAGGAGTGGCGGCAAGTCCTCGACCGCCGGCTCAAGTGGCGCATGTCGCACGAAGTCGTTCTCGACCTCTTCGAGCCGCGCCGGGGGCAGGCCTTCATGAAAGCGGAGGAGGTTGAGCAACGCGTGCGCGAGATCCTGCCCGCTTCGCTGAAGGACTTCCCGTTCAAGATCGACATGGCCCAGCAGGACCCGCGGCCGCTCAATCCCATCGGAATGAAGGACCGGCAGATCTACGTCTACGACGCGCCCACGCGGAGCGTGTCGGCGGAGCCGCTCAAGGAGCTGCTGAAGTACCTCCCCGGCAAGGTCGCTCAGTGCCGCATCTTCGCGATGAGTCACGAGCACGACCAGAGGCTCGCGGCGGCGCTCGATGAGGCGCTCGGCGAGGATCGCCCCGCTCACCCAACCAACCTCTAGCCCAATGAACCTCTAGCCCGACGAACCTCCAGCCCGACGAACCTCCAGAAGGACGCGCGCCATGGAAAAGTTTCGCGGAGTCGACTACTACGGGATCGACGAGCTCCTGACCGAAGAGCAGCGCATGATGCGGGACGCCGTGCGCGACTGGGTGGAGGCCAAGTTCCTGCCCGTCGTCGTGCAACATCACCGAGACGGGACGTTCCCGATGGAGCTGGCGAGGGACCTCGGCGAGATGGGCGTCTTCGGCGCCACCCTCAAGGGCTACGGCTGCGCCGGGCTCGACAACGTCGCGTACGGGCTCATCATGCAAGAGCTCGAGCGCGGCGACTCGGGCCTGCGCTCCTTCGCCTCCGTACAGAGCGGGCTCGTCATGTACCCGATCCACAGCTACGGGTCCGATGCCCAGAAGGACCGGTGGCTCCCGCGGCTTCAGTCCGGGGAGGTGCTCGGCTGCTTCGGCCTCACCGAGCCCGACCACGGCTCCGACCCCGGCTCGATGAAGACGCGCGCCGTCCGGAAGGGCAGCGAGTACGTGCTCAACGGCACCAAGCTCTGGATCACCAACGGCTCGGTGGCCGACGTGGCCGTGGTCTGGGCCAAGGGCGACGACGGCGAGATCGGCGGCTACCTCGTCGAGAAGGGGACGCCGGGGTACTCGACGCTCGACATCCACGGCAAGTTCTCCATGCGCGCGTCGATCACCTCGGAGCTCGCCTTCGCGGACTGCCGCATCCCGCTCGACAACAAGCTGCCCGGCGTCAAGGGCATCAAGGGGCCGCTCTCGTGCCTTTCGCAGGCCCGCTACGGGATCGCATGGGGAGTGATCGGCGCCGCCATGGGCTGTTACGACTGGGCGCTCCAGTACGCCCAGCAGCGCATCCAGTTCAACAAGCCCATCGGCTCCTTCCAGCTCGTGCAGCAGAAGCTCGTGTGGATGGTCACCGAGATCACCAAGGCCCAGCTCCTGTGCTGGCGCCTCGGCCAGCTCAAGGACGCCGGCCGTGTGCGCCCCCAGCAGATCTCCATGGCCAAGATGAACAACGTGCAGATGGCGCTCGACACCGCGCGCCTCGGCCGCGACATCCTGGGCGCGGCGGGGATCGTGGACGAGCACCCGATCATCCGTCACATGATGAACCTCGAGACCGTCAACACGTACGAGGGGACACACGACATCCACATCCTGATCGTCGGGCGCGACATCACGGGCCTGGACGCCTTCGGGATGTAGGCGCGCCGCGCGCTTCGGAGGTCCCCGCCGCGGTTGGCCGCGCTGCAGACCTGCGCTTCGGGATTCCTCGACTGATCAGTCGGGCGGGGAGGGACGGCCGGCGGGGTCGACGTAGAGCTCGATCTGGTGGCCGTCCGGGTCTCTCACGCAGAACGACGGCGTATTGCCCTCCGCCTCGCCGAAGGGGTGGAGCCCGTGGCCCTCGACCTCGCGCCGCGCGGCCGCCAGGTCCTCGCGGCGCGCCCCCACGCTGAAGGCGATGTGATAGAGGCCGGGCGCGCCCCTCTCGTGCACGCTTCCCTCGCTGCGCGCCATCTCGAGCGAGACGTCGTGGTGATGGACGCCGGCGGAGAGGAAGGCGATGCGCCCGCCCTTGCCGCGCCCCGTCTCCGCGAGGCCGAGCACGTCGCGATAGAAGCGCAGCGAGGCGTCGAAGTCACGCACGAAGAGAGAGACGTGGCCGAGCTCGGTGACCTTCACGGAACGTTAGTGTAGCATAGGGGCGTGACTCCCGACCCCGCCGCCGTTGCGCTGCCCACTGCCGTATCCGCAAACGCCGAGCGAGCGAGGGCGGACATGCGGCTCCTCGGGCTCCTGGCCCTCGGCCACATGGTCATCGACATCAACCAGGGCTCGCTCTCCGCCCTCCTGCCGTTCCTCAAGTCCTCGCTCGCGCTGTCGTACACGGCGACCGGTGTCATCGTCCTCATGGCCAATACCACGTCCTCGCTGATCCAGCCGCTCTTCGGGTACTTCGCCGACAAGACGGCGCGCCGCTGGCTCCTGCCGCTCTCGGTCGGCCTGTCCGCGCTCGGGCTCGGGCTGACGGGGCTGGCGCCGTCCTACGAGGCGGTGCTCGCGCTGGTGATGATCACCGGCTTCGGCGTCGCGGCCTATCATCCCGAGGGCTATCGCACCGCCACCGCCGTCGCGGGGGAGAAGAAGGCGACCGGCGTCTCCGTCTTCTCGACGGGCGGGAACATCGGCATCGCGGTGGGACCGCCCCTCATCACGGCGCTGATCACGACCTTCGGGATGCCCGGGACCCTGGGTATGCTGATCCCCGGCCTCCTCGTGGGCGGCGTGCTCACCGCCGTGCTGCCCATGCTGTCGGCGCCGCCCGCGCCGCGCTCGCAGTCGGCGGTGGAGCGCCCCCGGACGATGGTGGGGGCGATGAGCCTCCTCATCCTGGTCATCGCGTTTCGCTCGTGGACCCAGCTCGGCTTCACGACCTACGTGCCCTTCTACTACATCGAAGTGCTGAAGGGCGATCCGCGCATGGTCGGGACCCTCCTCGCGGTGTTCCTGGGCGCGGGCGTGGCCGGCACGCTCGTGGCCGGGCCCATCGCCGACCGGATCGGGGTGCGCCGCTACCTCGTGAGCGTGTTCCTGCTCGTCACCCCGATCGCGGCGAGCTTCCTCTTCGTGACGGGCGCGCTCGCCCTCGTCGTGCTGGGCGCGCTCGGCTTCGTGCTCGTCTCGACGTTCACGGTGTCGGTGGTGCTGGGCCAGGCCTACATGCCGCGCAATCCCGGCATGGCCTCCGGGATGATCGTGGGCTTCGCCATCGGCGCCGGGGGCCTCGGCGTGACGGCGCTCGGCTGGATCGCCGACCGGTGGGGCCTCATGAGCGCGCTCTGGATCTCGGCGCTCATGCCCCTCGCGGGCTTCGGGGCCGCGCTCTTCCTGCCGGAGCCCCGCGCCCGGTAGCGGCGCCCGACGGCGTCTTCATGATCCTGGCCGATCGCTTCCGGGACAGCGAGCAGGCGCTCTTGATCGACCAGCGCGAGAAGCGCCATCTCATCATCCTGCGCAAGGGCGAGACCTTCCACTCCGACCGCGGCTGGATCCCCCACGACGGCATCATCGGCCAGCCCGACGGCTCCTGGGTCCGGAGCTCCAAGGGCATGCGCTACCTCGCCCTCCGCCCCACGCTCTCCGAGTACGTGCTCGACATGCCGCGGGGCGCGCAGGTCATCTACCCGAAGGACCTCGCCATCGTCATGTTCTGGGCCGACATCTTCCCGGGCGCGCGCGTCCTCGAGGCGGGGATGGGCTCAGGCGCGCTCACCCTCGCGCTCCTCCGCGCGGTGGGCCCGGAGGGCATGGTCGTGAGCTACGAGCAGCGCGAGGATTTCTGCCGCCGCGCGCTCGCCAATGTCCACCTGCGCATGGGCGAGGTGACGAACCTGACCGTGCGCCTGCGGCCGGTGGAGGAGGGCCTCGCGGAGGAGGAGCCGGTGGACCGCGCCGTCTTCGACCTGCCCGAGCCGTGGCGGCTCGTCGATCCCGTCGCGCGCGTGCTGCGGTCGGGCGGCATCTTCCTCTCCTACGTCCCGACCATCATCCAGTCGCAACAGCTCAGCGACGCCCTGCGACGCCATCCGGGCTACGCCCTGGTCGAGACCTTCGAGACGCTCCTCCGGCCGTGGAACATCGAGGGGACCTCGGTGAGACCGTTTCACCGCATGGTCGCCCATACGGGGTTCATCACCGTCGCCCGCCGCGTCGTGCCGGGAGACGGCGGCGTTCACCCCCCCGCCGGAGAGCCCGAGGCCGACTGACCGGTGCTCGAGCGCTACTTCGAGCTTCGCCGCCGCGGAGCCACGATCGGCGGAGAACTGCGCGGCGGCCTCACCACCTTCATGGTGATGGCCTACATCATCTTCGTGAACCCCGCCATCCTGTCATTCGCGGGTGTTCCCGCGCTCTCGAGCCAGGGCGCGCCGTTCGCGGCGACGCAGGCGGCGACCTGCCTGGTGGCGGGGGTGCTGACCATCGCGATGGGGCTCGCGACCAACTACCCCCTCGCCCTCGCCTCCGGGATGGGGCTCAATGCCGCCGTGGCCTTCCAGCTCATCGCCGGGCTCAAGCTGCCGTGGCCGGCGGCCATGGGCGTCGTGTTCCTCGAGGGCATCGCCATCACGCTGCTGGTGCTCACGGGCTTTCGCGAGGCGATCATGGACGCCATCCCGCTCTCGCTCAAGCGGGCGATCAGCGTCGGCATCGGGCTCTTCATCCTGCTCATCGGCATGGCGGCGGCGGGCATCGTGAAGCCGGGGCCCCCCGGCGTCGTCGTGACGCTGGGCGATCTGACGGCGTTGCCGGTCGCGGTGTCGTTGTTCGGTCTGTTCCTCACGCTGTGGCTCCAGGCGCGGGGCGTGGGCGGCGGGCTCCTCATCGGCATCCTCGCGACCACCGTGCTCGCGATCGCCGTCAACGGCGCCACCGGCGGTCGCGCGTTCCCGCTGCCGGGCCAGGCCGTCCTCCCGGCGTCCGTCGTCGCGCTGCCGGACTTCTCGAGCCTCGGCGCGGGCCTCGACCTGTCGGTCTTCGCGCGTGTCGGCGTCGTTGTCGCCGTCGTGAGCATCTTCTCCCTCATGCTCTCGGATTTCTTCGACACCATGGGAACGGTGGTCGGGATCGGCAGCGAGGCGGGCTGGCTCACTCGCGACGGGAAGCTCCCGCGGCTGAACCGCGTGCTGCTCGTGGATTCCCTCGCGGCGGCGGCGGGCGGCGCCGCCGGGGCCTCCTCCGCCACGACCTATATCGAGTCGGCGGCGGGTGTCTCCGCGGGCGCGAGGACGGGCCTCGCCTCCGTGGTCACGGGCGCCTGCTTTCTGCTCGCGCTGTTCTTCGCTCCGGTGGCGGGCGTGGTGCCCGCCCAGGCGACCGCGCCCGCCCTCATCATCGTCGGCTATCTGATGACCGCCATCGTGCGCGAGATTCCCTTCGGGGACCTCGAGGAAGGCTTCCCCGCTCTCCTGACTCTGGCCGTGATGCCGTTCACGTACTCCATCACCAATGGGATCGGGGCAGGCTTCGTCGCCTACTGCTTCATCAAGCTGGTCCGGGGCAAGGGGGGAGCGGTGCGCCCCATGATGTACGTGGTGGCTGCCGCCTTCCTCGTCTACTTCTCGCTGCCCGCTCTCGAGCGCCTCCTGCGCCCCTAGTGTCAGGGCCCATCGTTCGCCGGCGTGGGGTCGGGCAAGGCTGACGAGCTTGGGAGACGAGAGGGGGAGTCGGCTGACGGCGGGCGGTCGGGTCCTCGCGCGTGTGGTAGGCTAAGGGTCTGGCCGTCACCCGATGCCGAGCCGCCGGCGGGCTCGCGCGACGGGAGTGACGTTCGAGCCCGGCTTTGCCGGCGCAACCTGTTCCTGGGGGCGGTTTCCGAAGCGGGCGGAGCCGCCCTCCGAGCTTGCGAGGGGGTCGTCTCAGTGATCAGCAGCATGCGGGAGTATTTCAAGAGCCTGAAGTTCATCCTCGTCATCATCGTCGTCGCCTTCGTCGCGACCTCGGTCGTCTACTTCGGGACGAGCAATAGCGGCGGCGGCAACAAGCCGAACGTCGTCGCCACCGTCAACGGGGAGGAGATCTCTGCCGAGCGGTTCCGCCGCACGCAGGCGAACGTCATCGATCAATACGAGCGCATGACCCGGCAGCGGATGACGCCGGAGATGATCGAGCGCCTCGGGATCAACCAGCAGGTGATCAACGAATTGGTCAACGACGCGATGATCGCTCAGGGCGCCGCGCGGGAGGGCATCCGCGTCAGCGACGAGGAGCTGCGCGGCCGCATTCAGGAGATGCGGGAGTTCCAGGAGGACGGCCGCTTCTCCCGCGACCGGTACCTCCGCATCCTCCGCCAGGTGAGGCTCGAGCCGGGCGAGTTCGAGGTCGAGATGCGCCGCCAGCTCGTCCGGCGCAAGCTCGAGGAGCTGGTGAAGGACGGCATCAAGGCCTCCGAGGACGAGGTGCGCGAGGCCTACACGACGCGCAACGAGCGGGTGCGCGCGATGTGGGCGTCGATCGAGACCCAGTCGCTCACGTCCAAGGTGACGGTCGCCGACGGCGAGCTCGATCCCTACGTGAAGGCCCACCAGGCTCAGTTCACACGGCCCGAGCGGCGGCGCGTCCAGTACGTGGTCGTCAGCCCCCAGCCGCAACCGCAGAGCATATCGGATCTGGACGCCGAGGCCTACTACAAGGAGCACGCGGCGGAGTTCGAGCAGCCGCGCCGGGTCCACGTGGCTCACGTGCTCGTACGCGTGCCCCCCGTCGGGGGCAGCGAGGCGGAGAACAAGGCCAAGGCCAAGGTCGAGGACGTGCTCAAGCGGGCCCGGGCCGGCGAGGACTTCGCGAAGCTGGCCCGCGAGGTGTCCGAAGACACGGCCAACGCCTCGCAAGGGGGCGATCTCGGCTTCGTCGGCCCCGGGGAGCTCGTGCCTCAGTTCGAGAAAGCCGCCTTCGCGCTGAAGAAGGGCGAGCTGAGCTCCGGGCCCATCCGCACCGCCTTCGGCTATCACGCCATCAAGGTCCTCGAGATCAAGGAAGGCGGCCGGGCGCCGTTCAAGGAAGCTTCAGGCAAGATCAAGGACAAGCTCGCGTCGGAGAGGTCGGAGGCCCTCGCTCGGGCCAAGGCGGACGAGATGCGCGGGCCGCTCCAGACGGCCAAGGACTTTACCGCCGAGGCGCGCAAGCTCGGGCTCGAGCCGCGCGAGGCTGCCGCCGGCCGCGGCGACGCGCTCGCCGGCATCGGCCGGGAGCCGCGCCTCGACGAGGCGCTCTTTTCCCTCGCGATGGGGGGCGTGTCTCCCGCGGTCAAGACTGCCAGCGGCTACGCCATCGTCAAGGTCGTCGATCAGATGCCGGGCGGGGTGCCGCCGCTGGCCGAGATCAAGGACCGCGTGATCGAAGCGATCAAGCGCGAGCGCGCCGAGGCGATGGCCGTGGAGCGCGCCAAGGCCCTCGCCGCATCGCTCGCCAAGGGCGGCGACTTCGCGGCGGTGGCCAAGGCCGACGGCTTTGCGACGGGCGAGACGGGGCTCTTCTCCCGGGCGGAGCCCCCCAAGGAGCGCAGCCTCCCCGGCGGCGTGCTCGTGGGCGCGCTCTCGACGGCGCTCGGGCAGGTGTCCGAGCCCGTGCGCGCGGGCGCGGCCGTCTACGTGGTGAAGACCCTCGAGCGACAGCCGCCGGATCCGGACGGCTTCGCCAAGCAGCGCGGAGATCTGGAGAAGCAGATCCTCGAGCAGAAGCGCACCCAGGCCTGGGACGGCTGGATCCAGTCGCGCCGCGTCTCGGCCAAGATCGACGTCAGCGGCCTGGCGCCGTCCGCGCTCCGCCAGTGACGGGGAGAGGCAAGACCGCGCTGCTCATCATTGCATTCCGAGAGAGGGTCGTCGGCGTCCGCGTCGATCCCACGCCCAGCAATCGCTAGCGCGGGGCGATTCCGGCTCCTTCGCCCCCGGAGCGGGTCGGATGCCCAACCCGGCTCTGCCCCCAGGCCAGGCGGCCGGCGAGAGCCGACTTCCAGCGCGGGAACTTCATCCACGAGACGAGCCTGAGCCCCCGCATGTCGTCGAAGGTCGAGTAGATCACCGGGGTGATCAGAAGCGTCACGAGCAGGCAGAGGGCTTGGCCGCCGACCACCACCGTCGCCAGCGACGCGCGCGAAGCGGAGCCGTCGCCCTTGCCCAGCGCGACGGGCAGCATGCCCGCGATGATGGCGAGCGTGGTCATGAGAATGGGGCGGAGGCGCGCGCGGTCCGCCTGGATCTGGGCCTCGTCGCGGGGCATCCCGCGCTCGCGCAGCACATTGGTGTAGTCCACCTGCAGGATCGCGTTCTTCTTCACCACGCCCATGAGCAGGAAGAGCCCCATGATCGAGTAGATATTGAGCGTCTTGCCCACGATCAGGAGCGTCAGGACGCCGAAGGGAATGGAGATGAACATCGAGACCATGATGGTGAAGGGGTGCACGAAGGACTCGAACTGGGCGGCGAGGACGATGTAGATGAAGGCGAGAGACAGCAGGAAGGCGATGAGGAAGTTCTTGATCGACTCCTGCAGCAGCTTGCCGCGCCCGGTGGTCTGGATGCCGTACTCGGACGGCATCCGCTCCTGGGCGACGGCGCCGTAGGCCTCCTGATAGGCCTCGGCGAGCGGCTTGTTGTAGAGGTTGGAGATGATGGTGATCGAGCGCTCCTGCGCGTAGCGCTCGATCTGCCCCGGGCTCATCCCCGTGCCGAGGTCGGTCACGTTCGCGAGCTTGACGAGCGTGCCGCCCGCGCCCGGCACGGTGAGGGCGGCGAGGACGGAGGCGTCGCTCCGGCTCTTTTCCTTGAGACGGAGCCGCACGTCGTACTGCTCGCCGGCCTCGCGGTAGAAGCCGACCTTCTCGCCCCCGACCATGGTCCGGAGCGCAGAGGCGATGGCATCGACCCGCACGCCCAGGTCGGAGGCCTTGCGCCGATCGACGTGCACCTGGATCTCGGGCTGGCGGAGGGCTTGCGCGGTGTCGAGGTCGACGAAGCCGGCCCTGGCCTTGAGCGTCTTGATCACGCCTCCCGCGTACTGCTCGAGCCGGGCCAGGTCCGGGCCCCTCAAGATGAGGTTGAACGGCGTCTGCCGGAAGCCGCCGCCGCCGATCAAGCTGATGTTCTGCGCGCTCACCCGCAGGCCCGGGAAGACCGCGAGCCTCTCGCGCGCCTCCTGCATCAGCTCCTGCTGCGAGCGCCGTCGCTCCGCGAGGGGCTTGAGCCCCACGTAGACGGACAGGTCCGTCACGTTGGACTGGTACTGGCCGCGCACGCCGACCGTGGTGAAGAGCGTGGTCACCTCCGGCACCTTGCGGATCTCCGCCTCCATGGCGCGGCTGATCTCGGCGCTGCGCTCGAGCGAGGCGCCGGGCGGCGCCTCCGCCACCACCTCGAACTCGCTCATGTCGTCGTCGACCACGAACTCGAGCGGGCTGTTCTTGAGCAGGTAGAAGCCGCCGACGAGGATGAGGGCGGTGGCGGCGAGGCAGACGGCGCGATGGTGGAGGCACCAGCCGAGGGCGCGCTCGTAGCGGGCCTCGAGCCAGTGGTACAGCCCCCCGGCCTTGGACGAAGCCGCCTTGAGCTCCCCGTGCTCGCCGACGGCGCTGTGAGAGAGGATCCGCGCGGCGAGCATCGGCGTGAGCGTGAAGGCGATGACCAGCGAGACCAGGATGGCGAAGGTCGCGGTGAGGCCGAAGGAGTTCCAGAACTTGCCGACGAGCCCGCCCATGAAGGCCACGGGCAGGAAGATGACGACGAGCGACAGCGTGGTCGCCGTCACCGCCAGCGAGATCTCCTTGGTGCCCTCGACGGCCGCCTCGAAGGGGGGCCGGCGCTCCTCCTCCGTGTGCCGGAAGATGTTCTCGAGCACGATGATGGCGTCGTCGATGACGATGCCCGTCGAGAGCGACAGCCCGAGCATGGTCAGGTTGTTGAGGGTGAAGCCGGCCACGCGCATCGCCGTGAAGGTCGCGATGATCGAGCACGGGATCGCCACCGCGGCCACGAAGGCGGGCCGGAGCTTCTTCACGGCCAGGAAGAAGATCATGGCGGCCACGGTGGCGAGGCCGGTGACCTTGATGAGCAGCTCGGGGTCGCCCCAGGCGAACGCCGCTCCCACTCCCGCCACGATGGCGAGGAGGACGGCGCCCTCCCACCACCGGAGCCGGCCGATGAAGGCCGCCACGATCAGGCTGGCGAGGAGGCCGCCGAGCAGGAGATGGTCCTGGACCTCGTGGAAGGAGCGCTTGATGAAGCGAGAGAGGTCGCGGACGATCTCGAACTTGATGTCCTGGGGCAGCCCCTTCTGGATGTCCGCGAGGCGTCCCTTCACGGCGTCCACCACCGCCACCGTGTTGGTGCCCGACTGCTTGCGGATGAGCATGGAGACGGCGTTCTCGCCGTTGAGGCGCGAGAGCGTGCGCGGCTCCTCCTCGCCGTCGACCACCAC
>Ga0214473_10009082_pt1 | contig 11756 bp, 9 predicted proteins | sample RVTome_7_FD_203509 | JGI IMG/M metagenome (GOLD analysis project Ga0214473, IMG submission 203509) | Soil microbial communities from uranium-contaminated site in the Upper Colorado River Basin, Wyoming, United States - RVT98D197 | ecosystem: Environmental > Terrestrial > Soil > Contaminated >...
CCGCCGGCCTCCTACGCGCAGCGTTGGGCCGAGGCGCTGCGCGCGCTGGCCGAAGCGCGCCGCTACGGCGTCACGACCATCCACGACAACGTGGCCGACTTCGATCAGCTCCAGCTCTTCCACGACTTGCGCCAGGCGGGCGAGCTGACGACGCGGGTCTGGGCCCGCATGTGGCTGTCGGAGTGGGAACGCGTGCGCGACCACGTGCGCCAGCACGCCGTGCCCGCGGTGGCCGGCGGCTGGGGCGACGCCATGATCCGCCTGGGCGGGCTCAAGGCCTGGGTGGACGGCATCATGGGCAACTCCAGCGCGCTGTTCTTCGAACCCTACACGCACCAGCCCGATCAGTACGGCCGCCTGCGCCCGGTGATGTTCCCCGAAGGCAACCTCTACCGGCTGCTGCGGGAGGCCGACCGCGCCGGCTTCACCGCCACCGTCCACGCGATCGGCGATCGCGCCAACCGCATCCTGCTGGACACGTACGAGCGGGTCTTCGCCGAGAACCCGCCCCGCGACCGGCGCTTCCGGGTGATCCACGCCCAGGTCATGGAGCCCGAGGACCAGCGCCGCTTCGGCCGTCTCGGCCTGGTGGCCGAGGTCCAGCCCTACCACGCGATCGACGACATGCGCTGGATGGAGGAGCGGATCGGGTTCCGCGCGAAGAACGCCTACGCCTTCCGCGGACTTCTCAACGGAGGGGCGGCGCTGAGCTTCGGCTCCGATTGGCCAGGCACCAACGCCTCGTACTACCCGATCAACCCGCTGCTCGGGATCTACGCGGCCGTGACGCGCCAGACCCTGGACGGCAAGCCCGAGGCCGGCTGGTTCCCCGGCGAGCGGATCTCCCTGGAAGATGCCGTGCGCTTCTTCACCTGGAACAACGCCTATGCGACCTTCGAGGAGGACAGCAAGGGTTCGCTCGCGGAGGGCAAGCTTGCCGACCTCGTCGTGCTCGACCGGGACATCTTCGCCCGCCCCCCGCGCGAGCTGATCGACACGCAAGTGCGGTACACGATCCTGGGAGGACGCATCGTTCACGAGTCGCCTCGTTAGGCTGCCGGCGACGGACGTTCACCCGCGCGGCTGCCGATGACACGCGACTCCTCGCTGCGCCGCGAGCTCGGCCTGACGGCGGTGTTCGCCGTGGTCGTGGGCGACATGCTGGGCTCGGGGGTGTTCTTCACTCCGGGCGAGCTGGCCGCGGTGGCCCAGGCTCCATGGCAGGTCTACTTTTTCTGGGGGCTGTGCGGCGCGATCACGCTGTGCGGCGCCCTGACCCTGGCCGAGCTCAGCGTGCGCCTGCCCCGCGCCGGAGCCAGCTACCACATCATCCGCGAGGGGTTCGGGCCCTTCTGGGCCTTCGTCAAGATCTGGATCGAGCTGTGGGTCAGCGGTCCGGGCTCGGTGGCGGGTCTTGCCATCGTTTTCGGCGAGTTCATCTCGCGGCTCCTGGAGCCTCGGGCGCCGCTGCCGGCAGCGGCCTGGGGAGCCGCGGCCATCCTCATGTTCGCCGTCATCAACCTGGAGGGAATCGAGTGGGGGGGGCGCACGCAGGTGGCGCTCACCACGATCAAGGTCGGCGGCCTGCTGGCGCTGGTCCTGGGCAGCGTGCTGCTCGCGGAGCCGGCGGGCAGCGCGACACCCGTCAGCGGCCAGCAGGCCGGCGGTCTGCTCGGCTTCATCCGCCTCGTGGGCCTGGGAGTCGCCGCCGTGCTCTTCACCTACGATGGCTGGGTCGACATCAGCCACGTGGCGGGGGAGGTCCGAAACCCGCGGAGGAACCTGCCGCTGGGTCTGGGATTGGGAGTCGCCGGCATCACGCTGCTCTACCTCTTCGTCAACTTCGCCTTCCTGCGAGTGGTCCCGCTGGCGGCGATGCGCGAGGCGCCCACGACGCTGGCCGCCTCGGTGGCGATCGCCGCGTTCGGGCCCGACGGCGGCCGGATCTTGAATGCCCTGATCCTGGTCTCGATCCTGGGGGCCCTGGGCGGACTGGTGATGACCCTGCCGCGCCTGTACTTCGCCGCGGCCGCCCAGTACGACCGGAGCGACGGCAGCGGTGCGGCCGGCGGCTTCTTCCGCCTGCTGTCGTGGCTGTCTCCGCGCAGCGCGGTTCCGGCCGGCTCGATCCTGTTCTCGGCGGCGCTCTCGATCGCGGCGCTGCTGTTCTTCGGCACTTTTCGCCGCATCGTCACCTACTTCGTCGTGCCGCTGCACCTGGTCAACATCCTGATGGTGGCCTCCGTCTTCCGCTTTCGGCGCCGCCCGGACTCGGGCGAGTCCGCGTATCGCACGCCGGGATATCCCGTGGTCCCGGTGGTCTACATCCTGGTCCTGGCGCTTTTCCTGCTGAGCGCCGTCTTCTACAATCCCTTCGACACCTTCATTGGGATCGCGATGACCGCAACGGCGATTCCGGTCTACTTGCGGATCGAGAAGCGAGGTTGGCGGTGAGCGGGTACGGTGTGCGCACGGCGTACGGAACCCTGGAGCGCGTGTTGATGCACCGCCCGGGCCGGGAGCTGGACAAGGTCACGCCGGAGACCCTGCAGGAGTTCAACTTCGCGCGGCCGGTCGACCGCGATCGGTTCGTGGCCGACTACGACGCCATGCTGCGCGTGTTCGAGAGCCACGGCGTCGAGATCCTGCTGCTGCGCGAGGTCCTGGCCGGCGACGCAGACGCGCTGGGCTACATGGCGCATCGGCCCAACCTGACGTACACCCGCGACCTCGCCGCAGTCTTCGGGCGGGGAGCGGTGCTGATGCGACCGCAGCTCAAGGGCCGCTGGGGCGACGAGCAGATGCTGGCGCGAGCCTTCGAGCGCCTGGGCGTGCCGATCCTGGGAGCCATCGAGCCGCCCGGCTATCTGGAAGGCGGCGGGGTGACCCTGGTCGGCGAGGACACCGCGCTGGCGGCGCTCTGCGATCGCGCGAACGAAGACGCGACCCGCGCGCTTCGCGAGATCGTGCTCGGAAAAGACGTGAAGTACTTCCTGGAGGTGCCGCTTCCCTTCGGGCACGTTCACATCGACGGCATCTTCATGGTGCTGGACGAGAAGCTGTGCCTGATCTACGAGGACTCGTTGCTTGTCTTCCCGTGCCGGCTGTACGAAGCTGGCAAGGCCGGGCCGCGCCACGTGCTGTTCCCGGAGTTTCTCGAGGGGCGGGGGTTTAGCTGCATTCCGATCACGCGTGAGGAGCGACTGGGCGGCCACCTGAACGTGGTGGTCACGCAACGGTCCCAGAAGGCCGTGGGCTTCGCCCAGGCCCGTCGCGTGGGCGAGGAGATGGCGCGCCACGGTTGGGAGCTGGCGACCTTCCCCGCCGACGAGCTCTTCATGGGCAGAGGCGGCGCCCACTGCATGACCTGCCCGCTCTTGGTAACCTAAAGCCTGGCCGCCGTACCGGCCGCTGCCTCGGCGGAGGGGATGGGGCGGCCGGCTCGGGCCAGGGTGACCAGTGCTTGCGTCCTATGCAGGCAACGCCTACACTAGCTGCATGCAGTACACGATGAGGGGGATTCCACCCGCGCTGGACGCCGCCATCCGCCAGCGGGCGCGCCGGGAAGGCAAGAGCCTGAACGAAGTGGCGGTAGCCGCCCTCGCCCAGGGCCTCGGCTTCGACCGGAGCCGGGTGGTCAGGCGCGACGTGAGCGACATCGTCGGCACCTGGAAGCGCGACGCCGCCCTGGAGGCGGCGCTTCTGGCTCAGGATCGGGTCGACGACGAGCTCTGGGAATGAGGATCGCGCTCAATACGAACCGCTACGTCGATCTGTGCAAGGGTGTCGCTGAGACCGCGGAGCTCGTAGCCGTCGCCGAAGCCGTCTTCCTGCCTTTCGTCGTGCTGGCCGAGCTCCGCGCCGGGTTCGCGCTGGGCCGGCGCGGCCCCGAGAACGAGCGCGTGCTCAGACGCTTTCTCCTGAAAGACGGGGTGGACGTCCTCTACGCGGACGAGCAGACGACCCACCACTACGCCTCCGTCTTCCGTCAGCTCCGCCGCCAGGGCACCCCGATTCCCACGAACGACATCTGGATCGCGGCGCTCGTGCTCCAGCACAATCTCGCCCTTCACGTCCGCGACAAGCACTTCGATCACGTTCCCCAGATCGTCAGGGCGTGACCACGACTGGGCGGAAGACGGGTTCTACGGCTTGAACGCCGCAGTCCAGTCGAGCTAGCGCGCTAACCACGCTCGGCGCCTCGTGTTCCGGGTTCGCCGGGCCAGGGGAAAGCCCCCACCTGCTGGATGCTGTGTGCGGCCTTCTCGGCGCCGCAGCGAAGGCTATCCGGCACGCGACGGGTGCGGCAGTACTCGGAGAGAAAGCCGGCGGCGAAGCTGTCGCCCGCCCCGGTGGTGTCGGCGATCCGCGGCACGGGAACGGCGGGGCAGGCGGTCCGCTGCTCGCTACCCAGAGCCAGGCTGCCCTCGGCGCCCAGGGTCACCACCAGCAGGCGGCCGCTTCGCCGCGCGAGGCGTTCCAGCCAATCGATCCGGTCGCCGTCCGCGACGGTCAGGCCGAAGAACCCGACGTCGAATCGCTCGCTGTAGCGCTCGACCAGCCCCACGCCGCCCGTGACGCCGGCCAGGTCGCCGAAATCCACCGCGCGCAGCCCGCGCGAAGGGCAGCCCATCACCGACGCGAACAAGCCCTCGACCTGGGAGTAGACGGCGGCCATCAGCACGTCGCTATCGGCGATGACCTCGCGCTCCCGCGGCCCCATCCGGTAGTCGGCCAGGACTCCGGGCTCGTACCGGACAAAGACCTTCTCTCCCGACGGCTCTCGGTCGATGCACTGCAGGGACGTGGCGCCCGGAAGCGTCGTGAGGCAGGCTTCGAGTCCGAAGGCCGCTATCGCTCGGCGAACGACCTCGGCCTCGGGATCGCTGCCGAGCGCGGTGACGACGCCCACGCTGTCGCTCGCCGGATGGAGACGCCTGGCGCAGACGGCGAAGTTCAGGCTGATCCCGCCCGGACGGTCCCATCGAAGGTTGAGATAGCGGTCGACGCCGCAGTCGCCGACCGCGGTGATCCTCACGCAGGCCGAGACACGACCCGAACGGCCGCCATCAAGGCGCTCAATCTGCCAGCGTCCACGTGCTCACCCAGCTTCAGGCTCGTGCCGACGATGGCGCCGTCGGCGACCTCGAGCAGCCGGCCGGCGTTTTCGGGGTCGAGCCCGCTGCCGATCAGCACCGGGCAGTCGCCCGCGCCGCGTTTCGCGGACTCGATCTCCTCGCGCAGGGGCGGGTCGCCGGTTAGCCGGCCGGTCACGATCACGGCGTCGGCCCGCTGTTCCCGAGCCATGCGCGCGGACTCCGCCAGGGAGCGCTCGACCAGCATCCGCGCGTACTTCACCTGGATGTCGGCCAGCACCAGGATGTGCCCGGCGTCGATGCGCTCGCGATACGCCATCAGGCCCGCCGGGTCGATCTTCATCGCGCCGCCGTGCTCCGGCCGTTCCATCGGGTCCACGAAATAGTCCGTGCGAACGAAGCAGGCGCCCGCCGCCAGGGCGGCCGCTAGCGAGGCGCAGGGGTCGTTGAGCAGGATCTCCACCCCGACGCGCACACGCCGGGCCGCCAGGACGACCTCGCGGGCCACGCGGGTCATGGCAGCGACGGTCTCGGCCGCGGCTTCCACGCGATGCGGGCGGTCCTCCTCGTTCTCGACCAGGACCCCGTCCGCTCCGCCGGCCTCGAGTGTTTCGAGGTCGCGAAGGGCTTTCTGCACGACGCGGTCGATGCCGGGCGAGCTCCGATATCCGGGGAGCGGCGGCAAGTGGATCACGCCGAGGATGGGCTTCGGCTGGGGAAACAACTGGGCAAAGCGTCCCGCCGCGAGCGGCCGTGTCAGCGCGTCGCTCCCGTGCGGACGCCAGCCGCCTCCCGGTATGGCTGGTGGCTCCGGTAGAGCGCCAGCCGTTTGGCGATGTCCTCGGCCAGCGGCTGGGAGCGAGCCGAGGCGAGCGCGACCGCCGACTCGGCGGTCGCGCTCGCGCGGTCCCAGGCGTCGGCCGCGGCGTACGCCGCAGCCAACGCATCGAGCACCACGGGATCGCGACGCGCCGTCAGCTCCGCGGCGCGCTCCGCGAGGCGCACGGCCTCGGCCGAATCGCGGAGCTTCGGGTCGGAATGCGTCGCCAGGATCCAGGCGATCTCGCTCATGGGCGCAGCCCAGTCCGCTCGGCGTGCGAGCGCCGCCCGGAAGTGCTGGAGCGCCTGGTCGCGGTCCCCCGTCATCCGCAAGGCGAGGCCCAGGTTGTTGTGCGCCTCGTCGTAGTCCGGCTGCACGCGGAGCGCCTCGCGGAACGCCCGGATGGCCTCTGGCAGGCGGCCCTGCGACCCGAGGGCGCTGCCGAGGTTGTTGTGGGCCGCGGCGAGACGAGGGTTGATGGCGATGGCGCGGCGGTAGTGCTGCACGGCCTCGTCGAGTTGGCCGAGCTGTTTGAGCGCGCGGCCCAGGTTGACGTGGGCGCTGGCCAGATTCGGGTCCAGCTTGACGGCCTCGCGGAAATGGGCCAGGGCAGCGTCGGCGCTCCCTTTCTCTCGGAGCGCCGCCCCCAGCGAGTCGTGCAGCTCCGCCTGGTCCGGTTTCGAGCGCAGCGCCTGCTCGAAGTGCTGGATCGCCTCGTCCAGCTTGCCTTGGTTCGCCAGCGCCGAGCCCAGGTAGGCGTGGGCCTCGGCGGAGTCGGGATCGAGGGCCAGCGCCCGACGGTAGCTCTCGACGGCCTCCGCCAGCTTGCCTTGCCTTGCGAGCGCAAAGCCCAACTGAGTGGCCGCCGCAACACTTTCCGGCCGGGTGGCCGCGGCCGCGCTCAGGTAGCCTACGGCTTCGTCGAGGCGGCCCTTCTCCGCGAGGGCACGGCCGAGCTGGATCCTGGTCTCCGGGGAGTCCGGCTGGATCTCGAGGGCGCGCCGATAGTGGGAGATCGCGCCGTCGAGGTCGCCCCGGCCCCGAAGCAAGCCGGCCAGGTGCACGTGCGCAGCTTCTTTCTGCGGAGCCAGCTCCACGGCCTTGCTGGCGGCCGCCACGGCCACCGCCCAATCGCCCTCCGCTGCCGCGACCCGGGACATCTGAAGATGGCAGTCGGCGAAACCCGGTCTTTGCCGAAGCATCTCGTCGCAGAGGACCCTGGCTTCGGCGTACTTCTTGTCCTCGACGAGCCGCGACAACCTCTGATCCGTGCGGAAGAACTCGATCAGGTCCTTGGGATCCTCCCTGCTCCGATCGAAAGCTACCTCGGCGCCAGCGTCGCCCCGGCTCAAGTATCCGAGCGTCTCCAGGCGCCTCCGAGCGTCCTCGTCGAGGCTGGCGGCTTCGGAGGGCCCCGCCAGCTGGCCCGCTCTCGCCAGGATGGCCTTCAGCTCCTGGCCAAGCCCATCCGCCCGGGCTGCCTGCTCTCCGATCAGGTTGACCGTCTCTGCCGGGTCGCGGCTCAGGTCGTAAAGCTCGGGGCGCGTGGTCTCGATGTACTTCCAACCGTTTTCGATCACTCCGAGCAGGGAGTTGGCGCCGTAGTAGCGCGTGGCCGTCACGGTTTCCGCGTAGAGCGGCCTCGCCGTGACGCCAGCGCCATCCCCTTCCAGCCAGGCCGAAAGGTCCCGTCCCTGGACCTGCTTGGGGACCTCGATCCCCAGCAAGGCCGCGACGGTGGGTACGATGTCGATCAGGCTCGCCGGCTGATCCACTTGCCGGGGCCCCATTGCGCGTGGCCCGCGGAAGACGAGCGGCACCCTGAGAGCGCTCTCGTAAATGAAGAAGCCGTGGTTCAGCTCGCCGTGTTCTCCCAGCATCTCCCCGTGATCGCCGGTGATGATGATGAGCGTCGAGTCGTAGAGCCCGAGCTGCTCGAGCTTCGTAAGGACCTGCCCCACGCAGTGATCGGTGAACGCCACCTCGCCGGAATACGGATCGTCGGGCCACTGCGAGGCGAACGGCTCCGGGGGCTCGTAGCCGTCGTGCGGGTCGTAGTAGTGGACGAAGAAGAAGAAGGGTTGCTTCGCGTGCTGTTCCAGCCAGCGCGTCGCGACGCGCGTGGTCTCGTAGCCCTTTCGCTCGGTCACGTCGCCGATCTTGTGCAGCTCCTCGAAGCGGTCGTCGTACGAGTCGAAGCCCTGGTTCAGGTTGAAGCGGCGGTCCAGCACGAAGCTGCTGACGACCGCGCCGGTGGCGAAGCCCCTCGGCTTGAGCAGCTCGGCCAGCGTCACGCTCGAATCGGGGACCCGCTCGTGGAGGTTGTCGCGCACTCCGTGAACGGGCGGAAGCGTGCCCGTGAGCATGGAAGAATGAGCAGGCAAAGTGACGGGCACCGGCGAATAGACGTTCCGGAACAGCACGCCCTCGCGTGCCACAGCGTCGATGTTGGGAGTCGTCGTGCGCGGGAAGCCATAGCTGCCCAAGTGATCCGCACGCAGCGTATCGATGCTGATCAGCAGCACGTTGCGGATCGCGGGCCTGCGCGAGCAGGAGGCGAGGAGCCCCGGGCCCAGGCCCAGCAGGCCGAGCAGCAGGGCGCCGCGCCATCTCACACGCATTCCAATGAGCCCGCTTGCCACGGGCGGGTGGCCGGTTTGCCGGGCCTGAGTGCGCTCACTTCTTCCCGGCCACGGCGCGCTTCGCCTCGTCGAGCCCAGGGGCGTCGGCATCCGCGTGGCTCCAGTTGGAGAGCAGCCGCTGGTACTGCTTCCGCGCCGCGGCTTGATCGCCGGCAGCGGCCCTGGCACGGGCCAGCCCCAGCACGGACGCCGAGCGGTTGGGCCAGCGCGCGAGCGCCCGTTCGAAAGCGGCGGCCGCGTCCCCGGCGCGGCCCACCTCGAGCAGGACCTCGGCGTAGAGCTCGAGGGCGGGCTTCACGGGCCGGGGCGGGCCTAGAGGCGGGGGCAGCGACTTCTCGATGGCCACGGCCTCTTCCGCCAGCTCGACCGCGCGTGCCTTGACCCCGTGACGCAGCTCCAGGATCGCGGCCACCTCTCTCTCCATCACCGCGGCGTCGAGCTTCCGGTTCTGGGAGCGGCGCCGCAGCTCGTTCTGCGCGAGCCTCGCCGCGTCCGCAAGACCCGTTTCCGCGGCGCTGACGCCGATCGCGAACAGCTCTGCAGAAGTGGCGAAATCGGTCTGCGTCCGCAGCATCTGCCACGAGCGCGTCTCGATCACGTACTGGGCGCGCATCACCGACAGAATCGCCTTGAGGCGGTTCGCGCCCGTCTCCGCGACGGCGGGCCGGATCAGCTCCAGCGCCTCTCTGGCTCTGCGAAAGCGCCCCTGCTGCAGCACCTCGTAGCACAGCCAGGAGAGGCTGTGGTAGTCGCGCATGCCGATCCCGAAGCCGTGCCGGTCGGCCCAGGCCACCGACTGCGCGAACGACGCCTCGTCCGTTGCCGCCGCTTCGTCCCAGTTGCCAAGCTGCACGAAGACGTGCGCGGGCATGTGAAGCGCGTGCGAGGAGTCCGGCGCGGCCTTCGCGTACGTGCGCGCCGCCGGCAGCGCGAGCCTCGCGTGCTCGGGGTCGTCGTAGTTGTGAATGGAGTAGTGGAGGGCGCCCGGATGCTCGGGGTTCTGCTGCAAGACCCTCTCCAGGATCTCCGCCACCCGGCCCTGGGTCTCGCTTCCCACCAGGGCGTGCTGATGCGTCTCCTCGTTCGCCTCGGAGTAGAGCGCCGGGCTGCGCACGGCGGTGCCGAGCAGCGCCAGGGCATAGAAGCAGGCCACCTCGTGATCGTCCGGGTAGCGTGCGTACAGCCGCTCCATGGCCTGAGCGTAGGCCACGTCGCGCGCCGCCTTGTCGCCAGGCCCGAACAGCACCTCGACCGCGGCGAGAAACGCCCGCTCCTTCTCCGAGCCGGCCTTCGCGGCACGGGCTTCCGGCGTGCCGCCCACGCGCTCGATGATGCGCCAAGCGGCTTCCGAGTCTTGGTTGAGCCACAGCGTCTGGTTGTAGGCCATCGCCTCTCCCCAGTACGCCATGGCGAAGCCGGGATCGATGCGCTGCGCCTTCTGGAACTCGAGGACGGCCTCCTCGTACGCGAAGTTGTGGAGCGCCGCGACGCCCCGGAGGAACGGGGCCTGCGCTTCCGGCGCCCCGGAATTGGGAAAGCTGATCTTGCCCAAGCCCCCGGTGTCCGTTTGGCGCGGGCCGAAAGAGAGGCCGAGCGCCAGGACTCCAAGAACGGCGAGGTGGCTCGGGGCCGGCACCGGGACGCTAGACCTCGTCCACCCAGACGACACGGACGTAATAGTAGAGATCGAGTCGCCTGGTGACAATCGCGGGGTCGCCGGCGCGCAGCACGATCGGGTAGCGACCGGGCGCGGGCGGTCGCCAAGAGCACGACCAGAGGCTCCAGGTGTCGTTCGTCGTGGGCTTTGGACAAACGCCGAGCGGCAAGTACTCGTCGTCAAGACCGAATCCGATCTGCAGGGCGTCCGTGATGCGATCGCCACCCCATAGGACTCCCACCACGCGGTAAATGATCGACCCGGCCACCAGCCACTTCTCGATTCGCACGGGCATGGCGGCCAGATCGATGCTGGCCGGCTTGAAGTCGCTCGCCCGTTCCGGGATCCCGTCCTGGAAGGTGCGCCTCGCGAACTCGCGCATGTGCGGGGTCGAAGCTGCTGCGTCGTCGACGAGCTCGATCTCGGTGACCCACTTGATGCTGGCGCAGCCGTACCAACGCGGGACGAGCAGGCGCACCGGCGCGCCGTGCACGCGTAAGAGCGGCGCGCCGTTCATCTCGGTGGCGAGGAAGGGCCGCCAGCGCTCGATCTCGCCCAGCGAGAAGATCCAGCTGGCACCCGGCAGCGACGAGCGTCCGCTGCCAGGCTGCGCGTCCATCCCCGAAACGAGCACGCGCGTGGCCCGCGGCAGCGGGTGCGCCTGCTCGATCACGCGTTCGAGCGGGATGCCGGCCCAGCTCGCCGCGCTCATCAGCCCGAAGTTGGCCGGGTTGTTGTTGCCGGCGCACTCGATCAGGTGGGTGCTCATCGGGACCACTAAGGGCGCCAGCGCATCGAGCCTGACCTCGAGCGGCCGCCGCACCAGGCCGTAGACGCGGATCGCCCAAGACGTCGGCGCGGGCAGGCCGGCGGGCGCGCCGGTGCGCACGAAGAAGCGTTCGCTCGGGGTCACGAGGGTTTCCGGCGTCAGGGTCGACAGATCGGTCGCGAGCCGGGCATCCAGCCCCTCGCCGAGCAGCGCCCCGAGCGGGTGGTCGACGGCGCCCCGCCCCGACAGCGGCAGCGTGCCGAGCAGGCTTCCTGCTTCGAATGGATCGGGACACGGCGGTTGGTTTCCGGCGGTCGCGGCTGCGCTCGAGGCGAGGAGCTGCGGGTAGCCTCCGAACACGGCGCCGCTTGCGGCCATCGCGGAGCCGAGAAACCGCCGGCGTGTCACCACGGTGCGGCGCCGTGCCTGATCGTTGCGCTGGAGGCCCACGAGGGGCATCGTAACGTACTCCACGCACGATCACGTCCCCGTAGGGGGCTTACCGAGGACGCCCAAGAAAAAGGGCGGCCCCCGAAGGGGCCGCCCGAAGCGGCTGGCGCAGCGCGTCGCTAGAACGCGAACCGCACCATGAGCTGCAGCAGGCGCGGGAATCCGCGCGTCGCCGTGATCCGGCCGAAGCTCGAGGAGCCGAAGCGCATGTTCGGTCCGTTGAACTGTGCGTTGTTGAGGATGTTGATCATCTCGAACCGGACCATTATCGTCTTGCCGCCGCCGATTGGTTCGACCTTCTGGAATGCCACGTCGGTCTGGG
>Ga0214473_10009083_pt1 | contig 11756 bp, 11 predicted proteins | sample RVTome_7_FD_203509 | JGI IMG/M metagenome (GOLD analysis project Ga0214473, IMG submission 203509) | Soil microbial communities from uranium-contaminated site in the Upper Colorado River Basin, Wyoming, United States - RVT98D197 | ecosystem: Environmental > Terrestrial > Soil > Contaminated >...
GAGCCCATTTGATGAGCAGCACCAAGCCCCAGGAATTCACCGAGATGGAAAAGGAGATTGCCAATCTGCAGAGAGACAAGGAGCAGGCGGTCAAGAATCAGGAGTTCGAGAAAGCGGCCCAGATGAGGGATGAAATCAAGCTCAAAAAAGAAGAATTGGAGCAGAGGAAAAAAGAGTGGGATGAGAAGAGAGCCAAAGAGGTGCGGGAGATTACCGGCGAGGATGTGGCGGTGGTGGTCTCCAAGATGACCAACATCCCGGTCTTCAAATTGGAAGAGACCGAGTCCAAAAAGCTTTTGCGCATGGAAGAAGAATTGGGTAAACGCATCATCGGTCAAGATGAAGCCATTTCGGTTTTAGCTAAGTCCATCCGGCGCAACCGGGCTGGTATCTCAGACCCTAAGCGCCCGATTGGCTCCTTCATCTTCTTAGGTCCTACCGGAGTAGGGAAGACCGAAATGGCCCGGGCCTTAGCCTCCTTCTTATTCGAAGACGAAAGCAGTTTGATCCGGATTGACATGTCCGAATACATGGAGAAATTCTCAGTCTCCCGTCTGATAGGAGCTCCTCCGGGCTACGTCGGCTACGAAGAAGGCGGACAGTTAACCGAACGGGTTAGAAGAAAACCTTATTCGGTCGTGCTGTTAGATGAAATCGAGAAGGCTCATCCAGAGGTCTTCAATATTCTTCTGCAGATGTTAGACGACGGCCATTTGACCGATTCCTTCGGCCACAAGGTTGATTTCCGCAACACGGTGGTAATCATGACCTCCAATATCGGCGCCAGAGAAATCAAAGCCGGCAAGAGCCTGGGTTTCCAGAAGACTGACGCGGAGACTTCTTATGACAGCATGAAACAGAAGCTGATGGAAGAGACCAAAAAGATGTTCAATCCGGAGCTTCTGAATCGGATTGAAGAAATTGTGGTCTTCCACGCCCTGGCCATTCCGGAAGTCCTGAAGATAGTGGACATACTCTTAGTTGATTTAGCCAAGCGTCTGGCAGAAAGAGGGATTTCCTTCACCCTCACCGATAAGGCGAAAGAGTTCTTAGCCCAGAAGGGATTTGACATCAATTACGGCGCCCGACCCCTGAGAAGGGCTCTGCAGAAGTACCTGGAAGACCCCCTGGCGGACGAAATCCTCAAAGGGCAGTTTGCCGGAGACTGCGAAGTTTTGGTTGACAAAGAGCAGGAGGAGAAGCTATCTTTCAAGGTGGTGGTGGGAGCTCACCCACTCCAGAGCAAGGAGTTCGTGGCTTAAAGCCGGCGGGCTTCAAACCTCTTAAGGATTTAAAGAATATCATAGATTAGTTCTCTATTATTATCTGGTAAAGGAGTAGAAAATGGCGCATAAAAAAGGTCAGGGTTCCAGCCGCAACGGCCGGGATTCGAATGGTCAGAGATTAGGTGTGAAAGCTTACGGGGGTGAGATGGTCACCGCCGGCACCATCATCGTCCGTCAGCGAGGAACCCGGATTTTCCCGGGCCGGAATGTGGCCCTGGCCAAAGATGATACCATCTTTGCCTTAAGCGACGGCAGAGTCAAATTCGAGCGCAAAGGCAAAGATAAGAAGATTGTTTCGGTTTTCAGCCCTAATTGAAAATAGAAAAAGCCCATGCCTAAGGTATGGGCTTATAGTTTGAGAGAGCTTGTGAAACTTTTCTCATTAAGCCAGGAGCGTATAGCATGTCAGTGCAAGTAGAGCAAAAGGTTCCTAAGGGCTTGGAGCAGTTGCGGCCCAGTGTGGTTTATCGGAATTTATCTTACCCGGAATTATTTCAGCATGAAACCGACCCCCGCTTAGAGGGCTTGGAAAAAGGTTTTGTCACCAAATTTGGAGCGGTAGCAGTTGACACCGGAAAATTCACGGGCCGTTCTCCCAAAGACAAATACGTAGTTCAAGAGGAGAGCTGTGAAAAATATGTCTGGTGGGCTCCACCTGGCGCCCCCAGTCCGGATAATAAACCGATTTCCCCGGAAGTCTGGTCCGAGTTAAAGAAAGTAGCAGCCCAGCAGCTGACCGGCAAAAAACTCTACGTCACCGACGCCTTTTGCGGCGCTAATCCGGAAACCCGGATAAAGGTCAGAATAGTGACCGAGGTGGCCTGGATGTCCCATTTCGCCAAGAATATGTTCATCCGGCCTTCGGAAAAAGAATTAGAGAATTTCATGCCCGACTTTACTATCCTGAATGCCTGTAAAACCACCAATCCTGATTTTCAGAAACAGGGCCTGCGCTCCGAGGTCTTTATTGCCTTCAACCTGGCGGAAACGATGGCGGTAATCGGCGGCACCTGGTACGGCGGAGAGATTAAGAAAGGAATCTTCTCCATCATGAATTATTATCTCCCTCTGAAAGGAATCGGCTCGTTCCACTGTTCTGCTAATAAGGGAGAAAAGGGGGACACCGCGCTATTCTTTGGCCTCTCCGGCACTGGAAAAACAAGCTTGTCCACCGACCCCAATCGCCAATTAATCGGGGATGACGAGCATGGCTGGGATGATGCCGGAATCTTTAATTTCGAAGGGGGCTGCTATGCTAAGTGCATCAACTTAGACCCTGAAAAGGAGCCGCAGATTTATCAAGCCATTAAAAGGGATGCGTTGTTGGAAAACGTCGACTATAATCCAGCCACCGGCGAAATAGATTTCTCAAGCGCCAAGAAAACTGAAAATACCCGAGTCTCCTATCCCATTTACCACATCGACGACATCGTGGCTCCGGTCTCCAAAGGGGACCACCCCAAGAATATCATCTTTTTGACTGCCGATGCTTTTGGAATTCTCCCTCCGATAGCCGTGCTGACTGAAGAGCAGGCCATGTACCATTTCCTGAGCGGCTACACCGCCAAAGTGGCCGGCACAGAATTAGGGGTGAAAGAGCCGACCGCTACTTTCTCTTCCTGTTTCGGCGCGGCATTTTTGACTCTGCATCCGATGAAGTACGCTGAGATTTTAGGAAAGAAGATGAAGAAGCACGGCTCCAAGGCTTACTTAGTCAACACCGGCTGGATCGGGGGAGGCTACGGAATCGGCCACAGAATTGACATTACCCAGACCCGCAACATGATTACCGCTATTTTAGAAGGAACTTTAGAGAAGAATGGATTGGAAGAACTACCGGTCTTCGGTCTGAGAATTCCTAAATCGGTTGCCGGAGTTGATCCTAAGATTCTGAATCCCCGCAATACCTGGACGGATAAGCAGGCCTACGACGAGATGGCTAAGAAATTAGCCGGCATGTTTATTCAGAACTTCCAGAAATTTACGGATAGTCCGGAGGCTAAGAAATTGATTGCGGTGGGCCCGAAGCTGTAAGCTGAGCCGAATAGTTTCTCGGAGATTCAAAAGAGAAAAGCAGCTCTGCCAAAAGCAGGGCTGTTTTATCGGGATTGACAAGGCTGCTGCGAAAAGCTATTCTGATTGCAGAACCAAGAGCGAGCATCAGCAGCGGAGGTTGTATGTCTAACGGAGCTAAAAGAGTTTTCACCCCGTTTACAAATGAATTAGTCGATTCTCTCAAAATCGGGGACCGGATTTCACTTTCGGGAAATCTTTATACGGCCAGAGATGCGGCGCATAAGAGGCTGATTCAATTGATGGAAAAAAGGGAGAAGCTCCCCTTTGAAATCAAAGGGCAGGTGATTTACTATGTGGGTCCTACTCCTGCTCCTCCGGGTGAGATTATCGGTTCAGCCGGGCCGACGACCGCGTATCGGATGAGCAAGTATGCGCCAAGTTTGATTGCTTTGGGCCTGAAAGGGATGATTGGAAAAGGGGCGGTATCGCCGGAGACGCAGGAGGCGATGAAGCAGCATAAAGCGGTTTATTTTCTGGCGACTGGCGGAGCGGGTGCTTTACTGAGAGAGCATATTACGGCCAGCGAGATTGTGGCTTATGAAGATTTAGGGCCGGAGGCGATAAGGAAGTTTACGGTGAAGGATTTTCCGGTGATTGTGGCGCAGGATTGCCATGGGGGGGATTTGTTTGTGGAGGGGAGGAAGAGGTTTAGTTTGCTGGAGACGGGCTGAAGTAAGTATTGTCCCAACCCGAGACCTTGGTTTTTCACTGTCTGATTATAGAGTAAGAAAGATTTCTCTTTGGGGGAGTTTACACGGTACAAAAGCTGCAGTAATAGAGGGAAAATCTCCCACCCTATCGAAAGTAGGAAAAACTACTAAAATGTTTGGTGCTGTGACGAGAGGCTGTCGCGAATCTTACATTGATGTCCACTCTCGAAGTCTGCCATCAACAAACTTTAGTTCTAAGTCACTGAGCTTTATCTCCGTTTTTAAACCCTCTGGGTACAGCCCCCATTTGGGGGTCTCAACAATTATGCGTTCCCCCAATGCGGCTAACACCATTTCAAGGGTCATACCCTTCGAAATTTGACCGCTGAGAATATTGTTGGTTAAATCTTTGGGCCAGAATTGGAACTCTTTTACTATTCCGATACGGTCTTTATCCACGTACATATCACCTGAACCGGGTGTACAGTCTCTTTTCAAAACTGACCGAGTTAATTCTTTATAGCTGTCGACTAGGTCGAATGTGACCCCTGAAAAGTACATATACCTTAAATGTTGAAAACCACCGATTTGTCTCGAGCCGTCATATTGCCTTTTTTGGCCATTTAGCTGGATGCTCCCAGGTCTAATGAGATTTCTGTCAAGGGGGTTTCCAGCTATCTCCTGCAGCGACGGATACGCAGGGACTTTCAAGTCTTTGACCATACTCGTAAAAACTTGGGCTGATTCGGGAGGTTGAATTCTTTTTGTGTTAAACCATGTACCTTCGTTCCCTTGGAGGTCCCTTACGGCGTTGTCCCATGTTCCATCATAAATCCATCCCTCTGCCTTTTTCCAGGACGGGATACGCTCGATAAAAACGTACCTGTCGTTAACATCTTGAGCAAATAGCTTTATATCGTATCGCCGTAGTGAACCAATAACAGAATTGCCTTCCATTTCATAAACCAGCGTGGAATCAGCGAGTACAATGAAATACCCGCTCGTCTTTTGTTTCTCCTCAACGATGTGAGGCTTAAAAAATTCTTTTTCGATCGCGCTCGCTTTTATGAGTTGCTGGAAGAAGTTCATAGCATCATCCCTTTGTCCTCTCTTAAGGCGGTCATTACAGAGAAGCCACAATGCACCTCGGTGCTTAGGGTCAATGCTTAAAACTTTATCATAGTAGCTCCGGTCGCCCGTTAAAAATCCAAGAGCAAACAGGGAATTCGCGTGTTTTGGATTCAACAAAAGAGATTTCTGAAAAGCGTCGACCGCTTTGTCTCTGTTAAAGTGACTGGTCGCTATCCCTAAGAGATAGTGAGCCTCTTGACTTTCAGGGTTTTTTGCTAAGGTCTGTTGGAGCTGGTCCGCTGCTTCTTGATAAAGCCCTCGGTCTATTAATCTGCGTGATTGCTCGAACCTGTCGCGACTACAGTTGACCGTATGTATAGTAGCAAGTAGTATTAATGCCAGAACTTGAAAGCTCGGTTTCATAATGACCCTCTTTAAGTGACCCTCCATAAACCCTATATTTAGATACATTTCGCTAAGAAATATGTTGAGGATGCCTGATTGTCAAGAAGAAAGTACGAGGGGTTCGCAAGATGTTCCCGCATTGTTTCTTACCGACATAATACGGTAAGATTTTTCTGCGAGCACAGAAAAAGGCGGAGAGGGGAGACCTCACCGCCACTTGTGACGTTTTTCACAACCCTCTGACTCTCAATTAGTTCCGGCATTTCTTCTCAAACAGACTTTCCCTCCCCCTCGTTTAACTTATGACAGAAACTGGCAGTTTCCGCAGTGCGCCCAAGCCATCATCTCAATCACAGGGGGTTGAGATGTGCAAGGAAGGTAAGTCGCATGAGTATCGCAAGCCCGCTAAGGAATCCTGGCACAAGTACTCCCTTCAGGGTCTTTCTCTCCAGAAATTCATCCAGGTGGTCAACAAAATCATCCGGGGAGAATTGCGCCTGCTTAAATAGTTAAGGATTGGTGCTGGGCGGCTTGTAAAATTTTAGCAGTGGAGGAGAGGGGATCGCAAAGGTTGGAGGTTATGGACAGCAGCGGGGAAGTTTTGACTTCTCCTAGGAGGATAATTTTTACTTGCTGAGAAGGCTTGAACTAGCTACGGACATGTGCTCATGCACCACCTGCCAGTGTCCTTCTTTATTTTCAAAGATGGCGGTGTATCTCCCTTTCAAATCGTAGTACGGCTTCTTTTTATTAAGCAATTTCTTCTGCTCCAGTTTCATCTCCCAATTGGCCTTGACCCAGCCGGTCCGTCCGGCAGTATTGACTGTCACTGAGCCGAGCGAAAATTCGGCCACCTGGTTGGAGTTGAAAAAGTCCTTCCAGTAGGAGATGACCTCTTCCCAGGTTGCTAAACTGTCCTGCATCCACAAGGGGAAAACTAAAATTTTGTCCCGGGCGTAGTAATCAGAAAATAGTTCTGGGTTCTTCTGCTTGATGGCGTCTTCAAAATGGGTAATCTGCTGGCGGATTAAGGTCTCGTCGGAGACATAGGTTACTTCCTTTTTCTTGATGCAGGCAGAGAAGATTAGACTTAAAACCAGAACGGAAAGGAGAATTCGGCGAAACACTATGGCTTGGTTTTGAGTTTGCCTTTGAGCCGGTTCAGAGTGATGTTCATTTTCAACTTGGCAATGGCGCCGGAGGGGTCCAAATGTTTGGGGCAGACCTCCTGGCAGTTGAAGATGGTGTGGCAGCGGAAGACTCCGGTTTCTCCAGCCACCTGAGCCAATCTCTCCATTTGGGCGGCATCTCTGGAATCATTGACGAATCTTAAGGCTTTCAAGAAAGCGTGCGGGCCAAAATACTTATTATCCGTGCCAGCCACCGGGCAGGAGGCGTAGCAGGCCTGGCACATGATGCACTCAGCCACCACGTCTAATTTTTTTCTCTGCTGGGGGGTCTGCAGATACTCTTCTTTGGGCACCGGCTGTTTATCTATCAGCCAGGGCTTCAAGGCAATCATATTCTCGAAGAAGTCGGTGTGGTCGACCACCAAATCTTTGAAGACGGGGAGATGCAGAAGCGGACGGACGGTAATTGTCTTAGACTTCAGCGAAGTAATCTGGGTGTTGCAAGCTAATCTGTATTTTCCGTTGATATGCATGGCGCAGGAGCCGCACACTGCTGCCCGGCAGGAGGAGCGAAAGGATAAAGTGTGGTCAAGATACTCCAAAATGTGGTACAATCCTTCCAACACGGTCATGGCCGGTTTCAAAGGGAAGGTGTAATCCTGCAGATATGGCTTGGTGTCTTTGTCCGGGTGGAATCGCTGAACCTTAAAGGTAATCTGATCCAAGTTTAGTATTTCCTCTCTTCGGGCTGATATCTGATAATCTTAACCGGCTCGGAGCAGAGCTTGGGCCCCTGGGGGGTCCAGTTCACCAAAGTATGCTTGAGCCAGTTGAGGTCGTCTCTTTTGGGAAAATCTCTCCTGAAATGTGCGCCCCTGGATTCCTGGCGCACAAGGGCTGCCTCAAAAATCGCTTCGGAAATCTCCAAGTTTCCCTGCAGCTCCATGGCAAAGATAAAATCGAAGTTGAATCTTTTATCCTGACTGACCGGCGCCAGATTTTTGACCCGCTTTTTAAGCTCTTGTAATTTGGCCTTCCCCTCCAAGAGCTCCTTTTCGGTGCGGAAAATGCCGGCCTTCTCCACCATCAGCTGGGCTAACTGGTTCTTGATGTCAAAGTGATTTTCGGTCCCTTTGCCTTGGTGAAGCTCCTGCTGTTTAGCCTGTAATTTCTTCAAAGCCTCATCCAGGGCCTTTGGTGAAGGGGAATTGGATTTCTGCTTGACAAATTCGGCAGCCTTTTGGCCGGTTCTTTTACCAAAGACTAAAGTCTCCAGCAGCGCATTGCCGCCTAATCTGTTCCCTCCGTGCACGGAGATGCAGGCGCATTCCCCTGCAGCGTAAAAACCCTTCATTTTAGTCTCCCCCCAGAAGTCGGTGTCAATCCCCCCCATGGTGTAATGCTGGCCGGGCTGAATGGGTATGAGGTCTTTGACCGGGTCTAGGCCGATGAATTCCAGGCAGAGCTCCCGGGTGCCGGGCAATTTTTCGTCAATCTTCTTTTCCCCCAGGTGCCGCATGTCCAGATAGACGTAGGCGTTGTCAATTCCGCGACCCTGCTCGATTTCGGTCATAATCGACCGGGAGACGATGTCTCTGGGAGCCAATTCCATCACTTTCTTGGAGACGTAGCGTTTCATGAAGCGTTCACTGTCTTGGTTAAGCAGATAAGCCCCTTCACCGCGGCAACCTTCGGTCAAAAGAATATTGGTGCGCGCTAAAGTGGTGGGATGAAACTGCACAATTTCAATATCTTTCAAGGGAACTCCGGCCCAATAGGCTATAGACATGGCCAGGCCGGTGTTGATGTGCGCGTTAGTAGTATTTCTATAAATTCTGCCGTGCCCGCCAGTTCCCATGATTACTGCCTGGGCGCTCATGGGAACTAAGACCCCTTCTCTGATGTTGTAGGCAATCAATCCCTTGCAAACCCCATCTTCCGTTGCCAAAGCTAAGCACATCCACTCTTCATAGATTTTAAGCTGATGCTTCAAGGCCTGTTCATACAAAGTGTGCAATAAATAGTGTCCGGTCCTATCAGCCGCATAACAGGTGCGGGGATATCTTCCTCCCCCGAAATATCTCTGGGCAATCTTGCCGTTTTCATATCGGGAATAAGGGCAGCCCCAGTGGTCAGTTTCATAGATTATTTCAGGAGCTTCCCCAGTTAAAATGTCCACTGCATCCTGGTCAGCCAAAAAGTCAGCCCCTTTGACAGTGTCGTAAGCATGTGCTTCCGGGTTGTCATCTTTGGCTTCGGGATTGTTGGCCAGAGGGGCATTAATCCCACCTTCCGCTGCGCCGGAATGGGAGCGCAGGGGATGAACCTTGGTAATCAAGGCCACGTCGGCCCCGGCAAATTTCGCTTGCAGAGCAGCCCGTAGGCCGGCCAGGCCTCCACCTACAACAATAATATCATGATGAAGGTTCATACAAAGATTTTAGGAAAGAAGGCAATCACCGAAGCAATCAGCACGGCTAAAAACAAAATCACTGCCACCCAGAAGAGGGCTTTCTGTGATTTAGTCAGAAAGAAGAAATCCGCTATGGTTATCCGCAATCCGTTGAGCATGTGCACCGCCACCAGAAGGACCAAACCCATCTCCAAGAATTTGAAAACAGGCGTCTCATAAGACTGCATCTTGTGAGTGAAAGCCTCGGCTCCCCATCTGGAGGAAGCAATGGACCAGAAGTGGGGGAATAAATACAAAACCAAGATTACTCCAGTTACCCGGTGCAAAATCCAGGAGAAGGTCCCTACATTGGGATTTCTTTTCCATTCTTTTATCAAACTCATCCAGAGGTCGCTAAGTTTCATAACCTTCTCTTAAGCATAGAACAGAGGGACTAAACCCCAGGCTCCATATAAAGTAAGACCGATTCCTATTAACCACAGAATAACCAGAACGCTCTTTTTGGCTCTGGGCCCGGGCTGATAGTCCAGGTAAATCCCCCAGATGCCGTTCAGGCCGTGAAATACCACGGCCGGGACAAATAAGAGGTAAAAAATCCCCCAGAAGGGGGAACTCTGCAGTCTTTGCGTAACTGTAGCAAAATCAATCTCCAAGCTCCCCTGGGAGAAGTGCATGACATTGAGATGGACAATTAAAAAAAAGGCCAAAAAGAGCCCGGTAATCCGCTGCAAGAGCCAGCCATAGACTCCCCGGGTTGTCCTTTTTTCCTGCATGTCCTAAAACTAAATTGTGAATTTTTTCTTAAATGTCAATGAAAAAATGGTATAAAATCGTCAAGTTCGCGTTCCGGATAGTCGATAATTAGAGTATCCGTAAATGAAGGAGTAATTCAGATGATAGAAAAGAACTTCTCCAATAATCCCCGGTTAAAGAAGCTGATGGACTTTAAGCCCTTGACCGGCCAGATGGGGACCGAGTGGAGCAATCAACTGGAGCTTTTCTCCAGCTCTCCGGCCAAATATAAACGGGTGATGGCCTGCCGGCATAAGACCGGCAAGATTAAATTGGAGTTTATCAAAGGTCAACTCACCCAGGAACAGAAGAATTCTTTTGGCCTCCAACCTTAACAGACAGCTAGGTTAGATTTTCCCACAGATTTGACTCTCAAATGAGAAGGCCGTCTTCCTGACGGCCTGATGCATTTAAGGAGGTAAGGGAGGCGATTTTCTATATTATTGTCCGCTGGCTGAGACCGATCCTTCCCAGGTCCGATAGTTAGAAAAATGCTGGATGGAGAAGGTGCACATATGATTCCTGACCTTGCCGGCACCCACCAATTCCCAGGAGTCTTTATCCGGGTTAAACCACCATAATTGCACCGGCGCTCCGTCCGCAGCCGGGGTTCGGTATTCCAGATAAGTGGTCTTTTCGAATATCAGCCCATCCGGCCAGAAGTCATAATTGGTAATCTTTTCTCCTCTTCGGTTATACCCTTGGGTGGCCTGGACCGACAAAATCAGGCTGGTTTCTAAGGCCGCCGGTGGAACATAGAAGTAGCAGTAGTAGTCCACTAAAGGAATGTTCAAGGTACCACCCAGAAAGCCTAAGAGCTTGTAGGTGCGATCACCCTCATAAGTGACCGAGGTCATCTGCAGGTCAGTCTGAGCGGGCTCTTCTGAATTACCGTCAGCAGAGGATTTGGAGCTGGCAGCGCTCATTGGAGAGGGAGGGAGATTCTTATAATCCGGGCCGAGAGGGTTGTTCTGGCTACAACCAATCCAGACCGTCGTTACTGCGAACAGAGTCAGTAGCATCCACCAGTTCATCTTTCTGTACTTTTTCATGTTCTCTCCTTGCAACCTGTTTTACTGTATATTTGAGCAAGAAAACTGCCAGGCGGCATGCAATTCAATTCATCTGCTCGTAATTAGCTGATTAGAAAGAGATAAGGGGCTTGCGTAATTTTAGCGCAACCGAACAGCGGAAAAATCTTCCCGTAAAAAGTCAGGGATTTTCTCCCTGCTTAGGGAAAAAATCCCCTGCAAAAGCATGCAGTCAGTTAAAAGCTTAGCCCTGGCTGGGGGTCTCTTCTTCTTTGAAGTACTCATTCCGGTAATCTTTGATCTCGGCCCTACTCCTGAGCTGAGAGTACCATTGAGAATAAATTTCGTTCTGCTTCTGGTCTAAGGCCATCCGGTACAAGGAGTCCTGGATAGCCACGTACTGGGAATCAGGCGAGCTCTCTCGGGAGACCAGTTCTAAAATGAATACCGCAGCGTAACTCTGCACCGGAGGGCTGATTTGCCCTGGTTTGCTCAAATTCAAGGCGGCCTCCACCAATTCCGGCTCATTCGCCACCTGGGGTATCAAAGGCTCAGAAGCCTTAAACTTGCCCGTGGAGTTAACCGTTTGGCCGGCAGCCTTGGCCGCTTGAATCAGATTTTCCCCCTTCCGGATTAACTGGTAGAATGTTTTAGAGTCATCCAGGCAGCGCTGGAGTGCGTTGATGCGCTTATACTCCAAGAGCAACTGGGGTCTGATTTCATTCAAGGCGGCTGGTCCGGCTGGCAGGTACTCCTTCAACTGCAAGAAATAATAGCCGCTGGGTGTTTCAATAATATCGCTGACCTGTCCGGTTTTGGCGCTGAAGGCAAATTGCTCAGCCGGATCATTCTTACCCAATCCCTGGATGTATCCACCTTTGCTGAAACAGCCGGTCTGTACC
>Ga0214473_10009084_pt1 | contig 11756 bp, 10 predicted proteins | sample RVTome_7_FD_203509 | JGI IMG/M metagenome (GOLD analysis project Ga0214473, IMG submission 203509) | Soil microbial communities from uranium-contaminated site in the Upper Colorado River Basin, Wyoming, United States - RVT98D197 | ecosystem: Environmental > Terrestrial > Soil > Contaminated >...
TTCTTTCGCTTTGAACCATATATCGGACCTCTTAAATACAAAATCTTATTGTTGTTACCATGATAATATTACAATTGCGGAGCTAACTCAATAACCATAAAGATAATTGGGTGCTCATCGTAACTGGAGCTGAAGAGAAGGCATTCTCGGCGGTGCTGAACTCATGGAAGCCGCTCATAAGATGCCAGGGAGACTCAGAGTGCGTTCCACTGGCGTTACAATCACTAAAGGAGAACGTCTTTAACACTCTTGACATGCCGCTGGATGATGCACTCCACGGCCGCTTTTACATTGAACTCTTCGCTACTGAGAATGCTAAAGTTTGATAAGAACTCGCTCTAGGGTGAGTCGAATAGACGAAAAACGGAGTTGTATGTCAAGGGAAAAAGATCACAAGATATGGGGGTGTTTTCTCAAGCCCTCCGGGGGAGAGCAAAAGTAGCCATTTAGGCCCAGATGACTTTTATGGTGATGAATGTCAAAAAGATGTTCAGGCTACTATTGCTGATAGATCAGAAGAGAGAGCTTTCAGCAACAGGGGGATAAAGGGCAGAAAGGAGAAAGGAACATAGACAAAAAGAAGGAAGTCAGAACCAGAAGTTACCTGATCCAGCCCGCCATTTAGATCCACCAAACCCTTCCAAAGAAGGGTGCCAACTAAATCTTCCACTTTTTTAGGTATCTTAAGTTTTTTCTTGAAATTTTTCTTGACTTACTTCTTTAAATTTGCTATTAGGTCATCATTTACAAACCAACCGGTTGGTCTATAAATTACTTCTATGCGGAAAGAATCAGCACGAGAACAATCTATTCGCCTCCAAAAATTCAAAAGCCAAAAGCACCTAGTGGCCCCTCGCTTATGAGGAGAAAAGATCAGTGCAAAAAGATTCTATCGGTCTCAATAGATCTGATAAGCCAGAAAGGGTTCAACGGAATCTCCTTTCAAGAATTTGGTGATAAAACGAGGCTACACAAAAGTAGCCTTTTCCACTATTTCAAAAGCAATGAGGAGTTGCTTTTTCGAATCTTAGAAAGATGGTTTGATAAATTTTATGATAATTTTCAAGAAATAATCGGTAATCATGAAGTAAGACCCGAAGAAAAGCTAAGAAAAGCTGTTGATAATCACCTCACTTTACTGGTTGAATACCGTGCTAATGTGAATATCTTCCTAAATGAATTGAGAAGTTTGTCAAGAAAGCATCAAAAAATGCATTTGATGAAAATAAAAAAATATGAGAAAGATTTCGAAAAAATCATAGTCGAAATGAAAACAGAGGGATATTTTAATGGGTTAGACTCAAAAATTGTTGGTTTCGGCATCTTAGGCATGCTTAATTGGGTAAGCAGATGGGTTGAAAGCAGTGGGCGATTAGCAATCAAAGAGATTTCTGATATTTTTTATCGAATGGTAACAAAGAAAAATAGTACATTCCCTTTAGCATCTTAGGCTCCCAGGGGGAGGATGTTATCAGGATTGAACCATACCACATAAACCCTCTCTTCTGATTACGGAGCACTTGTGGATTAGAGTAAGGAGGTTCGTTATGGTGAAGGCAGGCGGTGGAAAGGCAGAAGAGATATTGAAGAGGTTGGCGACTCGTATTAGCGAGGAGCATAGGGTTGAGGCTGCGCTAGAGGCGAAGCGGCGGGGCAAGAAGATCGTGGGGGTTGTATCTTCATGTGTGCCAGAGGAGGTGATATGGGCAGCGGGGATGTTTCCTTGGCGGATAGCGGGGGCATGGGGAGGAGACGTCTCTCGGGCCAATATCTATCGTCCGGTGAAGACGGATCTTTACTGTACGCATGTGCTTCAGTCTTTGTTGGATGGGAGGCTTGACTTTTTGGATGGGGTTGTTTTTACATACTGGACGGATGACATCCGGCGTTTATGGGATATTTGGGTTCATCTGAAGAAGCCATCTTTTGCTTACATGCTCTATGTTCCTCATAAGGATTCGGAATTGGCGCGGAGTGAATTTAGGGGGGGGATAGCGCGGTTGATCACTGCGGTTGAGGAGTTTGGGAATGTTGAGATTTCGAGGGAGGATTTGCAGGAGGCGATTGGAGTGTATAACCGGTGGCGAGGGTTGCTGAAGAGGCTATACGAGTTGAGGAAGAGGGAGATACCGGCTCTTTGGGGATGGGAGACTCTTGGGGTTACCACGGCTTCGTTCGTGACGCCGAGGGAAGAGTTGAATCGAGAGCTTGAGGGGTTGGTTGAGTCTTTGAATGATCGGCGGATATCGGAGGTTGCTGTTTGGCCGCGGCTCATGGTGTGCGGTGAGGACATGGATGATCCGGCACATCTGAAGCTGATTGAGGATATGGGGGCAGTGGTAGCGATGGACGATCTTGATACGGGGAGCAGATACTTTTGGGAGACGACGGAGGCGAATGGGGATCCTATCTATGCATTGTCTAAGCGTTACCTTGCAAGTTCTTCGAGTCCTCGCAACTACGAATGGGGCAAATATGTGGACCGAGTCATTGAGTGGGCTAGGGATTTCAAGATTGATGGTGTCTTGAACCTTCCTGGGATGTATAACTATTGGCGGCAGACAATCACTCCATATTTGATGGATAGGTTAACAGAATCTGGCATTCCGGCGATGACGTTTTTAACAGAGTATCGGGTTGCGTCGGTGGGGCAATTTCGGACGAAGGTTCAAGGGTTTATTGAGACATTAGGGGCAAGGAGGAAGAGATGAACCACTTTGAGGCGGAGATCGCGAAGTATGAGAGAAGGATTCGTAAGCTGGAGGAGCACCCTGCCTCAGGTAGGCTGAGGTGCAATAGATTACTCTATGAGGCTCTCATTGAGGATTGTAAGGAGAATTTGAGGGCCTGGAAGGCAGGTGAGCCTTTTGCTGTTACGACGAGCTGGGAAGAGGTATTTGCTGCGATGGGTTTTCACGTTTTAAGTGCGCCGTTTTTGGCGGATAGGGTGGACAAGGAATCGGCTCGGTATCTTCAGGTTGCCAGGAATGCTGGGTTTCCTACTGAGTTATGTGATCGTTTTGGGGTATCCCTGGGGATGTTTCTGACGGGAGACTTACCTCGTCCTGCGATCTGTACGGGTGCGAATCATTCGTGTGATATGGAAATGTCACAGGCGCTTGCGATTGGGTATTATAGCAAATGTCCTGTGTTTAACATTGATCGTTATATTGAGCCGGATTATGAGCCGGTTGATTATTTGATGGGAGAGGCATCCAGGCTGATAGAGTTTACAGAGAAGAATGTTCCGGGTGTTAAGTTTGATGAGGAGCGGATGAGGGAGATTTGGGAGACGGAGATGGTGATTCAGGGGTACCTGAGCGAGACTCATGAGTTTTACAAAGCGAGGCCATGTCCTGTGAGAGGGAATGAGGTATTCAGGCTTCCCTATCCGTTCACCCGGTTCCTGACACCCAAGGCCGTAGAGTACTTTCGGGCGTTGCGTGACGAGGTTGGAGAGTTGGTAAAGAAGGGGGTAGGGGGCATTCCTGAGGAGAAGATGAGGGTGATGTGGCTTGTGAGCAGCTTTTTTCACTTTGATGTGTTCACCATACTTGAGAAGTATGGGGTTTCAGTTCCCATTTTTATGATAGAGGCGATTCCGCAGTTTTATCAATGTCGTTTTGGTTGGAGGTATTGGGATGAGTCAGATTCTCCGTTGAAGCGGATGGTGAAGCGAGCGATGCTCAATTGTTGGGCTGGGCCTGCGGAGCGGTGGGTGCAGGATGTGGAAGTGCATTGCAAGGAGTTTGGGATTGATGCGTTGATCTATTTTATGAATGGTGGCTGCCCGGCCAATTTGAATTCAGCGAAGATACTTGCGGATCGGGTGAAGTCGGATTTAGGTCTTCCGACCTTATTGCTTGAGGGCAGGATGCTTGATGAGGGGACCTTTGACAGTGCATCGGCGACGAGGGAGATCGAAAATTTTATCACTATGTGCCTTAACAGGTAAAAGGTGTCGCTAAGAGATTTGGGTAAATTTTTTGAAAAGGGGAGGTTCTTACGCACCAACCCAGCCGGATTTGACCTCCAATCTACTTTCATCTTTAACCAAATGAAGGCCGAGAGGCGATAACGTGCGCTTCGCATGCCACAATCTCGATAGGCCTTATGTGATGCCTAAGTCCTTATTGAAATCGCTCAATGGCATTCGTCGTTCTTAAGGAAATCCACTCTTCCTTCGGGAAACGGAAAAAGATCAAGCACGAGTCTAAAGCTCTGTCCGAGCAGGTGGTATGGCAAAGGGTGTATCGTTTCCTCTCTGCTTCCTGATGTTTTCAAAAGTCGCTGAGACCTGTTCTCTCAAAGGAGCATAAACGATGGATCGGGATAGGACTCATCTAATTATGGGAAATGCCAACCATAGATTAAGTTCTTTAAACGTAAAACATAAAAAGACAAGTCGTTCAGTGCTAGCTTTGGAAGGTATCAAAGTAATAGACCTTACGCGAGCCGGTCCGGGTCCCTTTTGTACATGGATATTGGGTGACCTAGGTGCTGAGGTAATCAAAATTGAAGCTCCCCCAACAGTAGGGGCTCGGCAGGCCGGATTCCTTGCATCATCGATAGAGGGAGAAGAAAGGAGACGGACTATATTTCAGGTTTTTGACCGAAACAAGAAAAGTCTTGGGCTTAATCTGAGATCAGAAGAAGGGCGCAATATATTCCACAAGCTCGCTGAGACAGCAGATGTCATTATTGAAGGGTTTAGACCGGGTGTGGCTAAGCGCCTCGGAATAGATTACCATAAAATAGCCAAGATAAATCCCAAAATCATATATTGCTCCGTTACTGGCTACGGGCAGGACGGTCCCTACTGTAACCTACCTGGACACGACATTAATTATATTTCTATGGCCGGTGCCTTAAACCTAATCGGTGAGAGAAACGGCAAACCCGTAGTCCCCCTCAATCTAATAGCTGACTTTGGAGGGGGTGGCATGGGTGCAACCATAGGTATCCTAAGTGCCCTTATAGCTAGGGGAAACACCGGCAGAGGACAATACGTAGACATCTCCTTGACAGATACTGTTATCTGTCTACTAGCGCTGTTAGCCACAGATTATTTCCGTGATGGGATAATACCCGTTAGAGGAGACGTTTTTGGAAGTGGTGTTTACCCTTACTATAGCATCTACCAAACTAAGGATGGAAAGTTTATTACTTTGGGCTGCATGGAACCTTGGCTTTGGGAAAATCTATGCCGAGCAATTGAGAGGGAGGATCTGATTCCCTTTCATTTAGAATGGGAGCACTTTCTCCACCCCCCAAAGGGTAAGAAGTGGAAAGAAGTCTTTGCCTTCCTCAGACAATTTTTCCTTACTAAAACTAGAGATGAGTGGTTTGAGCTCCTAAGCCAAAAGGACGTTCCTATAGCTAAAGTCTATTCATTAGATGAGGTCTTCGCTGACCCCCAAGTGCTTCACCGTAAAATGGTCATAGAACTGGAGCATCCCACTGAGGGTAAAGTTAAACAGGTAGGTATCGCTTTCAAGTTATCTGACACGCCAGGCAGGGTCAGAGGGTTGCCCCCTCTCATGGGTGACAATACTGAGGAACTGCTGCTCGCGTTAGGGTATGATAAGAAGGAGATTGGTAAACTGTATAAAGGTGGTATCGTTTGGTATCGTAAAGTACCGAACTCTCGTGGGCCTGGAAGGGCTCGTAGAAATCATTCAGGGAGAATTAAGAAGGTATGATCATTACAGGGATTGATGCAGGAACAGAAAATATGAAGGTAGTAATTTTGGCGGATGATAGGATTCTTTCTCATTCAGTTTTTCCACAAGGAAGGGGGCCTACAGTATTTGTCGCGGAAAGAGCTTTAAGTGAAGCGATAGAAAAGGCAGGGATTACTCTTGGGGAGATAGGTTACGTGGTGGCAACCGGGGTCGGAAGTGAGCACATTCCATTTGCTCATCAACGGGCCACGGAATCCTCGTGCGATGCTCGTGGAGTGAGTTGGTTGTTGCCGTCAGCTGACACCTTAATAGATATGGGTGCAGATAAGTGTCTAGTGGTGAAGCTTCAGAATAGGAAGCCTGTGAATATTGCCCGGAGTGATAGGTGCGCTTCCGGGACCGGTAGGTTTTTAAAAATAGTGGCCCAGCCGTTGGGAATAGAGGTGGAGGAGATGGGCAGATTATCTCTCCAATCCCATGAAGATGTGGATATTTCGAACACTTGTGCTGTCTTCGCTGAGTCTGAGATTATTTCTTTAATCCATTTTAGACACCGGCCTCAAGATATTGCAAAGGCAGTATTTAAGGGATTAGCTCGTCGCATCTATCCTATGATCATAAAGGTGGGCTTCGAAAAAGAGTTAATAATGATCGGGGGCATTGCTAAAAATGTTGGAATGGTGAAAGCGATGGAAGAACAGGCAGGTTGCCATATATTGGTCCCAGAGGAACCCATGATCGTAGGAGCTTTAGGAGCAGCCCTTATTGGCGCGGAAAGAGACAAGGTGCACTCTGAGGATCAATCCGAAGCCAGGGCGCGATGAGGTCTTGGTCCAATGATCGTCAGTGGTATAGATGTAGGCTCTTTAAGTACAAAGGCTGTTATTATGGAGAACTCGAAGATACGAAGCTCGGGTTTTGTTCTTACCGGTCCTGATCCGGTGGAATCAGCAGCACATGCTATGGGACTTGCTTTAAGAGAGTCCAATCTGTCGCTGAGTGATATAGAGTACACTGTTGCTACCGGTTATGGCCGAGTTAATGTCCCTTTTGCCCAGTTTAACGTAACCGAGCTCTCCTGTCATGCAAGAGGTAATCATTGGTTCTTTCCCGAAGTGCACACTATCTTGGACATTGGGGGACAAGACTGTAAGGCGATAAAATGTGATGATCAAGGGAAGTTGACTAGTTTTGTCATGAATGACAAATGTGCCGCTGGCACTGGTCGCTATTTAGAAAGGGTAGCAGCCACTTTAGCGCTTGAATTAGACCAGATAGGGCCTTTGTCTCTCAAGTGGATAGAGGGACCTCTGCAGGTCAACGAAACCTGTGTCGTCTTCGCTGAAGGCGACATTATTAGGCTAATACGTGAGGGGAAGCATACCAATGATATCCTAGCAGGTGCAACCGATGCTATTGTCGAGAGGGTCGTATCATTATTGGAACGAGTGGGTATAGAAGAAGCTTTGTGCCTGAGTGGAGGTGTCGCCAAAAATATTGGAGTGGTTAACCGCTTAGAAAAGAAACTAGGCATGAAGGCTCATATAGCCCCTGAACCTCAGGTCGTGGGGGCTTTAGGTGCGGCTTTGTTCGCAGCGGATAAGCTTAAGGCGAAAGAACAAACAAAGTTGTCGCAAGAAGCCGTCGAGGGGTAAGAATGAAAAACGGTCGAAGCTATCAAGAAATGAATTTAATGTGATTCCGATTCTATGGGGAAAAGCCGAAAGGTACTTGAAAATGTTAATGACAGGATTGTCCTTAATATAGGATGTTAAGATTTTGCACAAAACCTGGAATATGAGAAGGCAAACATATGATACCAATGTGTCTCTGTACTCAGCAGGCTAGGGAATTCAGATGTCCAGCGATCGAAGATAAGTGCTATACTCTTTCTTGAACATTGCCAAGTCTCCGGTGGCAAAGGGGAAAAAATAGGGCATATGTCTATTTGGGCTTCTTGACTGCTATGTACATCTAGGTTACTAATCAAGAGGTAAGAAATGTATGGAGGCTGTCCCATGTGTTTTAGACCTGCGGTACCGCAAAAAAAGGAGAACAAATGTCGGAAGTGTAATAAAATCAATGAGCCTGTGGCTGAAATCTGTGTCTCTTGCGGAGAGAGGCTTGTTCCGTTGCCACCCCCTTCTCCACAACCTGGAGGAGTAGCACCTCACCCAGCAGGAGAACCACCTAAGCCAGCGCCCGCGGAGCCAAAGCCACCTCCTACACCCCCCAAACCACCTGAGAAGAAGTGAGATAGATGGAGTTGGTATTTCTTGGAACGGGCGCTGCTTGCGGAGTGCCATTGTTCTATTGCGGATGTCGAGCTTGTGTAGAAGCACTGACCGAACAGCGATATCGACGCATGCGCTGTGCTATTGCTTTAATGGGTCGGCAGAACATTCTTATAGACGCACCGCCGGAACTGGCCACACAACTTTCGCGTGAAGGTATTACGAATATCAGTCACCTTGCCCTTACCCACTATCACTACGACCACATCGGTGGCCTAGGCGACCTTGAATTCTACATTCGGTTAAGCTGCGATCGTGCCTTGCCAACGATCATGAGTCAAGAAACATGGGCCTATTTGCAGATGAGTTTTGGTTTTATGACTGATTGCTTAGACGTGATTCTGATCGAGCCTGGACAAATCATTGAAATTGGGGAAGTACGGCTCACGGCGGTGAAGGCTGCACATGCGCCCGGAACCTTGGGGTTCCTCATCGGGCATAGCAACAACCGCGTCGCCTACCTGCCTGATACAGGGCCACTGCCCGCCGATACTGTGAACCGATTGCATGGTATCGAATGCTTAGTGCTGGATGCGACATTTTGGGGACATAACCGACATCCTGGAGAGCACCTTTCATTCAATGAGGCGATAGCGATAGGACTGGAGCTCAAGGTACGACGACTTTATCTGACGCACCTGTCGATGCACTATGATACACCCGTGACTAACCCGGAGTTGGAACATGCTATTGAGCCATACTGCCGTATGGTTCATGTGGCTTATGACGGCTTGCGTCTGCTGCTGTAGGCGGATGGATATAGGGAAAGACATGGCAGAAAATATGGAGCAGATTCGAAAATCAGCATGTTTCTTTTGCCATCAGAACTGTGGCATGTTGGTTCATGTAAAAGAAGGGGAAGTCATTGCGAATCAAGGTGATCCGGATCACCCATTGAGCCGGGGTGGGATGTGTGCTCGAGGCCAAATTGCACTGAAGCACCACAAGCACCCGGCGCGGGTCAATTATCCCCTTAAGCGTGCTGGGCAGCGTGGTGAAGGTAGATGGGAACAGATTACTTGGGAGCAGGCGTTCGATGAAATTGCTTGCAAACTAGCCAAGTTTCGGGAGGAATCAGGGGCGGAGACGGTATGCAGTGCTGGAGGTACGCACCGGACCGATGACTGGGCACGCCGTCGCTTTATGAACTTATTCGGGAGTCCGAATGTGTTTCATACATCACATGTGTGCTGGATACCCACGTTCATGATCGAAACAGCCATATACGGGTGGTGTGCCTTTGACCTGGATTTGCCACAGAGCAAGTGTGTAGTACTGTGGGGGCATAATCCCGGTTCTTCCTACCTGCCTGAAATGCGTAGTTTGTTCGACATGCGTGACCTCAATGGCACCAAGATTATCGTCATTGACCCTAGGTTGACTGAGTCGGCGGCCAAAGCTGACCTTTGGCTGCCGCTAAGGCCCGGCACCGACGCGGCGTTGGCCCTGGCATGGCTCAATGTCATTATCTATGAGGGCCTGTACAATCAGACATTTGTCGAAAATTGTTGCTTTGGCTGGGACAAACTCGTTCAGCATATGCGCCCTTACACTCCGGAGTGGGCAGCGCCGATTACCTGGATAGACGCCAAGAAAATCCGCGCCGGCGCCCATATGTATGCTACAAATCGGCCAGGAAACATCCAGTGGGGTGTTGCAGTGGATCAGATAGGCAAAGGGGCGAGCGCCGCGATACATGCGCGAGCGTTGCTACGGGCTGTTACCGGTAATCTTGATGCACCTGGTAGCGACCTTCTCTGTGGACCAAATCAAAGGATGATTACCGATGAAGAGATGGAATGTAACGAGCAAATCCCGGAGGAAAAGCGTGCCAAGCAATTAGGATCCAACCGCTATAAACTTGTTGCCTGGCCCGGTTACAACAAAATCGCTGAACTTACTAAACGGGTATGGGGGAAGGCACCACCTGCTGAGTGGATGTGCGAAGCACATGGTCCCTCCGTATTCGAGGCGTTGCTCACAGGGCAACCTTATAAGCCGCGTGCGTTGCTCGTACTTGCAAACAACCCGCTTTTAGCCTACCCTGATGCAAAGAAGGTTTATAGAGCATTGCAAGAGGTGGAGCTGCTGACTGTGATGGATTACTGGTTGACGCCCACTGCTATGCTTGCGGATTATGTATTGCCTGCCGCTGATTGGTTGGAGCGACCAACGATTACCAGCACCTATGGCTGTAGCGATTTTGTTATAGCCTCCCAGAGGGCGGTGCAGCCACTCTATGAGCGGCGCACTGATTTTGAATTCTGGAAGGGATTAGCAGAACGGCTCAATCAGAAAGAATTCTGGCCGTGGATTACTCTCGAGGAAGCTTACTTTGACCGCCTCAGGCCATTAGGATATCCGGCGAATAATTACGATGAGTTCGTGGAAAAGATTCGCTATGATTTCCCGCCACGGGAATACTATAAATATGGCCGAATCGGATTTGCTACCCCTTCGGGATTAGTGGAACTGTATTCGCAAACCCTGGAAGAGTTGGGCTATGACCCAATGCCCACCTACGTTGGCCTCATTGATAACAGAGAGGAAGATTCGGAGTTGGCGAAACAGTTTCCGCTGACGCTCATCGCCGGCTCAGGATTTATGCCCTATTACCACTCTGAGCATCGTCAGATAAAGCAATTACGTTTTATGCGACACCAACCAAGAGTGCAGATGAACCCGGAGATAGCTCATGAACTGGGAATCAACGATGGCGACTGGGTTTGGATTGAAACACAGCGAGGGAGAATCAAACATGTTGCTGAACTGACCCAAGGGGTCCACCCACGGACTGTCTGCACAGAGCGGGGCTGGTGGTTCCCAGAACGGAAGGGAGAAGAACCAGATCTATATGGCGTCTGGCAGTGTAATAGCAATGTCCTGACTTCAGGAGCACCCGAGTTCTGCGATCCTATGAGCGGCAGTTGGGCTAACCGTGGTCTATTATGCCGGGTTTACAAAGTTGAGAAGGAAAACCTACCGTGACAAGATGGGCAATGGTCAACGATCTGCGGCGCTGTGTTGGCTGCCAATCCTGCACGATTGCTTGCCAGGTCGGCAACAACCTGCCGTTGGGTATGTTCTGGAACCTCGTCACCACCGTGGGACCGATAGGCAAATATCCAACACTGGGCTATTATCATATCCCGCGTCCCTGCTTTCATTGTGCCAATCCTCCTTGCGTGTCCTGTTGCCCCACAGGGGCTTCATACCAGCGCGAGGATGGTATTGTGCTAGTGGACCAGGATAAATGCATTGGCTGTAAGGCATGTGTAATGTCGTGCCCGTACGGCGCACGAACACCTAATCGAGAATTGGGCGTGGTTCAGAAGTGCACCTTCTGTGCAGATATCATTGGACAAGGCAAGGAACCTTATTGTGTAAGTACCTGTCACCAGCGGGCACGTATATTCGGAGACCTCAACGACTCGAAAGGTGAGGTATTTCGCTTGGTCTATGAGGTAAACGCGACACAACTGATGCCGGAGCTGGGGACCGACCCCCATGTCTACTATCTTTTTCCCCATGGAGGTCGATAATGAGTGTGCCGAGCAAAGCGTATGAGTTCTTGTAGGTGCAAGTCCTACTTGGGTAAAGGTTAGCCACCAGCCCAACACTTAATTCCACATTTAGCCTGTTAGGCGGTTCGAGTTTAACTGGTTGGATGGTGCGGGAAGCGGGAGGTATCGAGCCGTAGTGAAAACGAACCGATTGAGCCCCGAAATCAACCAGCGTGTCGGAGGCCGATACTGTTCATTAAGGAGCAGGCAGCAGT
>Ga0214473_10009085_pt1 | contig 11756 bp, 10 predicted proteins | sample RVTome_7_FD_203509 | JGI IMG/M metagenome (GOLD analysis project Ga0214473, IMG submission 203509) | Soil microbial communities from uranium-contaminated site in the Upper Colorado River Basin, Wyoming, United States - RVT98D197 | ecosystem: Environmental > Terrestrial > Soil > Contaminated >...
AAAATTTGATAATAAAATTATAAATTTGAACATTATCGTGGATTTGCCGGAAGTTTATCAAAAAGAGATAACCGCTGAGTTAATTGAACAAGTTGCCGATTTATTGAAAATACCAGAAATAAAATTAATTTATAATGATAAAAACTGGTTCATAAAAAAAGAAGAATTTCAAAAATGGTTTGCGGTTGCTAAGCTGAATAAGCAGGTAAAAAATGAATTTTCTGCAGATTATTTAGAAAGTTATCTGAGTAGTTTGGCTCAAGAAATAAACGTTTCCGTAAAAGATGCCAAATTTGCTTTGACTAACGGCAAAGTCAGTGAATTTGAACCAGGCAGTGATGGCTTGGAATTAATGCTTGCTGATTCGATAAAAAAAATAAATAATGAATTTTTTGACAATCAACAGACGAGCATTGAATTAGTGGTCGAAGTTACTCCAGCAAAAAGTCAGGTGGGCAGCCTTAATGATTTGGGCATCAAAGAAAATATCGGTACCGGCCATTCTAATTTTAAAGGTAGCCCGCCCAACAGAATTTATAATATCGGCATCGGTGCCGAAACTTTGAATGGAATTTTAATCGCCCCAAACGAAACCTTTTCTTTGGTCAAAGCTCTAAGTCCGATTGATGCCAGTGCCGGTTATCGACAAGAGCTGGTGATAAAAGGCAATAAAACCATACCGGAATACGGCGGGGGCTTATGTCAGATCGGGACCACGACTTTTCGGGCGGCGCTGGCTTCGGGGCTACCCATAATTGAAAGACAAAGCCACGCTTATCGCGTAGTTTATTATGAACCAGCCGGTACGGATGCCACAATTTATGATCCCAAACCAGACATGCGTTTTCTTAATGATACCGGCCATTATATTTTAATCCAGACTAAGATTGTCGGAAACAATTTATATTTTGAATTTTGGGGAACCAAAGACAGCCGCCTGATTGAGCAAACCACCCCGGTAATTTATAATATCACTTCGCCGGGCCCGACGAAATACATTGAAAGCGAAGAAGTCAGTGAAGGCGAAAAATGCATTGAAACCCCGCACAGCGGCGCCGATACTTATTTTAATTATAAAATTACTTATCCTTTAGGGGAGATAAAAGAAGAAACTTTCAGAAGCCATTATGTGCCCTGGCCAAAGGTTTGCTTGGTGCCGCTGGGTTCTTTGGAAGGAGAGGCGACCTCAACACCCTCTTTAATTAATAGTTAAAATTATTAAAAAACAGACAGCCTTCCCGCCAACGGCGGGAAGGCTGTCTGTTTACTTTATATTTATTTTATATTTTCTAATCAACTTAATACTGCATCCAAGAAAGTCTGTCTTAGGCATTTCTAGCGGTTGCCAAAAAAACCTATAAATAGACTCCCATGCTTGTCGTGGATGCAGAATAAAGTTGATTCCAAACAACAATTTATCCTATCATACTAATAGAATTTGTCAAGAGATTTTTCTTAAATTTATTAAATTTTAGCTAAATTTAGATTAAAAATAGTTTTTAAAATTGACGATAAGTTAAAAAAAGATTAAAATTATTAATAATCTTAAGGGCTGGCATTTTTTTAAAAAAAAACGGCTTTTTAAGATAAGCTAATTATTAATCAAGGAAAGCTAAAATTATGGGTTTACCGGGTAAACAAAGGACCAAATCATCAAAACGCAGAAGAGCGGCTCACTTTGCTTTAAAAAAAATAAAAACAAATTCCTGTCCGAAATGTCATCAGCCGTTATTAAGACACCGGGCTTGTTCTTTTTGCGGTTATTACCGCGGCAAGGAAATAATTATAATTAAAGTAAAAAAAGATAAGAAAAAAGAAAAATCAAATAAATAATTTTTAATTTTAATTTTTGATTTTTAAGTTTTGAATTATTATTTTATGTCTAACCGTCATTTAGCCAGAACCATTGTCCTGCAAACCCTATTTCAATGGGATTTTAATCAGGGTCAAGAAGAATTAAATAAAATTATCGGGCGTAATTTTCAAGAATTTGCGCCAGAGTTTGATGATGGCGGTTTTTCCAAAGAATTAATAAGCGGAATAATCAAAAACCAGCCAGCGATTGATCAATTAATTAGTAAGTATGCCCCGGAGTGGCCAATTGAACAAATTACCATTGTTGACCGCAATGTTTTAAGAATTGGCATTTATGAGCTGAAATTTTCTCAGGAGATTCCGCCCAAGGTGGCAATTAACGAAGCGATCGAGCTGGCCAAAAGCTTCAGTAATGAATCCAGCGGTAAATTTGTCAATGGTGTCTTGGGCTCGATTTACAAGGAGATGGAAAAATTAGGAGAAAAAAAAGATTTAGAAATATCTCTTGAGCCAAAAGAGATCTGTGCCGGCGGGGTAGTCTATGCCAAGGACAATGACCAGCTTAAGTTTGTCGTCGTCTTGGACGGGTATGGTAAATGGACCTTGCCCAAGGGCCACGTCGAGGCTGGAGAAAAAATTGAAGAAACCGCTATTCGAGAAATTGGCGAAGAAACCGGCTTAACGAATTTAAGGATAATTAGCAAAATCGGGGAAACCACTTATGAAGTCCACCAACCAAAAACCAAGCCTTTTATAAAAAAAGTCCATTTTTATTTAATCGAGACTGATTGGCGGCCTTTAAAAATAATTACCACCGATGAAATTAAGGAAGCCCGCTGGCTAACTGCTGACGAGGCCGATTCCCTGATTAATTATAATAATGTTAAAGAAATTTTTGCGCTCGCCTTAAAGAAATTGTTATGAAAAAAGATCAAAAAGAAATTGGAAAAATTATTAAAATAAAATTCAAGAACCACAATCTTCTCAGGCAGGCCTTAACCCACCGTTCTTATATTAATGAACATCAGGACGATAAAAAGATCGCCGCTTTGGGGCATAATGAACGTTTAGAATTTTTAGGCGATGCCGTCTTGGAATTAGTGGTAACCGAATATTTATTTAAAAAATATAATAATCCTGAGGGAGAATTGACAAACTGGCGGGCCAGTCTGGTTAATTCAAAAATGTTAGCGCAAATTTCCAGAGAAATCCAGCTAGACGATTTTTTGTTTTTGTCAAAAGGCGAGGCGCTGGACAAAAATTCTAAAGCCAGGAATTATATTTTAGCCAATACCATAGAAGCCTTAATTGGAGCAATTTATTTGGACCAAGGCATCCGTAAGGTCAAAGGCTTTATTGAGAATTTTATTTTGAATAAGCTCCAGGAGATTATCGATAAGCAGTTATACCTTGATCCCAAAAGTAGTTTTCAGGAATTAACCCAGGACAAATACGGCATCACTCCCAGTTATAAGGTTATTACCGAATCAGGACCGGATCATAAAAAACATTTTATTATCGGAGCTTACCTGGGTGATAAATTAATTGCCCAAGGGGAGGGGACAAGCAAACAAGAAGCCCAGATGGCGGCCGCTCAAAATGCCCTGGAATTAATGTAAGAGTTTTTACTTTTGAGTTTTAAGTTATTAAACATGTATTTAGAAAAATTAGAAATTCAAGGTTTTAAATCATTTGCTAACTCGCTAACCTTAAGATTTAATCAGGAGCTGGCCGCGATTGTCGGGCCCAATGGTTCTGGCAAATCCAATATCGCCGACGCCATCCGTTGGGTGCTGGGGGAACAGAGCCTGAAATTATTGCGCGGCAAAAGAGGCGAAGACGTAATTTTTTCCGGCAGTGATAAAAAAACTCGCTTGGGCCTGGCGGAAGTCAGTTTATATTTAAATAACGAAGATCACGGCGCGCCTCTGGATTATCAACAAATCGCCATCGGCCGGAGAATTTATCGCAGTGGTGATAATGAATATTTTATAAATAACGCCAAGGTTCGCTTAATTGACATCCAGTTGCTTTTGGCCAGCGCCAATTTCGGACAAAAGACCTACTCGGTGATCGGTCAGGGGATGATTGATTTTATCTTAACTGCTTCGGCCCAGGAGCGCCGGGAATTTTTTGATGAAGCCACCGGTATCAGGCAATATCAGCTGAAAAAAGAGCAGGCGATTAATAAATTAATAAATACCCGGGAAAATTTATGGCAAAGCAAGAATATTTTAAAAGAAATTGAGCCGCGCCATCGTTTCTTGCATCGCCAGATAAAAAAATTAGAAAAAAGACTGGATTTAGAAAACAAATTACGCCAACTGCAACAGCTTTATTTTTCCAAATCTTTGAACGATTATTTTGAAGAGTTAAAAATTCAGACCAGCGAGCTTGATAAATTAAATAAACAACAGCAACAGGCCGAGCAAATTATAAACGAGCTAAAAAGAAAAATTGCCAATGAACATCAGGGCGCGGGGCGCCAGGAAACCTTTAATAATTTACAAAAGCAGCTGGCTGATTTTCAGAATGATAAAAATAATTTAATCAAAGCCAAAACGGTTTTGGAAGGCAAAATTGATTTGGATTTGATAAAAAACGGCCAAGGCCAATTGGTCTGGTTGACTAACAAGAAAGCCGAATTATTAAAAAATGAAGAGGAGCTGAATGAAAAAATAAATTTATTGAACAAAGATTATCAACTAAGAGAATTAGATCTGGCAAACAAGGTTAAACGTTTGCAAAAAATAATCGATCAGTTAAAAGATTTGGAAAACGAACTGCAGATAAAAGTTAAAAATCATGACCAAGGCGACCCAGAAGAATTAGTAAAAAATTTCGAAGAATTATATAAACTGGAAATTAATTTTTTGGCAAATTTAAATAATCTAAATACCATCGAAGAATTGAATTTATTAAAAAAAGAGACAGAGGAGATTAAAGATCGGTTAGAAAATTTTTCAAAAAAAATTAAAAACTATTTATCAAAAAATCCCCAGGTCGATCTTGATCTGAAAAAGGAAATTCAGGAATTAAAAAGCGGCCACGAGCTTTTACACAAAGAAATCGGCCAGCAAAAAACCGCCCTAGCGATTATTGAAGAAAGAATCAATTTTTCCCAAGAAAATTTAAAAAAAATCAAAACCGAGCTGACCCATTTGGTTAGCGAAGAAGAAGATTATCATTTAATTAATCAAAAAAATGGAGCGAAGAATTCTTTAAAAGAAAAAATTAAAGAGCTGGAAAGTAAAATAAAAGAACGGGAATTAATGATCGGGGAAACAGCCGCCAGGATAAAAGATTTTAATAAAAGCGAGGACCAAAAAAAATCAGAGCTGTTTGAATTACAAAATAAATTTCAACAGGAGCAACAAAAATTAAACATAATTGTTGAAAAGATTAATTTAGAAAAAGTCGGGATTGCCAAAATCGAAACTCGCCTGGAAGACTTGGAAAAAAAAATCAGCGAGGAATGGCCGGGTCATTTTGAGCCGAGTAAGGAAAAGATTGAGCTTGATCTAGCGGCCACCGGACAAGAAATTGAAAGATTAAAAAATCAGCTAAACTTAATCGGCGGCTTGGATGAAAATATAAATAACGAATATGAAGAAGTCAGTAGCCGTTATCAATTTTTAAAAAATGAAATAACCGATTTGGAAAAAGCCCTGATTGATTTAGAAAAAGTGATTACGGAATTAGAAAACAAAATCAAGGAGATTTTTAACGATAATTTTGAAAGGATTAATAATTATTTTTCAGAATATTTTAAAATTTTATTTTCCGGGGGCAAGGCTAAATTAAATTTTATAAAAGAAAAAATTGAAACCGCTGACGAGCCCGCGGAGGCGATCGCCGAAGCCGATCAGGAAAATTCAGCGGCTGGGCCGCCGGCGGACGAGTGGCTGAAAAAAATTACCAAACAAAAAACCGGTTATCAGATAGAAATCCAGGCCACCCCGCCGGGCAAAAGATTATCAAGCATCAATGTGCTGTCCGGCGGCGAGAAAGCCCTGACCAGCATTGCTTTAATTTGTGCGATCATAAAAAACAGCCCCTCGCCCTTTGTCGTCCTTGATGAAGTCGATGCCGCCCTGGACGAAGCTAATTCTTTCCGTTTTGCCAGAATTATCGATGAGTTATCTAAAGAGACCCAGTTTATCTGCATTACCCATAATCGGGCGACGATCCAAAAGGCAACCATTCTCTACGGGGTGACGATGGGCGATGACAGCGTGAGCAAGGTTTTGTCCCTTAATTTAAAAGAAGCCAGTCAGTATATTAAAGATAAATAAACTCTTGACAGAATTTAGATTAGCCAATAATATATATTTAATTTAATTAATAATAGAGAAAAACAGAAAAATTGATTGCCCTAAGTGGCGCTAAGCGCCACCAGAGACAATTCACCAGTTACTTTTATGCTATGTTTAAAATTATCGCGCATCGGTAAAAAAAATCAGCCCACCTTTAAATTGATTGTTTTGGAAAAAACCAAGGACCCTTGGGGCGATTATTTGGAGTTATTGGGTAATTATAATCCCAAAACAAAAAAAGGAAATTTTAAAGCTGAACGGATAAAATTTTGGCTTGCCCGAGGCGCCCAAATGACTCCGGCCGTAAATAATTTACTTATCAATCAAAAGATAATCGAAGGGCAAAAGAGAAAAGCGATTAAAGTGAAAAAAAGCAAGCAAGCGGAAAAGTTAAAACAACAGGCAGCAGCCGAGGCAACCAAACCAGAAGAAAAACCCCAGGCCGAGCAAAAGAAACCCACTGAAGAAAAAATTGAAACAGAAAAGAAGGCCTTGGATTGACAAAATTGTCAGTCTTTGATATATTGCATTTATTAATAATATTAGTGATTCTTCCTAGGTTACCTTGTGAAGGTCGAAAGGTATAGACCCGTCGATATAGGAAGATGATTAGCTAATATCTTCTTAAACAATAGAAGGCGTGACGGGATTACTAATAAACTTTTAAACTTTGACAAACATTATGTCAGACCTAGACAAAGATTTTCTGGAAAATATAATAAAGTTCATAGTCGATCATCCGGAAGACATAAGTATTGAACGCATACTTGATGAAAGAGGCGTGCTCTTGACTCTCAAAGTTAACCCTGCTGATATGGGCCAGATTATTGGCCGTCAGGGACAAACCGCCAGAGCCATCAGAACTCTTTTAAGAGTTGTCGGTGCTAGAAACAATGCCCGCGTCAACTTAAAGATTTATGAACCAGAAGGTTCACGCGAAAATCGTCGCCAGGCCAGCTCAGATGAAGACGCAGCCGTTGATGATCTAAAATTATAATAAAAGCATTTACCCCGCCTGTTGTAGGGGCAGAAAATTTTCTGCCCCTACAACAGGCGGGGTTTTTGCAAATATTATTAAAAAAATTTTTTGTAAATGGAATTTATAATTCTAACAATTTTTCCTCAAATATTTCCCAGCTATTTTCAGGAAAGCTTGATGGCCAAAGCGATTAAAAAGAAAATAGTTAAAATTACTATAAAAGACATTAGGGAGTACAGCCAGGATAAACACCAAAAGGTTGATGATCGGCCATACGGCGGCGGACCGGGAATGCTGCTAAAATTACCGCCAATCATTTATTGTTTGCATAGCCTAAAAAGAAAGAAAAGAAGCAGAGTGATTTTGCTTGATCCCAAAGGTAGACAATTTAATCAAGCCCAGGCCAAGAAATATGCTTACTTGGATCAGCTAATCTTAATCTGCGGCCGTTATGAGGGGATAGACGAAAGAATAAAAAATTTCGTTGATGAAGTTATTTCAGTCGGGCCTTATATATTAAATGGTGGGGAAATCGCCGCCTTGACAATTATTGAAACAACTAGTAGATTATTAAAAGGCTTCGTCGGCGACCCCAAATCACTTAGCGAAGAGTCGTATAATTTTAAAGATAAGAAGTTAGAATACCCCCAATACACCAGGCCAGCGCTTTTTAAAGCAGGAAAAAAGAAATATCCGGTGCCGAAAATATTATTAAGCGGCGATCATCGAAAAATCAAAGATTGGCGAAAAAACACTAAATCATAAAACCAGAATTTTAATCCTCAATCCTTAATCATTAATTTATTAATTGTTAACTCGGTTGGAGAAAATTGGCGACTTTAACTTGGTTAACAAGAAAAAATTATGTTAGATAAAAAAACTAAAGACAAGATTATAGCCAAGTTTAAAACCCACCCCAATGATACCGGTTCCAGCGAAGTGCAAATAGCGATTTTAACAGAAGAAGTCAAATTATTAACCAAACACCTACAGCAACATAAAAAAGATTTTTCTTCCCGCCGCGGCTTGATAAAAAAGGTGGCCCAGCGGCGACGCCTCTTGCGTTATTTAGAAAGGGAAAATCCGGTCAGCTTTGAAAAAGTCACCAAAATTTTAAAAATTAATATTAACCGGCGCGAGGACAAGTTAAGGGACGAAGATCTTGATTTGCATGTTGAAAATGAAGAGCCGTCGACTGAAACAGAGGAAGAGAAGAAAAAAAATAATTTAAAATAAAATGCCTAAACCAAAAGAACAGCGCATCAGCTTATTGGTTGATGTGGGAAATTTATATCATTCAGCCAAGAATTTATTTAAGGCGCGAGTTAATTTCGGCAAAATTTTGGAAACCGCCGTGGCCGGCCGGAAATTAGTCAGAGCGATCGCCTATGTAATAAAATCCCAATCAGAAGAAGAAACTTATTTTTTTGAAGCTTTAGCTGGGCAGGGCTTTGAAATCCAGTCCAAAGATTTACAAATTTTTCCCGGCGGGGTCAAGAAAGGGGATTGGGATGTCGGCTTGGCAGTTGATGCCATCAAAATGGCGGACAAATTAGATACGCTGGTGATCGCGAGCGGCGACGGCGACTATCTGCCCTTAGTGCGCTATCTTCAGGAAAATAAAGGCTGTCGGGTGGAAATTCTCGCTTTTGGCGAAAGTGTCTCCCGTAAATTGACTGAAGAGGCTGATGAATTTATAAATTTATCAAAAGATAAAAAAAGATTTTTAATAAAAAAATAAGAATAAAGATCTTCTAAAAATTAATTAACCGGCTGAGCGGCAGTCAAGTAGATCAAATTTTTTTTGATCTAAAGTTTGCTGATCAGCTGGACAAAAATTATGTCAGAGCAAAAAAATTTAGAAAAGCAATTTAAAATGGAGCTTGCCTCAAGAGAATTAACGGTTAAAACCGGCAAGCTGGCTGGTCAGGCCAATGGCTCGTGCTTGGTGCAATACGGCGAAACCGTGGTTTTAGCCACGGCGGTTATCGGCCAAACCCCCAGGGAAGAAATTGATTATTTTCCTTTATTGGTTGATTACGAAGAGCGGCTTTATGCCGCCGGGAAAATTAAAGGCTCGCGTTTTATCAAAAGAGAAGGCCGGCCGAGTGATGAAGCAATTTTAACCGCCCGTTTGATTGATCGTTCAATCAGACCGCTTTTTAAGGAAACCGAGCGCAAAGACGTCCAGGTGATGATTACGGTTCTTTCAGTTGATCAAGAAAACGACCCTGATTTTACTTCTTTGATTGCCGCGTCGGTGGCTTTGGCCATCTCGCCAATCCCTTGGCAAGGACCGATTGGCGCCGTCAGAGCCGGCTTAGTTAATAATGAATGGGTGCTAAATCCAACTTATGAGGCGCGGGAAAAGAGCGAAGTGGATTTATTGGTTGCCGGCACCGCTGACGAAGTCGTAATGATTGAAGCCAGCGCCAAGGAAATCAGCGAGCAAAAATTTAACGAAGCGGTGGAATACAGCTTGAAGCATTTGAAAAAAGTAGTTGAGTTTATTAAAGAAATTCAGGCCGCGGTTGGGCTGAAAAAAACAACAGAGAGTGAAATGGAATTAACGACCGAAGAACAAGCCAAGCAGGAATTAATCCAAAAAAAGGTAGAAGATTTTTGCCAGGGCAAACTAGAGAATATCTTCAAGCTAAATAAATTGGAGCAGTGGCAGACTTTAGAAAAATTAAAAGAAGATCTAAATACTTTATTAAAGGAGGACAACGAGGTTTCCAAAGAAGCTCGGGCTTTTGGTTTGTCACTTCTTGAGAAAAAGATTGAGGCGCTGGCCCGGGACTTAGTCTTAAATAAAAATATCAGAGTCGACGGGAGGCAATTAGATCAATTAAGGCAGATTTGGTGTGAAGTGGGAATCTTACCGAGAACCCACGGCTCGGCCCTCTTTAATCGTGGCGAGACCCAGGTCCTTTCCATTATCACCCTAGGTTCGCCGGGCGACGAACAACAGCTTGACGGCATGGAGGAAGTTGGTAAAAAAAGATTTATGCACCATTATAATTTTCCTGGATTTAGCGTTGGTGAAGTCGCTCCCGTCAGGTCTCCAGGCCGTCGGGAAATCGGGCATGGTGCCTTGGCCGAGAAAGCATTGACGCCAATCTTGCCCACCAAAGAAGAATTTCCTTATACCATTCGGGTGGTTTCCGAGGTGCTGTCTTCTAATGGTTCTTCTTCGCAGGCTTCCGCCTGCGCTTCGTCACTGGCTTTAATGGACGCGGGGGTGCCAATAAAAAAAGCGGTCGCTGGCATAGCGATGGGTCTTTATCTTGACCCTGATGATCAAAAAAATTATCGCATCCTAACCGATATCCAAGGCATTGAAGATCATGCCGGGGACATGGATTTTAAAATTGCCGGTACCCGCGACGGTATTACCGCAGTGCAGTTAGACATCAAGCTTGGCGGTATTGGTTTGCCAATTATCAGAGATACCATCAGCCAAGCCAAAGACGCCAGAAATAAAATCCTTGATTTCATGGATGAAGTGATAAAATCTCCAAGACCGGATTTATCACCTCATGCGCCGAGAATTATTTCTCTAAGGATCAGCCCGGATAAAATTCGCGAGGTCATCGGCCCGGGCGGCAAGGTAATCAATGAAATCATTGCGGCTTGCAGTGTCCAGATCGATATCGAAGACGATGGCTTGGTGATGATTACCGGCACTAATGCCGAAAACAGCCAAAAAGCCAAAGAGTGGGTGGAAAAATTAACCCATGAAGTTCAGATCGGGGAAATCTATGAAGGCAAGGTCGCGCAAATAGTTAAAGACAGGAATAGCGGCGTAGAAATAGGAGCGATTGTTGACATTTTGCCCGGTCAGGACGGGATGGTTCATATTTCCCAATTAAAAAATGAGCACGTCAATAAAGTTTCGGATGTTGTTAATGTCGGCGATAACCTCAAAGTTAAAGTAACCGGCATTGACCATGAGCGGGGGCGGATTGAATTGTCCCATAAAGTTTTTGAGCCGGGCTATGACGAACAGGCCTCTCGCCCAAACAGTTTTCGCGGTAGCGGCAATGGCCAGCGGCCTCAAGGAGGCGGACATCGCGGCTTGCCTTTTTTCAAGCGTCGGAATAAATAATAATCAAGAAGATAAAAGACGATAATAAAAAAAACACGCCCTGGTAGTGGCGGGTTAACCCCGCCCCTACAAAGGGCGGTTTTTTTATTGTAATGTTTGCTATTTTTTGCTATAATTAGTAGGTAATAATCTTACATAATTAATAATTAATTCGCCAATTGGTGAAATAAATTTATGAAAATTATGAAAAAAATTAAAGGTTTTACCTTAATGGAGATTTTAATCGCTGTCACTATCTTTGTTGTCATTCTGCTCGTGGTGGTAGTTAATTTTCGTTCCAGTAATCGGCAATCGGAATTAAAGTTTGCCACCGATAATCTAGCGGGTAATCTTAGATATTTGCAAACTTTAGTTTTAAGCAACGTTAAAGTCAATGATTATCCAGGAGTAGAGAGAGGGTATAATTATGTTTTTACCGCAAACCAGCCGACTTTTACCTGGCAAGAAATTACTTCACCGGCTGCCGATTCGCCATTATCCAGCTTTACTTACAATTATCTTGAGACTAAGAATTTTTCTTATCCTGAAGTCAGTTTAA
>Ga0214473_10009086_pt1 | contig 11755 bp, 16 predicted proteins | sample RVTome_7_FD_203509 | JGI IMG/M metagenome (GOLD analysis project Ga0214473, IMG submission 203509) | Soil microbial communities from uranium-contaminated site in the Upper Colorado River Basin, Wyoming, United States - RVT98D197 | ecosystem: Environmental > Terrestrial > Soil > Contaminated >...
TCGGAGAGCACGGAGAGCCAGCCGTCGACGAGCAGGAAGAGCTCGTCGGCGGGATCGCCCTTGCGAACCACCATCTCGCGCGCCCCGAAGCTGCGCCGCTCCATCAGGCTCGCCACCAGCTCGAGCTGATCGGCATCGAGCCCGCGCAGCAGCTCGTGCCTCGAGAGCGGCAGCTCCTCGTGCTCCTGCACGGTGGCGCCGTGGGCCGCGAGCAGCGCGTCCTCGCACCACTCCACCGCCACCTCGAGCTCGTCGAACACGGCAGGCGCCGCCGACTCGTCTTGCGCCCGCGCCTCCTCCAGCAGGCGCAGGAGGCGCGGGTGACGCGCCATGCCGGAGAATGCCACCACGCGTCCCTGCGCCACGAGCGACGTATAGAGGGCGAGCAGCAGGCGCGCCGACGAGGGGTCCACGTTCGTGACGCGGCCGAAGTCGAGCACGAAGCGGGTGACCTCGGACGGTCCGGCGACGAGCCCGCGGATCACGGCCTCGATGCCGGCGAAGGCGAGCTCACCCTGGAGCTGGTAGACGACGGCTTCGTGTCCGTGCTCGGCGAGCACCTCCCGCTCGGAGTCGAAGCGGACGCGCTTCGAGCCCAACGCGCGCAGCGTCGAGAGCGAGCGCACCGCCGAGACGGACGGGCGCGGCGCGCGCAGGAAGTGGAGCTCGAACTCCTCGGAGATCGCCTCGCAGACCGCCACTCCACGCACGCTGTTGCCGCGCGAGTCGAGCGGCGGCGAGAAGACTCCGATCGCGAGCTGCCCGGGCAGGACCGCCAGGATGCCGCCCGCGACACCGCTCTTCGCGGGGAGCCCCACGCGGTAGACCCACTCGCCGGCGTAATCGTACATGCCGCAGGTGGTCATGACGCTCAGCACCTCGTCCACGTTGGAGGGCTGCAAGGCGCGCTCCCGCGTCACGGGATTGGTGCCACCGGTGGCGAGCGTGGCACCCATGATGCTGAGGTCGCGGCAGCTCACCTCGATCGAGCACTGCCGGAAGTAGAGATCGACGTCCGGCTCCGGGTCGTGCTCGACGATCCCGAAGCTCCGCAGCATGTGGCTGATGGCGCGGTTCCGGTGGCCGGTGTCCCGCTCCGAGCGGTAGACACTCTCGTCGAAGCCGAGGCTGCGCCCGGCGTAGCTCGAGAAGAGCGCCAGGATGCGCGCCCAGCGGTCCTCCAGGGAGTGGCCCGCCACGAGCGAGGTGGCGGTGATCGCCCCGGCGTTGATCATGGGGTTGCGCGGACGGCCGGTGGACGACTCCAGGCTGATCTCGTTGAAGGCGTCGCCGGTGGGCTCGACGCCGATGCGTTCGAGCACGGCGGCCTTGCCGCGGTCCTCGAGCGCCAGCCCGTAGACGAAGGGCTTCGAGATCGACTGGATCGTGAAGGGGCGCCGCGTGTCGCCGACCTCGTAGACGTGTCCGTCGGCGGTCGCGAGGCTGATGCCGAACCAGCTCGGGTCGGCCCGCGCGAGCTCCGGGATGTAGGTGGCGACCGCTCCCGCCGTGAGCGGCTGGAAACGCTCGTGGAGCGCGCGCAAGGTGCGCGTGATCGGGCACACATCAGCAGCGCCAGCCACGGGCATCCTCGCACCAGCCGCAGCGAAACGAACTCAGGCGCGCCGGGGCAGCAAGATGCATGCCACTCCGCCCGACGCACCAGTGCCGTGCTCGCGGCTTCCCTGGTGGGCTGGGGCGCACTCGGTGCCTCGAAATCGGGCAGCGGGTGCCCGCGACTCTACCGGCCGCGAGCCGCCAGCTCCGCGCGGCGCTGCTCGAGGAAGTGACGGACGGCGGGATCGGACTCCAGGCCGATCGCGCGCTGGTAGGCTGCGTCGGCGCTGGCGCCTGCGCCGGTCCGGGCCAGCAACCCGGCGCGCGCGGCCCAGTAGGGTTGATAGTCGGCCAGGCGCAGGTCGCCCGCGAGCGCGTCGAGCGCCTCGAGGCCGGCGGCGGGGCCGCGGGTCTCGGCCACCGCGATGGCCCGATTGATCGCCACGACCGGCGAGCCGGTCATCGCGAGCAGGGCGTCGTAGATGCGCTCGATCGCCGCCCAGTCGGAGCGACCGGTGAGCCGGCGGACGACGTGGGCCGACTGCACCGCCGCCTCGAGCTGGTAGCGACCGGTCCCGGGCAGGCCGCTGGCACGCGAGAGCAGCCCTTCGGCCTCCTCGACGAGCGGCGTGTCCCACGCCGCCGGATCCTGCTCGGCGAGCGGAACGTAGGCGCCCTGCGCATCGCGGCGTGCGGCTCGCCGCGCCTGCGCGTAGAGCATGAGCGCGAGCAGACCCAGCGCCTCGGGCTCCTCCGGCAGCAGCGACGCGACGAGCCGGCCGAGCCAGATCCCCTCCTCGGCGAGATTGCGGCGGCGGACCTCGGTGCCCGTGGGATCCGACCAGCCCTCGGAGAAGGCGGCGTAGAGGGCGTCGAGCACGGCCTCGAGACGCGCCGGAAGATCGGCGCGCTCGGGCACCTGGAAGGGAATGCCGGCCTCCCGGATCTTCTTCTTGGCGCGCACCAGCCGCTGGCCCATGGCGGCGGGCGAGACGAGGAAGGCCGAGCCGATGGCGGCGGCGTCGAAGCCCAGGACGGTCTGGAGGACCAGCGGCGCCCGGATCCCGGGGTCGATCGCGGGGTGGGCGCAGGCGAACATCAGCGACAGGCGCTCGTCCGGCAGCTGGGATTCGCCGGCCGCTGCGGCCTCGATCTCCTCGGCCATCAAGCCGAGATGGCCGGAAGCGTCCTCGGCGCTGCGTCGCCGGCGCGTCGCGTCGATCCACTTGCGGCGCGCGACCGTCAGGAGCCACGCCTCGGGAGTGCTGGGCACGCCGCTCGCCGGCCATGCGACGAGCGCGGCCGCGAAGGCGTCGGAGAGGGCATCCTCCGCCCCGGCGACGTCGCGCGTCCGCGCGGCCAGCAGGGCGACGAGCTTGCCGTAGCTGCGCCGGGCGACCGCTTCGGCGGCCTCGCGGGAGAGCCGGTCCTCCTCCTGTCCCACGTGGCGCCGGGCCCTAGCTGGACCAGATCGGACGAACCTCGACGCGACCGCGACGGGCGCTCGGGCACCGCGCAGCCCACTCGAGGGCGGCGTCGAGATCGGGTACGTCGATGACGTGGAAGCCGCCGAGCTGCTCCTTGGCCTCGGCATAGGGTCCGTCCAGCAGGTGGGTCTCGCCCTCGGCGACGTGCACCGTGGTCGCCGACCAGGCCGGGCGCAGGCGCTCTCCTCCGACGAGGATGCCCGCCTTCGCCATCGCCTCGGCGTAGGCGACGCAGATCGCCACCTGCTCCTCCGTCTTCGCCACCCTCTCCGCGTCGTCTTCGTAGAGCAGGAGCACGTACTTCATGCGGGGTCTCCCTGGCGTGCGTGCACCCCCTTCGCGTCGGCTTCGGCCGCGTCCTTCAGCGCCGCGAGTCCCGCTTCGAAGTCCCCTCCGACCATGCGGTCCATGTCCAGGAAGAGCGAGATCAGCTTGCCGAGGAAGCCGTTCTGGCCGTCCATCCCCCATACCCCCCGGGGGTCGTCCCCGGACGCCTGGAAGACGAACTCGACCTGATTGGTCGCCGCCATCGGCCTCGAGAACTCGAGCCGGATCGCGACCCGCTCGTTCGAAATGCTCCGGGTGAGGGTCATGCGGCCGGCACCGATGTCGTCGTTGCCGTCCCAGCTGTAGATCGCGCCCTCGCCGGCGGTCGCTCCGGCGAACTCTCGCGTCATCGCAGGATCGCGATGCTCGTAGGGAGACCAGCGCGTCCAGGCGTGGAAGTCGTTCACGAGCGGGAACACCAGCTCCGGCGGAGCGTCGATCGTCGCCCTGCGCTCGATGTGGAAGGCGGCCGGGCGGGTGGCCACCACCAACGCGAACACGCCGAGCACCACGGCGAAGCCGATACCGATCCTCTTCCACATGACACCCTCCTGCCAGGACCCGACGAGACCCTAGAGGGGCCAGATCGGACGCACCTCGACCACGCCGCGGCTGGCGCTCGGGCACCGCGCTGCCCACGCGAGCGCGGTGTCGAGATCGGGAACGTCGATGATGTGGTAGCCGCCGAGCTGCTCCTTCGCCTCGGCATAGGGTCCGTCGATCACCTGGGTCCTGCCGTCGGCCACGCGAACGCGGGTGGCGGAGGAGACTCCGCGCAGGCGATCCCCGCGCAGGTAGATCCCGGCCTTCTTCATCGCCTCGGCGTAGGCGGAGCAGTTGGGCATCCGCTCGTCCATCTTCTCCACCCGTTCCGCGTCGTCCTCGTAGATCAGGAGCATGAACTGCATCTGGGTCTACATGCTCCCTGCCTTGACGAGCCCGATGACGTTGCCCTCCGGATCCGCGAACTGGGCGATCCGCGGGCCGCCCGGCACGTCCATCGGCGGCATCACCGTCCTGCCGCCCAGGCGCTCCGCCTTCGAGAGCGCCGCCGCCGGGTCCGCGACCTCGACGTAGAAGGTCACCATCGGGCCGGACTCCGCGCGCGAGATGCCGCCTCCGATGCCGCCCGGCTCCGGGCTCACCATCCCGTACTGCATCGGGTTGCTGGCGTCGACCTTCCAGCCGAACAGCGACGCGTAGAACTGCTGCAGCCGCTTGCCGTCCTTCCCGCAGATCTCGAAGTGCATGACCTTGTCCGCCATCGTCGTGCCTCCTTGTGTTCTCGGCTTCTAGCCGCCGGCCATCGCCCCGAGCACCACGAAGGGCTCGGCCCCCGCCGCTACGGCGTCGGGAAGCGGGGTGTCCGGCGGCGCATGCGACAGATCCTCCCCGCAGGCGAAGAAGCGGACGAACGCCCGGCGCTGCTTCGTGACGTGATCGCGGATCGTCCCGCGCAGCATCGGGTGGCGCGCCTCGAGCGCGTCGAGGAGGGTGCGCTGCGTGGCCCCGCCCGCGATGTCGAGCTGCACCTCCCCGCTGACGCGCGCCAGCGTCCGCAGATGCGCCGGGAGGGCGACCCGGATCATGGCAGCGTCTGGACCTCGACGGACATCACGGCCGGAAGGTCCCGGACGATGGGAGCCCAGCTGTCCCCGGCGTCGGCCGATGCGTAGACCTGCCCGCCGGTGGTGCCGAAGTACACGCCGCAGGGATCGAGCGAGTCGACGGCCGTGGCGTCGCGCAATACGTTGACGTAGCAGTCGCGTTGCGGCAGACCCTTCGTGAGCGCCTCCCACTCGTTTCCGCCCGTGCGGCTGCGGTACACGCGCAGCTTTCCATCGGGGGGATAGTGCTCGGAATCGCTCTTGATGGGAACGACGTAGAGCGTCTCCGGCTCGTGCGCGTGAACCTCGATCGGGAACCCGAAGTCGCTCGGCAGGTTGCCGCTGACCTCGCGCCACGACTCGCCGGCGTCGTCGCTGCGCATGACGTCCCAGTGCTTCTGCATGAACAGCACGTCCGGGCGCGAGCGGTGCATCGCGATCCGGTGGACGCAGTGCCCGACCTCGGCCGTGGGGTTGGGAATCTGCTCGGAGCGCAGTCCCCGATTGATCGGGCGCCAGGTCTTTCCGGCGTCGTCGCTGCGAAACGCTCCCGCAGCCGAGATCGCGATGATGATCCGGTTGGGATTGCTCGGGTGCAGCAGGATCGTGTGGAGGCACATCCCGCCCGCGCCCGGGGCCCAGGAGGGCCCGGAGCCGTGACCGCGCAGGCCGGGGAGCTCCTGCCACGTCTTCGCACCGTCGCTCGAACGGAACAGGGCCGCGTCCTCGACCCCGGCGTAGACCGTGTCCGGATCTCTCTGCGACGGCTCGAGATGCCAGACGCGCGCGAACTCCCAGGGGTGCGGGGTGCCGTCGTACCACTGGTGCGTGCCGGCGATGCCCTCGTACACGAACTCGTTTCCCACCGGCTCCCAGGTCTTGCCGCCGTCGCTCGAGCGCTGGATCAGCTGCCCGAACCAGCCGGTGGACTGCGACGCATACAGGCGACTCGGGTCCGCGGGGGAGCCCTTCATGTGGTAGATCTCCCAGCCCGCGAACAGGGGGCCGCTGACGTCCCAGCGGTCGCGCCGGGCGTCCGAAGTCAGCACGAACGCACCCTTGCGCGTACCCACCAGCAGTCGTACTCCGCTCATCGCGTGCTCCTTCCTGGTCTTCGCGAGGATCCCGTCCGGCCGGCCGCCCGCCCGCCCGTCGAGAGCATGCCAGCAAACGACGCCCTGCGCCCGGTTGCGAAGCCCCTCTCCGACCCGATGACGTTCGGGACCCGCGCCTTTCGACAGGCCGCGGCCGCCGCAGCCCCTCCGGGGAGCCGAAGCGTCCGCTGCGTTTCAGAGGAGGGCGCGCTGCTGGCGCTGTGCCGCCTCGACGCGGCGCTTCGCCTCCGCGCGGAGCTCCTGCGGGAGCGCACCCTTGCGGGCGGCCGCGACGTTGGCGGCGAGATGTTCGGGCCTGGACGTTCCCACGATGGTCGTGTGCAGGTCGGGGTGACCCAGCACGAAGCGCAGCAGGAACTCCATCCGGGGCATGCCCTCGAGGAGCTCGTCGAGCTTCGCACGCTCCCACAGGCTGCGGCGTTCCCGCACGAAGCTCCGCCAGAAGTCGTGCCCGCGCTCCGGGTCGTGGTCGGGGGCGGGTGCACCGCGCGCCACGCCGCCGCGGATGATCGTTCCCGCTCCGGCCCGCGCAGCGGTGCCGATCACCCCCTCGTGCTCGGGCTCGAGCGCCGAGTAGGGAAGCTGGAACACGTCGAAGACCCCCATCCCGATGTGATCCAGCAGGTCGGGGAGCACGCTCGACATGCCGAGGAAGCGCAGCTTCCCCTCCGCACGCAACAGGTCGAGCGCCGCGACGGACCCGTGCGCCTCGAGGACCTCGCGGGAGGGGCTCGAGTGGATCTGCACCAGATCGAGATGATCCGTCTTCAGCCGGCGCAGGCTCTGCTCCACGCCGGCGCGGATGTTCTCCGGACTGAAGTCGTGCTCGAGACGGCCATTGCGCAGCCGGGGCGTGCGGCCGACCAGGCAGCCGCATTTGCTGGCGAGGAAGAACTCCTTGCGGCGATGAGCCAGGTGCGCTCCGACCAGCTCCTCGGAGCTTCCGTAGTCAGGCGCCGTGTCGATGAGATTGATTCCGGCGTCGAGGACGCCGCCGAGCAGTCGGCCGACCTGCTGCGGCGAGAGCGACCCGGCGAAGCCGCCGAGCTCCATCGCGCCGAAGCCGAGGCGCGTCGCTGCGAAGCCGGTACGACCCAGGATTGCGGTGGAGATCGACATCGCAGCTTCGACCCAGCGTACGCGGGAGCCGCGACCTCGCGCCACTCCCGACCCGCGGACCGCTCACGGCGCGTCGAAGCGGACCATCGAGGCGGCGACGGCCAGGGCGAGGTCCGTCCTGGGCCGACCCACGCCGCCCGAAGCGCTGAAGCCGCCGTCGACGGGCAGGTTGATCCCCGTCACGTAGGAGGCCTCGTCCGACGCGAGGAAGAGCGCCGCGTTCACGATGTCCTGCACCTCGCCGATGCGCGGCACGAGGCAGTGGCTCGCGAAGAGCCTGCGCATGGGGCTCTCGGGATCCTCCCCGAGGAAGGGCCGGAGCTGCGGCGTATCGATCACGCCGGGCGACACGCAGTTCACCCGCACGGCGAGCGGAGAGAGCTCGATGGCGAGGGCCTCGGTCAGGCGGATCACGGCGGCCTTCGCCACGCAGTGGACGAGATTGCCCGGCGCATTGCCGGGCATGCCGGATCCGAGCATGCCGGCGATCGACGCGACGTTCACGATCGCGCCGCCGCGGCGCCGGCGGAAGACGGGCACGGCGTGCTTCACGGCGAGGAAGACGAGTGTCAGCTCGTTCGCCATGTTCCAGTCCCAGTCGGCCCGGCGCAGCTCCTCCAGCACGCCCGCGCGCGCCGTGGCGGCGTTGTTGTACAGGATGTCGAAGGGGCCGTACGCGTCGACCGCGAAGTCGATCCAGCGGGAGACGGCGGCCTCGTCGGTGAGGTCGACGGGCTCGAGCGAAACCATCTCGCCGCCGGCGGCGCGCACGCGTTCGACGGTCTCGCGCGCCTCGTCGACCCGGAGGTCGCAGCCGACGACGCGGGCGCCCTCCCGGGCGAAGCTCTGCGCGGCGCAGCGCCCCTGGCCCGAGGCCGTGCCGGAGATCAGCGCGACCTTCCCCGCGAGACGACCGGCCATCGAGCCTCCGCGCCCTGCCGCGCATTCCCGCGCGGACCCGAGCCCGGCGACGCTATCAGCGGTACTCTTCGGAAGTCAACGGACCTGGAGGAGGACAGGGTGTCGAGCGCAGCCGATCGGGACCTGCGGGCCCGCCGCGAAGCCATCATTCGCCGCCACATCGAGGCCGAGAACCGCTTCGACGTCGATGCCACCCTCGCGACGATGCGGGAACATCGCTACGACGTGGTTCCCTACGCCGTGAAGGTCGAGGGTCGCGACGCGGTGCGGGAGTTTCTGGCCGCGCACTTCGCCTCGCTGCCGGCGATCGTCACCACCGCCGACCGCTTCTACCACGCCGACGACGCGGTGATCGTCGAGACGCACGTCGAGGGCCGACACGAGGGCGAGATCGAGGGCATTCCCGCCAACGGGAGGCCCTTCACGATCGACGGGGTCGGGATCTTCAGCTTCGCGCCCGGCGACGACCGGATCCTCGGCGAGAAGGTGGTCTCCGACATGCTCAGTCTCGTCCGCCAGATCCAGGGCGACGCCCGGACCCCGGTGGCCCTCGCCGGCGGAGCGCACAAGAAAGGGAGGACATCGTGAGGAAGGCCACGCTGATCGCTGTCGGGCTCGTTCTCTGCCTCGTCGTCGGCGACGTGGCGCAGGCCGACAGGCGTTGCCCCAACAACCGCTCGAGGCAGGGCGCCATGTGGCTCTCGATCGCGCACCCCGGCCTGGGGGAGTACTTCCTGAAGGGCTGGGGGACGTGGAGCAGGATGCCGCAGAAGAAGTTCTGGCTCGGCTTCATTCCGCTCTACGGCTGGCCCGGCTACCTCCAGGTCAAGAGCGCCGACGACGCCTACCATTGCCGCACCAACGACGACCTGAGCTACCCGCCGGAGCGCAAGCACTAGCGGAGTCGGGAGAACCGGGCCATGTACGCCAAGCTCTTCGCGCGGGATCTCTCCATCGTGGCGGCGGTGGTGGTGCTCTGGAGACTCACGGCGGGATTCTCCGCCGGGGACGGCCCCGTCGGCGACTTCACCGGGCTCGTGGTGGGCGCGGCCCTCGGAGCCTGCGCGCTCCCGCTCCACGAGTGGGGCCACTTCCTCGGCGCCCTGGTGAGCCGCAGCGCGATGCGCCCGGCCGAGAGCCTCCGCGCGCTCTTCTCCTTCAGCTTCGATTCCCAACAGAACTCCCGGCGCCAGTTCCTGGCGATGTCCTTCGGCGGCTGGGTGGGGACCGCGTTGGCCGTCTGGGTCGCGTATGGAGTCCTGCCCTCGGAGCTGTTGGCCTCGCGGGTGGCGCGCGGGATGACCCTCCTATCCGTCCTCCTCGTCGTGGTCACCGAGGTCCCGCTGCTCGTGCGGGCCTACTGGACCGGACGGATTCCGCCGGTGGAGACCGTGGGCTCCCACCGGAGCGCGGAGCGGGCTCCCGCGTGACGAGCCCACCCGCGCGGGTGTAGACTGGGCGCCGTGCGCGAGTTCCTCCCGGGCATCCTCCTCTGGCCCTGGCTCTCGGAGCGCCACGGCTACGACTTCAACGGGACGCTGGTCCTCCACGAGGACGGGAACCTCTGCATCGACCCGGTCGAGCCGCCCGATGACGTCCTCGAGCAGCTCGCGAAGGAGGGGATCTCCCGGATCCTGCTCACCAACCGCAACCACGCGCGTGCGGCGAACCGCGTTCGCGAACGCACCGGGGCGCGGACCTCGATCCACCCCGCCGACGCCGAGTACGCGCGCGGGCAGGGAGCGATCGTCGACGCGGAGCTCGCGATCGGTGAGCGGGTCGGTCCCTTCACGCTAGTAGGCGTCCCCGGGAAGTCGCCCGGGGAGATCGCGTTCCACGACGCAGGACGGCGCCTGCTCGTCGTCGGAGACGCGGTGATCGGAAATCCGCCGGGGCGGCTCTCGCTGCTCCGCGAGCGGGTGATGGACGACCCTGCGCAGCTCCGCGCGAGCGTGCGCGCGCTCCTCGAGCTCGATTTCGACGCGATCCTGGTGGGCGACGGCGTGTCGATCCGCAGCGGCGCCCGAGAGCGGCTGGCGGAGCTGGTCGCGAGCTTCCCCGCGGACTGAGCATGGACCATCCGAGGCCGAAATCCGCTGCGCTCCTCCTGCTGGCCGTGCTGCTCGGCTGCACGACTCCCGTCGCCCCCTCCACCCGGGTCTTCGGCCCGCTCGACCCGGGCCTCGAGCGGGTACTCTACGTCACGACCAACAGGGAGCGCGAGAACGTCATCGCCGATCTCAAGCTGGCTGGCTTCCAGGCGACGGCGGACGCCAGCGAGACTCCGCTCGTGCTCGTGGTGAGCCTCGGAAGCTCGCGCGCGACGAGCTCCTGCGGCACGGTGCGCAACGTGAGCTACCACCTGCGCCAGGCCGGCGTCGTCATCGCCGTGATCAAGGGCCGGGGTTGGATCGGCTCGTGCAACCCGAGCATCCTGCGCGACATGAACGCCGCCCTCGCCCACATCTTCGACGCCAGGATGTAGCTCGATGCCGGAGTGCCGGTGCCTCCCTGCGAGGCTGGCGTGAGCGCAGCATCTGGAGGCCCGGAATCCGACACGGCGCCGCTCGCGCTGGCGAACCCGTGGTGGATGCGAGGGCTCGCGATCTTCTGTGTCCTGAGTGTGCTCTTCCTGGTCCCGCGCGACCTGTTCCGCCCTGAGACGCGCGACGTCGAGGTGTGGTTGGGCTTCGAGCTTCGGGGCCGCGCGGCCCTGCTGAGCGCGCCGCTGCACTGGGCGATCTTCGCCGTCGGGGCGTGGGCATTCTGGACCGGGCGGGCATGGATCGTTCCGGCTGCTGCCGGCTACGTGTTCTACGTCGCGCTCTCCCATCTCGTCTGGAGCGAGGCCAGCCCGAACGGCAACGGCTGGGTCGTGGGGCTGGCCCAGGCCGCTGCGATCTCGATTCCCGGGTTCCTGCTGCTGCGCGCGGCCCGCTAGCCTCTGCCCAGGACCCGGAGGGATCCCGCATGTCCAGCGATGCGAAGCACACACGCGCCAACGTGATTCCGACCCTGCGCTACCACGATGCTCCGGCGGCCATCGACTGGCTCTGCCGCGCCTTCGGCTTCGAGCGCCACCTGGTGGTGCCCGGAGACGCCGGCACGATCGCGCACGCCCAGCTCAGCTTCGGCAACGGCATGATCATGCTCGGGTCGGCCCGCGACGACGAGTTCGGAAAGCTGCAGCGGACGCCGCGGGATCTCGGCGGTGTCACGCAGAGCGCGTACATCGTCGTCCTGGACGCGGACGCGCACTACGCCCGGGCGCGGGCCGCCGGCGCGCAGATCGTGCTCGAGATCCAGGACGAGGACTACGGCGGGCGCGGCTACTCGTGCCGCGATCCCGAGGGTCACCTCTGGAACTTCGGCAGCTTCGATCCGTGGTCCGAGACCTGACCGGGCGATGCGCGCCTACCAGCTCCTCGACTGGCAGAGGGCGGGGTTCCGCGAGCTGGCGGTGCCCGAGCCGGGGCCCGCTCAGGTGCGGGTGCGCATCGGGGGCGCCGGGCTCTGCCACAGCGATCTGCTCTTCCTCGACGCACCGGCAGGGCGTTGGCCCTTCGCGCTGCCGATGACGCTCGGCCACGAGAACGCGGGCTGGGTCGACCGGGTCGGGCCC
>Ga0214473_10009087_pt1 | contig 11754 bp, 9 predicted proteins | sample RVTome_7_FD_203509 | JGI IMG/M metagenome (GOLD analysis project Ga0214473, IMG submission 203509) | Soil microbial communities from uranium-contaminated site in the Upper Colorado River Basin, Wyoming, United States - RVT98D197 | ecosystem: Environmental > Terrestrial > Soil > Contaminated >...
GCGCAGGACTGTGTAGAAAAGGTAGAAGGAACCGAATGCCATGCCGAAGGCAAACGCTAACGACGATGCCCATCCGCGTTTCTCCACGCCCTTGACGAGAAAGACCAGCGCAAGCAACACCGTGAGCCGGTAGCCGAAACGCTCGATGGCAATGACTGCGAAGACGCAGGTCAGCAATATCGCCAGGGCGTGACGCCACTCGCTCCAGCGGAGCGACGATAAAGATGGCGCGCGGCCGGCCGTGAATATGAGGATTACTCCGAAGATCAACAGCAGCGCGGCTAAAAAGACCGGAACGTAGGCTGGTCCGGGACGATGAAAGGTTCCCAGCGGAAGATGACGGCTCTCCCAGATCACGAGGAGCGCGAACAGAACAAGGACGCTGGCTGAGACCCGGTCGGTCGTCATTGTGGGCATAAATTGTAGCAAGATATCGGCGGCCCCGCCAGAGAATTTATCGAATCCTTTGGATTACGATACTGGGAAGTTTTCCCAGCTTACGCAAATTTTTCAGTGGCCATTCTCGTTGTATCGATCCAGAAGAGGACTCACCGCGGAGGCGCAGAGAGCGCAGAGTAGAGCATTTTTGATTGAGAAATACTCAGAACTCAGCGAACTCCGTGCCTCTGTGGTGAAACAAGGGTTGCGGCTTCGCCGCGCGCCTAGGAACGCCGATGCCTCTAACGTCCCCAAAGTTGCTTCGTGGCGATGCGAGCGCCTTCGGCCATTGCTTCGAACTTCGCCCAGGCGATTTGCGCGTCGCCGACGCGCGGTCCGAGGCCGCAGTCGGTGCCGCCCATGACGTTTTCTCTGCCGACGATCTTGGCGTAGCGCACCAGCCGGTCGGCGATCGCCTGCGGATGCTCGACGATATCCGTGGCATGGCCGACGACGCCGGGCACAAGCACTTTGCCGGCGGGAAGCTTCACCTCTTCCCAGACGCGCCACTCATGTTCGTGGCGCGGGTTGGCCGCTTCGATGGAAATCGTGTTGGCTTTCACTTTCAAGATCAGGTCGATGATGTCGCGCAGCGGGATGTCGTATTTGTGGGGGCCGTGGTAGCTGCCCCAGCAGGTGTGAAAGCGGACACGATCAGCGGAAATGTCCCTGAGTCCGTGATTGAGCGCATCGACGCGCAGCTCGGCGTACTTGCGGTATTCCGGAACGCTCATCTTGGACATGAACTGCCAGCCGTCGGGCAAGTCCGGATCGTCGATCTGCAGGAGGAAGCCCGCGTCGACGATGGCTTTGTATTCGTCGTGCATGGCATCGGCGATGGCGACGAGGTAAGCCTCGTCGTTCGGATAGTAATCGTTTTTCATCCAGTGCTCGATGGTGCCGGGCGCGATGGCGGGGAGAAATGCCTCTTCATATTTCTGTCCCTGCAGACCGGCCTTGAAATCGTCGATTTCCTCCTTCAGCGATGGGTGGCCGATATATTTGAGCGGCGCGTTGCAGAAGACGCGCTTGACGTTGTCGCCGCGATTGCTTGCTTTGCTGCGGAAGTAATCGCCGAACTCAACCATGTCGCGCGCGAAGATCGTCGAGACCCGATCGTCCGGTTTGGCGTCGCGCTCGACGAAGCCGCCTAGACGCTCGCGCGCGTAGCGGGAAAAGTTCGACTTTCCTACCTCGCCGTCGTTGATGATGTCGAGGCCGCAGGCGATTTGCTTCTTGACGACTTCCGCGACGGCTTCGCGCACGCGTTTGGCAAAAGCAGTTCTATCAACCGGCTTGCCCGCGACCTGCGCGTTGTGCATCTCCTTCAAGTCGGGTGGTTGGGGCAGGGCGCCGGCGTGGGTCGTCAAGATTCGGTCGGTGCTGAACTTCATGTATCCTCCGTAATCGAATTGAACGGCTTGAACTGTTTGAACGTTTTGAACCGTTCAAGTCGTTCCAATCGTTCAAGCCGTTCAAAACGTTCGAATCGAATTCGGATGAAACGCACTTTACCTAAACGTGTCCGCGACTTTTTGTGCGAAGCTGAAATCGAAGACCCGTTCCGGTGGCACTGGCGATTTCGGTTTGACGCGCTGGGCGGCGGTCTCGATCATCTCGCGTCGCAGTTTTTCGTCGACGGTGCCCGAAACCAGGTAGTACTGCACCGCCGCGTCGTAAATCCGGTCGGCGAGCCGATCGCGCTCCTTGCCGAGGTCGAGATACGGCCCTTTGATGAACTCGATTGCATATTTCTTGTCGCTGCGGATCAAGCGCAACGCTCGCTGCGTCGCTCGAATGGTTTTTATGACGAGATCGGGCCGCTCGGTGATCGTCGCCTTTGTCGTCGTCAGCCCGCCTTGCACGGCGCGATATACGTCGGCGCCGGAAGCGATCTTTCGGAACCCCTCGTCGACGGCGAGAAAGTTTTGCGGAATCTGCACCATCGTGGCGTCGATGGTCCCGGCTTTCAACGCTATGTAAGTGATGTCGCTCGTGCCCAGAGGAAGAAATGTGACGGTTTCAGGCGGAATCTTGTTGGCGATCAAAATCTGACGAGCGAGAATCTCGGTCAGCGATCCGACCGCGGAGGTGCCAATCTTCTTGCCGCGTAATTGTTGCACGCTGGTGATGCTCGGCAAGGCGACCATATCGAAGGACGGCTTGTCGCTCAAAGCAAAGACGACCCTCACGTCGGCCCCGTTGACCGCGGCGCTGATGGCAGTCCCGGTCGCGGAGCCGAAATCGACGCCGCCGGCGAGCATCGCTTGCACGGTCTGGATCGCCTTCATGAAGATCAGCTCGGGCTCTAAGCCTTCTTCGCGGAAGAAGCCTCTGTCACGGGCGATGATAAAGGGCATATCCAATATGCTGCGCGAAACATAGGCGATGCGCACGGGAACGAGCTTGGCGGATTTTTCCGCGGCTTGGATGGCCTGGGTCGCAACAATCCACATCAGCAAAACCAGCAGACAAATCGTGGCGCGCCTGAATCTTGTCATCGTCGTCACTCAAAACTGCGAATTCGAAACCCGAGACGCGAAACTCGGAACTGACTTATGGATAAGCATCGTGGATGCCCTCAAACCTCGTCCTGAGACGAATACCATGCCAAAACACGATCCACGAATGTCACGCCACGACGGCCAGGCCGTAAGCTTCCAGCCTAAAGGCCGAGGATCTTGCTTCGTCGATGAACGGGACCGGCGCTTACGGCCGCTTCGAGTCGTCGAAGTTATTGTCCAAGGCCTTGATCGAGTCTATCAACAGTTGCACCGCGTAGGTCGTGTTGTGGATGCCTTTGCTGCGGTCCTCCTGCACGAACTTGTAGTTGTACAGCGCGCCGACGATCTCCACCGGATACTGGGTTTTGTTGTTCTCGATGAACTTTGCTTTGGCGTCGTAGAGCGGCGGCTTGTGGGTTTGCAGGAGCCCGCTGCCCTTGTCGTTGATCAGCCTTTCGTAAAGCCCCTTAACCTCTTGCTGCACCGTTTCGATTTTTCCGTTACCGTCGTAGTCTGCGGGGGCTTTGCGATCGAAGACGGGAGCTCCCTTCGCCTGATTCATTTCCCCATGGCAGCCGGAGCTCAGGCAGCCGGCATTGTTGACCTTCGGTTCCTCATGGACTTCGCCTTCTACCTTGAAGCTGTGTCCGCCGATGCTCGGCGCCAGTGAATAACGTCGGTTCGGCAAAGCCATGTGACAGGTGACGCAAGTCGCCTGCGGTAGGGAGGCGTGCGCGGAGCTCGAATATTTTTTTCCGGGATACTCATAGGCGTTGGTGCCGGCGAGCATATCCGCCTGTGGGCCGTGATGCGCACCCCAACTCCCGGTGGGGATATTGCGCGCCCTGACTTCATCCTTCGGAGTGCGCCGGGCCTGGTGACAGCTGGCGCAGAGATTGCCGCTGCCTCTATCGAATTTCACGCCGTTGGCCAGCGTAAGCGGCGTCGTTCTGCGCAGCGAAAAGTCGCCGGTGTCGTGGGGCGCGTGGCAAGTGAAGCAACCGATTTCCGAGGGATTGCGCACGAATTTCTTGACATCAACTTTTCCCGTTTTGACCCGCTCGATGAAACCTTCGTTGGTGTGGCAGCCCTGGCAATCGTCGCTGTTGGCGTAGGACGCGTTGCCGATGGTCTTGTGGCCGGAGGTCAAATATTGCGACCGCGCGCCGCGCACCGGATATTTTGTTTCCGAGCCATGGCAGTCGATACAGCCTTTCGGAAGGATCGAAGTTTGCGCATCCGAGACCGGGGGGATGGCGAAAAGGAAAAGGAGCAGCAGTCCCGATGTTGCGCAGCACCGCTCGATCGTGTTCATGGATAACCTCCTTGTGAATGGGAATAATTCGGTTGTCATGCCGTGCCGGATTATCTTTCAGCCACTCCTCGCTGTCAAGGAAAACGCGTCATTACGAAACAAATTACTTCTTCTCCTTCAGTGCCCGGCAGATCGCCTCCGCTTTGACAGGCAGGTTGCACAGCCGCCCGCCGACGGCACGAGCGGGGTGGGGAGTTTGAGAATATCCGCCGCGGCGGGTAATTTGGAAATCGATCCCGTTTCCCCGGCTCAAGAACTGATCACCAACAGAAGTACGCGGGTCACTTATTGGGAGGGGGCAGCGCGAAAGGCGAAAAAGCCGCGTGGGATGCGCTCGTTCCTCGGCATACTGCTCTTCCCCTCTCTGCCACACAATTAACAAAACTCTGATGCTCTATTACGAACGCTGCATCCCGTGGCGTGACGATTTTACCCCAGCGCCTGACCACCTCGCCGTCACCAGGTCATACGTTGTTTCTCTTACCTGAGCGTTTTTGTCTTCATCGTACCAAGTTCATCCCTCCATCAATGGCCTTGTCAGACCGCCGTCGTATCGCGTAGAATCCACTAAACTCCTCCTTCCAATTACAGCTTAGGACCTTTTAAGCATGGCGCGAGTAAAACCGACAAAACAAAAGACCAACAACGGGGCGAACGTCGGCTACGAGGCCGAGCTTTGGCAGATGGCGGACGCTCTGCGCGGCAGCATGGACGCGGCGGAGTACAAGCACGTTGTCCTTGGTCTCATCTTCCTCAAGTACATCTCCGATGCCTTCGAGGAGCAGCACGCAAAGCTCGAAGCTGAGAAGCCCCAAGGCGCTGATCCCGAAGATCCCGATGAATACCGGGCGCTAAATATTTTCTGGGTGCCGCCGGAGGCGCGCTGGTCGCATCTCAAGGCGCAAGCCAAGCAGCCGACGATCGGTCAGCTCGTCGACGATGCCATGGCGGGGATCGAGCGCGACAACCCGTCGCTCAAGGGTGTGCTGCCGAAAGATTATGCGCGTCCCGCGCTCGACAAGCAGCGCTTGGGCCAGATAATTGACCTCATCGCCAACATTAAAGTCGGCGACTCGGAGAGTCGGTCGAAGGATGTCCTCGGCCAAGTCTATCAATATTTTCTAAAGCAGTTCGCGCTGGCGGAAGGACGCAAGGGCGGGGAGTTCTGGACTCCTCAGAGCGTTGTTCAGCTCCTCGTCGAGATGCTCGAACCCTACAAGGGCCGTGTCTATGATCCTTGCTCCGGGACGGGAGGAATGTTCGTCCAGTCGGTCAGGTTCATCGATGCACACGCGAAGGGAAACGGTAACGGTGGCAGGGCTAAGGGCGCTATCAGCATCTACGGACAGGAATCCAACTACACGACGTGGCGCCTGGCGCGCATGAACCTCGCCATCCGCGGCATAGACGCTCAGATCGCCCACGGCGACACCTTTCACAACGACCACCATCCTGATCTCAGGGCGGATTTTATTCTTGCTAATCCGCACTTCAACGATAGCGACTGGCGCGGCGAACTTCTGCGCGACGACAAACGCTGGCAGTTTGGCAAGCCGCCCGCGAGCAACGCCAACTTTGCCTGGGTGCAGCACATCATTCACCACCTCGCACCGATGGGCCTCGCGGGCTTCGTCCTCGCCAACGGCTCGATGTCGTCAAACCAGTCCGGCGAAGGTGAAATTCGCAAGAGCATCATCGAAGCCGACCTCGTGGACTGCATGATCGCGCTGCCCGGCCAGCTCTTCTATTCGACGCAGATTCCGGCCTGCCTGTGGTTTATTTGCCGTGATAAGTCCGGCAAACCCTCACCCGGCGCCTGGCGCCACCCTCTCCCAGAGGGTGAGGGTCACTACCGAGGTGGATTTGATTTCTCTGGGCTCGTTAATCGAGCAAGGGAGATGCGGAAAAATCCCACAAAGGCCGAAGAGATCGTGTGGGATATATTGCGGGATCAAAGGTTTCTAAACCTGAAATTCCGTCGGCAACACCAAGTTGGCGATTACGTTGTCGATTTTTACTGTCATGAAAAGCGTCTCGTCGTTGAACTTGACGGCCCAGTCCATTCTGCTCATGAAAGAGTAAAAATAGATCAAAAGCGTGACGGCTATCTACGTTCTCAAGGACTAAAAGTCGTACGCTTTCGAAACGAAGATGTACTGAACAATACAGACTCCGTCTTGCAACAACTTGCCGTTGTAGCTACTGAGTCCTCTCCCTCTGGGAGAGGAGAAGAGGTGAGGGTGAACAGGTTTCGTGACCGAAGGGGCGAAACTCTGTTCATAGACACGCGCAAGCTCGGAGTTATGGCGGACCGCACACACCGGGAGCTGACGGACGACGAGATCGCCCGCGTCACCCGCACGTATCACGCCTGGCGCGGCTCTTCTTTAACCTCTTCCCCCTCGACGGGGGAAGACAGAGATGGGGGTGATTACAAAGACATCCCCGGCTTCTGCAAGAGCGCGACGCTCGACGAGATCCGCAAACACGGCCACGTACTGACGCCCGGACGCTATGTCGGCGCTGAGGCGCAAGAAGACGACGGCGAGCCGTTCGAGGAAAAAATGAAGCGGCTCACCACGACGCTGAGCGAACAGCAGGCTGAAGCCGCGAAGCTCGACGCCGCCATTGCCGCCAACTTGAAGGGGCTTGGATATGGCGGGTAGGCGGCCAGTGTTCGATTTCGCTGCTTTAGTAACATCCATCCAGGAGGCGGACGCCCGACTTGCGGCTCACGCTATCCGGGCCGTGAACCTCGGGCTTACGCTCAGGAACTGGGTGATCGGCTTCTATATCGCCGAGTTCGAGCTGCGCGGCTCGGACCGCTCAGCGTATGGCGACCGTTTGCTAATCGAGTTGTCCAAGGTGCTGTGTTCGCGCCAGATCAGCAACACCGGTCGGCGGCAGCTCTATCAGTATCTGTCGTTTTACCGCGCCTACCCGCAGATTGTGCGGACACTGCCCGCACAATTCCGCCGCCTGCTTCCCGCGTTGCCTCAGATCAGGAAAGTGCGGACGCTGTCCGCACCATTCGCCCTCGCCCCCGACAAGCTGTTAGGCAGCCTCTCGTACAGCCATTTCGAGTTACTGGTCGGTATCGACGATCCCCTTGCAAGGGCCTTCTATGAAGCCGAGTGCATCCGGGGGCACTGGTCCGTGCGCGAGCTCAGAAGACAGATTAGCACGCTGTACTTTGAGCGATCCGGACTTTCGCGGGGCAAGAAGAAGCTCGCGGCTCTTATTCGGTCGGGCGTCGAGCAGGACAGGACTCGGCTCGCGGTCCGTGACCCCTACATCTTCGAGTTTCTCGGCATCAAATCCAAGGAGGTTATGAGCGAGTCGGATCTGGAGGACGGCCTGCTGGGCAAACTTCAGGACTTCCTACTGGAGCTGGGCCACGGTTTCTGCTTCGAGGCCCGACAGAAGCGTATCTTGATCGGTCAGACCCACGGCTTCGTAGATTTGGTCTTCTATCACCGTATCCTCAAGTGCCACGTGCTGGTTGAGCTGAAAGTGGACGAGTTCAAGCACGAACACCTCGGCCAGCTCAACACCTACGTGAGCTGGTTCAAGCGCAATATCATGGCCAAGGGCGACAACCCGCCGGTCGGCCTGCTCCTATGCACGCGCAAGGACCATTCGGTGGTGGAATATGCGCTCGCCGATCTGCCGAATCGAATCTTCGTCTCGAAGTACCAGCTTGAGATGCCCAGCCGCGAGCAGCTCCAGCAGTTCCTCGATGCACAACTCAAAGAGGTGGGCGATGCGTGAACCACAACATCACGCTGGGATCGAGAGAATTATGCAAGCGCCACTTGCACAAAAGGCAAACAATACAATTGTGCAACAAGGCGTTGCACAATTCCTGGAGTGTTCCCCACTCCGAAAACGGACACAGCTCATGGCGGGAGTGACGAATCGCAGCCGCCTGATCGGCGTATCCGAGTGGGAAACGAAGATTGTCAAAGCGCTGCCGGACAATCTTAAAGGAAGTTTGCCGACCGGGGAGGAAATCGAAGCCGAACTTTCCGAGTCTCCGAAAAGCATGCGGCGAGCGCCGCGGAAGAAGCGATGACGCCAATCAACGCGCCTGAAAGAGTGGCCACTTTGCGCGAGCAAATGACCGAAGGCGGGAAGCTGGATGAAGCGATCAAGGTCAACTTCAAGGAACATGGGTATGGGCGGTGACGGTTGGACGCGCATGTCCCTCGGCGACTTCGTAACGCTTCAGCGGGGGCACGATCTTCCCGACGAACAGCGGCGGCCGGGAAGTGTGCCGATCCTTGGTTCCTTCGGTATAACTGGCTGGCACAGCGAAGTGAAAGCGCGTGGGCCGGGCGTCACGGTTGGTCGAAGCGGAGCATCTTTTGGTGTGGTCACCTATTCGCCGGTCGATTATTGGCCGCTGAATACGGCACTGTACGTCATCGATTTCCACGGCAACAACGAACGCTTCGCTTATTACTTACTGAAGCACTTCGATTTTCAGGGATATAACTCCGGGAGCGCTCAGCCCTCCCTAAACCGCAACTACATTCACCCGGTTCCGGTTGATGTTCCGCCCCTCGTCGAACAACGCGCCATCGCCCACATCCTCGGTACGCTGGACGACAAGATCGATCTGAACCGGCGGATGAACGAGACACTGGAGGCGATGGCACGGGCGCTCTTCAAATCGTGGTTCGTGGACTTTGACCCCGTCCGTGCCAAAGCGGAAGGCCGTGACCCCGGCCTGCCTAAACATAACGCCGATCTTTTTCCTGAACGATTCGAGGACTCGGCGCTAGGCGAGATTCCTAGCGGGTGGGAAGTTGCGCCTCTGCCCGAAATAATCGAGGTCAACCCAGCACGATCTTTGCGGAAGGGATCTGTCGCTCCGTATCTCGATATGGCGAACATGTCCACGAGAGGCCATTCTCCGGACGTAATTGTTGATCGTCCCTTCGGATCGGGAATGCGTTTCATAGACGGCGATACATTGGTGGCCCGAATTACGCCGTGTCTTGAGAACGGAAAGACGGCCTTCGTAGACTTCTTGGAACAGGATCAGGTGGGTTGGGGTTCAACGGAATATATCGTGCTTCGTCCAAAGCCTCCCTTCCCAGAAGAGTTCGCATATTGTCTGGCCCGCAGCGCCGAATTCCGGGACTTCGCAATTCAAAGCATGACAGGGACCAGCGGCCGACAACGAGTTCCACCAGAAGCGCTTTCACATTTTCGATTAATCCGTCCTCCAGCGAAATTGGCCGCAATCTTCGGCGGGGTTGTAAAACCTTTGTTCGCTCGGGCCCATACCAATGCAGAGGAATCTCGCCATCTCACCGCCCTCCGCGAGACGCTTCTGCCCAAGCTGATTTCAGGGGACCTCCAGGTAAGCGATTCACAATATAGTTTAGCTGAGGGTCGTTGTGGAAATCAGAGTTGATGCCTTGTTTTGGCAGCATGATCTGAGCGCAATGTTGAGAAAGCGCGAAGAAAGGTTGCGCGAACAAGTAAACGAAACTGACAATAACCAGCTACTGAACGTCAGTGTCGATGATTGGTGTGACTATTTTGAGCAGATATTCAAAATTGAGCCACTACAGCTAAAGAAAAACGAAATAGAGGTGGATCAAGTCGAGATCAATGTGGACGTGAGTCAGTACCCTGACCGCGACATCCGTGATAGGACCCAACCATTCTATGTTAAGGGAACTCGGATTGGATATTTGGTCCCGTTTGATGGCGATCGAGATCTTTTCAATTACAGACCGGTGACACACACATCGAGTCCTCCCTTCGGTATAGTCAACGAGCGTCATCTGGTTTTAGGATATACTCGAACCGACCACGATGCAGAAGCGGTCAGGACAGCCTTTAACAAAGACATCGCGGAAATCGAAAAGTACATCGAGTGGATTGCGCAAGATATAAAACTGTTTAACGATTCGCTTCGAACCAAGATTCGACAACGACTCGAAACGCGTCGGGATAAACTTCTCAAGGATCAAGGATTGGTGTCTGCCCTCGGCTTTCCGCTGCGGCGAAGGCAGGATGTCCCCGAGACATTTGTTGTTCCGTCTGTCCGAAGAAAAACCACGTTACGCCCTCCATCCATAGCGACAAATCGGTTTGAGCCTGAACCAATCCTGGAAGCGCGAGAGTACGAGCACATCCTGTCTGTGGTGTCCAACATGGTTACTGTCATGGAAAGAAGCCCCAAGGCATTTCTTGGGATGGTTGAAGAAGATTTAAGACAGCACTTTCTGGTTCAACTTAACGGGCATTACGAGGGACAGGCGACAGGGGAGACCTTCAATTATGAAGGGAAGACGGACATCCTGATCCGTGTTGATGGGAAGAACATTTTCATAGCAGAGTGCATGTTTTGGCGTGGACCGGAATCCTTGAACAAAAAGATTGATCAACTGCTGGGTTATACATCCTGGCGAGATACCAAAACCGCTGTCCTGGTGTTTAACAGAGATAAGAATTTTTCAGCCGTACTGGACAAGATTCCAGAAGTCGTCGAATCTCACCCCAACTTCAAGCGTCAGCTACCTTACACGTCGGAAACAGGATCTCGCTTTATTCTCCATCATAGAGACGATAAAAACCGCGAGTTGATGTTAACCGTTCTTGCGTTTGAGGTTCCCGCGTGAGTAGCCGGTTTAGTGAACCCGTCTTCGAAGACGCCGCGCTTGCCTGGGTGGAGAGCCTCGGCTACGCGGTCAAGCATGGGCCGGAGATCGGGCCGGGAGAACCCGCCGGAGCTAAGATTAAGAATAGGACGAACGGGGAATGGGTCCAATAGGACAGATAGGATGAATAGTAAGAACTCATGAGTGGGGAGTTCTCATCGATTGTCACCACCTCTTACGCCCGCCATTATGCTCATCGATCCACTCCTCTGTCAGCCGATCCAGCTCGTCCAACTGCTCCTGTGAATAGCTCTCGGGGGCGAACTCCATTTCTAGCCACCCGATAAGCTGGGTTTCAATCAGATCGAGCGGAAGTTGCGGATAGTCTGCGTGGATGCGTTGCACGGACTCATCAATGGACAGCCGTTTGCCATCTTCCCAGATGAGCTTTCGAGCGCTGGCATCCACATCCACGTTTTTCAATGACTGCCAAGTGAGATCCCTGACTTCATCGAACAGTTCACCATCGGATGAGTCCATCCATTCGGCAAATCCTTCGATGAAGGGATTGTTCTCGAATATGCTCCAACCCCTCCACCCGCTCTTCTTTTTCATGGCTTAGGGGTGCCTCTTGCGGATCACGGGTGGCGCTCCTGCTTCATGGCCAGCCTGGAGTGCTCGATGCCGAGCGCGATCCATTCAGCGCAGAGCTTCTTGAAGCGCTTGTAGTTGCTGACCCGGCGGCGAATGTCGGCGACCGATTCACGACGAATATACTCAGTGCGACTTTGCCGATCAAGCGTATAGCTGAGCTGGTAGTAAGGCCCGCTCTTGCTCTCGGGGTCTTTGTACTGCTTGGTCAGCGACCCCGGGCGCA
>Ga0214473_10009088_pt1 | contig 11752 bp, 13 predicted proteins | sample RVTome_7_FD_203509 | JGI IMG/M metagenome (GOLD analysis project Ga0214473, IMG submission 203509) | Soil microbial communities from uranium-contaminated site in the Upper Colorado River Basin, Wyoming, United States - RVT98D197 | ecosystem: Environmental > Terrestrial > Soil > Contaminated >...
CCACGGAAGGGGAGCCGACCTTCGCGTCCACCGCCGCGCGTCTCGGGGCGAATCCCGTCGCCTGCGCCAGCAGGAGGTACGAGCCCGGGGGCACCGCTTCGAAGCGGAACCGGCCCGCGGAATCCGCCCGAGTGGCCGCCACGAGAATGAGCTGCGGGCTCAGCAGCGAGACCGAGGCCTCGGGCACGGCCGCGCCGGTCGCATCGAGGACCTCTCCCGAGACGACGAGGGCGTCGCGTGTCGTGCCCGGGGAGGGCAGCAGGGCAGAGAGAGCGGCCGCCAGCGCGAGGCCCGTCATGGGCGGGCACTTTAAAAGATGTGCCCTCCTACTACCAGCCGTCGTAGACGGCTCAGGCCAGCAGTCGGACGACGGTCTCGAGCAGGCCGTGGAGCCGCGCCAGGAACGCGGGAAGCCCGACCGCGGCGAGGGCGACGAAGGGGACGGCGACGAGCAGGTACGCTCGGAGCGGAGCGCCACGGGGTGGGTTGGGCCGGGAATCCAGGAGGCGCCTGACGCGCTCGGCCAACGGGGCCCCCGCGCCGCTCCAGGTGGCCGAGCATGCCGGGCAGCCGCATCGGGCGGGAGTATACTCCGCCCGTGCCCCGGCTCGGCGTCAACATCGACCACGTGGCGACCCTCCGCCAGGCCCGGCGCGCCGCCGAACCGGACCCCGTGCACGCGGCGGTGCTGGCGGAGCTCGGAGGCGCCGCCGGCATCACCGTGCATCTGCGGGGGGACCGCCGGCACATCCAGGACCGCGACGTCGAGATCCTGCGGCAGGTGGTGAGGACGCGGCTCAACGTGGAGATGGCTCCGACCCAGGAGATGATCCGGATCGCGCTCACCGTCAAGCCCGACCAGGCGACGCTGGTCCCCGAGCGGCGAGAAGAGGTGACCACCGAGGGCGGGCTGGACCTGGCGCTCAACCTCGTGCAGCTCAAGCCCGTCGTCAAGATGCTGCAGGAGGGGGGCATACGCGTGAGCGTCTTCGTGGACCCCGACCTCGAGCAGGTCAAGGCCGCCCACCGCCTCGACGCCCACGCGATCGAGCTCAACACCGCGGCCTACGCCGACGCGCGGGACGATCGCTCGCGCGAGCTGGCGCTGCGCAACATCACCGACGCGGCCAAGCTGGGGAAGAAGCTGGGCCTCCTCGTGCACGCCGGGCACGGCCTCACGCGCGAGAACGTCGGTGCCATCGCCGCCCTGCCCGAGGTCTCGGAGCTGAACATAGGCCACAACATCGTGGCGCGCGCAGTGTTGGTCGGGATGGAGCGGGCGGTGAAGGAGATGGTCGAGGCAATCGGTCGGCGGTCTCCGGGTGGGGTTTGACGCGTCCGGGCAAAAGCCCGTATCCTAGCGCCCAGGGAGGCAAGTCTCAGAGCCCAAAGGGCTAAGGCGGGAGGATCCGCCGGGGACACGAGATGCTCGAGGCCTACGGGCAGACCGACGTCGGGCGCCGCCGCAAGCTGAACGAGGACGCCTTCCTCGTTGCTCCCGAGCCCAGTCTCTATGCGGTCTGCGACGGCATGGGCGGCCACAACGCCGGGGAGGTGGCCTCTCGCCTGGCCATCGAGACCCTCGCCGCTTTCATCGAGAGGAGCCACAAGGAGAAAGAGATCACCTGGCCCTACGGCCTGGACGTCAACCTCTCCTACGACGGGAACCGGCTCAAGACCGCGATCAAGCTGGCCAACAAGCGCGTCTTCCGCGCCGCCGACAACCGCGAGGACTACACGGGCATGGGGACGACGGTGGTGGCCGCCCTCGTCACCGGCGACGTCATGACCGTCGGCTCCGCGGGCGACAGCCGATGCTACGTGATCCACGAGGGGGCGCTCACCCAGCTCACCCGTGACGACTCCTGGGTCTCGGCCGCGCTCGGAGAGGGGATCCTGAACTCCGAGGAGATCGAGCGCCATCCGCTGCGGAACGTGATCACGAAGGCGGTGGGGGCCAAGGACACGATCGAGCTCGACGTGGTCGAGCACAAGCTCGCGCCCGGCGAGGTGGCTTTCCTCTGCTCCGACGGTCTCCACGCGATGATCAGCGACGACAAGATCCGGGAAGCCCTGACCCCGTTCCCCCCGACCCTCGAGGACGCCGCGGCCAGGCTCATCGCCGCCGCCAACGAGGCCGGGGGCAAGGACAACGTGTCCGTCGTTCTCATGCGTTACACGGAGTAGCCGTTCCCCCGCCCGGCGGGGCCGAAAGGTGGGCACGCTGACGACCTTCGGCCGCTACGAGATCCTCGGACAGATCGGCGAGGGGGCGATGGGCGTCGTCCACCGGGCCCGCGACCGCGGGCTCGGTCGCGTCGTCGCCCTCAAGATGCTGTCCACCTACCTGGGCGCGGACGAAGAGCTGCTCCAGCGCTTCCATCGCGAGGCCGAGGCCATCGGCCGCCTCAGCCATCCCAACGTGGTGAAGGTCTACGACCTCGGGGAGGAGTCGGGCCAGGTCTACATGGCCATGGAGCTGCTGGAAGGGGACGACCTGCGCGCGCTCATCGAGCGCCGTGAGAACATACCGCTGCCGGAGCGCCTGAGCATCCTGATCCAGATCTGTCAGGGGCTCGCCTACGCCCACGGCAAAGGCGTCGTGCATCGGGACGTCAAGCCCGCGAACATCCTCGTAAGCGACTCGGGGAGCGTCAAGCTCCTCGACTTCGGCCTCGCGCGGGTGGCGACCCGGGAGACGATCACCCGGCAGGGGATCATCCTCGGCACCCCCGATTACATGTCGCCCGAGCAGGCCATGGGACGGTCGCTCGACAATCGCACCGACATCTTCTCGGCGGGCGCCGTCTTCTACGAGTTCCTGGCGCTGCGCAAGCCTTTCCCCGGCAAGACGCTGCACAGCGTCCTCTATCGGATCATCTCCGAACAGCCGGAGCCGCTCCTCAGCCTCACGCCGGAGCTGCCGGCCCGGCTCGCCCGGGTCGTACACGGGATGCTGGCCAAGGACCCGGAGCGGCGTCCGTCGTCCATGCATCACGTCGAGGTCGAGCTGGGGCTCATTCGCGCCGCCCTCTGCCGCTCCCGGTCGCGTTCCGCCCTGCCTCCGCGCGCCCCGCTCGGGTCGCCCGTCGCCGAGGACGGCCGCGCGCGGGCGCGGGAGCACGTCGCCCGGGGCCGCCGGCATTTCGAGGCGGGTCGCTGGGGGGAAGCCGCCTCCGAGATGAGGGACGCCCTCGCCTCCGACCCCGAGAGCGAGGAGGCGGCCGAGCTCCTGTGGCGCTCCCGGCGGCGGCCGCCGTCCCCCGTGGCGGACGCGATGAGGAGTCCGGATCAGCAGGCCCGCGTCGACGCCCTTCTGGAGAGGTTCGCCCCGGGCGCGCCGGAGACGGACGCGCGCAAGGCCCTCGCGGAGCTCGCCCTGCTCGCCCCGGACGATCCCCGGCTCGCCGACCTGCTGCGCGAGAGGAGCGGTTCCGTTGACACCCCCCCGGGGGGCGCGCCGAGGATCGACGCGGGGGAAGCCGAGCGAGGGGAGCCATGAGCCAGATGGCCGAGCGCGAGAAGCGGGTGAGCCTCCATCTGGCCATGGAGGCTCGCGGCGAGGAGGCGACGGGATCGTCCTTCTCGGAGGAGACGCGGAGCCTCAACATCAGCGGCGGCGGGATCCTCTTCGAGAGCCGGCACAACCTGCTGGTGGGGTCCCAGGTGCTCCTGGCGATCAGCGTCCCTCCCGCCCTGCAGAAACGCTTCGGCAACCGTCCGGTCTACCGGGCGCGGGCCGTGGTTTGTCGGGTCGAGCGCTTCGAGGGGGAGCCGGTCTCGCGCGTGGGCGCGCGCTTCCTCGGCGAAGCCGAGGCGTGAGCGGCGCAGCCCTGAAGGCACGCTGACACGGGGCTCGGGTCTCGTCACGCCTAAGGGCAAGCGGTCGAGCGAGTTCAGAGAAGAGCAAGAAAACGGGACCCACGGCCAACCCGGCGCAGGGATTGCGGTCCGTCCTGTTGGTTCCGGCCGCGCCGGGTTGGGGAGAAGGGGGTGCTATAATCCGTAGGTTTTGGAGAGTCCCGCCCGTTCCGCGTCCGGATTCCGAGGCAAAAGAGCGGCCGTCACCGGGGGAGGCACCGGTCTCGGCCGGGCCCTCGTGGAGGCCCTGGCCGAGGAAGGGGCGGAGCTCGCCTTTTCCTACCGCAGCGGGCGCAAGGACGCGGAGGAGGTGGCGGAGGCGCTGCGCCGGTCGGGCCGGCGGGTCTTCACCGCTCCCGCGGACGCCCGCGTGCCGGGGGAGATCGAAGCCTTCGTGGGCGAGGCTGCGGAGAAGCTGGGCGGCCTGGACCTGCTCGTGAACAACGTGGGCGTCTTCCGCCGGGTCGCGCTCGACCAACTGACGGAGGACGCGCTCGACGAGGCCTTCGACGTCAACGTCAAGGCCGCGGTGATGGCCTCGCGCGCGGCGGCGCCTCACATGCGACGGGGAGGCGGGGGGGCCATCGTCAACGTGGCGAGCCTCGGCGGTCTTCGGCCCTGGAAGGCGTATCTTCCGTACTGCGCTTCCAAGGCCGCCCTGATCATGGCCACGCGCTGCCTGGCCCTGGCCCTGGCCCCGGAGATCCGCGTGAACGCCGTGGCTCCAGGCATACTGACGCCGCCGGGGGCGGACGAGGAGGTGAGGCGGCGGGTCCCGCTCGGGCGCTTCGGGACACACGCGGAGGCGGTGGCGGCGGTGCTGTTCATGCTGGGCGGAGCCGGCTACACGACCGGCGAGGTCGTGCGGGTCGACGGCGGCCGCGCCCTCGCGTGACGAGGACCAATGACGGAGGGACAAGGAATTCGAGGAAAGGAGACCATCAGAAGTGAACATGACGTTGCCGCGTGAGGAAGAAAAACCCTGGAAGACGGACCTGGCGCGCAAGTCCGCGCAGCGGCGCGAGCAGGTGCTGCACGAGGTCGAGGAGGCGATCCGCAAGGCATCCTCCTTCGAGGACGCGCTGCGGCAGGCGGTGGAGATCATGAAGAAGCGCTTCGCGCGCTATTCCGCCTTCACCGCCTACGTGGCGGACGGAGAGGACCTGGCCGTCCACACCTCGCTCGACCGGCCCCAGGGGCCGGACCGGGTGTGGTCGGGAGGGGGGCCGCTCGCGGAGGCGGCCAAGGGCACGGGGCCGACGGTCGTGGCCGACCTGAGCGCCACCCCCGCCTGGGGCGGCGTGGGCCTGGCCATGGGCAGCGCGATGGTGGCTCCGGTGCGTACGGAGGCCGGGCTCTGGGCCATCCTCGAGGTCTGGAGCGATTTCCGTGACGCCTTCTCGCCCCAGGACGTGAGGCTGCTGGGGCGGGTCGCGCAGGCGCTGGGACGCAAGACTCCAGCGGCCTGAGGGGGACGGCGGCCGCGCACGTCGCGCGGTCTTGACGCTTGACGCCTCGGGCTACGAGCTCACCGAATTGACCGAACCGCTCCTCCGGGGCGTGCTCCCGCCTCTGGTGACGCCCTTCCTGCCGGACGGCCGCCTGGACCTCGGCTCATTCGAGGCCAACCTCGACTCCTTCTCCCGCTTCGACCTCGGCGGCTATCTCGTCCTGGGATCGAACGGCGAGGCCGGGAGCGTGGAGGACGAGGAGAAGCTCGCCCTCGTGCGGGCGGCCAGGGCCAAGGCGGGCGGCCGTACGCTCCTGGTCGGGACCGGCCTCGAGAGCACGCGGGCCACCATCGCCCTCACCCGTCGGGCCGCCGACCTCGGCGCCGATGCGGTCCTCGTTCTCACGCCGCACTACTACAAGGCGAGGATGACGTCGGAGGCGCTGAAGCGGCATTACGAGGCCGTCGCCGACGCCGCCTCCGTTCCCGTGCTCCTCTACTCGGTGCCGGCCTTCACCGGCCTCGTCTGGCCCTTCGGCCTCGCCGCCGACCTGGCCGCGCATCCGCGGATCGGAGGGATCAAGGAATCGTCGGGCGATCTCGCGCTTCTCGGACACATCGTCTCCTCGGTGCCGGCTTCCTTCGCGGTCGCCTGCGGCTCGGCCCCCGTCGCCTACCCGGCCTTCTGCATGGGGGCGGTGGCCGCCGTCCTCGCCGTGGCCAACTGCGCCCCCGGTGCCGCCGTCGCCCTCCACCGCGCGTTCGTCGCGGGCGACCATCCGCGGGCTCGACGCATTCAGGAGGCCCTCACGCCCCTGGCCCTGGCCGTGACCGCGCGCCACGGCGTGGCGGGCCTGAAGATGGCGATGGGCATCGCCGGCTTCCGGGGCGGGGAAGTGCGGGCGCCGCTGCTGCCCGCCTCTCCGGCCGTGCGCGACGAGCTGCGGGCCCTCCTCGAGCGGGCGGAGGCGGCGGCCCGATGAGCGTCCGGCGGCGGCACGGTGCTGAGGGCGCCGGGGTCAGGCCAGGAACGGCCCTTGCGGATCCTCGGCGACTGCGCGCGGCACGAGCAGGGTCAGGGCGCGCGGCTCGACCCGGATGGCCAGGCGCTCGACCGCATCGTCCGGCTCGCCGTCACGGTGGGGGTCGATCGGCCCCTCGGCGGTGACCACGGCCTCCGCCGTCGAGACCCGCCGGTAGCCCCGGAAGCGCTCGAGGGTCCCCAGGAAGAGCCGGGGCGCGTTCAGCAGGAGCTCCAGGCGGGGCGCGTCCTCGATCACCACCAGCTCGATGCGGCCGTCGTCGAGATGGGCGCGGGGGGCGATCACGGCCCCGCCTCCGTACTGCCGCCCGTTGAGGAAGGCGACGAGGAAGGCCACGGTCTCGATCCGATCGCCCCCGGCTTCGATCCTGAGCCGCCGCGCCCGGTAGCTCAGGCAGTGGGCGAGGCCGAGACGGACGTAGGTCACGATTCCCCGCCGCCCTCCGTTGCGCCCGCGGTGGTGGAAAGCGGCCCCGGCCACGTTGAGGAAAGGGCGCTCGTTGAGCCAGCCCACGTCCACCCGGCGCGGAACGGCGTGCTCGAGGGCGAGCAGGGCCCGGCCGACGTCGAGAGGGATGCCGAGCGTGCGCGCGAGGCCGTTGCCGGAGCCGACGGGCACGATGCCCAGGGCCGCGCTCGAGCCCAGCATCCCCCACGCGACCTCGTTCAGCGTGCCGTCCCCGCCCACCGACAGCACCAGCTCGGCGCCGGCCGCGGCCGCCTCCCGGGCCAGCCGGCGGGCATCGCCCGGCCCCCGCGTCACCTCGACCTCCAGGTCCTTCCAGGAGGGCCGGCCGCGCCGGACCGCCTCCAGGGCCCGGTGGGCGGCGAGGCCCGCGCGCGGGTTGAGGATCGCTCGGACCTTCATCGCAGCTCGTCGAACACGCGGAGCGTCTCCTCGACCATCCGGTCCGCGGTGAAGCGCTCCTGGAAACGCCGGCGTCCGGCCTCACCCATGCTCCGGCGGCGCGCGGGGTGGGCGAGCACCTCGACGAGGGCATCGGCCAGGGCCACGGGGTCGCGCACCGGGACGACGCGGCCGGTCACGCCGTCCTCCACCGCTTCCGGGATCCCTCCCGCGGCGGTGGCCACCACCGGCAGGCCGAAAGCCATCGCGTCCAGGACGCTCGTGCCGAGCCCCTCCATGTGAGAGGACAGGCAGAAGACGGTGAAGGCGGGCAGCAGACGGTCCAGGTCGAAGCGGAAGCCGGCGAAGACGACCCGCTCGGCGAGCCCCAGGGCCCGCGCCTGCGCCACCAGGCGCGGGCGCAGCTCGCCTTCGCCGGCCAGGACGAAGCGCGCCTCGGGCACGCTCGCGAGGACGCGCGCCGCGGCCTGCAGTAGCGTCGCGTGGTCCTTGTGGTCGGTGAGCGCGGCCGCGGTTCCCACCACCAAGGCGCCGCGGGGGATCCCGAGGTCGAGGAGCGCCTCCGTGCCTCCGGGCTGGGGGGGACGGTCGGCGACGCCTTCGTAAACGACGCGCACCCGTTCGGGCGGGACGCCGTCGCCCGCGAGCACCGTCGCGATCGCCCGGCTCGCCGCGATGACGCGGTCGCAGGCGCGGTACTTCCAGCGCGAGAGCCTGCCCCGCAGCGGAAAGTCCACGCGGCGCGTGGCCACCGTGCGGGCGGGGGGGCCGAGGCGCGCGGCCAGGAAGGCGGCGCCCAGGGCGTGAGGGTCGTGGAGCTGGAGCACCTCGGGGCGGAGAGCGCGCAGGGTGCGGGTGAGGGAGACGATGGCGGCGGGGGCGAGGTCACCCCCGAAGGGCGAAGGCCGCACCGCCAGGCCCGCGGCGCGGGCCCTCTCCTCGAGAGCGCCTCCGGCTCGGCAGGCGAGCGTCACCTCGTGGCCGCGCGCCGCCATCCCCCGCGCGGTGAGCAGCACCTGGTTCTGTCCCCCCCGCCACGTGCGCGCGCTGTCGACGTGCAGGACGCGCATCAGGGTCGCGGGGGCGCCGTCGAGCGCCCGAGCTCGTCGAGCTTGGCCAGCTTGGCCTGGGTGTAGTGCGCGTTCAGGGCGGAGACGGTGAGGCCCGTCCGCCCCAGGAGGAAGCCGCGCTTGACCACGAAGTTGCGGAAGAACGCCCAGGCCGGGTTGAGGGCCATTCCCAGGTAGGACGTCCGCCGCCCGCCCGCGAACGCCTCCCGGGCCCAGAGGGTCGTGTAGAGGTCGATCCTGCGCAGGTGGGCGCTCACGTCCGCGTAGGGATGGTGCTCGAGCTCCGCGCGCAGCCGGCCGACCTCTCCCCGGACCCGGACCGATTCGTGGACGAGCGATCCTTCCCAGCGGCCCTGCCTGCGGTCGAAGAGGCGCAGCTGGTGGTCGGGGTACCAGTCGGTGGCGCGGATCCAGCGGCCGAGGTAGAAAGCGACGCGTGGGATGCGGTAGCCGGCGCGCGGGAAGCCGGCGGAGCGCAGGGCCTCGATCTCGGAGCGGAGGGGGGCGCTCACGCGCTCGTCCGCGTCCAGGGCGAGGATCCAGTCGTGGCGGGCGGCCTCCACCGCCCGGTTACGCTGGGCCACGAAGCCCGGCCAGGGTGCGCTCACCAGCACCCGGGCGCCGGCCGCTTCCGCGATCCCGCGGGTGCGGTCGGTCGAGCCCGCGTCGAGGACCACGATCTCGTCGCAGAAGCCGACGCTCTCCAGGGCCGCCGCGAGCTTGTCTTCCTCGTTGCGGGTGATCAGGACGGCCGAGAGCGGCGTCACCGAGGCAGTATATCCGCGCCGGCGGTCGGCACGTTTCCGGAAGCGCCCGGACCGCCTATCGACGGTTCGTCGCGGAGCGGGCGGCCGTTGAATGTTGGCTGTCGGCTCCGGTTGTAAGATTCAAGAGCGTGACCGAGGACCTGCTCGCCCTCTTCAAGGAGCGCGGGGCCCTGCTCGAGGGCCACTTCCTGCTCTCCTCCGGGCTGCACTCGCCAAGCTACCTGCAGTGCGCGCGGGTGTTGATGGATCCTCCCCTCGCCACGCGGCTCGGCGCGCTGCTGGGGGCGGCGCTTCGGCCCCTGCTCGACGGCGCCCGTCCCGGCGCCGTCGTGGCGCCCGCCCTCGGCGGCGTCCTCGTCTCCCACGAGGTGGCGCGAGCGCTGGGCTGTCGAGCGCTCTTCACGGAGCGGCAAGACGGGGTGATGAGCCTGCGGCGCGGCTTCACGCTCGGAAAGGGCGAGGGCGTCGTGGTCGTGGAGGACGTGGTCACGACCGGAGGCTCGACGCGCGAGGTGATCGAGGCGGTGCGCTCGCAGGGGGCGCGGGTCCTGGCCGTGGGGAGCCTGGTGGACCGCAGCGGGGGCGCCGTGGACCTGGGTGTGCCCCGTCGTGCCCTCCTCTCGCTCCCGGTCCCCTCCTACGCCGCCGCCGACTGCCCCCTTTGTGCGGCGGGCTCGAGGCCCGAGAAGCCGGGCTCGCGGACGCCGCCGCCGGGCTGATGCCGCCCTATCGCATCACGCTGGCCTACGACGGGACCGGCTTCCTCGGCTGGCAGATCCAGCCCCGCGGCCGCGCCGGCCGCACGGTCCAGGGCGTGCTCGAAGCGGCATTGGCAAAGCTCGCGGAAGGGCGTCGGGTCCCGGTCGCGGGCGCCGGACGCACGGACGCCGGCGTCCACGCCCTCGGACAGGTGGCGTCGTTCGACCTCGCCCGCGAGCTGCCGCCGCCGGCCCTTCTCCGGGCCCTGAACGCCCTGCTGCCCGAGGACGTGCGTGTGCGGTCGGCGGCGCCCGCGGCCGCCAGCTTCCACGCGCGGAAGAGCGCCCGCTCCAAGCTCTACCGGTACGTGCTCGACACCGGTCCTCTCCAGCTTCCGACCCGTCGCCGCCAGGCGGGCCACGTGCCCTGGGTCCTCGACGAGGCCGCCGTGGTCGCGGCGGCGGCGCTCTACCCGGGGCGCCGGGACTTCGCCTCCCTCGCCTCCGCGGGGGGGGCGGCGAAGACGACGGTGAGGACCGTGACCCGCTCCGAGGCCCGCTTCGAGGACACCGATACGGGGCGGACGCTCGTCTACGAGGTCGAGGCCGACGGGTTCCTTCGCAAGATGGTGCGGAGCATGGTCGGCGGTCTGATCGCCGCTGGGCGGGGCAGGGTCACCGTCCCCGAGCTGGGCCGGGCGCTCGAGGCGCGCGACCGCCGAGCCTGGCCCCCTCCGGCCCCGGCCTGTGGCCTGACGCTGGTGCGCGTCGAGTATCCACCGTAGTGTCGCGTCTGGGAGACTCCTTGACGATTTCGGACGCGACACTGCGGCTGCGCCTCGGACGACTCGAAGATCAATGCCAGGTAAGGCTTGGCGCGGGGCGGCTCCGAGAGGTCTTTACCGGGACTGGCTCCCGGATGCTAACATAGCTCGTTCGGCACCCGACCCGCCGCGCCCATGTCTCTTCAGGACCTGTTGGACGCCTTACCGGCCGGCTCGGAGGAGCTCCCCCTCCTGCAGTCGATCGATTTCGACCGCCTGCCGCGGCACGTGGCGATCATCATGGACGGCAACGGGCGCTGGGCCCGGTTGCGCCGCAAGCGCCGGGTCGAGGGCCACCGGGCGGGCATCGCCGCCGTGCGGGACGTGGTCGAGACCTCGGCCCGGCTCGGTCTCCAGGTCCTCACGCTCTACGCCTTCTCCATCGAGAACTGGAAGCGCCCCAAGACCGAGGTCTCGACGCTCATGGGCCTGCTCAAGCGCTACCTGCGCATGGAGCTCTCCACGCTCCTCCGGAACAACATCCGCTTCCAGGTCATCGGCCGCATGGGCGAGCTCCCGATCGACGTGCAGGACGAGCTGCGGCGGGGGATGGAAGCCACCCGGGGCAGCTCGGGGCTGCTCTTCAACATCGCCCTCAACTACGGTGGCCGCGCCGAGATCACGGACGCGGTCCGCCGGCTGCTGGCGGAGATGCTGGCGAACGGCCGCGACCCCGAGCGCGTCGACGAGAAGGTGCTGGCTTCATACCTCTACACGGCGGGCCAGCCGGACCCCGACCTCCTCATCCGTACCAGCGGCGAGCTGCGCGTCTCCAACTTCCTGCTCTGGCAGATCGCCTACTCCGAGATCTGGGTGACCGACGTGCTCTGGCCCGATTTCCGCCGCCGGCACCTCCTGCAGGCGGTGGCCGATTTCCAGAAGCGCGAGCGCCGCTACGGCGGGATCGCCCCCGCTTGAGCCTTCCCCCGGGCTTCGGCCGCAACCTCGCCCGCCGGGTCGCCACCGCCCTCGTGGTCCTCCCCGCCCTCCTCGCGGCGGTCTTCCTCGGCCCCCCGGCTCTGGGGGTCGCGATCGTGGCGCTGGCCGTGCTCCTGGGCATGTGGGAGTTCCTGGCGCTGCTGGAGGCGCGGGGCCTCCGGCCGCTTCGCGCGACCGGGCTCGTCCTCGCCGCGGCCCTGTTCCTCGAGGTCGCCTGGCCGGGGGGAGTGCCG
>Ga0214473_10009089_pt1 | contig 11751 bp, 11 predicted proteins | sample RVTome_7_FD_203509 | JGI IMG/M metagenome (GOLD analysis project Ga0214473, IMG submission 203509) | Soil microbial communities from uranium-contaminated site in the Upper Colorado River Basin, Wyoming, United States - RVT98D197 | ecosystem: Environmental > Terrestrial > Soil > Contaminated >...
GAGTTGAACCTCCAACCATCTGATTACAAATCAGACGCTCTACCGTTGAGCTACGTCGGCGCACCTCTCCCGACTTCAAGAAACGTGAAATTTGATCCTATCCGGCGGGAGATGTCAACGGTTTTCTGATGGAATAAGCGATGATCCCCGCGGCGACGGAGACGTTCAGCGACTCGGCCCCGGGGGCCATCGAAATCCGGACGACGCCGTCGCACCTCTCCCGCGCCAGACGGCGAATCCCCTTCTCCTCGCTGCCGAGTACGATCGCCGTGCGCTTCGCGGGGGCGAACGCGGATAGATCCGTTCCTTCCGCGCCTTCCGCCGCGTAGAGCCAGAACCCCGCCTCCTGCAGGCGCTCGATGGCGCGGACAAGGTTCGTCACCTGGACCACCGGCACGTGCGCGGCGGCGCCGGCGGACGCGCGGAAGACCGCACCGGTCACCGGGCACGACCGGTCGGCGGGGAGGATCACGCCGTCGAAGGCGAACGCCCGCGCGCTGCGCACGATCGCACCGAGGTTCCCGGGGTCGGTGATCCCGTCGAGCAGGAATACCCTCGCCGTCTCCGGCAACGCGGAGACCCACTCCTCCATCCCCGCGTACACGTACTCCGCGATCTCCGCGGCGATCCCGCCCCCCTCGCGCTCCCCCGTCCGCCGTTCCCACTCCTGCCGGGGACAGGTGAGGCACGGCAGCGCGAGCTCCTTGGCGCGCTTTTCGAATCCGGCCCGGACTTCCTTGGGGATCGCGTCGCTCAAGAGGACCTTCCGGGCCCGCTGCGTCGCCGACGCGAAGAGTTCCTCGACCGGATGCCGGCCGGTCACCCAGATGGAACCGACAGGATCCTTCACACCCATTCTCCTTCCTTACATCTCCATTTCATAAACACACATCGATCGGCTACGCCGCCTCGGAGGGCGGGGCTCCGTTCGTGGCTCGCCGTGCGGTGAACCTGCACGGCTGCGCTTTACCTCACTTCGCCCCCCCTCCTCCGGCAGCTTCGCCGGACCCTCCCGTTACGTTCGCATCGACGCCGCGATCGCCCGCGCGGCCGCCGCCGGGTTCGCCGCCTTCGTGATCGGCCGTCCGACGACGAGATAATCGGCGCCCCGGCGAATCGCCTCGGCCGGGGTCACCACGCGCTTCTGGTCCCCCACGGCGTCCCCCGGCATCCGCACCCCGGGGGTGACGAGGGTGACCCTGTTCCCGACGCGGGCGCGCACGGCCTCGACTTCCTTCGCGGAGCAGACGATCCCTTCGACCCCGCAGGAAACCGCGAGATCGGCGAGGCGCGCCACCGCCTCCGCCGCGGCGAGGGAGAACCCGACGTCCGCGAGGTCCGCGTCGTCCAGGCTGGTGAGGACGGTGACGGCGAGGATCGTCGTCCCGGTGCCGCGGGCGCTTTCCGCGGCCGCCGTGAGCATCGCCCGCCCGCCGGAGGCGTGCACCGTGGCGAATCTCGCCCCGAGCGCCGCGGCGGAACGGACGGCCCCCGCGACCGTGTTGGGAATGTCGTGGAATTTCAGGTCGAGAAAAACGTCGAACCCGGCCTCCCGGATGCGGCGGAGCAGCTCGGGGCCGCCCCGGGGGAACAGCTCCATTCCCACCTTGAACATCCCGACCTCGCCCGAAAGCGCCTTGACGGCCGCAAGGGCGGCCTCGGGGGAGTCGGTGTCGAGGGCGACGATGATCCGGTCCTTCATGGGGCGCACTCCGCTTTTTTCTTCCCGACGAGCGCGAGCGCCTCGTTCGCCAGCTCCGCCAGCGGGATCCGGAGCGTCTCCCCCGTCTTCCGGTCGCGGATCTCGCCGAATCCCGCCGCAACGTTCTTTTCTCCGAGGGTGATGCGCACGGGGATTCCCGTCAGATCCGCGTCCTTGAACTTGATGCCGGGGCGCTCCTCGCGGTCGTCGAAAAAGACCTCCACGCCGCGCGCGTCGAGATCCGCCGCCACGCGCTCCGCCGCCGCCGTCACGTCGGCCTGCTTCACGTTCACGGGGATGACGGCGACCTCGAACGGGGCGATGGAGATCGGCCAGACGATCCTGTCGTCGTCGTGGTTCTGCTCGATCGCCGCCGCCGCGGTCCGCCCGACGCCGATGCCGTAGCACCCCATCACGACCACCCGCTCCTTGCCGCCCTCGTCGAGGTAGACCGCCCGCATCGCCTCGCTGTATTTCGTACCGAGCCGGAAGACGTGGCCCACCTCGATCCCGCGCGAGAACCGCAGCGTTCCGCCGCACCGCGGACACAGGTCTCCCTCGCGCACCACCCGCAGGTCCGCGTACCCTTCCGGGATGAAATCCCTCCCGGGAACGACATCGACGAGGTGGACATCCTTTTCGTTCGCGCCGGTGGCTCCCGAGGCGATCGACCGAACCGAGTGGTCCGCGATCGTCCGCACGGAGAGCCCGACGGGCCCGGCGAACCCCGACGGCGCGCCCGTCATCTCCCGCACGCGCTCCTCCCCGGCCAGCCGGACGTATTCGGCTCCGAGGTGGTTCTTCACCTTGATCTCGTTCACCTCGTGGGCGCCCGAGACGAGGACGGCCACGTCCCCGGCGGAGGTCTCGAACAGGAGCGTCTTGATGAGCGTCGCCGGATCGATCGCGAGGAAGGCCGACACTTCCTCGATCGTCCGCTTCCCGGGGGTGGGGACTTTTCGAGGCGCGCCCTTCGCAACGACGGGACCCGGCGCGGAGAAGGGTAAGCACTCCGCCTTCTCGACGTTCGCCCCGTAGGAACAGGAGGCGCAGGAGACGATCGCGTCCTCGCCCGAGTCGGCGATCACCATGAACTCGTGCGAGCTCGAACCGCCGATGCTCCCGGTGTCCGCCTCGACGGCGCGGAAATCGAGCCCCATTCGCCGGAAGATCCGGCAATAGGCCTCGTACATCTTCCGGTACGACTCCGCCGCCCCTTCCTCGTCCGCGTCGAACGAGTAGGCGTCCTTCATGAAGAACTCCCTGCCTCGCATCAGTCCGAAGCGGGGGCGGATCTCGTCGCGGAACTTGTCCTGGATCTGGTAGAGGGTGAGCGGCAACTGCCGGTACGATCGGACTTCCCGCCGCACGAGGTCGGTGACCACCTCCTCATGGGTGGGGCCGAGGCAGAACTCACGGTCCGCCCGGTCCCTGAAGCGGAGCAACTCTTTCCCGTAGGCGTCCCACCGGCCGCTCTCCTTCCAGAGCTCGGACGGCACCACCGCGGGCATCAGCACCTCCAGCGCCCCGGCCCCGTCCATCTCCTCGCGCAGGATCCGCTCCACCTTGCGCAGGACGCGCAGACCGGCGGGCATGTAGTTGTAGATCCCCGAAGCCACTTTCCGGAGAAGCCCCGCGCGCAGCATCAGCCGGTGGCTGACGACCTCCGCGTCGGACGGCGTCTCCTTGGTGGTCGGCATCAGGTATCGGGAATACCGGATCACTTGCCTCTCCTTTTTTCGGCGGCCAACGTTTCCGCGATGCGGACGACCTCGGCCGCGATCTCGCTCTCCCTCACCTTCTTCACGATCCTTCCCTTCACGAAGATGAGCCCTTCCCCCTTGCCGCCCGCCACCCCCACGTCGGCCTCGCGCGCCTCGCCGGGGCCGTTCACGGCGCACCCCATTACGGCGATCTTCAGGGGGACCGGCAGGCGCGACAGCCGCCGTTCCACCTCCGTCGCGATCTTCACGATATCGATCGACGCCCGGCCGCAGGTGGGACACGAGATGAATTCCGGTCCCCGACGGCGCAGCCCGAGGCTTTTCAGGATCTCCCAGCCGACGCGGACCTCCTCCTCCGGAGGCCCCGTGAGCGATACCCGCAACGTGTCGCCGATCCCTTCCGCGAGAAGGACGCCGATTCCGACGGACGACTTGATCGTCCCCGAAAAGACCGTCCCCGCCTCCGTGACGCCTATGTGCAACGGAAAATCGAACCGGCGGGAGAAGAGGCGGTACGCCTCGATCGTGGTGACCACGTCGGAGGCCTTCAGGGAGAATTTAAGCGCCGTGAAGCGCGCCTTCCCGCAGATCTTCAGGTACCGCGCCGCGCTCGCGACGAGGGCGTTCGGCGTCGGCCCCCCGTGCTTCGCGAGAAGGTCTTTCTCGATCGACCCCGCGTTGACCCCGATCCGCACCGGGATCCGGTTCGCCCGCGCCGCCCGCAGCACCTCGATCGTGTTCTTCTCCCCGCCGACGTTCCCCGGGTTGATCCGCAGGCAAGCCGCCCCGGCGTCGGCGCACGCGATCGCGAGCCGATGGTCGAAGTGGATGTCGGCGATGACCGGTATCGGCGACCCGGCGCGGATCTTCCCGAACGCCGCGGCCGCCTTCGCGTCCGGCACGGCGACCCTCGCGACCTCGCACCCTTCCCGCGCGAGCGACCGGATCTGCGCGACGGTCGCCCGGACGTCCCGGGTGTCGGTGTTCGTCATGCTCTGGACGGAGACGGGGGCGCCGCCGCCCACCGGCACGCCACCGACGTGGATGCGGCGGGTCTTTCTTCGTTGCTTCATCGTGGAGGATCACTATATGCGAGTTGGGGGTTTACCGTCGACGCATTTTTCATCGACGGCAACCGCGTCCCGCGCGGGCCGGAATCCGCGAGGGGGGAGGGAGGGGGATGGATCCCCCTTCCGCTACTTGTCCCGCCGGGGTTCGCTCCGGTTCACCGTCACGGTTCTCCCCGTGACGACGATCGTGTGTCTCCCATCCCGGGTCTGGTATTTTCCCGGGGGGGCGAAAAAGCGCTTCGAATTCGGAGGATACACGATCAACAGCCGTTCCGCGATAACGGCCCGGCTCCCGTCCTTCAAGTAGTACACGTCTTCCGCCCGCAAGGGGGAAGCAAGGAAGAGGCCGGCGAGGACAAGGGTCGATGCGAGGAACCGCTTTGCTGTATTCATAAAACCTCCTTACGGTTTCTGCGGGTTCAAGGACAACGTAAGAATCGTGGATGCGCCGTCGTCGTCGGAGATCCGGATCACGATCTCCGCCGTCCTCCCCAGATCCGAATCCGACACCTGCCACCGCAGCGTCGCCCCGGAAAGGGCACATCCCTCGGGTCCCTTGACCAGGGTGTACGTAAGCGGATCTCCGTCGGGATCCTCGGCGACGATCGCGTGCGCCAGGATACGGGACGGAGGGATCGTCTCAGGCGCCTTGCTTCTGACGACGGGCGGGGCGTTCACCGTCTGGTATCGCGGCGATTCTTTCCATGCGCCATCGGCGAATCCGTCGTTCGGAGTCACCGAAACGTGGACCCACGAACCCTTTCGGACGCCCTTGAGCACCAGCGATTCGCCTTCGCCGGTCCCGGGAAGATCGTTCACGAACCATTTGAATTTATACTTCAGTTCGTCCCCATCCGCATCGTGTCCCTGGACAATGGCCCGGATCGTGCTCCCCGCCGTCAAAGCCTGCGGCTCCATGCGAACGTCGGTAACGCCCGGCAACGCATTGACCGCGACGACTTCCGGTGTCGTGAGCAGTATCTCCTCTCCTCCGGCGCGGAGTTTCACGTTTGCCCGGACCCTGTCACCGCGTTGAAAGCGGGAAGGGGGAAGGAGCGGTCCGCCTTCCTGCTCGCTTCCGTTGACGAACCACCGGACGAGGAGAACTTCGGCCCCCTGTTTCGGGGGCGACTTGACGGAAACGGACGGAGGAGCGATCCGGCTCGGGGAGAAGGGCGCCACGACCACCGAGAACCCTCCACTGGACGGAACCGGCATGGATTCCCGGCGGTTCCCGTCCACGGCGTTACCGGACGGAAGCTGCGGGACGGCCGGAGCCCCTTGCGGTGGTTGCCCCTCCTTCTTTCCGCATCCGGTCCCCGGGGCGACCAGGCAGAGAGCAAGGAAGAGGGCGGCCGCGGCCGCCCTTCTTCCACTCCTCTCCGAAAAGAGGTCCGATGACATCAGAAAATCTCTTTCCATGACTTGATCAGCTTCATATGCACCGGAGATTCGATCTTGATCTCCTTGACGGCGCCCGTCGAGAAGCCGATGAAGATGGACGATTGTCCGTTCGGATAGATCGACAGGGAGGGGCTCGACGGGATTCCGCCCTCCGGATTTCCGGAGTACACGTGATAAGCAACTTTTCCGCTCGCGGACGATTCGCCTCTTTCCGAGAGCGCGGCCAATCCCGAGTTGGCGTTCAGCATGTTGATCCCGTACACCCGCGCGATCCCGCCCCCGTTGCACGGATCCGCGGCGTTGGGCGTGAACGTCGAGAAATAGACGTTGTTGAAGAAGACGACCGGGTCCGAGAGGACCTTCTCCGCGTGGTGCGTGTAGGTGTCGACGGCGTTGGCGGTCGAATTGACGATGTTGTCGAGGATGACGTACCAGCCGTACTGCGTCGGGGCCGCCGTTCCCGTGGCGAGGTTCGACGTCAGGTTCGCAAGGTTGTTTTCCTGTATCAATGTCGCGGAGGAATCGGAATCCTTGACCGCGTAGAATTTCCCCGTACCGCCGTCCGACACCGGGCTTTCCTGGTTCCCCGTACCGAAGAAGAGGTAGCGGGTGGTGTCGTCGATCGTCCCGGGCTCGACACGGTGATAGACCGGCTGTCCGGCGCCCGCCTGGAAGATCTTGTTCATCGTCCATTCCGTGCCGGTCACGGCGGGAGCCGAGTAGGAACCGACGATCCCCGGGGTCCGGAAATCGAATTTGTAGACCGAGCCGTCGAGGTCGGCCGCATACGCGAACTTGATGTACCCGTTCCCGTCGAGAACCGCGGTCGGAGAGGCGGGGATGACGTTGTCGATGCCGGACGTGAACGTTTTCAGCGCCGCCCCGGTGGCGATGTCCAGCACGACGACGGAGCGACCGACCCCTCCATCGCCCACCCCTCCTCCGAAGATCGCCACCCACCGGTCCCGCGTCGTCGATCCCGTCGTCACCTTGACCTTCCCGATGAACGGCTCGGACCAGGTCTCGCCCACGTGGGTCGCATCCGCGTACTCCCACAGCACCTTGGGATAATTCGCGGATTCGGTCCCGATGCCGGCGCCGGACGAAGGATCGGTGACGTCCAGCGCGAAGTAGCCGTTCCCGCCCTTCCGCATCCCCGATATCAGGACGGTTTTCCACTCGGAGCTCTCCTTGGTCCCGTTGGCGTTGTTATCGATCCAGACGTCGGCCACGCGCGGAGAGGAGTCCACGTAGTACCCGTGCGTCGTCAGGTCGGCGGGAAGGAAATTCTCGAGCTGGTCCAGGAGCGTGGTGGGGACGTACCCGAACATTTCCGCCCCCGTCCCCGTGTCGTAATAGCCGGTCGGAATATTGTCATGCCAGGTTCCGCTCAGGAACCCGTGGAGCATCCCGTCGTTCGTCCCGACGTAGACCACCCGCTTGCGGGTGGCCTTGTCTTCCACAAAACTTGTTCCTCCCACCGCCGTCGAATACCCCTCGTCGAAGAAGAACCGGGAAGGGGGGCCGACGACGACCGGCTTGGAGTGGAAGATGTCGCCCAGCTTCGCGGTCCGCCCTTCCCCCCGGATGTAATTCACCACGTTGTCGCTGACGGTGCTGTTGCTTACGCCGAGCATGTTGTTGTCGATGTTGGAAGTCGTGAAGTCGAGGCGGCTCCAGGCGCCGCCGCTGAGGGCGCCCGTGTAGATCCGGCGGCTCGATGCGGAAGTCGAGGCAAGGACGGTGTTGTCGTCCCAGAGAAGGGTCGTCGTGTTGTCGGCGTTCAGCGTGTACGCCTGCAGGCTTCCTTCCCAGAAGGTCGACGGCGGAGCCGCCGGCGAGAAGCTCGCCTTGTAGAGGTAGTTCCGGTCCGTCATCCGGACGGAGGCCACGGTCGGCGCCGTGAAGGAGTACATCCCCAGGCTGATCTGGTGGAAGACGTTCCGCAGCGCGACCGCCAGATCGTTGGCGTCCGTGGCGAAGAATGCCCTGCCGGCTCCCCGCGCGGTGCAGTCGTTCGTTGCGCCGACCGTGTTGAATTCCGCGACGGTGGACTGCAGGTTCGTCTGTTCCGCCGCCCGGCGAAGGACCTCCCGCTGCACCTTCAGGTCCGCGTCGGTACCGGAAATGCCGACTCCGACGGTGAAGAGCTTGACGGTGGGGTTGAACGACAGCAGATTCGCGGCCTCATGGATGACCGCGTTGTGGCGGGCGACCTGCCCCTCCCCATATCCGGTCCGGCACGAACTGCCGCTCCAGGAGGTGCATCCATCGGCCCAGAAGTACGATCCCGAGTAATAATCCGCGGTGCCGCTCGGCGCCCCGTCACGCCCTCCCATCGTGTCCTCCCCGTCCGTGATCAGGACGGCGAAGTTCGGTCGACAGACCTCGTTGGGGTTGTACGCGGTGTTGAAAAAGTTCTGGGCGCTGTAGAGCGCCTGGGCCGTGGGCGTGTACGCGTCGATGTGGGCGTTCGTCGCGACGTTGTCCCAGATTTCCCGGTACGAGGGGGTGAACGGGGGAGCGTTCGGCGAAGTGGGAGATATGCTGTTCCATGTGCGGATGCGGTACGTGGACGAGAGGGAGCCGGAAAAGGTCATGAGCCCCAGCCGGGCTTTCAGGATCTCTTCGTCCGCCGCGGTGAGGTTGTTCAGGAAATCCGCGCTGACGGCTTCCGTGTTGCTCGTCGGGTAATTCTGGGGATACAACACCGTCCCCCCCCCGCCGGTCGTATAGGTGTAGGAGATCGTGCTTCCCTGGTTGTAGCTGTTGTTGAAATGTTTTGCGGGGGAAAAATACAAGGTGTAGGGGGAACCCGCGCTCTTGTGGTCGTAGGTCATGCTTTCGGATTGCCCACCGGACCCGATCTGAACCGTCCCTCCCGAAGAGGTTCCCCCCGGGAACTGGCTCCATTCCGAAGTAGTGACGTTCCTCAGGATGACGTACTCGTAATACCGGCCGGAACTGTTGCTGATGCTGGTGCTCAGGGTGGTTCTGTCCGTCCGCTTCGCCTGATACAACGTCCCGCCGACCGTCACGGTGGTGCCGTTGTCGTGGCTGGGTTGGCTCAGGTCCGCGTTGAGCAAGGTGTAGACGACCTTCCAAAGAACGTCCAGCCGGCTGTTGGTGTTCCCTTCCCCGTCGAGGTCTCCAACCGACGAAGTGCCGGCCACGGTGTTCATGGAGCCCGAAACGTCGAGGATCAGCAGCACGTTCGGATTGGCCGAAGTCGTGAACAGCTCCGTGTCGTCGGCCAGGACGGCCGGTGGAACCGCGATCAGGAACGAAATCAGCAAGGCCAGCCAGGCCGAAGATTTTCTCGTCGTCATCGGGATCCTCCTGTTGCGTCCTGCGGTGGCACTACGTTCAATACATCGTCCCCATGGGAACCGGTCCGTAATTGACCACAGCCTGCACCGTCCGCTGCCCCACGAACTGCGGGGGCGGGGTCCCGGTGCTGTTCACCTCGAAGTCGGCAAAGGCGTAATTCGAGCCGAACCCGGGCTTTATCGTCATGGCGCCCGTTGCGCGCGAGGTCATGCTGTACCGCGACAGGTCGGCCATGTTGTCGTTGTACGCCGACGTAAAGACGGTGGGGAGCTGGTTGATCCCGTAATGAGCGCCCGAGTCGGCCGAATTCAGAAGCGCCGTGCCCGCTTTCGACTGGAGCGCGATGGACATCTCGGTCGTCGAGATGCTGATCGCGTAGATGCCGATGGCGGTCAGGACCAACAGGAGCATCAAGGTGATGATGAGGGCGCTCCCCCGTTCGTTCGATAGGGTCATTCCGTCACACTCCCGAATTCCGGACATCGATCACGATGTCGTATGTCCGCCGGCGGTACCCGTCCGGCGTAGCTCCGGCGGCACGGTTTCCGAGCGCCGGTCGTGTCTCCGCCCATCCCGCCTCCGGGAGGCGCGTCCGCGCGATGAACAGCAGCCGGACCTGGCGGATCTGCGAAGGATTCAATGCAACTCCGGTAACGGCGGACACGCCGGTAGACGGATCGTTGACTATGTTGGAAGGGTCGAAAGGAAGGCGGAATCCGGTTCCTGTTTCGGCGAATCCATCACCGTCGGTGTCCATGATGTACTGGATCTGCATGTCCTCGATGTCGTCCGCGAGCGGCTGCGGCGTCGCCCCCCCCATCCGATCGACCATCAGGATGTTGTTCTCGATGTAATAACGGGCGAATCGGGCCTTCGCGACGGTTACCGGCGGGGAGGACCCGGCGGGGTAGGTTTTACTGTGTCCTGAATTGTAGCTGTACCCTCCTCCGAACGTCAGGATGGTTCCCGCCGCGGCGGACGTCTCGTAGAGGTCGGCGGTGGCGCCGTCGGTGATGAGAACCAGCTCTTCCCCCGTCGCCAGGAAGCCGGCGCCACCGGGGACCGTAATGGAAGCCGCGTTGGCAGGTACACCGGCGGCATTATCCGTTGTCGGCGGCTGGTTTGCGTCCATGTCGAACATGTACAGGATGTAGATCTGGTCCGGTCCCGCCGTATTGTCTTTTGCGTAGAGCGACCGGATGGACGTGACCCCCGCGGCGATGATGTTGTTGGGAATGGTGACGTTGCCGGGAATCCCGTACCCCGCCAGGCGAATGTCCCGCGACACGTATTCGACGGCCTGGCGCAGGTTCTGCTGCATCTCCGCCACCCGGCTCTGCGTGGTGAACGACTTCTGCTGGCTCGTGAACGTCGCGAAAACGGCGGTCATCGCGATCGCGAGGATGATCATCGCGGCCATGACCTCCACCAGCGAGAAGCCCGCCTCGGGATGCCGGCGCGCAACGCTGCCCTCTCTCCGGGTCGGCGTCATCCTAGATCCCCCCGATGTTCGTCCGCTGCATCACTAACATCACGTTGTGCCAGATCCTCGACTCGTCGCGCCAGCAACACCACACCGTGATGGTCGTGAACGTGTTCGCGATCGTAGTGGCCGGTGTGACGTCCCAAACCCTGTAAAAAATCGTTCCCCGTACGTTCGTGTTGTCTCCGACGGCTCCCCCCAAGGACCCGTAGGACGCCTGGAGCGGTTGCGTCCCCGGGACGAAACCGCCCGGGACCGACGATTGGATGGTCGTCCAGTCGACGTGCCGGAACCGTTCGAGCCGATCTTGCGCCAGTTCGGTGGCGACGGTCCATTTCGAGGCGATCGCGTTCCCCTTGATGGCGGTGATCTGAAACATCGCAAGCCCGAGGAGTCCCACCGCGAGGATCACGAGGGCGATCAGCACCTCGACGAGGGAGAACCCTTCCTGACGGCGAAGTCTATAGCCAACCATTGGCCAGCCTCGCTTTCGATGTCCATCCGAACACACGGATCGTCGCCCTGTCCGCCGCGCTTGTCGCGGAAATGCGTATATCGACCTGCGTCAGCGGTGAAGCGGTCGTGCCGGCGGGATTCGTCTGGACCAGGACTTCCCCGTCGGGGTTGAAGACAAGGGCGAAGTTCGCAGGGACCGAGACGGCCGGAGTGCAGATCACGTTGTCGATTCCCGCTCCCCTTGATCCGACGACCGGCTGCGCCGCATTCGTCCAGATCGAGGAAGCGGACCCCAGATTCCCGCTCTGAAGGACCACGGTCCCGGCGTTCACGTCGATCAGAAGACGATGCTGGAGGGAAGAGGCCATGGAACGGGTTCTGGCCTCGCCGAACTGCGAAAGGAATTCCCGCTGAAAACCGACCCCGCTGTAATGGTTCTGCCACAACTGGAAGTTGGTCGTGGCGATCAACAGCCCGATCGTGACGATGGCCATCACGATCAGGATCTCGATCAGCGTGAAACCTCGACGATCTTTCATTGCGAAGCCTCCTGGACATGGGTAAAGCAATCCCCGTGCCGTG
>Ga0214473_10009090_pt1 | contig 11751 bp, 6 predicted proteins | sample RVTome_7_FD_203509 | JGI IMG/M metagenome (GOLD analysis project Ga0214473, IMG submission 203509) | Soil microbial communities from uranium-contaminated site in the Upper Colorado River Basin, Wyoming, United States - RVT98D197 | ecosystem: Environmental > Terrestrial > Soil > Contaminated >...
GTCGGCCCCTCCCCTCTTCTATATCAAAAAGGGGGAGCCGCTTTTCCTGAGCGGCGCGGAAATGGTCGAAGCGGCCCGGCGCAAGCGCCTCTCGCTGGGGAGGATCGCCCTGGCCTACGAAGCCGGGCTCCTGGGCCTCACCGAAAAGGAGGTCGTCGGCGAGGTCCTGAGGCGCTACGGGATCATGCGGGATTCCGTCCGTCAGGGCCTGACCGGCCGCGAGCTCGGGATGCGGCTCCTGAAGCCTTCGGCCGGAAGGGTCTTCCGGTCCGAGGCCCGGGGGATCCTCGCGGTCGGCGGCCTCCACACGCGGGCCGCGGCCCGGGCCCTGGCCGCCCTGCACGTCTCCAACAGCATGGGCATCGTCTGCGCCGCGCCGACCGGCGGGTCCGCAGGTGTCCTCCCCGGCGTCATCGTCACCCTGGCCGAGGAGAAAAGGCTTGACGGCGAGACAACGGCCCTGGTCCTGCTCGCCGCCTCCGCGATCGGACTCATCGTCGCCGGCCGAGCGACCTTCGCGGCCGAGGTCGCCGGCTGTCAGGTCGAGATCGGCGCGGCAGGAGCCATGGCCGCCGCGGCCGTGGTCGAAGCGGCAGGCGGGAGCGCAGGCCAGGCGGCGGACGCCGCGGCCATCTCCCTCCAGAACACCATGGGCTCCGTCTGCGACCTGGTTCAAGGGATGTGCGAGATCCCCTGCCACACGCGCAACGCCGTGGCCGCGTCGAGCGCCTTCATCTGCGCCGACCTTATACTCGGCGGTTACGTGAACCCCATCCCTCTCGACGAGACGATCGACGCGGTCTACGCTTCGGGGAAAATGCTTCCCGCCGAGCTTCGCTGCACGGCTCTGGGCGGGCTGGCCGTCACTCCCTCGGCCCTCGCCCTCGGCCGCAAACTCTGACTATAATCATCTTCTTTTTGGTTCTTCTCCCGAGATCGGGAAGCAAAGCGAGAGATGGCGGTAGATATCGCCCCGAAGACCCCCGTAGCGGAGGGGGACCCGCCGTTTTGGTGGGGGAACCGCCGGGACTGGTTCCCGGGGGGCCGGGGGGCTAAGGGCGATATCTATCGCCAATCTAACTCGCGGCGAGCCCCGGATCTCGGGAGAAGAACCTACTTTTTCGGGGAGGGCACCGGCGGGGCCATGATCCGGCGGGTGTATTCGGTTTCCACGTTCTCGAAAAAGACGCCCTGAAAGCGGCCCGGCTCGAGGGTCGGGAGACCGACCTCGATATCGCAGGGCGAATCGGGCCTGAGCCGGGAAACGTCCGCGTAATGGCCGATGAACGTCCTTTCCGGTGACTGGGGGTAGACGCTGTTGTAGGCCTTGAGGACCTCGACGGCGACGCCGTTGATCTTCAGGGTCACGGCCATGGCATCCGTGCCCTCGGCGATGGGCAGGTGGAGAAGGAGGCGCCAGGGACCGAGCCAGGTCGCGCGGAGGTCGTCCTCGGTGTACGTGACCGGCCAGGTTTTTTTTCTCTCGGCGAGCTGGGCGAAGACCCGGGCCGGCACGGTGAACCTGGCCTTGAACGTCCCGCCGGTGAAGCCGGCCGGGACCTTGCCGATGCTCTGGGAGCGGCCGAAGGCCCGGCCCGCGAAACGGACGTTCGCCGTGATCAGGCCCTTGTCGGCCTTGAACGGATAGGGGACGCCGTTGACGGACAGGGAGCGCACCCGGGCATCCTTGGGCAGGAGGACGAGAAGCCGACGGGTCGTCCCCACCTCCGCCGTGACGTCGGTCAGGACGAGCCGCCCCGCATTCAATGAAACCTTGCCCGGGGTGTTGAAGAGGATGGGCTCCGCGATCTCCGCCGGGGCCGGAAAGACTTCGAGGACCGTGGCCTCCCGCCCGGCGATCGGCAGGACGGCCTCGCTTCCGTGGGTCCAGAACCCCTCGGCCGAAGCGATGAGCCGGCCCTCCTCCGGATAGAGCTCCTTGATCATGAACGGCCCGCCCTTGAGGAGGCCGATCGACGCGTCGAGCTTGAAGCGGACCTCCTTTCGGCCGGGGTTGGGGTTGAACAGGAAGAAGATGCCGCGGTCATCGACGATCGCGGCCGTGCCGTCGACACGGCCGGCCATCGGGGGTCCGATGATCGGCCGCAGGGCGTAGAGGAAGCGGGCGTTCTCGTCGGTCCAATCGAGCCATTTCCTGAACCAGGCCTTGTCGTCCCCGGAAAGAGCCGCGAATTCCTCGGCGTCCCGGGCGGGGATGAAATTGACGACGTGGTGGAAGGGCGCCGTGGCGATCGAGGACAGGAGCGAGTATTTCCAGCCGAGATAGTCCCAATCCTTCGGCCGGAAGCGGTCCCGGCGCATGACGCCCTTTTCGTCGGTGCGCTCCGACTGGTGGGTGATGAAGCCGGGCATGATCTCCGGCGGGGCGAAGCGCTCGATCCGGTAGGTCCAAGCGGCGAAGCGCTGGCGGTTGGCCGACACGCGGTCGGTGTGGAGGTCGGGGAAGGCCTTGAAGCTTTCCGGCTGTTCGTCCGTAAGGGTCGGATGGGGATAGGAGCCGGCCAGCCAGGTCCACGGTCCGAAGTTCTGGTACTGCTGGCGGCCGTCGACGACCACGTCGAAGGCCTCCCGGCGCAGGCCCTCCAGGATGCGGCGGCAGCCGTACCACTGGGCGTACTTGCTCGAGGCCTTGTCGTAGGCGATCCACCAGTGGTCGAAGGAGAAGCCGGCGGCCCCCGTCTTCCTCATGAATCCCGTGAGCTTGTCCAGCCACCAGTCCTGAAAGCTGCGCAGGCCCGTGTCCGCCCCGGGGCGGCCGCTACCGACCTCCTTCCCAGCCCAGGCGGTCCACTCCGGTTTTTGGAGGAACGGCAGGGACGGATAGGCGTAGGCCATGAGCTTGAGGTTCTTCGAGGCGGCATAGTCGAGCATGGACTTGAGCCCGGCCGGGACGTCGTCGCGCCGCGGGTCCCACTCCCCTTTCCGGATCTTTTGGCCCAGCCCGAACCAGAGGACGTTCTCCCAGCCCCAGGCGTCGGCGTTGTCCTCGAGCCGGGAGAGCTGGCTGTTGGCGGGGGTGTAGAGCAGATGCGTGACACCGAGCTCGGCCGCCCGGTCCATGATACGCTTGTATTCCTCGACGCCCTCGGGTGTCCCGACGTCGATCTGGTAGTCGTTCTCGCACCAGGGGATGTGGACGCGGACGCCGCGGCCGGGGTAATACAGGAGGAACGCGCGGACGCAGCCGGTCAGGGCCTCGACCTCGTTGGCGTCGATCGTCGGCGACTCTTTGAGAAGCTTGTCGTAGTCGGCGACGAACTTCCACTCCGGGACGGCTTTCGCTGGAAAGCGCGTGCCGGAGAGCTCGTAGAGCCCCAGGCAGAGGCGGTCGGAGGCGAAGGCGCCGTAATCGCGGCTCCAATCCATGTCCGGGGCGTAGGAGACGGCGACATCGCGGCCTTCGCGCGTCCAGGCCATGAACGGGTTCTGGAGCAGGAAGAAGACCCCCCAGGCGGGCGCGGCGGGAGGACCGCCAGCGGCGGCGAACCGGCAAAGGGCCCCGTAGGAGCCGCCCGCGAGCTTGAGCTCGTCGGCGACGGGGAGGCCGAGCGATGCCGCCAGCGGCTTGATCTCCTGGACGCGGAAGACGCGGCTTCGAGCCGAGGTGACGACGATCTGCTTCGTCAGGAAATCCCAGGCCGGCTTGAGCTCGTAGATGACGTCGAAGGTGTATGGATCCCGCATGTAACGATAGGCGATTTTGGCCGGCGTCGTCTCGATCTCGGCCGGGCCGAGGCTGCCGATGTCGACGGCCGCGCCGTCGATCGTGACCGAGGACGGGTCGGCGGAGAACGTGAGCGTCCGCCCGGTCTGCGGCGCGGCGAGGGAGACGAGCCCGCGATCGTTGAAAACGGCCCGGATCTTTCCGTTGTCGAGAACCATGTCCTGGGCAGCGGGTACGGCCGCCGAGAGGACGGCCAAGCTCACGAAAACGAGGACGGGCAGGGCGCGCTTCGCGGTCATGGGGCTCTCTATTTTTCTTTTTCGAGCTCGACGAGATAGCCGTCGTCCGAGACGTAGCGCAGGCGATAGAGGGACCGGCCGATCGGGATTCGCCTCGTCCCTTCGTGGACCTGGGTCCAAGCATCGCCCTTTTTGACGCTAAGCTTCAGCAGGCCCGGAGCGTTCATGTCCTCGTCCGTCATCAGCCGGTCGCCGTCGGGGTCGGTGAGTTCGACGCGGTATTCTTCGCGGCCGCTGAAGAACGTCCCGACGAAGTCGGATATCGTGCCTTTGAAATAGACATCGGGAGAGCCACCGGGCTCTTTGGCCGGCCGGGCGAAGAAGGGGAAGCCGCCGAAGCCGATGGCGCCGTCTTGATAAAAGATCCGGCAGTCTGCTTTGACCATTTTGGATTCGTCTGGGGCCGATTCGTCCAGGATCGGGATGTCGTAGTCTTTTTCGTTGGTAAGGTCGGAATTGCCGTCCGCGTCGAGGCGGATGCGGACCTTGTCCGGCGTCGGGCCGGGCTGGGCGACAAGGGCGACGCCGTTCGGCAGTCGGCCCACCCGGGCCGTCGGCGGCAGGTCCGGAGGAAGTTTCAATGTCTTCCCCTCGGCCAGGGCCCGGGCTTTCGGACTTGAAAAATCGACCCCGGTCAACGGCGGAATCTTTTTCTCCGGCCCATATTTCTTGCAAAGGGGAACGAACAGGGTGTTCCCGGGCCCGGCCGGTTCCTTGAAATGGGCGTCGAGGAAACGTCCCATCTTTTCAAAGTCGTTCGTGGCGTATCGGGTGTAGCCTTGCTCGTCGATGGCCACATAGATCGGGAACGACATGGGCCTTTCGGGCAGCCGGCCGTAGACCTGGTAGACGGGCAGGAACTCGCCCTTGCCCTCGACGACCTGCCGCCAGGTGAGCTGGTTATTGGCGATGACCTTTTTCGCCTGCTCCACCCGTTCAGGTATGTCGATGTTGATGCCCACCGCGGCCAAGGGCTTGTCCGCGTAGCTATCGATCATCTTCTTGATGGCCGGGAACTTGGCGATGCAGGGCTTGCACCAGACATACCAGAAGTCGAGGACGAGCACTTTCCCCCGGTAGTCGCTGATATGAAAGGTCTTGCCGGCTGTGTCCACCATGGCGAGGTCGGGAGCGCGCGTTCCGAGGGCCGTCCCCGTCAGGCCGCTGGCCGCGAATTCGACCCAACTCCCGTCCTCGGCGATGGCCTTGACCTCGTAAAGCGAATCGCCGATGGGGATGAGCTCGAAGAGGCGGTGAAAGGGCAGCGCTCCCGGCTTGTCGAAATCTTCTTTCGGGCCGACCCGGAGGCTGACGTTGACCTGTTTTTCCCGGACGAAGCGGCCGCCGAGATCGCCGTCATAAAGGCGGACGGCATAGTCCTTTTCGCCGAGACGGAATTCGCCCTTGTAGTCGTAGTTGGGAAAGACATCCAGGCCCTCGCTGACCTTGCCATCATGGCCGCGGCTCTCCTCGTACGAGATCCGGTAGGGCAGCCATTCCGTATGAGGCGCCGGGGCCGTGAAGGGACGGGCGATCTTGACGATGACACCGTCCTTCCAGTCCTCGACCTTGGGGATCTCGATGGGGGCGTCATCGGTCAAGTCACGATCGGCGTTGACGTCGAGGGTCAGGAGCACATGGGGCTTCCCGGCGACTTTCTGAACAATCCCGAAAACCCGCCTGGGGTGGAACATGACCGGCCGGCCGCCTTCGGGAAGGGGGTCGGGGAACTTGGTCGGATACTTCTCCAGGGCCTCGGCGATCTCGGCCTCGTCGAACGTAAATCCGTACCCGGACCCGCCGGGGACGTTGTCGTCCCGGCTCAAGGCGACGCGGATCGTCCCTCCCTTCTCCGCTTTTCCGCAGGCGGAGCTCAGGATGAAGACCGTCAGCAATATGAAGGAGATGTTTTTCACCGGATTGCGCACTTTATCCTCCCCTATTCAGGTTTTTTTATATTACCGCCTTGCCGGGACCGTTTCAAGCTCTTTCCCCGCCAGCCCAGACAATCCAATCCCTTGTAGGATCACCTTCCTTCGGTTATATTGGTATTCCTGTAAACGCGGCAAGCAGGCGAGTTGGATGCGAAAAAAGGAAAAGAGCGCCTTTCGAGAGTATTTCGAACTAATCGTTGAAACAGCAGTCTTCGTTTTCTTCGTCATGACATTCGTCGTTCAGGCTTTTCAGATTCCTACAGGGTCGATGATTCCAAAACTCCTCGTTGGAGATTTCCTCTTGGTCAACAAGATGGCTTACACACGACCCTCGTTTTCACTTGAGGGCATTCTGCAACCGCAGAAGCAAATAAAAAGAAAGGATATCATTGTCTTCAAATGGCCCGGTGACCTAACTAAAGACTTTGTAAAGCGCGTAATCGGCCTGGAGGGAGACAAGGTTGAAATCCGAGCCAAGCAGCTTTACGTCAATGACGAGCCTGTCGATGAGCCTTACAAGATCCACAAGGACGACCAGGCCTATTCCAAGGACGATGTGTACCATTACGACCTGGCCATCCGTGATAATTATGGACCTGTCGTCGTTCCGGAAGGACACCTCTTTGTCATGGGAGACAACCGCGACGACAGTGCGGACAGCCGGACGTGGGGCTTCGTGCCGCTGGCCAATATCAAGGGGAGGCCGTGGGTCATCTATTTTTCTTACGAAGCTGAGCGCGGTGTCTATCTGAAAACAAGCTTCCACGACCGGCTGAAAAAAATATTGAACTTTATCCCCAAGGCCCGCTGGGGACGCATTTTGAAGATCATCAATTAACCCCAAATTTCCTCAAGCATGAAGTTCCGTGCTCCTTGGTTCCCCTTTCCATCTGCAAGCCTTACGTTTTGACCATAGTACCGTTGCCTCTCCGCGGCTCTCCTGGCCGTTTTCGGGCCGAGTAAGGGATTGGCATGGGCCGCGATGCCAACGACGCTCAGCGCCAGATCGCTTTGTATACCACCAGTTCCTTGTATCCATCCTCTTTTTCGTGGAGTGTATATATGCGCCCGTTTCTGGCCACGACTTCTAAGCTCAATCCCTCCCAGATTGTTCGAAGAATATCGTAATACCCGACGGCCGCTCTCGCGATGAAAACTCCGGAGGCGTTGAAAATATCACAGACATTCTGCCCTGAAGCCTCGTCTCTTTCCGTGGTCATCACGAAAAGCCGCCCCGCTTCGTCCGCAAAGAAATACTGGAATGCGGGCTTATGATCGGGGAAATAGAGCCGTTCGGCGATCGAGGTCCCTTTCGGGACCTTGGCCAGAAGGTCTTTCTGGAAGCCGGCCGTGACCGGCACCGGCGTATAATCCTTCCGTATTTTCCTCAGAAGGGTCCCCTCCAGGTCATAGACGAGCACTTCATATTTCTGCCCGGGAATTCCCAGATAGATTCTGTTCGAAGTGAAGGTGCCCGTCGGGTTGGGATAAAAAACATTGACCTTTTCTGTCCGTTCGAATTGTAAAGGAAACTGAAAACGGTAGAGGGTCTTGATTTTCGCGAACTGCCGGTCGAAAAGATTAAAGGAAATCTCCGCGAGACCCGATGCCGACAGGTCACGGGATTCCGAGGCAAAGAAGGTGCCGTTTTCGAGGGGAATGCCCCCGGTAAGAAGCCGGGGCAGGAGCGTTTCCCTGATCAACTCACCGGATGGGGCAAAGGTCAGGATCTTCTTCCTTCGGGTGTCCAAGACGAAGATATCGTCCCGTGAGCTAATCCCGAAATAAGAAGCCCCTTCAATTTCTCCAGGTCCCTGGCCGACGCGTCCAAAAGATTTCAGGAATCGGCCCCGGCTGTCGAACTGAAAGATAACAAACTCATCATTACGGGCGCGTTGCGTCAAATACACGAATCCCCTGGAGTCGGCGCTGAACTGGTAGATATCCGTCAGCCCGGCCTCGAGCAGGCCTGGACTTTCCGCGTCGATCACAAATTCCTTCTCCAGGACGATTTCAGAGGGCTCATTGGGAAGCCGATAGGGTTCAAGGTGATTTAAGACGACTTCCACGCCTTCTTCATAGGTCCTGTCGATCTGAGGCTGTTTGCTCCCGCAGGAAGCCAATAGACTAATTCCGAGAAGACAACAGCAAGCTCTTTTCATGTCGGCCCTCCGCAATGCCGGCCCGATATTACCTCAGCGTCGCAAGGCACTACAATACCCCGCATTTCCGCCGCCCTCCGCACGCCCCTGCCGGCTGTTCTCGGGCTGGATCATGAACGGATCCCCCTCCGGATTGACAGAGGGCGAGCGGGGCGCGCTTCGCGGTCATGGGACTCTCCTTGAGGGGCATGTTACGATTATATCCATATAATCCTATCCACCCCCCTTTATATTGTTACATTCTCCAGGGGAAACAGGACTGGTAATTTGCCGTTATGGGCTATGTCTCGGACTTCCAAGATTTCAGAGGAATAGGCTTTCGACGCATATCTAGCCCGCGCTTCTCTGGACAGGTAATCACGTCCCTTTCAGCCCGGCCAGCCTCTTCCTGGCGTCCTCCACTTCGGCAAGACCGGGGTCGGCGTCCTTCCAGAGGTCGAGGAAGTGCTTGTATTGCTCCGTCGCTTTCGTCTTCAGGCCTTTCTGCTCATACAGCTTGGCCAGCCTGTAATGATATTTCGGATGGATGAGGAATCGCGAGGAGCTTTTAGGGTCGAAAGTGATCAGCCTCTCATACTCGGCTATGGCCTTATCCAAATCCCCCATCTTTGCATAAGCCCTGGCCAAAACATCTTTAAGAAACGGCGCATTATAACGTATTATATTAACTGGCAGTAGTGCAAACCATGGCGGTGGCGAAGGCGATGTTTTTCCGATAATATCTATTGCTTCCTTGGGAGATCCCTTGGCCAGCGACACTTCTGAACTAAAGAAATTATGCAAGAATTCAATATTTTCTTTTTGCGGTAGGTCTAACTGAGGTAAAATGGATTCTATCTCTTTCAATCTGTTCTCTGCCGAAGCGAACTTCCCTTCTTCTAATTCTATTAATCCGCAAGCAATTTTATACCAGGCTTCATAATAAAGTTTGTTTGTTGGAACATCTTCGATATTAAGCATAAGCATGGTTGGAACATCTTCGACATAAAGGGAGAGCCAGGCATCATCATATTTCCGGCTCAGTTCAAGCTTGTGCCAATCAAAATGAATCCATGATTTTAGCATGTTGGCAAAAGCTATCATTCTTTTATTGCCAATGGCATCTGCCAGGTCTTCTGCCCTCTGAATATAGCTCATTGACTTTTCCAGACTGCCGAGCCATGAGCTATAAAATCCTTTCCACAGATAGCCAACGAGTTTAACACCTGAAGATGGCGCAGCTTCAATATATTTATCAAGCCATTTTGAAGCTTCAGAGTAATCTTCCTTTAAAGCATAGTTGTATTGGAGGCCATCCATCGACATATGGAAATCAGGCTTAACCTCCAAAGCTTTCCTGTAAGTCGCTATGGCTTCGTCAAGTTTCCCCATCCGAAAATAGGCTTCAGCCAAAGAATCGAGGGGGTTGGGTTTTCCGGGCAAAACAGATGCATTTCTCTTAAAACATTCGATAGCCTTCTCAAAATCCCCCATATCTAGATATATGTAGCCAAGTATATTTAGGGCATATTCATTATTGGGATCGAGGTCCAGAACTTTGTTGTACTCCTCAGCAGCTTGGTTTAGCATTTTTCTAACAAAATAATAATTGCCAAGCCAACTGCCCACGCCCTTATCTTTAGGATATTTCGCTGCGATTTCTTGAAGGACACGGAAAGCTTTCTCTGGATTTTTTTCCATAATACTAGCATGCCTGACTTCGATCCAAAGCTTCTCTCTTTCTGTTGTTTTCTTAGAAAGATTCCACGCTTTCTCTAAGGCTTCCTTGCTTTTCTGGCTGTCTCCTAAGACTGAATATGCCCCATAAAGCTGATAATAGGCTGAAGCAAAGGTCGGATCGATTTCGACGGCTTTCTCAAAAAATTGTCTTGCCTTATCCAAATCATAATTTGTAAACTCCTCATTCCCCTTTAGATAGTAATTATAGGCCTCCGGTGAATTTGTCGTCACATCGCGGACCTGCATTTTGGTGGCTTCTATTCTGCGCTCGGAAAGACCGACTCCTTTGGCTATCTGACGGCTCATGTCATCCACCTGATTTTTGAGGATGCTGTCCGGACTGTCCCCCCTCGAGCCGGCTGTGCCCAGCAGTTTCTTCGTTCTCACCATCATGACTTTTGCGTCCGTGACAAACGTGTTCCCCGCCTTGGTCACGTACCCGAGAACGATAACTTCAACGTTGTCCTTCTGGCAAAGCTCGAAGCCGACGTCCGAGCTAATGAATCCGGTATCTCCCTTCCCGACCTGCTTGAGAAGATCCCGAAGCCTTTCCCATGTCGTTACGTTGAAATATCCGGACTGCTCGAGGTTCGTTATCAAAAGATTCGGGATGACTTTGCTGAGATAGTCATAGGCTTTGTCGCCTGTCTGGTTCTCAAAGCTGATCACGGCGATGGAGCGCCTCTGTTCGGGAAGAAGGGGAAGCGGCTTTTTGAGCACGACTCTCCAGATGACGACGGCGGCTATGACGAGGGCGACAACAGCTAAGGTTGGGAAAAGCAGCTTTTTCATGCTGAATTTCAGAGTGATCTCCCGAGAAGTGATCGGCTTGCTCTCAGGAACGATGCGATCTGTCGTTGGGATGCCCTTTTCGATCTTTTCCAACTCGGAGTGGACGTCGGAGGCGCTCTGATATCGCTTCGTTTTATCTTTTTCCAGGCATTTCAGGATGACCCCGCTCAGGTCGTCGGGGATATGAGGATTGAGCTGTTTTGGATTTTTGGGGATTTCCTCCTTGTGCTTCATGGCAATGCTGAGAGCCGTCTCCCCTGTAAAAGGGACGCGGCTCGTCGCCATCTCATAAAGAATGACTCCCAGGGAATAGATGTCGGAGCGATGGTCGACCTCTTTAGCTTCGACCTGCTCCGGACTCATATATTCCGGAGTTCCGATCATCACTCCCGGGCCCGTTATACCTTTATCTTTGACCGACCGGGCAATCCCAAAATCCATGATCTTGGCATTTCCGTTCTTATCGATCATGATATTCTGAGGCTTCAGGTCCCGGTGGACAACGCCAAGGCTGTGGGCTTCGGCCAGCCCGTCACAGACCTGCTTTCCGACGCTCAACAGCATGCCCAGGCTCAGGCTCCCGGACATCTGGATCATGCTCTTCAGGTCTTCGCCATGGACGTATTCCATGGTGATGAAATGGGCTCCTTCCGCTTCGCCGATGTCGAACATCTTGCAGACGTTCCGATGGCCGATTCTTCGGGCCAGACGGATCTCGTTGCTGAAACGTTCGATCGTCTCTTTATCGGAGGCGACCTCAGGCTTGATGAGCTTAAGGGCGACCTTCTCTTTTATCTTGCTATCGAAGGCTTTATAGACGCGCCCCATGCCGCCATGACCCAGCTCCTCGATCACCTGGTAGCGCCCGGCAAAGCTGGAGCCCGTGGTGAGCTCGCGGACAGGTGTTTGAAGGGTTTCTGTCAAAACCGGAGGATGATCTTGGGGCGGTGGGAGCTGGGTCCCGCACTCCCCGCAGAATCGCTTGATCTCGGGGTTGTCAGAATGACAGGTCGGGCACTTGTTGGCCACGTTGCGTTCCCTTTCTTAGCTGGCCTAAGAATAGCAAGCAAGAGATGCCAAGTCAACCGTGGCCGGGGGCAGAGAAGAGGTTCTTTTCGTAGGGCCTTTTAGTGAAACTCCCCGCGGCAAGCCGCGGGGCA
>Ga0214473_10009091_pt1 | contig 11751 bp, 14 predicted proteins | sample RVTome_7_FD_203509 | JGI IMG/M metagenome (GOLD analysis project Ga0214473, IMG submission 203509) | Soil microbial communities from uranium-contaminated site in the Upper Colorado River Basin, Wyoming, United States - RVT98D197 | ecosystem: Environmental > Terrestrial > Soil > Contaminated >...
GCGCAGTGCCCCTAGGCCACCGAATACAAGCAGAAGCTGAGCGCTGGCGAGGGCCACCACTACTCGTACGCCTCGCACTTCGAAATTCTGAAGTGCCAGTGCCAGGCGGGCGTCGCCTCGGCCGAGGCGGGCCAGCAGATCCAGGCGATGATGCAGATCGACCTGAACAACTACGAGCAGATGAAGCCCAAGTCCGGCGCGCCCGTGTTGAGTAGCGGTGGCGCCTGCAAGGTCGTCGGCGGAGCGGGTGGGGCGGGCGGCGGGGGTGGTACGGGTGGCGGGGCCGCGGGGCCGGTGCTCAACCTGGGCAGCGAGGACGGTCTCCTCATCGGCTCGGCCACCATGGGTATCCTGAACATGGCCACCATGGGGGATCCCGACGGCCGTACGGCCACCGCCGTGGAGCGGCTGAACAAGGCGGGCGAGATCGTCGACATGTTCCAGGGTCGAGCCACGTCGCAGGAAGAGATCGATGCCTTCAACAAGATCGAAGGCGTGGCGCAGGCGGTGATCATCGGCCTTTCGCTCTTCGGCGGTGGCGATGACGAGGATGAGAAGCCGCCTCGCACGCCCTCGCAGGAACAGGCGCGTGCGGTGTTGCTGAACCTGCAGGACGAAGTGCGCGGCGCCTACCGGGCATACGCGCGCGTGCCCACGCTTGACGATCTGAATGACGATCCCGACGCGCTGGATGCCATCTACGACCGCTTCGGGGAATACGAGCGCCAGTCGGCCGCGGCGCGTCTGCTTCTCGCGCTCTGGTACCAGAGCGATCAGGATCCGGACGAGGCGACGCTGGCCGCATGGAACGGCCAGGTGCAGGCGCTGCAGGAAGCGGAGGGTACCGAGGGACTGATCGCCGCAATCGGCAGGATCCCGAATGTGCGCGCGCGCTTCAGCGCCAACCTGCCGTACCTGCTGAACGCCGACCATGCCTTCCATCACACCAGGAATGCCGTGCTATCCCGCAAGGCCATGGCTTATCGCGCACAGGGTGACGAGGCCCGGGCAAACGTATATCTCGATAGCCTGTCCTCGGAACTTCCGGTGGCCGACGCCGTCGCGCTGATCCGGGAGGGCTATCGATCCGGTTTCCATGAAGCCTCGGCGCGGGGTGGGCTGGTTCTGGAGCGATACATCCGGGGGGAGTCCGAGGACTTCGTGTACGTGATTCCTGGCGGCGAGGCCCTGCTTCACGACCAGGCCGCATACCTGCTGATGGTGTCGGCGGTCTCGGATGCGCGGGTGGGGCAGGTCACGGCCGCAGAACAGCGCATCGACTTCCTGGAGCGCTTCGAGGGGGGCAATTCGAAGGAAGCGGTGCGCGCCATGGCGCGTTACGCGCGGACGATGCTCCTGCTGGAACAGGGGAAGCATGAGGACGCCCTCGAAGAGGTGCGCAAGGGCGTGGATGAGTTCTCGGGCGTTACCCTGATAGGACCCGAGGAAGGCCTGTGGAACCAGAACGTGATGCGGGCGGCCGAGGTGGAGGTGCTCACCCGGCTGGGCGCGCAGGAGGAGGCGCTGGCGGCGGCGAACCGATGGCTGCGTGCATCAGGGGTGGCGGGTCATACGGCAGCTCCCGCTACCCAGGCCGATGTCCGCATGATCGTGGCCGAGATCCGGCTGCAGCTCGGCGAGCCGTTATGGGCACTGAACACGCTGCGCAAGGCGGAGGTGATCCATGACAGCCCCCGTCTGCAGCTCCTCAAGCGGGATGCGCTGCTCGCGCTCGGCCGTGAGGATGAAGCGCGGCTGGCCGAAGCCCTCTACCAGCGGCTCATGGACGAGGGGAGATGACGATGCGGACTGCCACGAAGATCTCGAAATGGCGTTTCCTCAGTGCGTTCGCGCTTGCCGCGGCCCTCGCCGCGCCAGCGCCTGTGGACGCCCAGTACGATGCGGTGGCCGTGAGCCCCGGGGGCGATCTGCTGGTTGTTGTTGATGGGCCCGGCAAACTGGTATCGGCCTACGATGCCACGACCGGCGAGCTGACGCGGATCCTGGCGATGGACACCGCCGCCTTCCGGGACGTGGCTTTCTCCGATGACGGTGGCGAGATCCACCTGGTGGGGAGGTCCTACGCCGCGGTTTTCGACGCGGCGAACCTCAGCGCGGAGCCCCGCGTCCTGCCTCTACCCACGGCCATGGGAGGGATGCTCGCGAGCGGGCACGTGATCACCTCGTCCAGCGAAACGGAGGAGTCCGCCGAGGGCGATTTTGTATTGAATTTCACGCATGCCGTATACAGCCTGGCCACGGGGGAGCAGATCCGGGAGGGCACAGGTCATGTGACATCCATCGGTCACGGGCAGTACGCGGTAAACCTCCGCGAGCACGTAGAAATCCGTGACCTGGCCACGGGTCAGGCGCGTCGGCTTCCCGAGCTTCCGAAGCTCGGCGGGAGCCCGGGAGATTGGACCCGGATAGCAAGTATCCTGGGTCCGGACCACTTCTACGTCACCGCTTACCACAGCACGGATCACGAGCGCGATTTCGTGGTGGGCTGCTACGACGCCTCCGCCGGGGAATGGCTGTCAACGGGCACGCAGGATCGGCTGGCCAAACCGAGCGATAAACCCAATGCGTGCGATCCCGAGCCGTTCACCTCGACCGCCTGGATGTCAGACCAGACAACCGACTACGACGATCCCTACCGCGCCCTGGCCGCGATCATGGACATGAACAACTACGCCGCTCGCTACTTCACCGGTCCGCCCGATGACCGAACCCTGGTGCTGGAGGTTGAAGATGCGCGCCCACGCCACCGGGTTATCCAACACGGGCGGTGGGGTGTGCTGGAGACATCGGGCAGTATCGAGGTCTACGATCTACGGACGGGGAAGCGGGTGGCGTCGATCGAAGCGTTCTAGCGAAACGGCCTCCACCGCCCCGAGATCAAGAGCGCCCGGTCGGTCCTATTGACAACGATCAGATCAATAGATATCATCTTGATAAAGAGACCGAGTGGCGGAGGCCTTGATGAAGTCGGAACTCATTGATCTGTGGTCGCTCTTCGGGCTTCGCGAGAGCCCGTTCTTCCAGGACACGTTGAGTCCGGGAAGCGCCTATCCTACCGATCTCTTCGTTGGGCGCGTGACCGAGACACGCACGATCCTCACGACGGCCGGCAGTTCTCCGTCCAGTCGGCAGGTCCTCCACGGTCCGCCTGGCATCGGCAAGACCACGCTCGCGCAACATGTGAAGGCGGTACTGGCCCGGGAGGGGTACATCGTTCGGTGGCGACCCGTCGGCGTTGTGGCCGGGCAGACGTCCGCCGCCCTCATGGTCGACATCCTGGCATCCGCCCACGAATCCGTGCTCACGGCGCGGCCGCTTCTCGCTGACAAGGAGCCTATGCAGGCGGCCCGCGGCCTGGTCCGATCGTTCCGCCAAACGGATGTGAGCGGAGGCCTATCGGTGATGGGGAGCGGCGCTCAGGGGGCGCGGCATACGTCCTACGTTCGCCCCGTGGACGCGGGGATGATGCAGGAGGCCTGGCGCCTGCTGCTCGACATAGCCGCGCTTGCCTGTGGCGAGCAAGAAGCCCGTGGCCTCGTGGTCCATCTGAACAACCTCGAAAACCTCACGTCCGCGGATAGCATCGAGGCAGCCTCACTCGCGTTCCGGGATCTCCGAGACCTGTTCCTGTCCCCGGGCCTCCACTGGCTCGTCGTAGGCACTTCGGAGGAGGCTCTCGGGATCCTCGGTGCCTTCCCACAGGTACGTAGCATCTTTCTTCCCTCGCACCCGGCTCTCGCTCCGCTCTCGAGCCAGGAGTTCGTTGCACTGCTCCATGAGCGATACCGCCATCTTCGAGCGAAGGGTCACGATTTCATTCCGCCCGTCGAGGACGAGACGGCCATGGCGGTGTACGAGGTCTTCCATGGCGACCTGCGCGGGGCGCTACGAACGCTGGAACAGGGCTGCCTCTCGCTGTCGGGTCTGACGGAGGGCGAGCCGATACGTCCTCTCCGCTACGAGGAGCTCACCGCAACCCTTCGGCCGGTCTATGCCGCGGAGATGCTTGCGGACCTCTCCGATACCATGGTGGCACGGATGAGGGAGATCGCTGAGATCCGAGGTGAGGGCGTAACCCAGGCGCATCTGGAGGAAGCCTGGGAAGTCACACGCCAGCGTGTCTCGCAGGTCGTCGGTGAACTGGAACGCCGTGGCTATCTCCGCCGGATCGGAACATCCAGTCGTCCGCGCCTCTACGCGCTCACGGGGACCGGCCTCATCGCGCTCGGCCTCGCGGACTGAGACGCCGTCCTGGCACCCATACTACATCACGTAGTAAGCGACATTCGCGCGCCCGCACGTATCCAGCTCGAACAGCGCGCGCGCGCTGCTGTCGCGCCGCGCCTCCCCTTCACCCCCCACACCCCGCCCCACCCCCACCCGTCAGCCCGATCAAGCAATGCAGCCGCTCATCCTTCAACTCCTCCGCGATATAACGCACGTCCAGCACGCCGTCCGGGCTACTCCTCCGCAATCCTGGGCGCGGGCACGCCGTGCAGCATGCCCCACACGCTGATGTCCTCGTCCACGTCGGGCCAGTGCGCGCCTTCGCCTGAGCCGATCAGGTGGACGTTGGCACGCTGCTCGGAGGAAGCTTCCGACAGCCGCCACGACCACGCCAGCGGAACGCTGATCGTCCGGCCGTCCGTCAGCACCGCCGTGATCGCGTCTTCGGAAGCGCTGATGAACTTCATCAACGGCTCAGGCGCCGCCGCAGTGCTCGATGTCTCCCTGTACGAGCAGCCGGAGCCGGATGAAGCCATCGTCACTTACACCGGCGCTGGCCAGCCGCGTGACCAGACCGGCAGCCTCCGGCGCGGCCACGCCCCGGCGCACCAGGTCGGCCAGCACCACCAGCGGCACCACAACGTCCCCCTCCGGGCGTGCCTGCGCCAGCGTGTCCAGGGCGGCGGCCGGAGCGCCCGCGAGCAGCGCCACCGCGCCCGCCACCAGCTCCGCCTCCGGCGCGTCCCGCCCCAGGATGCCCCTGGCCTCCAGCATCCCATCATTCAAGCGACGGACCGCGCGCACGATCCCGGCCCCAGCAGTCCCCTTCGCCGCACCCTCCAGCGCCTTCTGCACGAGCGGCTCGGTGGGCAGGCCCACGGCCGCGGCGGCCTCCACCTGCCAGCACATCCCGCCCACCACGAAGGCGTAGGTATGGCGCTCAGGAGGGGCTGCAAAGCCACCGCAGATCATGCCATCTTCCAGACATGACCAAACCAACCCCGTCCGCCCTGCGCCCGATGCTGCTCCTCGTCCTCCCCCTCCTGGCCGCAGCAGCCTGCCAACCCAACGTCCTCCGCAACTGCATCCCCGCCCCGTCGCCCGCCGTGAACGTCACCATCGTAGACGCCGCCACAGGCGCCTACCTGGCCGCCGACGCCACCGCCGTGGCAGCCGACGGATCCTTCCAGGAGACGCTGGAGCCCGGCGACCACGCCCCCACCGGCGAGCTGGCCTCCCGCCAGGGCGCCTTCGGCCGCGCCGGCACCTACACGCTCACCGTGACCCACCCCGGCTACGCCGACTGGCAGGGCCAGGCCACCGCCCGCCGGGGAAGCTGCGGCGTGGAGACAACGGCCGTGCGGGCGGAGCTGGTACGGTCTCCCCCTGCTCCCGCTCCCACCCGCACGCCCACTTCCGCAGAGTAAAGCTCCAAGCGACGGCCCCCACGCCGCGCTCGCGGCGCCATCATCGCCCCCAGCTCACACCACTCGAACGCTATGCTTGACCCACGCGCGCCCGCGTCGCACCTTGTCGACAGTGGTGCAATGGCGCCGTACCCGGACGACGCCCAGCGCCCCAAGGCCGTGGAGATCCAGCCGCCACCGGACCACCCATCCGGACCTGCCTGGCAGCCAACCTCCACCCCAGGGGCGCACAAGCACGGCGCTGCACACGCATGCACCGGCATGGAGGGGCGTCACCCGGCCAAGCGCCAGGCATCAAGCACCAAGCCAAGCGCAAAGCACGTAGCATCAAGCGACGACGCCCGTAGCCTCCACGCCTGATAATCCTAGATTTACCCTGCGGCTTCGTTACCTGAGCGGTTATCGCCGTGGGACAGGTATACCCCGATGCTGGCCGGCTTGCGATGCTGTAAGTGGGAGGCACGCGTCGTGGGGGGGATGGCTGTTCGTTGGCGAATTCGCTGGACCATCCCGACGGACAGGTACTCCGCCGGCCGGACCAGGAGCCGCGGGAGGAGTCGGCCCATGGTGAAGCCGTCCTGTCCGGGTGGGCGTAAGGTGGATGGACGGCGGGATTCCTGAAGGAAACCTCGCGCGTTATGCCGCAGCCCAGCTTGCCGAAGCTGACGGGCTTAGACTGTCCGGGCAGCTACAAAGTGTGCGCGGCAGGCGGAGCTCGAGGAGCGGCGACGTTGGAAACTTTCTGCAGCCGCTACACCGGTTGGCAAGCTTCTACTGGCCGGCTGGGAGTCAAGGCCACGTGGTGGCGGGATGCCTCAGATCGGGCAGGGTAATTCCGCCTGGGCGCTTGGCCTGGTGCAGGACAATAGGGCGTTATGCAACGCGAGTACTTGGGTTACAATTGCCAGTGTAGACGTCTGCGGTAGCTCCGAAATACTTCCGCGTAGCGAGGGACCACAGAACACAACCTGGAGTGGTGCGCCAATGAGTGGAACTAGGGCCGCTGCGTGTTCGATCATGCTCGTCATTGTACAGGTACCAGGGCAAGCTTCAGCTGGGCCTTTGTATACTCAGGCCTTACCAGCCGTCCAATACGATACGCTTCCGTCTCCGGATGCGGCGCTTAGTCGGGGGTTCACGGCTTTGACCTCGGTTGTAGAGCTGTCGGACGGACGGATCCTCCTTTCCGACCCGCGAGAGCAAAGCATTGTTGTAGCAGACTTTGCGACTCAGGGCGTTGAGGCCGTTAGCAGGACTGGCGGGGGCCCTGGAGAGTATCGCATTGCAATGCCAATTCGCGCCTTAGGTCGGTCGCGTGCGATAATGGTAGACGGGCTGAGCAGACGCTGGCTCCTCTTCGAGGGCTCGGACGTAACTCAGACTCTCACTAGTTCGCATTCTGCCGTGCAGGAATTTGGAAATAGATTCCCGTACGGTGTGGATTCGCTTGGGCACATCCTGACGACGGAGCCCGGCCCACGTGCGGACTCCGCCCGTCTTGTTCTCTATTCGCGCGGGGAAGCGTCATCCCAAATCGTCGGTGCGCTTTACCTACCCGATTCCGAATTGCCTGGCGGCTTGGCATCTTATGAGAAGGCATTCCTCGCCATCGACGGGTGGATTGCAGTCCTCAGAATCGAGCCCTACCGCGTGGACTGGAGGCGGCCCGACGGAACGTGGATACGAGGATCGCCCTTACCTCATCCACCCGATCCACTTGATAGGGCCGATCGTGAGCGCCTTGGCCAGAACTCTCGGTACGAAGGCATCAATTGGCCAGAACACTGGCCACCATCCGCGGGCGGCTATCAGCTCCTACCGTCTCTCGATGGATCGGTCCTGATCCGGAGATCGCGACCCACCCGCGAAACGGTCGTTCGGTACGATGTGGTAGATCGAAACGGAAACCTTGAAGTGCAACTTCAACTGCCACTCAACCAACATATCCTTGGATTTGGGCGTGAAACTGTTTATTCGGTAGCCCGGGATGAGTTCGACCTGCAATATGTTCGGCGGCATCGATGGAGGACGTGGCAAGAATGACGCGTTGCATAACACGCATTTGCTACTGACACGCAGACACGCCTCTGAAGTAGCGGGCGCTGGTTGAATGTGGCAGCGGCCCAGCTCCACAGCCCTGGCGGGGCGCGCAGCAGAAATGCAAGGCGTTATGTGGCGGTGGAATTGAGTGGGAGTCGTCACGGGACACCGGGCCGGGGGTCACCGACAATCCCTCTCCGGGTAGCACTTGCGCGTGGGCGCATGTGAGACGATTTTGTGTACATAACTATGTACATGGGGGCACAGCATGGCTGAGCGTAGTGTTTCGATTGCGGAAGCGAGGGCGAAGCTCTCAGGCCTGGTCAAGGAGGCTGAGGAGGGCGCGGCCGTCCGGATCACGCGATGGGGAACCCCGGTGGCCTTTCTAGTTTCGGCCACGCGATATCAACAGTTGGCGCACGGGCGCCCTCTCTTCGGGGCTGCCCTCGACGACTTTCTTGAGCGGGTCGAGATCACCGCGATTGGGTTGGAGGAGGGTGAGTTCCGAGACCTGCGAAACCCCGAGGTCGGGCGCGGGGCTCGCTGGTGACGGTTCGGTACCTGGTCGACACCAACGTTCTATCCGAGCCGGTCCGGAAGGAGCCGGACGAAGCGGTGGTCAGCAAGCTACGGGAGCACGAAGGCGAACTGGCCACGGCCTCCATCGTCTGGCACGAGATGATTTTCGGGGTTCGACTGCTCGCGCCCTCCCAAAAGCGCAGGGCGATCGAGCGGTACCTGACCGAGGTGATTGCACCTGCCCTCCCGATCCTATCGTATGATGCGGCGGCGGCGGAGTGGCATGGCGAACAGCGTGCGCGGCTGTCGAAGACCGGCTTCACCCCGGCTTTTGCCGACGGCCAGATCGCGGCAGTCGCGGCAGTCCAAGGGCTCATCCTCGTAACCGACAATGTCCGGAATTTCGAGCACTTTGACGACCTGCGCGTCGAGCGCTGGCACCGGGCAGCCACATAACGAGGCGTTGCACCTGTCAGCCCCGCTACGCGGGGCCGCAGGTGAACGCCAGGGCGTTAGCGAGCGAGAACCGATCGTGTGGACAGGGAACGGCCAATCTCGAACGGACCCTCGGAGGGGCGTTATGATCCGGCTGGTACGTTGTGCAGTCATGTCGGTGTCTATGGTGGTCGCATGTGGCGTGGCAGATCAGAGTGGAACTGCGCTTATTGAACGGATCGAAGGTGCCGGAGTTGAGGTGATTCGGGTTCTGCAGCCGCCTGTAGAAGACATTCGGCTTACCGAGCCCCTCTTCCGAATTGGCTCGGAAGACATGGATGGGGCCGAGCACCTCGCGTTCCAGTTGATCTCGGATGTCGTGGTCATGCCGAGAGGGAGGGTCGTCGTTGTAGACAATGGTGGAGCCCGAGTGTCCGTGTTCGACGATGCCGGGCAATGGCTGTTTGACGTTGGGAGGCGTGGGCAGGGGCCGGGAGAGTATACCAGTCCCCTCTACGCAAGCACTCTCGCTGACACTCTGTTCGTCTGGGACGCATTGCAGCGGCGGATTTCGCGGTTCTCCTGGGAGGGGCAATTCTACGACACCCAGGTCTTGTCCGATTGGTCAGCCGGACTCCGTTTCGCAGCAGTACATGATGGTTATCTTCGGGAGGTCGAGTGGGGCCAGTTGATCGACCCGGCGCCGGCCCGTGGCGCACTGATCCGGGTAGACCGCTCGGGTGCCTCGGTGGACACCTTGGTAAGTGCGTACCCGGTGCCGGAGCGGGGGTGGGTCATTCGTGATCCGGCCACGGGAACCGGACAGATGATCAACCCGCCTGCGTTCGAGATATACCCGCCCTGGACCGTACGCGACAGGGAACTGGTCCGACTGGATCCAGAGGCCGCGGCGGTGGAGTTTCGAGATACCCAAACCGGCGCGTTGAAGCGGTTCCTTCGCCTTCCTTACGCCGCCGAGGAGCCCTCCACCGAGGATCGCGAGTCTTTTCTCCGAGGACTCCAAGAGGAGTTTGGCATTCCCGACGCGGCTATGGCGAGCGTTAAAACGTCGACGCTCTTTGCCGAGCGGCGACCACCAGTTTCTGGACTAATCCTAGATGACCAGGGGCGCATCTGGGTCGCCACGCACGCGCCTGATCGGCGCAGCCAGGACTACGTCGGCTCGGACTGGGACGTAGTCGATGTCGAGAACGCAACGGTGGTTCGTGCCGTGTTTCCTGATGGGTTTCGCTTGATGAGTATTGCGAATGGCCGTGCGTACGGAATCACAACGCTTGACTACGGTGTCCATGTAGTGGACGTGTTTGACCTACATGACGTGTAGACGTCCGACAACTCGCTCGCTAACGAGGCGTTGCACCTGACAGCGCGCTGCGCGCGCCGCAGGTGAACGCCAACGCGTCGGACGGCCGAGAGAGGAAAGGGATGGTCGACAGACGCCTGTCCGCTTCAGCCATCACGCTCTACGTGATGATCCGCGACCCAAATAGCCGGGTGGCTCATCAACGGATCGGTCCAGTGCTCGTTGCCGCCGACCTCGACGCGTCCCTCACAAAGTTGGCACTTCGCCGCCAAGGTGAGCTCCTCGTCAACTTCATGCGGTACTCGTCGAAACAAGCTGCGGAGGCAATCCAGGAATTGGACGAGCTTGGGGATGTCGAGGTCGATCCTCGAGACTTCGATCCGCAATGGTTCGACCCAGTCGAGGGCATCGCGGCGGTCGACATCCTACTCGGGTCTCGTGCACGGTGCGTGGCAGAGAAAGGTGTTCGCTCGGAGCTTGCCCTCCTGCGACGCGTCCTGAGCGAGGTGGCCCATCGCCACTGGACTTTTCATCTTCTCGAGGTCGAGTCGGAAGAGGAGCTCGGCTGCGATGAGATCGTGTTGGTGGGATAGAAGCGAGCGGTAAGGGAGACATCTACATGGTGATCGATGTAAGTGGCCCGAAGGAAGCCCCCGTTCGAATGAGTGTTGGCCATGAGTGACGTTGAAGCCGAACTGGATCTCGCCAGATTGTCCGAGGGGGTCGCTGGCCTCGTAGTAGCCGAGGTGACACGACCCACGCAGGACACGCTTGGTGTGCGTTTCGAGAACGGCTCCGTTCTCGTCTTCGGGGCCACGAAGAATGGCGTTTCGGTCGCTTTGAAGCGCCGAGACGTAGAGCGCCGAACGAGTGGTCGACCGCAACCCACCCGTCGGCAACGGGAGTACCTGCAGTTCATCAAGAAGTATATGCACCGCTTTGGAGTTCCGCCTGCTGAGAGCGACATCGAACGCCATTTCCTCGTTTCAGCCCCCTCCATTAACCAGATGATTCGCACACTTGAGCGGCGCGGCTTCATCGAGCGGGACCGCGATTGGCGGACGGGCCAGGCCGCGCCACGTTCGATTCGGGTGTTGTGGGAGGAGTGAGATAGCATGGCCCCATCCGTACTTGTCACGATGAGTCGTCATGAGCCGAGGAGTGCCAGAACAGGACTGGAAGATCTTTCGAAAGCTCCGGGATGAGGCTCTCGCACGGCTCTCGCAACGGGTGCTCGATGATCTCGGACGGATGTGCGCTGACCGATCGGGCAGCGCTTACGAACGGTATCTCGAAGTCCACCGGTTTCTACGAGAGCGTGACCGGGAGATGGCCAACGCTTTCGACCACCTGAGCCGCTCCCGCATGGTCGAGCATCTGGCGGCTATGATAGCTCTGGGCCTTGTGGAACCCCACGATCTCACGGCAATGTCATCGGAAACACGGGAACGAGTCCAGGTCCTTACGGACCTTCAGTCTGGGTAATACAGGATCATAACCGCCGTCTAACGAGGGCATGCACCTGACACTCGCCTTCGGCTCGCGCAGGTGATGCCCGGGGCGTTTGGCCGTTGTTTCGCAAGGAGATGCATATGCGTCACGTAAGATCTCCTCATGTCCGTCGCGGCGCCCAGTGTCGCGCCCGCTATTGCGCGGTGATGATCGCTGTGCTCTCGGGGTTCCCGAATGCGTGTGTTCGGAACGGACGCGACGCGCTCTCCGTCGAGTATACCGTCGAGGTCAGGGACACGGCGAAGC
>Ga0214473_10009092_pt1 | contig 11751 bp, 13 predicted proteins | sample RVTome_7_FD_203509 | JGI IMG/M metagenome (GOLD analysis project Ga0214473, IMG submission 203509) | Soil microbial communities from uranium-contaminated site in the Upper Colorado River Basin, Wyoming, United States - RVT98D197 | ecosystem: Environmental > Terrestrial > Soil > Contaminated >...
TGACCGGCGAAGGCTCGGCCGAACTGCTTGACGACGGCTCCATCGACATCACCTTCGAATACCACAACGGTGATGAGGCCACCCTCAAGGCCAAACGGGACACTTCTTCAACAGCCTGCTAGAGCACGGCGCCACACGCCGAGCTTTTATTCGGGGGCCGGCAACCCGCCGCGCCAGGGCGCGGGTTGCCGACGCCACGGCCATGCCGTCAGTGCGCCGTCGGCATCATGCCCAGCTGCATCATCATGCCGGCGATGTCGGGATGCGTGCGGAACTCGATGATCTTGCCGTCGCGCACCCGGGCAAAGTAGTCGCCGTGTCCGGTGACCTTCTTTGCCGTCGCCGGAATGGTCTGGCCGCCCATGTTCATGGGGCCGGTGTTGGTGCCCTCGAACTCGAGTTCGGTGGCGACGCAATCGTCCCCGATGACCTGGCTCACGCGCGTGGTGTGCAGATCGGGGAAGGCGGTGATCCAGGCATTGAAGTATTCCCGGGCCGCTTTCTTGTCCCGCATGGGCTGCGGGGTGGTCCAATCGTACCAGACGAAGTCATCAGCCAGCAGGCTGAGGAATCCCTCCGTATCGTGCTTGTCCCAGGCCGCCAGGCCCTTGTCGTCGATTCGCTTCAACTCGTCCTTGGTCATGGCATCCTCCCTTTCGGATGAACGCCACGCGCCCCCTCTCGTGGCGCCGGGGGAGCTTAGCACCCCGGCGTCGCGGGTTACCAATCACGAGTGGGCCGACAGGATGCCGTCAACGCACCCGGATCGAGGATACGTCGTCGTCGAAATCACCGAGCGAGCGGGCGCTGGAGGTGTAGGTGCGGCAATCATTGTAGTTGCGTTCGAGACAGAGCGTCACGCGCAGGCCGTCGGGGTTGCGCATGGACGAGATCTCGTTGTTCCAGCCGCTCCCAAGGCGCCGCATCGACTCGCCTTCCTCCATGCAGAAGCTGTCGCCGCGATAGCGGGTGCGCTCGAAGAAGCAGACCTCGCCGATATTGAAATCGTCGTCATCGTCGATGATGATCGGCGGCCGCGGCGTGCCGATCGAGATGCCGACCCCGCCGGTGCCGATGGAGATGCCGACCCCGACACCACTGCCGGAGCGCAAGAGGCTGGAGGAGACGAAGCCGCCTTCATCGAGTTCGCACCAACCGCCGCCGCAGGCGAGCACTTCTACGGTGGTGCCCCGCTGCAGGGTGCCGATGACCGGGCCGCCGGGGCTGAGGCGCACGTTGGCATTGGTCGTGGCGGTCATCGCGGCGGCCAACGCGGCGGCGGGCGCCAGGACGACGGTCGCCGTCGCGGCGATGGCGAAGGCGGTTGCCAGGTTGAGCAGCAGGTTTCGGGTCTTGGTTTTCATGTTGTCCTCGTTGTTGCCGGCGAGGAAACGGGGGAGGAGCGGGGTAGGTTCCGGTTGTCGTGATGGCGGAAGCGGGCGATCCCTAGAACACCAGGACCTTGTCCGCTTCCATCGTGGCGGCGGCGAGTTCATCCATGGAACTTCGCCGCGCTCCGGCCGCGATCTCCGCTTCCGTCATGCCGCGTGCGTCCATGCAGGTGCCGCACAGCAGGACGGTCCCGTTGGCTGCCAGCACGCGGCGAAGCATGCGCTCCAAATTGTAGAAGCCTTCGGGCGTCTTCTGGTTTGTTTTCGCAACGGCGACTGCGTCCGCCATCAGGAACACGGTGACGCCGGCGTCGGGCTGGTTCTTCAAAAGCGCGTTGGCGAGGCGGAGCGCATTATAGGACCGCTCGGTGCCGTAGGGCGGGTCGTTAAGGATCAAGAGAAATCGCATGGTCGCGGTCCGCCCTTTGCCGGGTCATTCGCCAAGCGTGCGCCGGCGATCCTCATATTCCTGCTTGTCGATCTCGCCGCGTGCGAAGCGTGCCTTGAGGATGTCGAGCGGCGCCTGGACATGGGGCTGGTGAGATGGCGGTGGTACGGCCAGCCAGCGAACCAAAACGACGACGGCGACAATCACCAGGATCAGCATCAGCGGACCAAACACCATGCCGGACCACCCCCCGCCCCACCCCATCATCCATGGGCCGTAGGAATAGTCGGGGGAGGGGGTCGAAGCCTGGGCCCAGGCCAGCCCGGGAAAGAGGATCGCGATACCTCCAAACGAGAGCGAAGACAGAGCCTTGCGCATGTTCTTTGTCCCTTGGTTGGAGATGCGACAGTGGCCCGCATGAGAGCGGGGAACCCTCCACGGCGCATTGATCTCAATCAAGGAAACGGCGGCCCTCGGCCGGGCGAGGCCGGGCTGCTGGGGGCTGCTGTCGTTCTGCTCCCCACCTCGCGCGGCGCGAACCCGAGCCCTCACCCGCCCTTCGGGCACCCCCTCCCTCAAGGGGAGAGGGGGGCATCGAGTGGGCGGCAGGCGCGGTATACCCTTCGCACCCCGAAGGATAAGCGCCGGACGAGGGGTCGGTGCGGGGCAGTGTCCTGCCTCAATAGATGTCGTAGGACGTGGCCTTGTTGTTGAGGCCGCCGGGGATCGAGGATCGGCTGGAGGAGAAGGTGGCGCAGGCGCCGTAGAGGTTTTTCTCCGAGCAGAGGTCGACGGTCAGATCGCCGGTGATCTCGATCGAGGAGATGCGGTCGTTCCAGTAGCCGGTAAGCTTCTTGTTGGTGTCCTCGCCCTCGATGCAGAAGCTCTGGCCGCCGAAATTGGTCTTGTCGTAGAAGCAGACCTCGGCGATCTCTTCTTCATCGTCGCCGAAATCCTCGTCGTCGCCGAAGTCGTCATCGTCTTCGAAGTCGTCGCCGAAATCGTCTTCCTGGTCGAAGGTGAGGTAGGCCTGGTTGACCCAGCCATCAGGACCGGGATGGGTTATCGCGCACCAGCCGCCACCGCATTTGACGACCTTGACCTGCTCGCCGGGATAGAGGAAGCCGACCTTGGCGCCGCCGGGCGTGATGCGGATGTTGACCGCGCTGGTGGCGCTGGCGGTTTCGGCAAGGGCAGCGCCGACGCCGGCGCAGAGGCAGAGGGCCGCGGCCGAGGCGGCGAGAAGCAGTTTGACGCTCATTTCACGAAGTCTCCCGAATGGATGGTGCGCCCGCGCACTCAGTATCCAGGCGCCAGCGAAACACCGACCGGCTGAACGGCAGCTGAACAAGCGCCCCTAAAGGGCTGGGATCGCGCGCTTCTTGCCGTCTTCGCCGAGCGCGACGTAGACGAAACGCCCGTCGGTGACCTTGACCCGGTCGGCCAGCCGGTTGCGGCGGGCCCAGGCCTCGATGGCGACGGTGATCGAGGTGTTCCCCACCCGTTCGATGGCAGTGTAGACGCACAGGATGTCGCCCACTTTGACCGGCGAGATGAAGGTCATCGAATCGACGGCGATGGTGACGACGCGGCCCTTGACCCGCTCGATGGCGGCGATGGCGCCGGCGATATCCATCTGGCTCATCACCCAGCCGCCGAAGATGTCGCCGGCCGGGTTGGTATCGGCCGGCATGGCAAGGGTGCGGATGGTGAGGGTGCCGTGCGGCTCGGCTTCGGTTTCGGCCTGGGCGATCATGGCAGCGGTCCTTTCGCCGGCCAGCGGCCGGTCTCTTCTTCCCAATGCTTGCGGCAGAGCGAGATATAGACCGATTTCTCGATCGAAACCTGGTCGCCGTCGGTGAGCACCCGGCCGTCGGCGCCACGCCGGACGACCATGGTGGCCTTGGAGCCGCAATAGCAGATGGTACGGATTTCGCGCAGCACGTCGGCGACCGCGAGCAGCTCGGCGGAACCGGGGAAGAGGCGCCCGCGGAAATCGGTGCGCAGCCCGAAGCACATCACCGGAACATGCAGCCGGTCGGCGACCCGGGCCAGTTGCCAGACCTGCTCGTGGTCGAGGAACTGGGCCTCATCGACGAAGACGCAATCGACCTTGGAGACCTCGACCTGGGAGCGGATGGTGTCGAAGAGATCGTCGCCGGTGGCGTAGAGTGCTGCCTCGGCGGCAATCCCGAGCCGCGAGGTGATGCGCCCGACCCCGCCCTCGGCATAGAGCGCAGAGGTAAAGAGCAGCGTGCGCATGCCGCGCTCGATGTAGTTGTGCGACGCCTGCAGGAGCAGCGTGGACTTGCCGGCATTCATCGCGGCGTAGTGGAAATAGAGCTTGGCCATGGCTGCTGTTGTGGCCCAAGGCGGGGAAGCACGCGAGGGCAGAAGCGGCCTCTCAACACAAAAAATCGGTCGCCTGGCGAGGGCGACCGAAGGCCGAATTGGGGCTCGGCGGAGGATGCCGGGTTGGCGGCGGCAGTCCTCGAAGGCTAACCGCGGCTGCGCGGATGGCGGTGCAACCTTGGTGGTCCGGCTTGGGGATCAATCCGGAACGGGGGTAAGCTATTGTGGAGGCATGACATTGGTGTGACGGGGATGAGCTTCACAATAGCGCCAAACTCGGGCACTAGCGGTTGTTGTGCGGGTGGGCACCTGGAGACAATGATGAAGACGATTTCGAGAGCTTTTTCGGTGGTCGCTGTAGCGGGTGTTCTTGCCGGTCCGGCGATGGCCGCAACGATCCATTCTCCCGTGGGTATCTGGGTTACCAATGGCGGGGAGTCCAAGTACGAGCTGACGCTGTGCGGCGATGGCGACGATCTGTGTGCGACGATGATCTGGGTGAACGAGACCGAGCTGGGCCAGAAGCTCAAACCCTATCTGGGCGAGGCGATGCTGGTCACCGCGCCGCGCGTGGCGACGCAGAAGTGGCGTGGCCAGATCACGCTGCAGGGGCACACGGTGAAGGGCAGCATCGAGATCCGGGATGCCAACAACATCCATGTCCGCGGCTGTGAGGGCGCCCTCTGCCAGGGCGTGGAGTTGATCCGGGTGAAGTAGGGTCAGCGCGGCAGCGGGCTCGCGCCGCTGCCAGTGTTACTGCACGAGGACCGGCGCTGGCTTCTTCTGCTGCAGCGCCGGCACCAATTCGACCATCACGATGGCGACAAAGATGAGGGCGGAGCCGGCATAGCCGATCGTCGGCAGCCGCTCACCCAGCACCACGGCGCCGCCGAGCGCGGCGAACAGGCCCTCGGCCGAGAGGATGATGGCGGCATTGGCGGGCGGCACGTATTGCTGCGCCACCGCCTGGAGGGTGAAGGCGACGGCGGTCGAGAGCACGCCGGCATAGAGGATTTCGATCCAGCCTTCGCCGATGGCTTCGAGATGCGGTGTCTCGAAGGCCACCGAACCGATGCCCGAGAGCAAAGCCGTGACGGCAAAACAAATCACCGAGATGGTGACCGGCAGACCAGTGCGCTTGCTCACCGTGCCGATGAGGTAGACCTGCACGGCCCAGGCGACGGCGCTACCGACGACCAGGAGGTCGCCGAGATTGAAGCTCTCGAAGCGGCCGCCGTTGAGCAGATAGACACCGACCAGCGCCATAGGCACACCGACCCAGACGATAGGGTGGGGCTTGTGGAAGAAGACGACCAGGGCGAGCAGCGGCACGAAGAGCACGTAGAGGCTGGTGAGGAAGCCCGAATTGGTCACGGTCGTCATGGTGAGACCGATCTGCTGCAGCGCCACGCCGAGGAAGAAGGAAATGGCGATCAGCGCCACCACCGGCCAGTCCGCACGCTCCAGCCGCCTGCCGGTGCGCCGCAACTCCCAGACGACGAGCGGCAGGATGGCGAGGCTGCCCAGCAGGTAGCGCACCCCCGAGAAGGTGAGCGGCCCCATTGCATCCATCGCCGACTTCTGCGCGACGAAGGCGAACCCCCACAGCATGGTGGTGAGCACGAGCAGCGATACGGCGAGGGGACGGGGCATGGGAACTCTGGGAAGGAGCGAATAGCGAGTAGCGAATAGGGGAGTAGCGAATAGCGAATAGGGAATAGCGAGCAGGAAGTAACAGCTCTCTCAGTCGTCTCCCTCCCCCTTGCGGGGAGGGATTAAGGGTGGGGGAAGCAGCAAACTCGGAGCGCGTGGCGCCCCCCACCCCTGACCCCTCCCCGCAAGGGGGAGGGAGACCCGACTGATGGTGGTCGTATGGCTGATGGCGTCACAGTCCAACTACAATTCCACGTCCAGCGCGTTGATCAGCCGCTGCACGTCTTCGCGCGAGGTATAGTGGACGAAGGAGAGGCGCAGCACGCCCTGACCGGGGTTGATGCCCATCGCCTTGAGCAGGCGGTAGGCGTAGAAGTGCCCGCCGGCGGCCATGATGCCGTGGCGCGCCAGCCGCTCGGCGACGACGATGCCCTGTTCGTTGATCACCAGGGATACCGTGGGCGCGCGCAGCTTGGGGTCGTCCGGGCCGATCAGCCGCAGGTTGTTTTTGCCGCGGATGTAATCCATCAGCGGCCCGAGCAGGGCGATCTCCTGGGCGCGCATCGCGTTGTGGGCCTTGTGGAAGGGGGTGTCGCCCTCGACCGCGTCGCCGGCGATCGCGGCGACGGTTTCGAGGTAGTCGACGACGCCGGCGGAGGCGGCGATCTGGGCGTGGTCGGGGCCGGCTGGGACCAGGCGCTTGCGCGGCTGGGTTTCGTTGAAATAGTGGCCCTGATTGGGGAGTTCGGCGGCGAGCGAGGGGCGGATGGCCATCACGCCCTGGTGCGGGCCGTAGACCTTATAGGCGGAGAACATGTAAATGTCGGCGCCGAGCGCCAGAACGTCGGGGAGGCCGTGCGGCGCGTAGGAAACGCCGTCGACCACGGTGATCGCGCCGAACGAGCGGGCGCGGGTGGCGACATCGGCCACCGGATTGATCTCGCCCACGATGTTGGAGCAGTGCGGCATGCAGATGGCGCGCACCTTGCTGTCGAGCAACTTGTCGAGTTCATCCAGGCTCAATCGCCCGGAGTCCCTATCGACCTTCCACTCGCGCACATCGATGCCCTTGGCGGCGAGCTTGCGCCAGGCGCCGGAATTTGCTTCGTGATCCTGATTGGTGACGACGATGGCGTCGCCGGGCCTCATCCAGCCCTCGAAGGCGTGGCCGAGGGTGTAGGTGTTGCCCGAGGTCGAGGGACCGAAATGGATCCAGTCGACCGTGACGTTGAGGGCCTGCGCCATGCGCCGATGGGCCAGGTCCATGGCCTGGCCGGCCTCGCGCGAGGCCGGATAGAAGCCATAGGGCTGCACTTTGGTGGCCCAGTAGAAATGCTTCATGCGGTTGAGCACGGGGGCGGAGGTGTAGGAGCCGCCGGCGTTCTCGAAGAACGACCAATCCTTCAGATTGGGCTGCTTGAACGCAGGGAATTCGGCCCGGATGCGGGCAGTGTCGAGGGGCAATGGGGCTTGGGACATCAACAGGACTTTAGGCTCGATACTGGAGGAGCCAGATAGGTATCCGTTCGGCCCCGGCTGAGCAACAGCGGCACGCGCGAAAAGCGAAGCCCCGGCGCATTGGGGGCGCCGGGGCTTCTTCGAACTGCAGTTGGCAGACCGGAGGGGGATAGAGGGCTCTGTTGAAAGCCGGTCAGCCCGAAGGAGTCCAGAGCCTGACCGGCTCTGGGTCCGTTTGTGGTCGCGCTCTCGAACCGCCAAAGTCTGCGACTTTGGCTGAGAACGCTCCTAACCGTTCTGATCCATCATCGGCCGATGCTGGCCGGGACGCTGATCGGCGCCGCCCTGGCGCTTGCCGAAATGCTCGCGGCGCATTTCGCCCGGGCGGGCATCGAGCTTGGCCTTCTGATCGTCGGTGAGGCTCGCATAGAAGGCTTCGAGCGAGGGCAGGACATCGGAGAGCGCGGCGATGCGGGCTTCGTCGATCTTGATGCCGGTTTGCAGGCGCTCGACCAGGTTTGGCGCCTGGGCGGTCGTGCCCGCCTCGGGCAGCACGGAGGTGCAGGTGTCGGCAAACCCTGTCTGGGCGGTAAGCGCCGCGGTCTTGAGCGCATCGAACAGCGGGGTCTGCTCGGCGGTCAGCTCGACGCGATGCGAGAGACTGACGAACATGTGCTCGAGCCGTTCGGCACCCTGATCGGAACAGACCAGCTGCAGCATGCCACCGCGCATGCCGCCGCGTTCGCCGTCCTGGCGCATGCCGTCCTGGTTGTGGGCGCGGAAGCCTTGTTCGTGGCGCGGCCCGAAGCCGGGGCCGGCCTGCGGGCCCTGATCCTGGGCGAAGGCGGCCGGGGCCATGGCGCCGAGGCCGAGGGTCGCGACGATCACGGCCGCGGTGGTCGAGGTGATCAATTTCATGGGGAACTCCCTTTGCATGGTTGGGTCGTCTGGCGTCGGTTTGGAGCCCGACGAGATGCAACCTAGACGGCTCACGATGGCGTGAGCCTTTCGGGAGGATGAAGATTTGGAAAGCTCGGTAAGGTTTCGGGGCGCCGATGCAGTCGTGCAGGAATATGCCGGCCGGTGCTGGGGAGCGGGTCGTCCCGGTTGTCTTCGGGTTCTCCGGCCAGGTGAGGCGCGATTGTCACGCACGACGGGATGCGTGCGTCAATCTGAGGAAATTGCTGGACAATTTGTGGCTGAAATATGATAAGCCGTGGAAATATCGGAAAAATAGCAGAATCACCGTTAGTACAACGTAGGCGAGAAATGCAGCGCAAGTTTGGTCTCCTGGGGTTCCTCCTTTCGCCACTGTTGGTGGCGGCGATAATGTTCGCGGCGCTGCCGGGAACCGCCACGGCTGCGTGCGTGATCGTGGGCAGTGGCACGCAGACTTCGCTGCAATCGGGCGACGCCATCACCTGCACCGGGGCTGGAAATACTGCCGTGCAGACCAGCGCTGGACAAACCGGCGTCACGGTCGAAATCGGGGATGGCACCACGGCGACAACGCTCAATGGCGGCGCCTTCTCAGGCGTCACCTTCGACTCCACCTCCAACGGCACGATCACCGTCTTCGGCCAGACGGCGATCGCATCCGACAACACCGGGATCTTCATCTCCGGCGGCTCCGGCAACACGGCGAACCTGAATTCCGGCGCCACCCTGAGCACCACCGCCCTCGGCTCGGCGGCAATTGCGCTGGACGGGACGAGCGGCAACGTCATCAACATCGGCGGCACCGCCGGAGACCTGACCGCAGGAACGCAGGGCGTCAGTGTGAGCGGTGGGGCGGCAAGCAATCAGGTGAACGTCTTGTCGGGCGGCGTGGTTCAGGCGAGCACCGGCCTGGCGGTCGGTCTCATCGGCGCCGGCAACGGCAACGTCATCTACAATGCCGGAACGATCTCGAGCGCCACGAACTACGCGATCTATGGCTCGAGCAGCGACGATATAATCGTCAACGAGGGCACGCTCAGCGGCAACTTCTTCAATCGGGCAGTGGATATGGGCGACGGCGCCGACGTCTTCCAGCTGCGCGACGGGTCGAGCATAACGGGCTGGGTCATCGGGGGCGCCGGAACGGATACGCTGAGCTTTGGGGGCAACTCCGACAGCGCCTTCGATCTGTCGAACTTCGGGGCCAGCGCACAGTTCCGCGAGTTCGAGGCGCTCACCAAATGGGGCAGTTCCGCCTGGACGCTGACGGGGACGACGACCGGGGCCGCGACGATGGATGTCCACCAGGGCAAGCTCGTCGTCAACGGGTCGATGGAAAATGTCGATACGACCGTGAGCGGCGGTGTGCTCGGTGGGTCGGGCACGGTGGGCGACGTGACCGTCGCCTCGGGCGGCACGGTGGCGCCGGGGAACTCGATCGGGACGCTCAATGTCGCGGGGAATGCCACCTTCAATGCCGGCTCGACCTACGAGGCGGAGGTGAACGCGGCCGGGCAGGCGGACCTGCTGCTGGCGACCGGCGTGGTGACGATCGATGGCGGCACTGTGCAAGTCGTGCCCTTTCCCGACTATGTGCTGGGCAATGCTTATGCGATCATCACCGCCGGCGGCGGCGTCGCGGGGACCTTCGGCGCTGCGACGTTCTCCCTGCTGTTCGTCACCCCCACGCTCACCTACGACGCCAACAATGTCTATGTGACGCTGACGCAGACGGCGAACCTCGTCGATTGGGCGGTGACTCCCAACCAGATCGCGGCAGCCGGCGCGGTGGACGGGCTGGGGGCGGGGAACACGGTGTTCGACGCGGCGATCCTGCTCGGCTCGACGGCCGATGCGCTCGCCGCGTTCGATGCGCTCTCGGGGGAGGGGCATGCCTCGCTCAAGGGGGTGCTGGTGGAAAATAGTGGCATCGTGCGCGACGCGGTGCTGGGGCGGCTCGAGAGTGCGCGTGCCGCGCCGCAGTCGGCGGGAGCCGCGCGCGGCTATGCCGGGGATGCGGTGCTGTCGGGTGAGAGCGCCCATGGGGGCGGGATCTGGGGGCAGCTCTATGGCGGGCTGGGGCACCTGGCCGCCGACGGCAATGCGGCGCGGACCGATTTCGCCAGCGGCGGGCTGGTGCTGGGGACGGATGGGGAGGTGGGCGACTGGCGGTTCGGGCTGGTGGCCAATGCCGGGATGACCGGGGTTTCCATTCCCGATCGCGATACGAGCGGCACCAGCGCCGATTATGGCGTCGGGCTCTATGGCGGAACCCACTGGGGCGATACGGAGTTTGCCTTCGGGGCCGCCTACACGCGGCACGCGATCTCCACCACCCGCGAGGTGAGCTTTCCCGGCTTCACCGATACGCTCACGGCCAGCTATGGCGCGGCGACGGGGCAGGTGTTCGGCGAGATCAACCATGAGTTCGATCTCGGCGATGTTTCGTTCACGCCCTTTGCCCAGCTTGCCTATGTCAACCACGCGACCGACGCCTTCACCGAGCAGGGCGGGGCAGCGGCGCTTTCGAGCGCGGCAAGTGTCGTCGACGGGACGTTCACCACGCTGGGGCTGCGCGGCAGCCATCAGTTCGTGGTCGGTGGGGACGGGCTCGGCACGCTGAGCGGCGGGCTCGCCTGGCGGCACGCCTTCGCCGATACGCCGACGGCGGTGCAGAGCTTCGCTGGCGGCTCCGCCTTCACCGTCTCGGGGGCGCCGATCGCCGCCGACGCGCTGGTGCTCGAGGCCGAGCTCGACCTCGATCTGGCCAACGGCATGGACCTCGCCTTCAGCTATGATGGCCAGATCGCGGCGGCGGGGCAATCCCATGCCCTCAAGGCGGGGGTGGGCGGGCAGTTCTGAGCCCGCGAGGTCGGCCGGCGGCCGCAAATTCCGGGCCGGGCGAGCTTCGCGATCGCCCGAGATCTGGATCGGAACGGCGTCCCGCCCGGGGCGCCGTTCTTCGTTTGGGCGTCTATTGCGCGGCGAGTTCGGCGAAGGCGGCTTCGAAGCGTTCGTGGGCCTTCTTGGGCTGCTTGATCTCCTTGATCGCCTCGAGATTGGCGGGCGCGTCGCCGACGACGACGAGGGCCACCATGCCCATGGCGTAGTGCGGCATGCACTTGATGCCGTAGGCGCCGGGGACGGTGAAGGTGATGACGATCTCTTCGTTGGTCTTGCCCTTGAACGGCTCGGCGCCCTCGGGAAGCATGTCCTTGATGGTTTCGGCGTTGTGGCCCTTGTCGATGGCAATGAAGGTCACCGTATCGCCGGGAGCGACTTTGACCAGAGCCGGTTCAAACACCATGGTGCCGGCGGCGCCCTTGTTGAGCATATGCACTTCGAAGTTAGCCGCCAGGGCAGGCTGCGCCGTCAAAGCAACCGCGGCGGCCGCTGCAAGTAGAATTCCGATGTTAGTCAATTCGAGTACTCCTGTGTGGGTTGCGCAGATGGGCGCCTGCTGCCGTGCTTTTAGGGGCATTTCGCACATCCGCTATTTGATCCAACTCAAACAGGAAACGTGAAATTCCCGGGACCGGGACTTCTGGTGCGCTGTTTGAGCCCGATCAA
>Ga0214473_10009093_pt1 | contig 11751 bp, 11 predicted proteins | sample RVTome_7_FD_203509 | JGI IMG/M metagenome (GOLD analysis project Ga0214473, IMG submission 203509) | Soil microbial communities from uranium-contaminated site in the Upper Colorado River Basin, Wyoming, United States - RVT98D197 | ecosystem: Environmental > Terrestrial > Soil > Contaminated >...
TTATCCCCTCCCCCTCTGATGGGGGAGGGTTAGGGAGAGGGTGGACAATCTCACCCTCCCCTTAATCCCCTCCCATCGAGGGAGGGGAGAGTAAACTGAAAACTGATTGAAATTTCTTATAGTTGCGTTACATGGCATTCTAAAACCCTGTTATCTCCCCCGGTGTCAAGTGTGTGCTAAGATCAGGGAGGGAAATCGCCACGTGGTTCGCTTTATTCCTCCCCTTTCAAGGGGGAGGCCTGTCCTGAGCGAAGTCGAAGGGTCAGGAGGGGGAGGGGGGATCTTCAGTCTATCCCTTCTCTTCGCCAATGGCCACCCTATAGCCAGGTCTACCCAACCCTCTAATACGCTCCAGATGTTTTAGGAAATCGTCATTGCGCAAAAACTTTCTCTTGTCGTACTGGTCGAAATGGACGAGTTCTTCGATCGGGAGGCGGTGAGGAGGACCCGGCTCATAATCCCTGTAGCCGATAGGGACGATGAAATTCAATCGCAAAGGATCAGGGTGGCCCAGCGCTTCTTTATAAGCATGTTCGTTACACACATCCACTCTTTGAGAACCCAGACCAAGGGAAGCAGCCGCCAGGTGAATGGTCATCGAAAGGTGGCCCATGCTGGCGCTGAGGATATCGCGGGCACTGCTGTAGTAGAGATCACCGTGGGCCGCCATGACAGAGCCCCATTGTTTCCTCGGGTCTTCGAGAACGGCAATACATACGGGTGCCTCTCGCCAACCGGCCAGCATGCCAAAAACTTTCTCTTTCTCCTCAAGAGGGAGGTTGAAGGCCGGATGTCGGTACTGGGGGATCCTCTGTTGCTCCAGGGACAGGGTCAGTTCCAGATCTGATTCAAAGACCTCGTAAATCTTCTTTCTTATTTCAGGATCCTTCACGATGATAAACTCCCAAGGTTGGGAGTTGGCTCCAGACATGGCGTAATGGGCTGCATCAAGGATCTTCATGATCCAGTCATCGGGAACAGGAACCGGCTTAAAGCGACGTATACTCCTGCGGTATTTTAGGAGTTCTAAGAATTGATCATAGTGCATCATTTTGTCTTTCCCTTTCATTGGGCACTATTGCATCTATATCGACAAAAGATTGTCGATGTGGATTGATGGGTTTTCAAACGTAGGGCAGGCGACCCCGCCTGCCGGACCGGTCGGCGGGGTCGCCGACCCTACGATAAAGATTGCTGCCCCGAAGTCCTGCCACAGACAAGATTCCGAGGGAAGTCCCGGACAGGGCGTGGGTTCTTACATGCTTGAGTCTGAGAATTCCCCTCTCACAGTCTTACTAACGCCCTAAAAAGTTTGTCACCCTATCTAATCAAAAACACCTTCTTTTTGCAATTGCTCGTACTCCTCACTAGAAAAACCAGCAAGCTCCCCGTAGACATACTCATTATGCTCCCCGATAAGAGGAGCAGGCCTCCGTAATTGAGGGGGAGCCGTTGAAAGCTTAAAGGATGGCAACTGGACATGGTGCTTCCCTATCTCAGGATGCTCCATCTCCGCCCAGAGATAGTTCTTCAAATGGGGATCTTCATACATCTCCTTGGCGTCCTTGACCACTGCCGCTTCTATGCCAATGGATTGCAATTTCGTCATGATCTCTTCGGCAGTAAAGTTTGCCGTCCATTCGCCAATTCGTCTCTCCAACTCATCCTCATGCTGCTTTCGGCCGAGAAGCGTACTAAATCTTGGATCCTTTGTCCAATCGGGTTGACCCATGACGCTGCACAATTTATTCCATTCCTCATCGGTGAATACGGCGATAACGCACCATCTGTCTTCACCCCGGCACGGAAAGGCTCCATGAGGGGCTGCATGGTCACAGCGATTGCCGTTCCTGCCCTGGATCCGGCCATTGACCGTATAGTCGAGCAAGGTCGGGATCAGGAATTGGATGCCGGTTTCAAACTGGGCAACATCGATAAGTTGCCCTTTTCCCGTTCGACGCCGGTATTCAAGGGCAGCCACCAATGCGATCGTCCCATAAACGACGCCGATGAAGTCGATATAGGGTCCATAGAGGATCAACGGGTCCCGATCAGGCCAGCCGCTGAGGTGGGTGAATCCGCTGAGGTGGGTGAGATGAGATCCCATGCCGGGGTGCATGGCATGGGGTCCCGTTTGCCCCAGGTTGCACGTGCTCAGCATGATCATGTCAGGTTTAATCTTCTTCAATTCTTCGTAGTCCAAACCCTGCCTTTTCATGACACCCGGAGTGAAGTTTTCGGTAACCACGTTGGCCCAGTCCTTGACCAATCGCTTTGCCACTTCCGGACCTTTGGGATGTCTGAGATTAAGAGTGATCCCATACTTGTTATGACTGTAAACGGCAAAATCGAAACCACGGTTGATTCCTGGCTTGTTGTCCTTGAAGGGAGGATAAAACCTGTACTGGTCAGGTCTTGTGTGCGACTCGATATGGACGACCTCCGCACCATAGTCCGCCAGGTATGTGGAAATGAGTGGTCCGGCAACAATCTGCCCGAATTCAAGAATCTTCACGTCTTCAAATATCCCTTTGGATTGCATCTTATTCACTCCTTATCCCTGACAAGGATTACCCTGGAATAATGGAATACTGAAATGATGGAGTAATGCGAGAAAATCTTAGAATTCTTTTGTCAACCCAATGTTCCAATTTTCCATCATTCCATTCTTCCCTGGTTTCTTTAAATGATTCCTCCCTGTTTTAATATGATCAGATCATTTTCCGACAGGCCCAACTCCTTGACGTAAATTTCGTCGTTGTGTTCTCCGATGAGAGGCGCTCTGCGTTCAATCCCGCAGTCCGATTCAGACATTTTTGTCCAGGGACCGGGATAGGTCATCTTGGTCCCAAGTTCTGAATGCTCAATCTTCTGCCACACCTTTCTGACCTGGAGCTGGGGGTTCTCCATGATGTCTTTCGCTGTCGAAACGGGATAACCCATCACCCTCCTTTTTACCGCTTCCTCAAGGAACTCCTTTTTATTCAGCCCCCGAAGAAAGTTTGCGACGGGCTCCATCATTCGATCAAAATCCTCCTGGGTCGCCGGGGCCGGGTCGAATTTATCCCAGTCCTGAGCCTTCAACCACTCCGTGGCCATCCCCTTCTCGTCCATCCATTTCACTGTCTCCTTATTCGTGATCCCTCCCGCCCTTGCCCCGTAGATGAGCCAGCAGATGTAACCATCCTCGCAGGGATAGGCAGCCCGCATTTTTGCTCCATAAATACTCCGGCCTGCAATGGCATTCCCCACCCGCTTCGGCATCGTGCCCTCGGCCTCCCAATAGAAAGGACCCGTGTCGGCAGACCAGGCGGCACTCGCCTGAGCAGAAACATCGACATGCTGCCCCTCTCCTGTCATCTGTCTATGGAAAAAGGCTATCAATGTTCCCAAGGCTGCATAGGATCCTGTCCACATATAAGAAACTGGAATACTGGTCCGGACAGGCGGCCGATCGGGGTCACCCAGGAGAGACATCGATCCGCTCATGGCCATAATTCCGATGTCAGAGGCTTTGTAGTTCCGGTATGGACCATCCTGTCCAAAAGGAGTGATCGAAGTCATAACGATTTTCCCATCTGTGATCCGGTTCAGAAAAGGGTATCCCAGGCCCAGCTCATCCATGGTCCCCGGTGTAAAGGATTCGATCACGACGTCAGCCGTTCTGACAAGTCTCTTAAACAATTCACGCCCATCATTCGTTTCAATATTCAGCGTGATGCCCCGTTTATTATTGTTGTAGGCAAACCAATAAAGACTCTTCTCCGGGTGGGGGGTATCCCTATAGAAAGGTCCTATGTTCCGCGAAGGATCTCCGCCAGGAGGCTCTATCTTGACCACATCGGCTCCCAGATCTCCAAGAATTTTCCCGCAAAGGAACCCTATCTCACCACTTAAATCAAGAACCCGACAACCCTTGAGCACCTTTTTTTCTTCCATCCTTATCCCCCGTTTAGTTCCATAATAGTAGAGCAGGTGTCTCGCCTGCCATGTCCGGTCGGCGGGGACGCCGACCCTACTCGCAGGCTGCCAAAAATGTTCGGATGCAAGGCGCCCCTGCCTGCGCCAAGGCTTCGGCAGGCAGGCGAAATCCTGGCGTAGGGGCAATTCATGCCTGCGTGCTGAAACGCTGCACTTCGGCGTGCAAGCATGAATTGCCCCTACAAGTACGCCGCAATAAGCCTGCCCCGTGCTTGACACGGGGAAGGATGAGGGCAATCCCGCGAAGCGCGGGACAGATGCCTGCCTGCCGGTAGGCAGGGGCATTTTTCAGCAGCCTGCTAGATTCCGGCTTCGGAGAACCATCGGGCGTAGGCTTCCTGGAAGGATTTGGCCTTCTGGACCTGTTCCTCCGTAAAAAAATCCTTCAAGTTTACCAGCTCGATGGGGTAACTGGCCCTTTGGAAGGCATCCCGGTATTGATAGGGAACCGTCGCATCGATTCCGATGGCCCCTGAGAATTTGATGTTGGACTGGGTCCATTCCTTCTCCCCTGCAGAACTCCGCTCTGCGGGTTGAAAGGTCTGACCCATTCCGCCCGGAGCAACGACGGCAATGCCTTCCTTTGCATCGACTCGAGTGGCCAAGGCCCACATCAAATCGTCCGTAGAGTAGATATTAATATCCGGATCCACAACCATGGCAAATCGAGACCCCAGGGAACAGGAGAGGGCCGCTGCCAGAATGTTCTTTGGGTATCCGTCATCCCTGGCCCTTCTCTTCTTGACCTGAAAGATTACCCCCCCCCAGTCGGGAATGCACATGGGAACATGAGTGTCCACACAGAAGCCCGGGCTGATCCTTTCCGCCAGCTCAAAAAGACAGGCTTCCCGGCACATCACATCGATGTTGTGGTCCTCATATCCATGGACGATCACCGGGTCATAGATGGGTTTATCTTTTCGATGGGTGATCGCCGTCACAGTGAATTGATAGGTCCGATAGGCCTTCCCCATGTAGCCGGACCATTCAGGATGGAAGGGGAAGATCCCCTGCTTTTGCTCTTTTTCAGCCAGCGGACTCTCCCAGACCTTCTTTGTCGTATCCAGGTACCCTTCGAGGACATACTCCGCTTCCGCAATGGCATAGGCATCAATGGTCTTGCACTTCACCATTTCCAACGGGAACCCCTGCATGGCTCCGGCAATCCCCAGTTCATTGCAGCCTCTCGGGAGGATGGCATACATAAACCCGGCTCCAGCCATCAGCGTCGCTGCCGGAGGAGTCCCCATGTTAATGCTCAAAGGGATGGGTTCTTTCTTATAAAATTTGGTTGCAATCTGGTCGGTGTGCGACCCCGGAGAGATCTGGAAGGTGGAATGGTCTTTCCATCTCAAGTCCTCCCGAAAACTCATCCGGTTGTAGCTGATGTGCCATCCGCCCCAAAATTGTTTGGGTGAGGCCACTGTTTTCCCTGCGCCCAGGGTCCGGCCTGGATCGGTTGGGGTATGCTGGATCATGGGGATGACTGGCCAGACATCGATGTCCTTGTCGATGACCACCTCCTGGCAGGGGGCTTTGTCCACGATCTTAGGAGGAACGGGTTGAAGAATGCTCTCGTGAATTTTGAACTTAAAAGATTTTCTGTCATTATACCCGAACATCTTTGCCACGATCTTGTCTGAACCCAATACATTCGTGACGATTCGGCCGTTGGGGTACCCCTTCACCTTGTCGAAGAGCATCGGGGGGCCTCCATCCAGACGTTTCTGGATACCGGCGACTTCCAGCTTTGGATCGACTTCACGGTCGGTCTCCAGCAACAGACCTTCTTTCTTCAGCCACTCCAAGGTCGACCTCAAACTCCTGATTTCCCCCTTTTCCATACGAGCCCTCCTATTTGAAAATTGGAATATAGAACCGGAATAATGGAATATTGGAATATTGGAATGATGGAATAATGGGAAATGAAAAGAACAAAGAGCCCGGAATGGGGGAAAGGAAGTTCTTCGTTTTCCCCATTATTCCAGTATTCCATTGTTCCAACATTCCAGTTTTTTTGCGTCGTGAGGCCATTTTTTCAAAAAACGAAACATATGTCAACACTTCAATTTTCTATTGAATCATCTTATTCGGAAGCCAAAGGAAAAAGTCAGGAAAGAGCATAACGATCACCATGCCTGCCATGTGCATCAGGCCGAAGGGAAAGGCACTTTTAAAGATATCCATCATCGAGATCTCAGCAGGGGCAATCCCTTTTGCTACGTAAAGATTGAGGCCGAAGGGAGGAGTGATACATCCGAGCTCCAGGTTGATCATCATGATGATCGCGAACCAGAGATTATCGAATTGTAATGTCTTTACAATGGGAAGAAAGACAGGAAGGCAGATGTACATAATGGACATGGGGTCCATCAGGCATCCGAGAAAAGTAACAATCACCTGCATCCCGATGAGGATCCACCACCTCGAAACAGGGAGGGTTGCTACGGTTTGAGCCAGATTGGCTGTTACCCCGGTATAAGCAAGAAGCTGGCCGAAGGCCTTCGATCCCATGATGATCAAGAAGACCATCCCTGAGACCCGCACCGTCCCGGTCAAGGACTCCTTGAGGTGTGCCCATTTCAGCCCTCCGGTCAGGCCCGCCAGGAGAAAGGCCCCTCCGGCCCCCAGGGCTGCGGCTTCGGTAGCAGTGGCCACCCCCAGATAGATGAGGCCCATCACCAGGAAGAAGATAACCAGAAGGGGCAAAATATGAAGAGAAGAACGGATTTTTTCAATGGCCGTTACCTTTTCAGGAACGTAAGCAGGAGCAAGATGGGGCTTGATCATGGCGAGAATCATCACGTAGAGAATAAACATTCCTCCGATCATCACTCCGGGAAGGGTCCCTGCGATCAGCAGCTTCCCTGCGGAGATATCGGCCAAACTAGCGTAGACCACTGCCAGAATACTGGGAGGAATCAGAATATCGAGGGCTGCGCCACCGATGACCGATCCGATGGCGAGAACCTTATCGTAACCTCGCTTGAGCATTTCGGGAATCATCGTCTTGCCGATGGCAGCGGTACAGGCCATGCTGGAACCACTGACTGCGCCAAACAGCATGGCATTGATCAGGGTGAGCACAGCGATTCTTGCCGGCATTCGCCCCAGAAGCTTATCGATCACATTGAAGGCCCTGTGGGCCATCCCGGAGAAGGTGATGGCATCGCCCATTAATACGAACATCGGGATGGCCACCAGAACGAAATTGGCGATTCCGCTGAAGGCGCTGAAAGTCACAATGCTCAGGGCTGGCATCCCGCCGCAAAACAAGTAAAGAAAGGTAATATTGAGGAGTCCAAAACTGAAGGCCACCGGAGTTCCGGAGGCAAAGAAGATGAGAATTCCTAAACAGATCAAGGCGAATATCCAGTACCATTCCATCAATCAATTCTCCCTTCCGCATCCGATTCTCCAGGATGGCTTTTTGAAAGATAGACAAAACCGTCAACAATTTGTCTGATCAGTTGAAGGGAAAGAAGCAAGGCTCCGAGGGGAATCACGATATAAACGGCCCAGAGAGGAACGCTGAATAATCCTCCTGCCGTCCTCTCCTGTGTGACGACGCTGTCCCAGAAGCTTTCCCAGGTGATCCAGGTAAAAACCACACAGAAGAAAAGGGAGAGGATATCCTGAACGATCCCCATAAGCATTTGCCGTCTCTTCCTCATCATGGTGACAACGATATCCACCTTAATATGGCCGCCCACTCTGAGAACCCATGCAGCGCCGAGAAAGGTACAATAGACCAATAGAATTTCACTGATATCATTCACCCAGGTGGTCGGTCTTTTGATCAGATACCTCATCACCACCTCATAGATGACGATGAGGGCAGTGAAACCGATGACCGCACCGGCAATGATAGAAAAATAATCATTAAGGCGGTCAAGCCATCTGACCAAAGGATTGCCTCCCTTATTCTTTTCCATGTTCTCTCCTAGGGGTAAACGATATAGATGCAAATTGAAAAATTGGTCCCGCCTGGGCGGGACAAAATTATCAGTGCAGTGTAATGCTAATTGATCATTGCTAATTGACCATTTTGCAATGATCTTTCAACTATCCTCCATCCGCAAGAAATACCATCGAGACCTCATCCCCGTCCTTCACAGGTTTGGATAGCTCTTCAGGATAGGTGTTTTCCCCGTTCAATAAGAGCAATACATAAGACTTCACGTTGCCTTCCTTGTTCAAAATCAGTTCTTTTACCCCTGGATGATCTGTATCAATCTTATCCAGACACTCCCCGATAGTCCTCCCCATCACATGGATGGCCTCCCGGCCTCCGACCGCTTGACTTAACCAGGGGGATAGGTTGACTTTTACCGGCATGTTAGGCGCTTAGCGCCTCCATATCGACAAAAAATTGTCGATCTTGGGGCCATCTATTTTTGATCTCGTAGGGCAGGCGTCCCGCCTGCCGTGCCTGTCGGCGGGGACGCCGACCCTACGAAAGAAAAATGCCCCGAAGGGGCCACCTCTTCCGGGCGAAGTCCCGGACGAGGCGTAGGCCCTTACGAATAAGATCGTGCGTTATTCACGCCCAAGCGGGTCCAAATCCGAAGCACGAAATCCCTGCCTTTGTCCCGCAAGGCGGGACTACGCGCAGGCAGGCGAAACTCGAAACAATCCCAAATGACCGAATTTCAAATATTTCAAACAAGATGGTCTCGTAAAAAGTCGTCTCACCGGTGCAAACCGGTGTCCAGAGAATTTCTAACTAGTTGAAAGAACTGGATTCCGGCTTTCGCCGGAATGACGATCATTAGGCTTTTTCGACTTTTTACGAGTTCATCAAACAAGTGAGTTTAGAGATTTTGAATTTCGAAAATTCGAATTTGTCCTTCGACAAGCTCAGGATGGTGAGCAAAATCGAACCATTTCGGATTTCGATATTCGAATTTCGGATTTCTAAACTTCAAAACCTGTTTGGTCCCGTTTATGCCAGATTATTACGTCTAATGCATCAGCCACCTCTTTCAACCCGAGCCTTTCCAATCTCTTACGGGTTGGAACGCCCTCACGGTCCCAACCCCTTCTCTCGTAATAGGCTTGGAGGAGACTTTCAAAGGGTTCTCGATCGAGTCGCTTCCCCTTCTGGGGCCCGGAAGGTATGGGTTCAAAACTCCGGGGGTAGGGAATATCATCTTTAGCCCTTATCCCCTCTCTGACGGAAAAGGCTCTTTCGATCTGCCAGCCCCGGTCTAAGATCTCCCTCAGTTTCTCCGCATGGAAATCCCGCCCGGTGACGAGCGAAAGGAGAGTGGCCATGGTGGTTAAGTTCACCGATTCCTGTGCCATCCATTCCGTACTGAATTTACAGATCTCCAATGCATCTGCAGCCCCGCAGACCATTTCAGTGAAGATGACAATATCAGCCCTGACAGGATCGTAGGTCTGGAAGTCCGTGGCTTTGGGCGACTTAAATTTTTTGTCCCAGTATTTTCCCTCAAAGATTTTTTTGAAATCGCTGTCTTCCCATACGGAGTAGGTGGGTAATCCGCGCAGATGGTCGGCACCCCGGGTTGAAACCGAATAATTTAAGGCCCGTCCCAGGTCACTGCGAAAATCGGTCAATTCATCGAGCCCCTTGATCTGGTTGGCATACTTGGCGGCTTCTGCGCCTCGATCCCCTAATCTCCGGATGAGCCCTCGTTTTCCTTCAGCCAGAAGGTCGCCAATTTTCCCTTCCCGATAGGCAATTTTTCGCACGAGTTCAACAATAAGTCCATGATCTCCCCAATTCAGCTCAATTCCCCCGGTATCTTCCTTAGTCAATATTTTCCGCTGGAACAGCTCCATGGCAAAGGCGATCATCAGTCCTGTGGACATCGTATCCAGGCCGTATTGGGAAGCCATTTCGTGGGCCTTGCCAATGGCATCCAGTCTGGGGTTATCGAGCTGGCTGCCGAAACAGCCAATGGTTCCCCATTCCATCCCCTCAGCGTAAGTACCGGCATAGGGTCCTTCTTTAATGACAAAACCGTGTGCGCAATGGATTGGACAGCTAAAACAGGCCTTTGACTTCACCACGTATCGATTGACAAAGGTATCCCCATAAATCTCTTTGGCCTTTTCTTCGACCCAGCCCGCTTCCTGCTGGTTCCGGACGCTCATCTCTCCCCGCTGTTGCTTGGGTGCAATGAGCGTGGTCGTTCCGTACTTACTCCAGACAGGATAGATAGCTGCCTGATATATTTTTGAGAAAAGTTCCTTCACATATTCAACATACTCTTTCGGTTTGGCTGCCTTGATCGACTTGGAGCCCCGAAGGACGACGGCCTTGAGATGCTTTGAACCCATCACCGCCCCCATTCCACACCTCCCGGGAGCCCGGTAAAGATTGGCGATCGGGCAGGCATATCTTACGAGGTTCTCTCCCGCAGGACCGATGATCAGGGTCTTCACTTCCGGGTCGCCCAGATCCTCCAGTTTAATCTTTTTATCTGCCTCAAAGATGGTTTTGCCCCAGAGATGGGAGGCATCTCGGATTTCTACTCGATTATCGTCTATCCACAGGTAAACCGGGCTCTCCGCTTTTCCGGAGATGATAATATGGTCATATCCGGCATATTTCACCTCGGGACCGAAGTCCCCGCCTGCATTGGAGTCTCCGTGAATTCCGGTCAGGGGAGATTTGGAGGTCACGGTGAACCTGCCGGTGGTCGGTCCAAGAACGCCGGTAAGGGGACCTGTACCAATGATCAATCTGTTTTCGGGACCTAATGGATCGGCTCCAGGAGGGACTTCATCAAACAGGATCTTTGAATTGAGATTTCTTCCTCCCAAGAATTTCTCTTTCCATTCTTCAGGAAAGGGTTGCCGGTTGATCTCTTGTGTGCTTAAGTCAACCCTCAGGATTGTGCCTGCCCAACCAAAATGATCAACCATCCGAATGCCTCATCTGATATTACATGGTTTCATTTGGGAATTTCTTTGTAACAGGTTTCATCATGTCTTAAAAAGCTTGTCACCCTGAACTCGTTTCAGGGTCTGGTCTCGATTTTGGAGATGTCCCCCGCCGAGGGCGGGGCAGGATTCAGCATGACAGGGTCTTTAGGTTCCAAATTTCAAAAATTTTTGTTTAATCTTTCTGTCTTGGAATTTTAGAAAGTACTCTTCATATTCTTTTTCAGGAATGCCCCATTTTCTCAATAGGGACTGAGCGGTTGAACTTACCGAATTCGAGGGACGTTGAGGGGGGCCAAGTTCAATGGCCCTTGTTGGACACCATTGGACGCACTCCGGTGCACCGCGGCACAGGTCGCAAATGATTGCTACGTTACTTATGGGATCAATCGATATCCCTCGAAAAGGGCAGGCATCGATACAGCGTTCGCATCCGGTACAGAGATCCTCCTCAACGTGGACGACATGATCCTCACCTTTCTTCAAAGCTCCCACCGGGCACTCTGCCACGCAAGAAGGTTCAGGACATTGCTGACACACGACCGGCACGTCGAGAAAGAATCTCTCCATCTTGACAATCCGTATCCTTGATCTCTTAGGATTGAATTCGTCATGTTTGTTGAAAGCACAGATCGATTCACATATTCTGCAACCCGTGCATCTTTCCGCGTTGATGCGAATTCCTTGGAAAGCGGCCATTTCAGTCTCCGTTCTCAATCCCACCGTAACCCCCCTTCCTCCCCCCTTAAAATAAGGAGGGAATAGACGGCCCTCTCAAATCAGGGGGGGCTGTGAAAAAATCCAAGACTCATAGACCGGATGGGGGATATTGGAAATAATCAATGCAAAATGAGC
>Ga0214473_10009094_pt1 | contig 11749 bp, 9 predicted proteins | sample RVTome_7_FD_203509 | JGI IMG/M metagenome (GOLD analysis project Ga0214473, IMG submission 203509) | Soil microbial communities from uranium-contaminated site in the Upper Colorado River Basin, Wyoming, United States - RVT98D197 | ecosystem: Environmental > Terrestrial > Soil > Contaminated >...
GCGGGTGCGTTCGATCCTCCGGCAGCTCCTCGATTTCTCGCGGCCGCCGCAACGCGCGCGGCGCCCCATCGACCTCGCGCGCCTGTGCGAGGAGACCGCGGGCCTGGTCCGCGCGCAGAAGCGCTACACGGGCATCGCGATCGAGGTGGTGAGCGAGGGAGATCCGCCGCCGGCTCTCGCGGACCCGGATGCGGTCGCGCAGATCGTGCTGAACCTCCTGCTCAATGCCGCCGACGCGCTGCGCGACGCGACGCCAGAGCCGCGCATCGTGGTGAGCGTGCGCCGGGCCGCGGCGCGGTGGCGCGCCGGCGAGGGACCCGAACCCGCCACGGGGCGACGGTGGGCGGACGCCGTGGAGTGTCGGGTGGCGGACAACGGGCCGGGGATCGCCGAGCAGGATCGGGAGCGGATCTTCGACCCGTTCTTCACGACGAAGCCGCCAGGGGAGGGGACCGGACTCGGGCTCTCGAATGCGGCGCGCTTTGCCGAGGAGCTCGGCGGGAGCCTCGCGCTCGCCCCGCCCGAGGCTGGCGGCGCCGTCTTCGTGCTGCGCCTGCCCGCCGGGGGCGGCGATCCCGGCGGCGAGCCGCGCAGCGCCGGGACCCCGCAGGCCGCTGCGTAGACCGCGCAGCCGGCTGCGCAGCGCGAGCCGGGACGCGCCGGGGAAACTCAAGCAACACGCGGAGTTGGCCGATCGGCACGACGTGGCATGGGGGTTGCTACTAGGCCCCTGCGGAGCAGGTGGGAGAGTCGATGGGCCTTCGAAGCCGGAACGCAGCCTCGCGCACCCGCGGCGGCATGACGCTCATCGAGGTCGCGGTGGCGGTCGCGATCCTCGGCGTGCTCGCTGCGATCGCGGTGCCGAACCTCGCCGAGTGGTCGCGGCACCAGCGCCTGAAGGACGGCGCGCGCTCCGTCGGCGACCTGCTGCTGCTCGCGCGCACGGAAGCGATCCGCACCGGGCGGCGACAGATCGTCTTCTTCGGGCGTCCGGGCAGCACGGATCCGGGCGGGAACCCGGTCGAGGCGAACGGGGCGTGGGTCCCGGTGCTCGCGCTCGACGACGGCGCTGCGGCCGGGTCGAACTGCCTGATCGAGGGCGGTGAAGACATCGAGGGCCTGCGTCCGCTCGAGGGCCTCGCGTGGGGCGTCACCGAGGCCACCGGCCCCGTGCCGACCGATGCGGGCAACGGCGCCTTCGCCCCGTCGCCGTGGGACGGCGGCACCTTCGCAGACTCCGGTGGGACCGCGGTCAACTGGGTGATGTTCGGCCCCGACGGCCTGCCCGTCACCTTCGACGGCGCCGGCGGCGTGTGCGGAGCCCTGAGTCCCTCCGGAGGCGGAGGCGGAGCCCTCTATCTGACCGACGGCGAGCGCGACTACGCGATCGTGCTCTCGCCGATCGGCAGCGTGCGCGTCCACCTGTGGAATCCCTCCACCGGGGCCTGGAGCAGCTGATGCAAGACCTGGCGGGGGCCCGCACTTCGCTCGGCTGCGCCTCGCGCGCTGGTTTTACGCTGCTCGAGATCGCGATCTCGCTCGGCGTCTTCGCGATCGGCATGCTGGCGCTCGCGGCGATGCAGCTGCACGCGCTGCGCAGCGGAAGCGGCGGGCGCCATGCGACGCAGGCGGCCTCGATCGCGCAGAGCCAGATGGAGCAGCTCCAGCGCCTGCGCTGGACCGACGCCGACCTCGCGGACACCGCCGGCGCCTTCACCGCGACCATCGCCCAGAACAACACGGTGCAGGGAGATCCGAACCAGGTCGAGATGACCTACGCGGTCGACTGGCGGATCGCCGACGTGGAGCCGGGCTGGACGCGCGCCATCGACGTGCGGGTGACCTGGGACGAGGAGAAGCGCCCGAACCGCTCCGTCGTGCTCTCGAGCCTCCGCTACAACCGCGAGGGCCTCTAGCCATGTCGCGCAGCGAGGCGCAGCCGAGCGGAGTGCGGGCCCCCGCCGGCAAGGCCACGCAGCGGCCGCGCAGCGAGGCGCAGCCGAGCGGAGTGCGGGCCCCCGCTAAGGCCGCCGCGGGGTTTACCCTGATCGAACTCCTCATCTCCGTGGCGATCATGGGCATCGTCTCGGTCTACATGTTCGAGAGCTTCGCGGTGAACCAGCGCGCGTACACGGTGATCGACCAGGTCGCCGAGTCGCAGCAGAACGTGCGGGCGATCGCCGACCTGCTCGAGCGGGACCTCCGACACGCCGGCCTGATGGTGCCCGAGGGAGCGGCCGTGTGCGGCGTGGACGACGATGCGGGTCCCGACGTCCTCTACCTGAGCGACGCCAACGCGATCGATCCGGACGACGACGTCGCGACCTACGACGGCGTCACGATCGGGGGCGGCGTGACCCAGGTTGCCAGCGGAATCGCGACCTTCGCGGTCTCGAGCCTCGTGATGGAGCCCGCTCCGGCGCGGCCCGCCTACGACTCCAACGGGGACGGCACGGCGGACAGCGACTTCCAGGTCGGCGGGGGCGCGATCGTGATGGACCTCCTCGACCCGGGGCGGGGCGCGGCCTGCGGCCGGGTCACCCAGCTGAACCTGGTCGGCCCGCAGGTCCAGGTCGACCTGAGGACGGGGGCGCTCGGCGCCGCAGTCGGTGCGACGAACCTCGTCCTCGTCCCCGCGCACGAGTACCGGATCAACGGAGACCAGCTGCTGCGCGACGGCGTGCTGCTCTCCGAGGGAGTCGAGGACCTCCAGGTCGCGTACTTCCTCGACGCCGACACCGACAGCGTCGTCGACGCAAACGAGATCCACGGCAACGGCACGGGGCCCGACTACGCGGCCGGGGCGCAGGACGGCTCGGAGGTCCGGGAGGTCCGCGTGAACCTCGTGACGCGCACCCGCGCGGAGGACCGCGAGTGGACGCAGGGCCGCCCCCAGGCGCTCGAGAACCGCGCGCCCGGGCTCGTGAACGACGGCTTCCGGCGCCGGACCTACACCAGCACCGTGATGCTCCGCAACGTCGGATCGAGGTCTCTGTGATGGCGGATCCCAGGACGCAGGGCGAGGCCGGCTCGGCGCTGCTCGTGACCGTGATGCTGCTGCTGATGCTCGGCCTCGTGGGGCTGGCGGCGCTCAACACCACGACGCGAGACCAGCAGGTGGCGGGCTTCCAGAACCGCAAGCGCATCGCCCTCTACGCGGCGGAGGCGGGAGTCGCCGAGGCGCTCGAGACGCTCACGACCACGGCGACGCCCGGGATCACCACGACGACGATCGGCGACTCGACGCTCTACCCGCACGGGCAACCGTCGTACCGGCCCGATCCCGCGTTCGCCGATCCGGTCGAGGACCTCGGCTCGGCACCCTTCCCGGGCATGTCGCTCAACATCGGGCAGGGCGGGCTCCCGACCTACCAGATGAACTACTGGCGGGTCCACGTCGAAGGACGCGCTTCCGGCGGCAGCCAGGCGCGCGTCGAGGCCGTGAGCGGCGCGCTGATCGCGAACTGAGCCGCCCGGCTTTCGGGGCGGAACGACGAGTCACTCCGGAGGGGTCGCGGAGGAACGCATGAGGCATCGGGCACAAGAGGCTTCTCGGCTGCTGCTGATCGCGGCGCTCGCGGGAGCGTTGATGGGGCCGGCCCCCACGCCTCCCCCGCCGGCCCCGACGGACGCGTCGGGCGACGACATCTTCCTGCTCACCACCTCGGTGTCGCCGCTCGTGGTGCTGCTCCTCGACAATTCGAGGTCGATGGAGCACGTCGAGTGGCATCCCGCCTACGACCCGGAGGCGCCGCTGCCGGCCGACTGCGACACCGCCCTCGAATGGGGCGATGCCATCGACTTCACCGCCACCTACAGCTTCGCGAGCACCACGGCGAACGTGACCCACTGCGGAAACACCCGCAGGATCTTCGCACTCGAGAATCCGACGCTGTGGACCGGCCACTACCTCGCCTGGTACTTCAGCAACGCGGCCGACGCCCACGAGAACGCGATCCGCACCGCGACGGCGACCGCGAGCACCTGCAACCAGTCGGGCGGCCCCGCGCAGTTCAACCAGCTCTACCGGCGCCGGCGCTTCGAGGCCGCGAAGCACGTGCTCCTCGACCTCTTGTGCCGGGCCGAGTCGAAGAACGTGCGTTTCTCGTTCGCGACCTTCCGCGAGAACAAGGACCTGCTCGGGCTCGACCCGAACGGCGCCTTCCTCAGCGCGGACCTCGGTCGCAGCAACCCGAACCACGCGGCCGAGCTCGAGTCCGAGATCAAGCTCGCGGATCCGGTCGAGGAGGCGCCGCTCGCCGAGGGGCTCTTCCAGGTCTACACGTACTACATGCCGCGGATCGACGACGGCTACCCGCCGTCCGTCGCCGGGGACGACGACACCCCGCTCGGGCTGGACGGCGTGACGTCGTTCCCGAAGTACCAGTACGACAAGTTCGGGAACTACGAGGCGGACAGCAGCAAGTGGTTCGACGAGGCGATCCGCTACACCTGCGACAAGGCCTTCGTGATCGTCGTGACGGACGGGCTCTCGGCGCGCGACGACTTCGACGTGGAGGACGAGGCGAACGAGGCCCTGGGCTTCACGGACTTCACCAACCTGATCGGCGACTACAACGCGGACGGGGAGACCGAGGTTCCGGGGAGCCTCGACGAGCGGACGATGTACCTCGACGACATCGCGAAGTACATGGCGGAGGTGGACTTCCGGCCGGACTTCCCCGACGACCAGACGATCGACACCTACACGATCGGCTTCGCGACCGACGACGCCACCGACGCGCTGCTCCAGAAGACGGCCGACGTGGGTGACGGCCTCTTCTTCGATACGCAGGACGGAGAGCAGCTCTCGCAGGCCCTGATCGAGGCGCTGAACGACATCGTCGAGAAGGCGCAGTCCTTCACCGCCGCGAGCGTTCCCTCGGCGCGGACGGTCGACGGCGGCGACTTCTACCAGAGCTATTTCTTCCCGTCCGGCAAGTCGGCCTTCTGGGAGGGCCATATCCGTGCCTGGCACATCGAGTCGAACGGCGACATCAGCGACGCCAACGGGAGCTGCGCCCTCGAGGACCCGACGCCGGGGGAGTGCAACAGCGGCTTCTTCAAGCCGGAGGCGGTGTTCTTCTGGGATGCCTTCGACGAGGTGCCGGTGCCCGCGAGCCGGAACCTGCACGTTTCGAAGCTCGTGAGCGGGGCGCCCGATCTCGTGCCCTTCGACTCGTCGCTCAGCGCGGCGGACCTCGAGCTCGAAGCCTTCGCCGTCCCGCCGGCGCCTGCGCCGAACGACCCGCTCTACCCGTTCAAGGGCAGCACGGCGCTGAACGCCGAGGGGCTTGCGGACGAGGTAGTCGCCTTCGTGCGGGGCTGCGGCCTCGGGACCGGGGTCGAGACGGCCGACGTGGCGCTCGGGGTGCCCTGCGGGCTGCGCCCGGCGCGCTTCGGGGACGTCTTCCATTCGAACCCGATCGTGGTGAAGCGCCCGAGCGCGCGCTCGTTCGACGCGTCGTACCAGGCGTTCAGCGCCGCCTACGACTCCCGCTCGCGGATCCTCTACGCGGGGACCAACGGGGGCTTCCTCGAGGCGGTGCATGCCGGCGACTGGGACGCCTCGGCGACGCCGCGCCCGAGATACGACGAGGGGACGGGCGTGGAGCTCTTCGGCTTCATGCCCTGGGAGTCGCGGCAGAAGATCAAGAACCTCCCCGTCGACTCGCCGACATCGCGGACGCACTACGTGGACGCGGACGCGCAGGCCGCCGACGTGTGGATCTATCCGTCGGCCACCGCGACGGCGAAGAACGCGAACGGCAGCGAGTGGCGGACCATCCTGGTGGGCGGAATGCGTGAGGGCGGGCGCGAGTACTACGCCCTCGACATCACCAACCCGGACGAGATCGGCGGACCCGACGGGGTGACGCTCGACTACCCCGGCTACCTGTGGGAGTTCCCGCGCGAGGACGACCCGGACGGGGATCTGGCGTGGATGGGCAGCACCTTCGGGCAGCCGATCGTCACCCGCGTGCGGGTCCAGAACACGAACGACCCGGATCCGAAGCCCATCTACGAGCGCTGGGTCGCGATCGTCACGGCGGGCTACGCGGAGACGGCCGACCCGAGCCCGCCCGCGGTCACCAACAAGGCCAGCACGACCTGGAGCTACCACGAGGGGGCCGGGCGCGGGCTCTTCATCATCGACGTGAAGACCGGCGAGGTCCTGGCGGAGAAGAAGTTCGTGGACGACACCGGGAGCGCCTGCCCGACGAACGGCACCGATCCGCAGCGGTGGATGTGCTACGCGATCGTCTCGACGCCCGCGGTCTTCGACCTCGACGCCGACGGCTTCGCGGACTCGATCTACGTCGGCGACATGGGCGGCAACCTCTGGAAGTGGTCGATCCACGCCGTCGGCGAGGACCGCGTGAACGACGGCTCGGGCCTGCGCACGCAGCCCGCCTGGCGCTTCCGCAAGTTCTTCGACGCGCCCGAGGTCTCGATCAGCGGCGACGTGCACCACCAGAGCTTCTTCTTTCCGCCGGGCGGGGCGAAGGTCGGGAGCAAGGTGTGGATCGCATTCGGGGCCGGCGAGCGGCGCAACGTCGGCTTCGAGGGCGTGTCGAACGCATGCCCCGGGGCGAGCTGCGAGAACAACCGCTACTACGTGATCAGCGACGCCGACCCCTGGGAGGCGTCGGTGACGCCGCTCCCGACGATCTGGGAAGCCGACGGGCCGGACGCCGGGACCGTCGCGGATCTCTACGACGCTACCACGGACCAGGACGGCTTCTCGATCCCCTCGGACCGCTACGGCTACTTCATCCGCGGCGTCGACGGCGAGAAGTTCGTGACGCGGACGGAGGTCTTCGGCGGCTACGTGATCACGGCCTCGTTCACGCCGGTCGACACCGGCGACCCCTGCAGCTCGCGCGGGGAGGGGAAGGCCTACGTCTTCGACCTGTTGAGCGGTGAGGGGTACTTCAGCGACAACTCGGGCAACCCGACGCGGGCGCTCGACATCGGCGCGGGCCTGCCGACCGACCCGAAGACCTCGATCGGGGTCGGCGGCACGGACAACCGGGTCTACATCGAGAAGAGCGGCGCCGACCTCGAGAGCTTCGGGACGGTCGACATCCCGGCCGGCGGGCGGCTGCTCTACTGGCGCGAGATGCCCTAGCGGCGGCTCGCGGGACCTTGGGGGGGGTGAGATGAAGGCGAGTGCCTGGGGGAGCTGGGCCGGGGTCGCGTGCCTCGGGGTCGCGGTCGCGTGTGGCGGCGAGGAGGTCGCTGCGCCGAGCGCAGGATCGGAGGCGCGCGTCGCCGGGTCGGAGGAGGCGGCGAACCAGCCGCCGCGCGTCGAACGGCTGCGCCTCGAGCCCGCCGAGCCGATGCCGGGGGACACGCTGCGAGCGCTCGCGACGGTCCGCGACCCCGACGGCGACCGCGTCACGCAGAGCTTCCGCTGGCAGGTGGCCGGACGGGAGCTTCCCGAGAGCGGTGCCGAGATCGAGCTGCGCGGCGTCGCGAAGGGCGACGAGATCGAGGTCTGGGCCACCGCGAGCGACGGCCGCGCGCAGAGCGAGGCCGTCACGGCGTCGGCCACGGTGGCCAATCGGCGCCCGGTGCTCGAGAACGTGGCGCTTCAGCCAGCCGGCTCGGTCGTGCCCGGGGAGCCGGCGGTGGCCATGCCCGTCGCGAAGGATCCCGACGGCGACCCCCTCGAGTATCGCTTCCGCTGGACGGTGAACGAGACCCCGGTCGAGGACCAGGAGGAGGCGAGCCTGCGGACCGAGGGCCTCCAGCCCGGCGACCAGATCCGGGTCCAGGTGGTGGCGAGCGACGGGGAGAGCGAGAGCGACGCTGCGTGGAGCGGCGTGCTGCTCGTCGGCAACGCCGCGCCCGAGATCGTCTCGACCCCGTCCGGTGTCACCGCGGGCGAGGCCTTCCGGTACCAGCTGGAGGCGCGTGATCCCGAGGGCGATCGGAGCCTGCGCTACCAGCTGCGCAAGGGGCCGGAGGGCATGACGCTGAACCCCGTCCTCGGCGAGCTGCGCTGGCAGCCGCGCGCGGAGCAGGCGGGCGTGCACCCGGTCGAGATCGCGGTCGAGGACTCGCAGGGGGGCCGGTCGGTCCAGGTCTTCGAGCTCACGGTGGGGCCGAGCGCGGCGCCGCCTCCGGCCGCCCCGGCGGAGTAGCCGCGGGGCAGGGGATCGGGGCGGGCCGCCCGCCCCGGGCGCGCCTTCCCTCAGGTATCAGCTTCGGGAAGGCTTCCCAACTCAGCCTCGGATCGAGTATTCCTTGAGCTTGTAGAGCAAGGCGCGGTGGCTGATCTGGAGCAGGCGCGCCGCGTGGGTGCGGTTGCCGTCCGTGGCCCGCAGAGCGCGCCGGATCGCGTCGACCTCGGCGGCGCGCCGGGCGCGCTTGAGACTCAGGTCGGGCGTCGTCCCCTGGCTCGCGTCGGCGACCACGACGTTCTGCGGGAGCTCGCGCAGCGTGAGCGTGTCGCCCTCGGCGAGGATCATCGCGCGCTCGATCACGTTCTCGAGCTCCCGGACGTTCCCCGGCCAGCGGTACGCGACGAGCCGCTCGAGGGCCTCGTCGCTGATCGTCCGGACGGGCTTCCCGAGCGTCGCCCGGAAGTGGGCGATGAAGTGATCCGCGAGGAGCGGGACGTCGCGGGGGCGCTCGCGCAGCGGCGGCACCTCGAGCTGTACGACGTTCAGGCGGTAGAAGAGATCCTCGCGGAAGCGGCCCGCGGCCACCTCCGCCTCGAGCTTGCGCGCCGTGGCGGCGATGACGCGAACGTCCACCATGCGGGGCTTCGCTTCGCCGAGCGGGCGGACCTCTTCCTCCTGGAGCACGCGCAGGAGCTTCACCTGGAGTGCCGTGGGCATCTCGCCGATCTCGTCGAGGAAGAGGCTGCCGCCGTCCGCCTCGACGAAGAGGCCTCGGCGCGCCCGATCGGCCCCGGTGAAGGCACCCTTGGCGTGTCCGAAGAGCTCGCTCTCGAGGAGCGTCTCGGGGATCGCCCCGCAGTTCACGGCGACGAAGGGCTCGTTCCGGCGCGGCGACTGGGCGTGGATCGCGCGCGCCAGCACCTCCTTGCCGGTTCCGCTCTCGCCGGTGACGAGCACGGTGGACTTGAAGCCCGCGGCGCGCTCCATCAGCTCGAGCAGCTCGATCATCGCCTCGGAGGTCGCGACGATCGGTCGCTCGCCGGTCGCGCGCTGGACCTCGCGGCGCAGCGCCTGGTTGGCGCGTCGCAGTCGCTCCCGCTCGCGGGCCTTGCGGATCGTGAGCACCACCTCCGCGGGGCGGAAGGGCTTGGTCAGGTAGTCGTAGGCGCCGCGGTTCATCGCCAGGGCGGCGAGCTCGTCGGTGCCGTAGGCCGACATCATGATGACCGTGGTTCCGGGCAGGCGGCGCACGAGCTGGGGCAAGAGCTCGATGCCGTCCATGCCCGGCATCCGCACGTCGCAGAGCACGACGTCGAAGCTCGAGGCCTCGAGGCGCCCGAGCGCGCCGGGGCCGTCGGGGGCCGTCACCACCTCGAAGCCCTCGGCGGCGAGCACGAGCTCGAGGCTCTCTCGCAGCGACTCGTCGTCGTCGACGATGAGCACGCGGTCCGACATCTCCTCCCGCATCGGTCGATCGCGTCTGCGGCGTGAGGGGCAGGGGAGCCCCGGCAATCCCAGGCCCCGGGCGCGCGCCGGGCCCCGTCCTGCCGGGGAGCTTCCGGTGCAGGATCCACGCAGCGCCTCGCCCGGGCGCTGCTCAAGTCGCCCCAAGCACCCGCCGATACTCGCGAAGGTCGCACTCGGAGCGGGCCTGGCCCGACGAGCGAGGGCTGGAGGATCCTGGTGTCGAGGAACAACGTGCAGCGCTTTCGCGAGTCGCTGCTGCTCTCCAAGGCCGAGCTGGCGCGGAAGTCGGGACTCTCGACGCTCACGATCGATCGCGTCGAGGCCGGGCGCCCCTGCCGTCTCGACACCAAGCGCAAGATCCTGCTCGCCCTCGACCTGGCGATCTCGGAGAAGGACCGGGTGTTCGGCCCGGACGCAGCCGCGGCCCACGGGGCGCCCGAAGCGGGCACCCGCGGCGTCGCCTGACCGGAGGACGAGCGCAGATGAAGCTCTCCTTGCCCCGCTTCGGCTCCAAGGGCCTCGTCGGGCTCGACATCGGATCCTCGTCCGTGAAGCTCGTGCAGCTCGCCCCGAAGGGGCGCGCCGGCTTCGAGCTCACGCACCTCGGCACGGCGCCCGTCCCGAACGAGGCCATCGTGCAGGGCGCCTTCCTCAACTCGGGCGCGATCGTCGACGCGATCCGCGAGGCGGTCGAGAAGGCGAAGACCCGCACGAAGAGCGTGGCGGCCGCCGTGAGCGGCCACTCCGTGATCGTGAAGAAGGTGAGCCTCCCCCAGATGACGCGGTCCGAGCTCGAGGAGCAGATCCGTTGGGAGGCCGAGCAGTACATCCCCTTCGACGTGAACGAAGTAAACCTCGACTTCCAGATCCTCGAGGAGCGCGGTGAGGGGCAGATGGATGTCCTCCTCGTCGCGGCCAAGAAGGACCTGATCGACGACTACGTCCAGGTGATCAGCGAGGCGGGGCTCATCCCGGTCGCGATCGACGTCGCGGCCTTCGCCGTCGAGAACGCGTTCGAGGTGAACTACGACACCTCCAGCTCCGAGACCGTCGCCCTCGTCAACATCGGGGCGCAGACGGTCAACATCAACGTGATCGCCAACGGCGCCCCGTCCTTCACTCGCGACATCACCACCGCGGGGAACCAGTACACCGAGGAGATCCAGAAGGCGCTTTCGATCAGCTTCGAGGAGGCCGAGCGCGTGAAGCTCGGCGGCCGGGGCAGCCAGATGAGCCAGGAGGTGGTGCCCCGCGAGGTGGAAGAGGCGATGCGCAGCGTGAGCGAGACGGTGATCGGGGAGATCAGCCGCTCGCTCGACTTCTACGGAGCGACGACGGCCGAGGGTCGGATCGGGCGCGTGCTCATCTCGGGCGGGAGCGCGCGGGTGGCCGGCCTGCGCAACGCGTTCCAGGAGCGGACCGGCCACCGGATCGAGATCCTGAATCCGCTGGCCCGCATGGTCCCGACCTCGAGGTTCGACCCGGACGACCTCCAGGATCTCGCGCCCTCGCTGGGCGTGGCGATCGGTCTCGCGCTGCGAAGGGTGGGTGCCTGATGCTCGAAATCAACCTGCTTCCGGTTCGCGAGGTCCGCAAGCGCGCCGAGGCGCGCCAGAGCCTCCTCCAGCTCGCGCTGGTGCTGATCCTGACCCTGTGCGGGATCGCCGCCGTGCACCTGCAGCTGCGGGAGCAGATGGATCGGGTCGCGGGCCGGATCCAGCAGATGGAGAAGGACATCGCCCGGTTCAAGCCGCAGATCGATCAGGTCGAGGCCTTCAAGAAGAAGAAGAGCGAGCTGGAGAAGAAGATCGACGTGATCGACGGTCTCGATCGGGCCCGGGGCGGGCCGGTGCGCGTGATGGCCGAGCTGACCGACCGCATCCCGCAGCGGGTGTGGATCACGAGCCTCGACACGAACGGCGGGACGATCAAGATCCAGGGCGAGAGCCTCGACAACGAGCTCGTCGCCCTCTTCCTGCGCGACCTCGGGGCCTCGGAGTACTTCGACGACGTCGACCTCGAGGGCACGAAGCTCAACACCGACAAGGGTGGGCTCAAGCTCGTGAAGTTCGAGATGAAGGCCGCGCTCGTGGGCCCGAAGCCGGCGCAGCCGGTGGGGGCCGCCGGCAAGGGCAAGGGCAAGGGCAAGG
>Ga0214473_10009095_pt1 | contig 11749 bp, 10 predicted proteins | sample RVTome_7_FD_203509 | JGI IMG/M metagenome (GOLD analysis project Ga0214473, IMG submission 203509) | Soil microbial communities from uranium-contaminated site in the Upper Colorado River Basin, Wyoming, United States - RVT98D197 | ecosystem: Environmental > Terrestrial > Soil > Contaminated >...
TCCTCCCCCCACAACTGCTTGTGCACGACGAATCGAAAACACTGCCCGCGCAGCGGATGAAACGGGTGGGTGATCCGAATCTCCTGCGGACGTGGGGCGTAGCTTGCATTTGGCAGCTTTCTACAAGACCCGGGTCGAACGCGCCATTCGCTACATCCGCGACAGCTTCTTTGCCGCCCGCCCGTTCACCGATCTCGCTGACTTGAATGCCCAGGCCATGGCGTGGTGCGCGGGCATCGCCGCCGAGCGTCTGTGTCCCGAAGATCGCACCCGGCGCGTGCGCGAGGTGTTTGCCGACGAACGGGAGCGGTTGCTCGGGCTGCCTGACAATCCCTTCCCGTGTGAGGATCGAGAGGAGACCACGGTACCGCACACGCCCTACGTGCGCTTCGACCTGAACGACTACTCGGTGCCGCACACCTCTGTGCGCCGCACCGTGGTCGTACACGCCACCCTGGAGTGCGTCCGCGTCGTCGATGGCAGCACCGTGATTGCCATCCACCCACGCAGCTGGGACAAGGGCGCGCAGGTCGAGATCCCCGAGCACGTCGCCGATCTGGTCGCCTGGAAGCGGGCCGCCCGCCACCACCGCGGGCTAGATCGCTTGCATCACGCCTGCCCTCACGCCGAGGCCTTCTTTGTGGCGGCGGCCGCCCGCGCGGCCAATTTGGGCAGCCTCACCTCCGGCCTCACCCATCTCCTGAACCTCTACGATGCCACCGCCCTCAATCAGGCCCTGGGCGCGGCCCTGCTCGGCGGCGCTCCGCATCTAGCTGCCGTGCGCCAGCTCCTGGAGCAGCGCCGCTACGCACAAGCGCTACCGCCGCCGCTCGCCGTGGCGCTGCCCGCAGACCCACGCGTGTGCGACGTCGTCGTGCAGCCACACGACTTATCCACCTATGACCAAATCCCCACGGAGGACGACGATGATGACACCCACACCCCCTGAGGACGACCAACGCCGCGCCGCCCTGCGCCGGCTCGGCCTGTTTGGGCTGCTCGCCAACTGGGACGAGGTGCGCCACCTCGAGTGGTTGCCCAGCGTCATCACCTACGAACAGGCCGAGCGCCAGCGCCGATCCTTGGAGCGCCGCCTGCGCTTTGCGCGCCTCGGCCCCTTCAAGCCCTTGTGCGACTTCGACTGGCGCTGGCCCAAGAAGATCGACCGCCCGGCCCTCGAAGAGCTGTGCGGCCTGGAGTTCGTGGCCGAGAGCGCCAACGTCGTCCTGATCGGCCCCAACAGCACCGGCAAGACCACCATCGCCAAGAACCTCGCGCACCTGGCGCTGCTCGCCGGCCACAGTGCGCGGTTCACCACCGCCAGCGCCATGCTCAACGACTTGGCCGCGCAGGACTCGACCGCGGCCCTCAACCGCCGCCTGCGCCACTACTGCCGCCCGACGCTGCTCGTGGTCGATTAATGTTGAGCGCGCCGTAATGTGCACGGGACTGAAACGTCGTTGAAGGACACGGGCTCGGGCTGAGCGCCGCTTCACATTACTGAAGCGGGTAGCATCGGACCATCACTCTCAGCGAGGAGGTCGCGATGCTCAAAGACGTATTCCCGAGGGTCCACGGTCGCTACTCGTCCCTGCCCGTTCTGGGGCCTACGCTGGATGGGTTCACGGAGTTCCTTGTCAGCGAAGGCTACTCGCGCGAGCCGCTCCGGCGTCACGTCCGCACGACGAGGCGTGTCGATGAGCGGCTTCGACAGCATGGCTGCCGAGCGGTTGCCGAGATCACGCGTGACGATCTGCGCGCCTGTGCCCCACCCGGAGGCCGGTCGCAGGACGATATCAATGCGGCCGCCATGGTTCGCCTGTTGGAGCGGTATCTCGACCATCGAGGTCTGCTGCCCCCGCTCGGACCCCCAACGCCGGTCGAGCGCAAGCTGGACGACTATGTCGCGTACCTGCAGCAGGTTCGTGGCCTGGCCCCCGGTACAATCGCGGATCACCGGACGACCGCGGCGCAGTTCATCCACCACGTCGACAAGGCCGGGAACCTCTCGGCGATGGTGCAGGTGACGGCACACCAGATTGAAGAGTTTGTCCGATGCAACGGGAGTCGTCTCGGGCGTGGCACGATGCAACACGTGGTCTCGCAGCTCCGGTCGTTTCTGCGGTTTCTCGCGGCGCGCGGCGAAGCGCCCACCGGTCTGGAAGCACGTATTGATACACCGCGCCTCTACCGAGGGGAGCAATTGCCACGTGCACTGCCCTGGGAGACGGTGCTGGCGTTCTTGCGCGCCATCGACCGCTCTACTCCCATTGGCCGGCGCGATTACGCCATGTTCCTGCTCATTACGACCTATGGCCTGCGCACCAGTGAGATTGTGGGTTTGCGAATCGAAGATGTCGCGTGGCGGAGCGGCCGACTCTCCGTGCACCAACAGAAGAGCGGTAGCCCGCTGCTCCTGCCGTTGACTGATGCGGTCGGCGATAGTCTCCTTGCGTATCTGCGCCACGGACGCCCCCCATTACCGGCCCGGCAGATATTCGCCCGCCACCACGCTCCCGCTGGGGTGCTCAAACCGACGGCCGTCACGGAGGCGTTCCAGGCCTGGACGCGGCGCAGCGGGTTGAAGATTCCGTTCCAAGGCCCCCACTGTTTACGCCACTCCTATCATGACCTCTGGTGTGCGGCGCAACTGGATGCGCATCGTCCGCAATCTCTGTCTGTATCGCCAGCGGACCGAACCGAGCTGCTTCGTGCCGGACGCCGCGCAATTTCCGGCCCTCCACCAGCCGGTCTGTCCTTACATCTTCTCCGAGGATGAGATCCCGCGGCTGTTGCAGGCGACGGCGGATCTCCAAGCGGGCACCGGCTCACCGCTGCGGCGCGAAACCTTCCGGGCCGCGATCGTGCTGCTCTACACGACCGGACTACGTCGCGGCGAACTCCTGCGCCTGACCATGGCCGACTACGACCCGAACGAGCACACGCTGCTGATTCGCGAATCCAAGTTCCACAAGTCACGGCTTTTGCCGCTGTCCGGCCATGGGTTCCAGGCAATCGACGGCCTGCTCGATGTCCGTCGCAGACGTGGGTTCGCCATCGGCGCAGAGAAACCCTTGCTGGGCAACCAATGCGGGGGTGGACGCGCCTATACGGGCGAAGGATTCGGCTCGACGATACGGGCTCTGCTGCGCACCACCGGCATCCGCACCGCCGCCGGGCGGTTGCCCCGGGTTCATGACTTCCGACACACCTTTGCCGTTCATGCCCTATTGCGATGGTATCATGCGGGCCACGACGTCCAGGCAAAGCTGCCCCTCCTGGCTGCCTACATGGGGCACATCTCCATCGTCTCCACCGCCTACTACCTGCGGTTCATCGATCAGCTCGCGGGCTGCGCCTCGGAACGTTTCGGCCAGCGATGCGGAGCACTGATCAGTCCTGCGTCTTTCCCAACAGGCAGCGGAGGTGATTCATGAAAACGCCGCTGCCAAATCTGCTGGCGCGCACGCTCCGTGAGTTTCTTGCCGAGCACCTTCCTCGTTTGCGCGGAACCAGCCCTCACACGGTCCACAGCTATCGGGACAGCCTCGTACTCCTCCTGCGGTTCGTCGCCACCCGCCGCACCCGTCCCGTCGTTGAGTTGGACATCGCCGACCTCGATGCCGAGCAGGTCATCACCTTTCTCCAGCATCTGGAGGACGAACGCCGCAACAGCCCAACCACGCGGAATGTCCGCCTCGCGGCCATTCACGCCTTCTTCGCCTATCTTGCGGGTCGATGTCCCGACCGATTGGATCAGTGTCAGCGAGTCCTCGCCGTCCCATTCAAGCGGACCCGCTCGCGTACGGTGGAGTACCTGGAGTACGACGAGATCCAGGCCGTGCTGGCCGCCGTCGACCGCAGCACCGCACAGGGTCGGCGCGATTACGCTCTTTTCGCCGTCATGTTCAATACCGGGGCGCGTGTCCAAGAAATCGTGGATCTCACCCCCTCCGATCTGCAGCTGCTCAAGCCGTTTCATGTCCGACTGGTCGGCAAGGGCCGCAAGGAACGCCTCTGCCCGCTCTGGCCGCAGACCGCCCAGCTCCTCTGCGACCTCATCGCCGAACGCGGCATGGCCTCCACCTCGCACGAATCGCTCTTCGTCAACCGCTGTGGACGGACGCTGACGCGTTTCGGCATCCGTTTTCTGCTGGCGAAGTACTGTTCTCTGGCGCAAAGCCGCGCGCCCACCCTGGCGCGCAAACGACTTCACCCTCACAGCATGCGGCACAGTACCGCTATCCATCTCCTGAAGTCTGGCGTCGACCTGGTGACCATTAGCCACTGGCTCGGCCACGCCAGCGTGAACACGACCAACCGTTACGCCGCCGTCGATCTCGAAACAAAGCGCCAGGCGATCGCCAAAATCGAGCCCGTCGATTCGATCACTCCGTCTGTCAAGGCGTGGCGCTCCGACACGTCGATCCTCGCGTGGCTCGAAGCGCTCTGAGGCATCAGTAATGTGTAGTTCCTGGTCCCGTGGGCCGCCATTGCCCGCGAAATCTGGACGGCGCGCCACATTACGGCGCGCTCAACATTAGTCGCATTATGTGGAGCTCCACATAAGTCGATGAGCTCGGGTATTTGTCCTACGACGCCCACTACGCCGACCTGCTCTTCGAAGTGGTCACCCGACGCTACCAACAGCGCCCCACGGTGATCACAATCAACCAAGCGTAATGCAGTAAGAATAGCGAACTCTTTGACTTTTGCGCCGGCTCCGATTATTGGGGTAGAGGCGTTACTGGCGCTTGGGCAGTGGGTGCATGGGCGAGGCAGTGGATCTGGCACAGAAGGCGACGCGGCGGGTGACGACGCAGCAAATCTCGGCGCATGCGACCACGTCGTGGGAGTCGCTGACGAACGATCAGCGCGAGGAGTTGATCCACGTGGTGACGGCAATGATGAGCCGGTATCTCGTTGCGGTGGAGGAGGGGCGGTGTGATGCACACAGCGGTGTCGTTCAGCTCCATCGAGGCGCGACCGGAGAAGATTCATCACCGACATCTCGAACAGCTGGCGCTCGTGTACATCCGCCAGTCCTCCATGCAGCAGGTTCACCGCAATCAGGAGTCGACGAAGATTCAATACGGGCTGGTGGGACTGGCACAGCAGCTGGGGTGGGCTTCTGATCGCATCGACGTTATCGACGATGATCTCGGCGTGTCGGGTGCGTCGGCCATTGGTCGCGAAGGGTTTCAGCGACTGCTCGCCGAGGTGGCACTGGACCACGTCGGCTTGATTGTCGGCGTGGAGATGTCGCGCCTGGCGCGATCCAACAAGGACTGGCATCAGCTGCTCGAACTGTGCGCTCGATTCGGTACGTTGATCGCCGACCTGGACGGCCTCTATGATCCGTCGCATTACAATGACCGCTTGCTGCTGGGATTGAAGGGAACGATGTCGGAGGCGGAGTTACACATCCTGCGCCAGCGGTTGTTGCAGGGAAAGCTCCACAAGGCGCGGCGGGGCGAGCTCGGGGTGCCGGTACCGACGGGCTATCTCCGCCAGGCATCCGGCGAGGTCGTGCTGGACCCCGACGAGGAAGTGCAACTGGCGGTGCGCACGGTCTTCGAGGAGTTCGAACACCTCGGCACCATCCACGGCGTGCTTCGTGTGTTAGTTGCGCGCGGGGTGCAGATCGGTGTGCGGCGGCGGACACGGCCAGATCTCGGCCGCTTGGAGTGGCGCCGGGTGCATCGCGGCATGATCGTGAACATCCTGCGCAACCCCGTTTACGCCGGGGTGTATGCGTATGGCCGCCGCCAAGTCGATCCCCGCCGTCAGCAGCCTGGGCGCCCGGGCACGGGACGCACGCCACTGCTGCTGGCTGCAGACCAGTGGCAAGTGTGCTTGCGCGACCGGGTGCCAGCGTACATCAGCTGGGAGCAATACGAGCGGAATCAAATGCGCCTCAAGATCAATCGGGACCGCCATCCTGCTGGCGGTGTACACCGCGACGGAGCAGCGCTGCTGGGCGGGCTGCTGGTATGCGGGCGTTGCGGATACCGGATGAGTGTCCAGTACGGGAAGAGCCCTAACGGGCGTCGCTACGGGCGGTATGTGTGCGCGCACACCGCGGCCGTGCGTGGTGAGGCGGTGTGTTCCAGCCTGTCCACGGCCCCGCTCGACGCGTTGATCGCGCAGCTGGCATTGAAAGGGATCGAGCCGGCCGCCCTTGAGGTGAGCATGCGCGTGAGCGAGCAGATCGAGCGTGAACGCCAGAAGAGCGAGGCGCTGTGGCAGAAGCGACTGCAGCGGGCGCGCTACGAAGCCGAGCGAGCGGAGCGTCAGTATCATGCGGTCGAACCAGAGAACCGACTGGTGGTCCGCACACTCGAACGGTCGTGGGAGGAAAAGCTCGAGGCGGAGCGTGGACTGCAAGAAGAGCATCGTCGCCAGCGCGAGCAGCAGCCGCGCCATCTCACAGAGAAGGAACGCCACACCATCCGCAGTCTGGCCACTAATCTGCCGGCGCTGTGGGCCGCGCCCACCACCACGCCGGCGGATCGCAAACAGGTCCTGCGCCTGCTGATTGATCGCGTAGCAGCAACCGTCGACAAAAGCAGCGAGTGGGTGGATGTCGTAGTGCAGTGGTCTGGGGGCCACGAAACGCGAACCCAAATTCGGCGCCCGGTCGGGAAGCTGGTCGGCCTCGCCAGACATGAGGAACTGCTCGCGGAGCTGCGGCGATTACGCGCCGAGGGCTACAGCGCACACCAGAGTGCAGAGGTGCTCAACAACAACGGCTGGGTGACCCCGACGCAGAAAAACACGTTCAACGACCGCTTGGTTCGGGCGATGCTCGGTCGCCACGGTTCGGTTCCGAAGGGACCCAAACGCCCGCCTAGCGATGATGCCAACGAGTGGTGGCTCGCAGACCTCGCCGCTGAATTGGAGATGCCGGTGGTCACCCTCTACGGCTGGATGCGGCGCGGATGGCTCAAGACTCGCCTGCTCAACGGCCAACATGCGGTGACTGCGGGTCCGGCACAGCTCACGCGCCTTCGCCGGCTCCGTGCGCAGCACCCCCCGCCTGTCCGCCAAGCTCGCAAGCCTCGCCACCTGCACCGAACACATCAAAGGACAACGTGACTGAAGGTGTATTATGAATGGTCGATCACCACCAACAAGCCCTTCGCTGAATGGAATCAGGTCTTCCCCAACGCCACCTCCGTGGTCACCATCATCGACCGCCTGGTCCATAAGGCCGAGATCCTCACCATCGACGCCGACAGCTACTGCCTCAAGGAAGCCAAGGAACGCGCGGCGCACAAGGCGCGCGGCCGCAAACAGCGCATGCCAGGCGACGACCATGCGTGAGCCACCCGAACCCACACGGCGTGGCGTCATCCCCCGCGCGCCCATCGTGCCCGAGCGCGTGCGGGGCATCGGTGGCCAGAGCTTTGCCTTCCTGCCGCATCGTTTCTTGCGTCACGGCTTCTTCGCCTCGCTCCGCCCCGATGAGCTCCGCCTCTACGTGCTCCTCGTGCTGGCCGCCGACAGAAACGGCCTAAGCTATTACCACTACGATTCGATCTGCTCGCTGCTGGAGATGCCGCTGGAGAGCTACCTGCGTGCCCGCAACGCGCTGATCACCAAGGATCTCGTCGCCTTCGACGGCACGCGCTTCCAGGTCCTCTCGCTCCCCGCACAACCACACTTCGAGACCGCCCGCCCGCAGACAACCGACGACCAGTTCGAGCAAGACGATCCGGCTACCATTCGCCATCTCATCCGCGGCGCGCTTGATCCACACGGCCAGCAGCGATGATCAACGCTGCTGCTTGGACCCACAATTTCACCCCCCGGCGACTTCACCGGATTTCCGCGTGTTCACATCGCCGGCAACAGGACAGAACAAGCAGGAGGTTGATGGCCTCTACCTCGCCTCGACCACCCTTCCTTTTGCCGATAGGCTGAACGCAGGGGTTGTCGCCACCGCCCTCAACCTTCGAGATGACATCCATACGGCGGATATCACCTCATCGCAAAGAGCCGGGATCTCTGCCCTTATCGCCGGGCTGAGAGCTGTGAAGAGTGGGGAAGGGAAGAAAGTACTCGTCGCCGCTGCCGATAGACGTGACGCCAAGTGCGCCTCAAACTATGAGATGCTGTTTGGCGACGGGGCGGCGTCCGTGCTTCTGTTTCCTCGGCAGGCCCGGCGTCCAAATCGCAGATGACTACATCGGCGCCCTGCTCGGAGAACATCTCGGCGGCAGCGCGACCGATACCCCGACCCGCCCCAGTAATAATCGCTACCTTGCCCTCTAGCATACCCATGTTACACTTCCAAGTTTACTTGATATTTGTGTGATATTTGTTTCGACTAAATTGAAGCCAAGGTGGGACCTACGTCGTCGTAGGCCCCTACCGTCTGAGACCGCCAGAACCCAACCGAGGGGGCGCCCTGTAATTCCTGCAACTGACTATGGCCAGAGGTCCTCAGCCAGGTCGCCGAGGCCGAGTTCGAGGAGCTTCTCCTTGGTGGGCTTGAAGGTAGCCGGGTCCCATCCTTTCTCGGCAAGATAGGCGGCGGTCATGGCCTCCATATCCACGCTCATGCCCGCCAGAGGACCCGCGGTCTGGGCGGGATGGCCGGTGAACCGGCCGTGGACCGCGCGGTCCCGGGGGTTGAGGCCCTCCCGCAGGTTGAAGGCGTGGCGCAGGTTGTGGATGCGGAGGTTTATCCTGCTCAGCTCTTCGGCGGAATAGTTCCAGCCGGTGGCGAGATTCAGGTACGTAACAAGGTGCTCGGCGTTGCCGACAAAGTCACCCATCAGGCAGAGTCCCGCCGTGTTGGTGATATGCGTCTCACTAAAAGCCTGCGTGTGGCGGGCGGGCGTTGCATCGTAGGCGTAGGCAGGATAGAAGTACGCCGCCAGACGGGCATCGTGCATGGCCACTTCCTGGCCGCCGATGTGCATGGCGAATTCGGCGGCCTTCTTGCCGATCTTCGCCGCCGCCACCTTCACGCCGTCGGCGAGGACGTCGCCGAACCCGTCGCGCCTGGCCAACTTCCCCAGCATGGCGATGATGGACCGGTGGTTGCCCCAGGTCAACTCGATGCCACCGGTATCCCGCTTGTCGATGACGCCGTTCTCGTAGCACTCGATGGCAAAGGCGATGGTGGCGCCAGCTGAGATGGTGTCGAGGCCATAGCGGTTGCAGATGTCGTTGGCGACGATGATGGATTCGAGGTTGTCGTTGCCGCAGTTGGAGCCAAAGGCGGCCAGGGTCTCGTACTCCGGCTTGTGGCATCCCGCCTCCAATTGGTAGTCCTTCTCCACAGCTTTCATGAGGCCACCACAGGCGACGGGGCAGCGCCAGCAGCCATACTTCTTTGCCTCATAGCCGATGACCCGGTCGCCGCTAAGGTTCTCGGCGGTCGGGAAATCGACTACCCCCACGCCATCCCAGTTTCGCACTGGGGAATCGCCGCTTAGGGCCGACTCTGCTGTACCCCCACAGGTGCCGTAGTTCCGGAACAGGTCATGGTACGGCCCACCTAATCCTTTCTGCACTTGTCGTCTCGCCTGATTCAGTCCGGCACCGTCGGCCAGAGGCACGGCCAGATTGCCCTTGGCGACGACCGCTTTCAGCTTCTTCGACCCCATCACGGCGCCCAGGCCGGAGCGCGCGGCGGAGCGGCCCTTGTTGTTCATCACGCCGGAGATGAGCGACAGCTTCTCGCCGGCGGGGCCGATGCAGGCGACCTGCGATTTCTTCCCCGTCTCCTCCCGCAAGATGTCCTCGGTTTCGTGGCTATCCCGACCCCAGAGGTGACTGGCGTCCTTGAGTGACGCCTTGCCGGAGTCGAGAAGGAGATACACCGGCTTGGAGGAGACGCCGCTGATGAGGACGGCGTCGAAGCCGGCGAACTTGAGGGCCGGGCCGAAATCGCCGCCGGAGTTGGCGTCGCCCCAGCCGCCCGTGAGAGGCGACTTGGCGAAGACGGTGTAGCGATTGCCAAAGAGAGCCGCCGTGCCCGTGAGAGGGCCCGTCGCAAAGCCGAGGATGTTGGCCGGTCCCAGGGGGTCGGCGCCTGGACTCATCTCGCTATAGAGCAGGCGCGCGCCAATGCCATAGCCGCCGATGTAGTCCCGGTAGAGCCTCTCGTCAGGTTCCTCAGTTCGAAGCTCACCCGTCGAGAGATTTACGCGCAGTATCTTTCCCATATAGCCGTTTGGCATCTTTCCTTTCCTTCAAACTAATCGTCTGCTAGCTCAAGTATAGCTCGACAATGTTTACGTTAGACACAGACGGTGAGAATTCCGGTGCGACTCGCTTAGGCCTGAAACCTTCCAACGCAGGTCGAAATCGGCGCGGGCCTTGGCCTCCTCGTCGGAGACCCGGTCGTAGCTCTGGAGGAGAAATGCGGTGGCCAGGAGGCTGGGAGGCACACTCATACGTCCGTTATTGAGGCAGTACAACTTCGCGAATTCCTCATCGCGGAGAAGCTGACCCCGTTGGCCAGCCAAGAAGCCGTAAAAGGAGTCACGGCCCACGTAGTCCAAGTAGAGATGGTCGGCCTCAAACAGGCCAAATTGGCTAGATCGTTTTCCCAACAAACAAAACCTCCGCATGAGATATCGGTACGATTATGCCATCCGACTTATGCCATCCGACAGCCAACCGACCAAGACTTTCCGGCCGAATTTCTAGGGATAACTCATCGGAGGCTGATGTTTTACCAATGTAACTTATCCAGCTCGCTACATACGATGGTGGCCGTTGTCCACCGTGATGACGTCGCCGTTCACGTAATCGGAAAGGGGCGAGGCAAGATAGAATATGCCAGAGGCCGCCTCGCGAGGTGTGGCCGGTAGGCGGCCGTGTGCAGCCGCATTCCTTGCATCAATCGTCGATTGAGGAACGCCAACTGCGAAGCCAAGCACCTTTTCGCCTGCATCTTTGGAGCCGATGAGTCGGGTCTGAACACCGCCAAAGCAGATCGCGTTGCAATGAATGTTGAAAGACGCCCACTCCTTTGCCACTGCCTTGGTCAACCCTAGTATGCCCATCTTGGCCGCAGAGTAGTTGATCTGGCCTACCGCCCCCCAAGCGTTGATCGACGAGACGTTGACGATCTTGCGATGTACGATGATGCCGTCCTCTAGCCCTACCTTCGCAAACAATCGATTCAAAGGGCTTGCAACGCCAACGCCGACATGGGTTTCCGCGAGGTCGAGACATACATGAAAGAACTCTGGTCCAGAAAGCCTTGTGTTTCTAGGCGAAAGACCGACCGACCCGCTGAGGCCCAGGGATAGGTGCTGTCCTAAAGGTACGACGTGATTGAGTTCTTTCATGCCGTCAAACCGAGCAAAAAGCGCTCTGATTCCTGATGGTTACGCCGTTCGGCTGCGAAGGTAGGGCTAGGGTGATCGCCCCGTTCCCCCCTCCACTCAACAGCCACTGCAGCAGGTTGCCCTTAAATTGGAGCTGGCCGTATTCGAAGCCGATGCCACCACTTGGAATGCCAAGGATGCCGTACGCCGTGCCGAGCACGGTGTTGGGCAAGTTCCAGATCCGTCCGAGTACATCCCGTCCGAAGCGCCCGACCGAACCAAGCGTTGATCGCGACGAAGGCTGCCCAGGCGGTGCTGGATTTCCGGCGGTCTGCTGCGATCCCCCCCCATTGCCGCCTTGGGCGCCACACAGCGATCGACCACGAGTTGATCGTACACCTCGGCCGTTTTCCTGATGCAATCGCGGACTTGCAGCGCGCCGGCCGCTGATGCAG
>Ga0214473_10009097_pt1 | contig 11749 bp, 7 predicted proteins | sample RVTome_7_FD_203509 | JGI IMG/M metagenome (GOLD analysis project Ga0214473, IMG submission 203509) | Soil microbial communities from uranium-contaminated site in the Upper Colorado River Basin, Wyoming, United States - RVT98D197 | ecosystem: Environmental > Terrestrial > Soil > Contaminated >...
GCGATCGGCCACCTCGAGCAGCCGCCGCATCGCCGCGGAAGCGGAGACGATGTCCCTCCCGACCCCGGAGGCGCGGATCCGCAGGTCGCGCACCTCGGTGGCCAGCCGGCGCCGATCGAGCGCCTTCTCCACCGCGAGCAGGAGCTGTTCCCGGTGAAACGGCTTTCCGATGAAGTCGTACGCTCCCTCCTTCATCGCCGCCACGGCGGTCTCGACGTTTCCGAAGGCGGTGATGACGAGGACGGGGACGTCGGGCGAGCCGGCGTGAATCTTCCGGAGCACCTCCATCCCGGGGATGCCGGGCATCTTCAGGTCGGTGATCACGAGGTCGAACGGGGAGGACGCGAACGCGGAGAGCCCCACGGCCCCGTCCTCGGCCGCCGTCACTTCATACCCGGCCTTCCGGAGGTTGAACAGCGCGACCTCCCGGCCGGCGGGGTCGTCGTCGATGAAGAGGATTCGTCCGGGCATGGCACCTTCCCCGGGCGGGCTTCCCGCCCCGCCCGGACGCACTCATTATCCTGTGCGCGAACGGGGAACACAAGAAAGGGCCCGTGGCAATCGCCACGGGCCCCGAGAAACCGATCTTTCTCCTATCCCGGGAGGATCGCCCGGCTCTCTTTACGGGAGGACGACCGCGCCGACGGGATTCCCGGAGTAGTGGCACTTCTTGGCGCAATCACCCGCCGGGTCAAAAATGCCGGTTCCAGGATTGAGGGTCTGCCAGTTATGGGGATACCACGCCTCGGCGAAGGTGTGTTTGTAGACCACCGGTCGCACCTGGTTCGTTTTCGGATCCAGGAAGACGTCGGTGGAATTATCGACGGGGGCGCCGGACGCAAACATGAAATCCCTCGCCAGGCCGAAGGAATGGCAGCCAACGCACGCGACTTTTATGCCAAATATGCCCGATCCGTCTATGTGAAACCCGACGGCTCCGTTGGTATGAGTGCCCGTGTGGCAGTCGGTGCAGTGCACGTCGCCCCGCGGATACGTCGGCGCATCCCACTCGTACGGCAAGCCGGGCAGCGCATGGAGATCGCCCGCGGATCCTCCGTGGCACTCCGCGCACGTCATGGCGGCATGCGCCGTGTTGTTTCCTCCCGTCAGAATCGTGGGATCTCCGGAGATCAACAACTCGTACGTCTGCGTATGCCTCTTCACGTCGGTGGCCTTGACGCTCTTGAAGGTCGTTTTCGCGGCGTCCGCCCAGTAATATGCCGTTTTCGGCTTTTTATAGAGCCCGGTATGGCACGCCTCGCACACCTTTTCCGTGTCGTTCAGGAAATAGCTCGCGTTGCGGAATTCGTGGGAGGCGACGTTCGTCGTCCAGTCCATCTCGAATTCGGTCATCTTGTCGTTCCATCCGGCGGCGGGATAAGACGCCATGTTGTTGTCCCAGAAGTTCAACGGATTCCCTGCCAAGGCTCGCTTGACGGTGGATTTGAAGTGGCACGTGGAGCAAGCCGCGTGGCAACGGTTGCAGTCGCCCGCCGTATAGTTCTCTCCGAAGTCCTCTCCAGCGATGGCGGCGTCTCCGAAGGCGACCCGCACGGCCTCCCGGAGAGCGGTGTCCACTCTGGCGCTGCGCTGCTTGAAGATGGTGGCGTGCGCGCTGTTCGCAAAATCGGCATGGTTGGAGTGGCAGGTCGAACAACTTCTCGATGCGGCCGTATAGTAGTTTCGGGTACGCGGAATCTCGTTCGTGGCGATCGCCTCGATGGCCTGCTTGGCGCTGAAGCGCGCCCACCCGCCGTACGTCTTGACGACCGGCCCATGAGCGCCCCCGCTGGCGTTTATGTCGCTGTGGCAACTCACGCAAAGCTGGCCGCCATGGACGGTAGCGGCGAACAGGGTATTGTCCACGTACAGGGGAATGGTTTCCAGTACCCCTTCCTTCCCGGCGTCATTCCTTACGATGGTTTTCACCAGGCTTGCATTCCCGTGACAATTCGCAGCGAGGCAGGTCGCATTGGTGACCGCACCGGATGCCCCCGGAGGGCCCGTTGTCCCCGCAGGGCCCGTTGCCCCCGCGGACCCGGCGTCCCCTGAACCGCACCCTGCCAGCGCCATTACCATTCCCAATGCGATGACCGTAACGAAAATTTCAAGCACTCGTTTCATCGGATCCCTCCCCTGGATTGGTACTGTCTTGAATTGGGTGCGGACACTCAACACCGACGGTACGCTTGCACACGACACTGCATCCGGTGTGCCGACCCTTCTCTCCAGTGAAAGATATGGAGAATCAGTTAGTTGCAACCCTGTTCCCGATACGGACGACGTCGATCGCGCCTTTCGCCTGTTGAAAACAACCATCGGATGATTGTTTTCAACAGGAAACGGCGTCACGTGAGCTACAAATTCAGGGATCGCCCGGAATGGATGGAGATATCCGATGCGGCACCTTGATTGCATTCATTGCCGGCATGACTTCCATGAAGGTCCTGATCGTGGACGACAACGAGCTCGTATGCCTGGGGCTGGGAAGGACGCTCTCCAGGAGAAACATCGTCCATCATGCCGTGGAGAGCGGGGAAAATGCGCTATCCGAGGTCCGCGGGACCTTTTACGATCTCGTATTCCTGGACATCCATCTGCCCGATGCGAACGGCCTCGACCTGATGCCGGAATTTCGGAGAATCTCGCCGGACACCAAGGTGGTCATCCTCAGCTCGGACGGATCGGAGGAAAACATCCGCAGGGCGTTCGCGGCGGGCGCCCTGCGGTTCATGGAGAAACCGTACGACAATTCGGAGGTGATGGAAGCGCTCGAAGCGGCCCGTCCGCGGAAACCGGCTCCCCCCTCGCGGAACGGGTAAAGGGAACCTACTCCAGACCGAACTTCCGGATCTGGTACCGAAGCGACTGATAGGTGATGTTCAGGAGCTTCGCCGCGACGGCCTTGTTCTGTTTTCCCTTCTCCAGCGCCTGGAGGATGAAGTCTTTCTCCACGTCGTCGAGGGAAATTCCCGACTCGGGCAACCGGAACCGAACGTTCGGGCCGCCTCCTTCGGATGCCGCAGGGCGGATCATCTCCTTGGGAAGCTGCTCGGGTCCGATCATCCCGGATTTTTCCAACACGACGAACCGTTCGATCACGTTTCTCAACTCCCTCACGTTTCCGGGCCAACGATAGGACGACATCATCTCCTCGGCTTCCCTGGAAAACCCGTTCAAGGCGGTATTGTTGTACCGCCTGCAGAACCAGGAAAGGAAATGCCCGGCAAGCACGGGGATATCCTCTTTTCGCTCCCTCAACGGAGGGAGGTGGATGGAAAAGGCATTCAGGCGGTAATAGAGGTCCATCCGGAACTCCCCCGATTCGATCGCCCGGGACAGGTCCCGGTTCGTCGTCGCCATGACGGTGACGTCGACCGGTATTTCCACTCCTCCGCCGATGCGCCGGACCGCCCTTCTCTCCACGATCCGCAACAGCTTGTTCTGGAGGTTCTGCTTCATGTCGCCGATCTCGTCGAGCAGGATCGATCCCTTGTTCGCCAGCTCGAACACCCCTTTTTTCTCCGCTTTCGCATCGGTGAACGCGCCCTTTTCGTATCCGAAGAGCTCGCTCTCGAGGAGGGACTCCGGCAGGGCGGTGCAATTGATCGGAAGGAACGGCGCACTCCGCGATCCCTCCTCTCCATGGAGAAGCCGATGGATATGCCGGGCGAGAACCTCCTTCCCCGTGCCGCTCTCCCCCGTGATGAGCATCGTGGATACCTTGGCGGCCGCCATTTTTTCCGCCTTCTCCTTGATCTCCCGTATCGCGCTCGCGTTCCCGATGAAATGGTCGTCGGGAAAATCGGAGCTGGCGAGCCGGAGCCATTGGACCTCCCGCTCGAGCCGGTCCTTTTCGATCGCCTTGTGGACGACGAGATCGACCTCTTCGAGATTGAAGGGCTTGGTCAGGTAGTCCACGGCGCCCAGCTTCATGGCCTTGATCGCCGTCTCCGCGGTGTCGTCGGAGGTCAGCATGATCACCTTCGCGCCGATCCGGCTCTCCGTGATCTCCTTCAGGATCTCGATCCCGCTTTTGCCGGGGAGCCTGATATCCAGAAGGACGACGTCGGGGTGGAAGGTTTTGGCCAATGCCGGGACGTCCTGGCCTTTCGGGTCAGCGAGGACCTCGTACCCCTGCTTCTTCAACGACCGCGTCAACGTGGCGAGGATCAGGGCGTCGTCGTCGATGAGCAACACCTTCCCTTTCGCTACCATGCCGCCCCCACCTCCTCCACTCCTCTCTTGACGGGGAGGGCGATGCGGAAGAGGGCGCCTCCCGCGGGATCGTTCTCCGCGCCGATGGACCCGCCGTGCTGCTCGACCATCTGCTTGCAGATCGCGAGGCCGAGCCCGGTGCCTTTCGTTTTGGTCGTCAGGAAGGGACTGAAAATCCTCCCCAGGATCTCCGGATCGATTCCCGCTCCCGTATCCTTGATATCGATCCGGATCGAATCAGCGGACGCATCGTACAGGGACCTCACCGCCAGGGTTCCTCCATCCGGCATCGCGTCGCCCGCGTTCAGGAAAAGGTTCAGGAACACCTGCTGCAACTGCATCGGGTCGGCCATCGTCCGGGGAAGGCCTTCATCCATGCTCTTGCGGATATCGATGCCGCCGAACGCCTGGAGGGAGGGTTGGTGCGAAACCTGATAAAAATCGATGGTCGTTTCGAGCACTTCGTTGACGCTCACCCTTTCCCACTGCGGCTTGGGAGGCTTGGCGAAGTTCAGGAAGCCCTTCATCAGGGCTTCGAGCCTGCCCACCTGCTCCACGATCCGGGAGAACAGGTCCCGGTCCTCCTTGTTGAGGGTCAATTCCTCCGAGAGCAGGTTCACCGCCGCCTTGATCCCCGCCAGCGGGTTCTTGACCTCGTGTCCGAGCCCCGCGGCAAGCTCTCCCACGACCACCATCTGCTCCGTGCGCCGCATCTTCTGCATCTGCTCCTTGAGCGAGCCCGCCATCTCGTTGAAGGAGGTCGCCAGCTCTCCGAATTCGTCCTTCAACCCCTCGATCCGGTAGTCCAGCGCGCCGCCTTTCAGCCGCCGCGTGGCGGTCAGGAGGGTGTTCACCGGGCTGGTCAGCGCCCGGACGAAGAGAAAGCCGAGGGTCATCAGGATGAGGGGGCCCACGGCGATGAGGAGGAAGAGCATGGTCTTGGTGATCGCGATCTGGCCGAACACCGCCTGGGTGTTCGACTCGAGGTTCCTGCTCGTCAGTGCGATGATGCCGTTGACCTTGGCGATCAACTCCTGCCCTCTCCGGATGGCCTCGTCCTTCTCCGCTTCCCGCCTGGCGCGGTTCGCGTCGAGCGTCAGGACATGGCTCAGGAAGTCCTCGTATTTCCCCGTTTGACTCTTCAGATCGACCAGGCCTTCCGTCACCTGCGGCGAGTGGTGGCACAGGAAGCAACGTTCGACCACCTTTCCCATCTGGATGCCGTGCGACACGATGGTGTCGACGCCGCTGGCGTATCGGGTGCCGCTCCAGGCAAGGTCGGACTGCACTCTTTTGATCTGAAGCAACAGATGCTCCCGAAGGATCTCGACCTGGTGAAGCTTGACCAGATGGTCCAGCCTCGAGGTCGCCCTCTCGACGGTGACGATGATGTAGGCGCCGACCAACATGAAGAGGAGCGACAGGATGCCCAATCCGATGAGGATCTTCTTCTTCATTCTTCGGCCGGGAACTTGAAGTCCGCGAGGTCGATTCCGAGTTCCCTCGTGTACGACATCACGGGCATGTAGTCGGCATCGGCCGTCCCGATGAACCGGCGCGCCCCGAAGGCCTCCAGCACCTTCGCGCCTTCCGGATCGGCGTGCATCGCGATCAGCGCGTCAACAAGCTTCCTCCTCACGGAATCTTCGATCCCCTGCCGCACCGCCAGGGCATTTTCCGGCACGTCGTCGGACTTTCCAAGGATCACAAGCTCCCGGCCGATCCGGGGGTTCTCCGCGGCGAACCGGTTGTAAACGGTATTTTTCGATACGCCCACGTCCGCCTTCCGATCGAGGACGTCGTCGATCGTCCCTTCGTGCGTCCCGGCGTAATAGATCTCCTTGAAAAAGGTTTCGGGGGCTCGGACCCCGGCCCTTCCAAGAAAGATCGACGGGAAAAGATACCCGGCAGTGGTCGCCCGCGCCACCAGGGCGAGCCGCTTCCCTTTCATCTGCCGGACCGTCCCGATTCCGCTGTCCTTCCGGACGAAGAGGACTCCATGGTACGAGGAGCTCCCGTCGGGATACTCCGGCCGGGCGAGCGCCACGACGCCCAGTTTCGCGCGCGCCAGCGAATAGCTGAAACTCCCGAAAAACGCACCGTCGAGCTTCAGGAACTGAAAATTGTCGATGACGTTTCCGCGGTACGTGAGAACCTTCAGCGTGACCCGGACGCCGGTTTTTTCCGAAAGGTAGTCGGCGAGCGGCTCGTAGCGCCTGACCTGCTTGAAGATGTTGTGCTCGGGAGTCAGTCCGATGAGGAGCGTCTTCTCCGGCGTGCGCTGCCGCGGAGCCGGCGATTCCGGCTTGCCGCATCCGGTGACGAGGAGTGTGCAAAGAGAAAACGCAAGCAATGATTTCTTCAAGACACGTCCCCTTTGCATCGAGGCGCACCGTCCGTTTTTCCTCGTTGCCGGTTTCGATATTACAGGAAAGCTCCCGGCAAATCGCCTTTTACGGGGCGGGCGGGGGCGAGGAAGGCCGGATTCCGATCGATAACTATCGGAACGGCGCCCCGCGTACCCGACGGCAGGATAAAGCCGGGATCCCGAGGAGGTTGGGGATCCCGGCTTCAAGTAGCCGGCGCCCCCGAAGGGGAGGCGCCGGCACATCGGACGGGTAGAGCGCGGGACCGGGGTTTCCTAGAACTTGTAGACCATGTAGACCTGTCCCACGTGGGTTTCGTACTGCTTGTACGTGGCGTCGGCGAAGACGAATCGCGTGGAGTTCTCGGCCGACAACCCGGCCATGTACGGATTCAGGTTGTCCCAGGCGAAGTCGTCCAGCTTGTACCACTCGAACAGGTAGCTGACCCCCACCGTCAGGTTGGCGAACCAGTTGTAGGCCAGGTTTCCCTTGACCTCGTGCAACCGGTTCACCACGGAAGGCCAGGGCTGTGCGACGGCGTTCGCAAGCTTGGCTCCCTGGGCGAAGCCGTTCGCGATCGCCAGGTCCCTGTTGGGGTTGGAGTTGTCGAAGTCCATCTTGCTGTACGACAAATTGTAGTTCGCGTTCAGGGTCAGCTTGCCGGGCACGAGCTGGACAGCGGCTCCGATCCCGACGGTGTCCGTCTTCTCCCTGATTTCGGAGTTCCAGTCGTTGGCCGGGTTGAAGTTCCCGAAGAGCACCGCTTCGTTGTCCGTCGTGCTCGCCAGGTCGAACGCGTCGTCCTTGGCGCCGGACTTCATGTTGCTCTTGCGGTTCTCCCTCGTGTAGTTGAGGAAGAGAGTCAGCCTTTCCGAAGGGTTGTAGGCCGCGTCCAGCCCCCCTGCAAAGTTTTCGGACTTCTTCAGGCCGAACCGGCTTCCTTCGGCGAACTTGTCGTTCTGGTACTGCCCCGAGACCCCCAGCGACATGGATTCGGACGGGTCGTACTGGAACCTCGCGTTGGCCTTGTGGCGCTCGCGCTCCGCCCAGTCGTAGTTCACCAGCCCCACCGCCTCGGGGTTGGCCGCGGTGTTCCCCGTCTTGTAGCCGTCGACTTCCCTCTTCGCGTACTTGTAGCCGGCCTTCAGGCTGGCGTTCTTCGCCGCCTTGTACAGGAAACCGCCGCCGACGCTGTACTCCGTCGTGGAGTCGATGCGCAGCTTCTCCCGGTCCCAGCCTTCCCAGCCGGTTTCGAACATCAGGGTCAACGGCTTCCCCGCGTGGTAGTCGACGGACAGGTCCGCGGTCTGCCGGGTGTAGGAGAGCGGCTCGTTCACCACGGGCGCGTTGCCGTTGCCCGTGGCGTTCTTCGCCTTCCTCCAGAAGGACTCGCCGAACCCCGCATACCCCGGGAACAATATCTCGTCCGACTCGTTCTTGTAGTCGTAGTACCGGTACTTGAGGGTCACCTTGACCGGCTGGACCGGCTTGCTGGTGAGCGAATAGCTCTGGACAAGGGTCTTGACCTTGCCGTTCAGGCTGCCTTGGGGAAGGTTGGCGGGATTCGTCACGTCGAATCCCGGTCCGCCGTTGGCGACGGGGATGGCGTTGATCCCGGTGTTCAAGGTGTAGGGGAGAAACGCGTCGTCCTGGGTGATCCACCCGTAGCTCACGGAGCCGGCGAACTTGCTCTTGTAGGGGAGATCCACCGCCGCCGAGACGGTAATGTCATGGGACCTGCTGTCGGGGACCAGGGACAGCTGCCCGTGGGCGAACCGCCCCCGGTTGAAGGGATCGGCGATGTTGTTGTCGACATTGTTCGTCGACGAGGCGTCGGTGATGCGGAAGGGGTTGTCCCATACGAGCGCCGAATCCCTGTTCCGGAAATCGGTGAAGCCGTACTCGACGTCGGCAAGCCAGCTCATCTTGTAGATCCCCGCGCCGACCGAAAGCGTCGTCGTGCGATAGTCGATCGGCTCCGCCAGATCCGCGCCGCTCACCAGGAACAGGTCCGCGGTGTGGGGCAAACCGTTCGCTCCCTGGTTGAAGCGCTCGTACGTTCCGGCCGAGATCAACCGGGCGCCGGTCCTCTTCTCGTTGGTGACCTTGGCGAACGCCTTGATGTCGCCGGTGAAGTTGTAGTCGAACGAGAATCCCGCCTTCTCCCGCTTCAGACGGAACGTGAAGGGATTGGCCTCTCCGTAGAGGCCGCGGACGATCGACTGCGCAAGGGCGTCCTCCCCGTTGGTATCGGTGATTACCGAACCCCTCTCTCCCCGGGTCTGCTCCACCGACTGAAGGCTGTTCTGCACGTTGTCCGCGATGGTGAGCCGGCTCGTTCCTGCCCCGTTGAACAGCAGGACGCCGGTGCTGAAATTGTGGGGGATGCTGTCGAAGAAGATGTTGTACTTGTAGGAACCGTGCTTCCCGCCCGTGAGACTGTAGAACTCGTTCTCCTGCACGGGGTTCTTGATCTTGACGTCGATGAAGTAGCGGGTTTTGTCGTTCTCGATCCGGATCGAGGCGTCGTTGACGAGGAACCCGTTCTTCACATCCCGGTACTCCTCGAATTTCTCGCTGGAGCCGCTGACCTTTTTCTGCTGGACCCCCACGTCGATCGACCCGCTTCCTGCCGCGTCGCCGATCTTGACACCCGTCTCCGCCCGGACCGCGCCCGCGAAGAATATGAGCGGCAGGAGCAAGCCCGCCGCCAGAAAACCGAAGATCCTTCGAATCATCTGCCGTTCCTCCATGGAAGGTATATTCGTCATGTTCCGTTACCGCTGCAGAACCGGCCCGGACGGGTTGTTGGAGCCGTGGATCATCGGGTGGCAGTTCAGGCAGGACCGGTTGAAGGCGAAGACGGAGTTCGTGGCAAGAGCTCCCGTCTGATGCCTTCCCTGCATATGGCACTCCTGGCAGAGGCGCGGCACTTTCGCGACCAGCATCTTGTCGTTGGAGGAACCGTGCGGGGCATGGCAGGTCAGGCAGTCTTCCTTCACCGGCGAATGTTCCCAGAGGACCGGCGCCTTCTTCTCGCCGTGGCACTCGTAGCACTTGTCGTTGAACGATTTTGCGTCGACCAGCTTTTCTCCCCGCGAACCATGGGCATTGTGGCAGGAGGAGCAGGTCATCTTCCCCTCTCCCGAAGGCGAGGATGAGTCCCGCAACGGGTGCTTGGAGCGTTTCAGCATGGAGGCCCGGACCTCCCCGTGGCAGGAGAAGCAGATCTCTTTTTCATCGGCCTTCGCGAGAAGCTTCCCCTTGTTGCCATGAACCTTGTGGCAGGCCGTGCAGGAGAGCTCCTGGCTGTCGTGGACGCTGCCCTTCCAGAACATCCGGCTCTTGTCCTTGCCGTGGCAGGAAAGGCACACCGCCGAGGAGGCTTCCGCCGCCAGCTTCGACGGGTTCCGGATCTTCGCCGTGTCGCCCGCTTCCATGTGGGCCGCCGCCGGTCCGTGACACGATTCGCACCCGGCGTCCTTCGCCCCGTAGAACGCGGCTTTCGAGTGGATGTTCGAGCGGAAGGAACCGACGAGCCCTTCGTGGCACTCCTTGCACTTGTCTCCGCCGGCGTTGCCGCTGTCGGCCGGGGAAAGCCCCGCATACGCCAGCAGCAGGCAGCAGGCAATGAATGCCGGCAGAAACAACTTCTTGCGCGTTGCCGTCTTCTTCATCAATCCGATCCTCCTTTGATTGGGCGTGTCACGATTCCGCCAACTCCAACGGCCTACTAGCAGCAACTCCCGTACCGAATTGCGGCAAGGAATCGTCTAATAAATCCTGTTTTTTTACGGGATGTTGGAAAGGACGAACCGAGTGGCTTCCCGATAGTTACCGGAACTGCCCCGCAAGGCGTTTCCTTATGGAAACAACCGGGGCCTGACGTTTCCGTATCGAAACGTCAGGCCCCGCCGGTTTTTTTCCCCGCAGTTACTTTTTCAGGCGCTCCCAGAGCGCTTTTCTTCCGATCTGGAGAAGATCGGAGGCGCGGGTCTTGCTCCCTCCGACCGCTTGCAATGCCTTTTCGATGTACTCCATCTCGAACCGTCGTACCGCGTCCTTCAAGGGAAGGATCTCGTCCGAAACCGGGATCTCCACGGGCAATATCCGGAAACCCGCACTATCCGGGGGAAGGTGCTCCGGCCCGATCGTCCCCTCTCCGCAAAGAATGGACGCCCGTTCCATCATGTTCCACAACTCGCGGACATTTCCGGGGAACGGGTGGTCCATCAGCAGCGCCATGGCCTTCTCCGATACCCGGCGACCGCCCCCCAATTTTTCGATGAAATGTTCGACCAGGAGAGGGATGTCCTCCCTTCGGTCGCGCAAAGGAGGCAGCCGGATCTCGAAGACGTTCAGGCGATAGAAGAGATCCATCCGGAATCTCCCCTCATCGACCAGCGCCTTCATGTCCCGCCGGTTCGTCGCGGAAACGACCCGCAGATCGACGTGCACGGTTTCGCTTCCGCCGAGCCTCGTGAAGGCGCGTTCCTCGATGACCCGGAGGAGCTTCGCCTGGGCGGAAACGGGGACTTCGGCGACTTCATCGAAGAACAGGGTTCCCCCGTCGGCCTGCTCGATCTTTCCCGCCCTTCGCCGGTCGGCCCCGGTGAACGCTCCCTTTTCGTACCCGAAGATCTCCGCCTCGAAGAGGCTTTCGGGGATGGCGGAACAGTTGAGTGCGATGAAGGGGCCTTCCTTCCGTTTCCCTCGCCGGTGGAGCGCCCGTGCGACCAGTTCCTTGCCGGTGCCGCTTTCTCCCAGGAGAAGCACCGTGGCGTCGGTCCCGGCGACGGTCGAGACCAGATCAAAGAGATCCAGCATCGGTTTGCTCCTGCCGATCAACTCATCGAAACGGGACTGCGAGAGGATGCGGCGCTTCAGGTCGCGGTTCTCCTCCTCGAGCGCGCGGAGCCGGAAGATCTTGTCGAGCAGCAGGAGAAGCGCCTCCACGGGGAAGGGCTTCGTCAGGTAATCCTCGGCCCCGCTCTTCATCGCGGCCACCGCGGATTCGACGCTGCCGTACCCGGTCATCACGACCACGGAAGGCGGGGGGGTTTTCCCCCGTGCCGCCCGCAGCACCTCCATGCCGTCCTTGCCCGGAAGCCGGAGATCGGTCACCACCACGTCGAACGGTTCGCCGTGGAGCCGCCGGATCGCTT
>Ga0214473_10009099_pt1 | contig 11749 bp, 8 predicted proteins | sample RVTome_7_FD_203509 | JGI IMG/M metagenome (GOLD analysis project Ga0214473, IMG submission 203509) | Soil microbial communities from uranium-contaminated site in the Upper Colorado River Basin, Wyoming, United States - RVT98D197 | ecosystem: Environmental > Terrestrial > Soil > Contaminated >...
CGGCGTGGGCGCCGGTGCTACGGGAGTGGTGACGGTGGTCATCGCCGGCACCAAGTTCGTCTCGGGCGCCTGGATCACTATTCTGGGCATAGCACTCCTGACATACCTCCTCGTCGCCATCCGACGCCACTATGACCGGGTGAACGAACAGCTGGAGATGAGAGTAAGAGCAAAGAAACCTGCCAGTCTCCAGGAGAGCCCCGCCTACAACCAGGCGGTGCTAGTGCCCGTTGACGAACTGAACGAAGCCGTGCGCAGGACAGTAGAGTACGCGAAGAGCATCTCGGAGAACGTGACGGCTCTCCACGTGAGCGATAGCTTGGAGGAGGCCGAGGGGCTGCGTCAGCGCTGGGAGGAGCTACTCTCGGACGTGCCCCTGGTGGTTATCGAGTCCCCCTACCGTTCCTTCATCGCCCCCATTCTCGCCTACATCGACGCCCTGGACCGGTCCCGTCCCGGCGAGATCGTTACGGTGGCGTTGCCTGAGTTCGTGCCCGACCACTTCTGGCAAGGCGTTCTGCACAACCAGTCGGCCATACCCCTCAAGCGGGCCCTCCTGTCGAGGGCCAACACCGTCGTCATTGGCGTCCCCTACCACCTCAAGAGGTAAGTCAGGCCACGAGACAGGTGGAGCGTCCCCAACGCAACGACATAAACCCGCGCCTCCTTCAACACGGCGCCGGCTTTGGCGTGCCAGTCGTGAAGGCTGTTGGAAATGGGGTGAACGGAGTGTTCGGTCACGCCCACTCGCCGGGCTTTGCTGTACACTCGATCCACGCCCGGCGCCATGGAACGCACAGACGTGGATGCTGACCTAGACCCCACCGAGCACCCAGCCGCCAGAAGCGATAATCTGGAGCGCTACGGCCGCTATCGCGTACCGCGACGGCGGGACCCGTTGCTCCCGGACCTGGAGCTGCACGAGGTCCACAAGGGGCAGAAGCCCGGCTCGCGGTACGTCCGGCTCGTTCCGCGCAGCAAGCAGCCCTTCCGCTCCCTGGGACGCCCCGACCTTCTTGAGGCGACGGAGGCGGCGATACGGCCCCGCAGCGCCCTGGAGGCCGGGTGGCGCCAGTTCAAGCGTGTCCTGGTAGGGGCGCCCCTGGCTACCGCCCAGCTATCCTATGAGCGACTGACCAAGGTCAAGGCGCTGGCCATCTTCTCCTCCGACGCCCTCTCGTCCAGCGCCTATGCCACGGAAGAGATCCTGCTCATCCTGGTGCTGGCCGGATCGGGCGCGCTGGGAGCCGCGCTGCCTATCGGCGGCGCCATCGCCCTCCTGCTCTTGATCGTGGCCTTCTCCTACCGGCAGACCGTCCGCGCCTATCCCAGCGGCGGCGGCGCCTACATCGTTGCCAGGTCGAATCTTGGCATTCTGCCCGGACTCACAGCGGCGGGCGCACTCATGGTCGACTACGTGCTCACAGTCAGTGTGAGCATCGCCGCCGGAGTCGCGGCCATCACGTCGGCCGTGCCGGCCCTGCACGACGAGCGCGTGCCGCTGGCCCTGCTGTTTGTCGGCATCGTCATGGTGGGCAATCTAAGGGGCGTCAAGGAATCGGGAACCATCTTCGCCATCCCTACCTACCTGTTCATCTTCAGCTTCGGCCTCATGATCGTCGTGGGTCTGGTCAGGGCGTTCTTCGGCGGCGTCGAGGCCGCCTCTGCATCGGAAACGGGCCGCCTGGCGGCCACGCAATCCATGGGCCTGTTCTTGGTCCTCCGCGCCTTCTCTTCGGGGTCTGCGGCTCTTACGGGTGTGGAGGCTATCTCCAACGGCGTGCCGGCCTTCCAGCCGCCGGAATCCCGGAACGCCGCCACGACTTTGGCCTGGATGGCCGGCATCCTCGCCTTCCTCTTCCTGGGCGTAACGATTCTCGCCCACCAGATGCACGTCGTCCCCCTGGAGACCCAGACCGTGCCGTCGCAGATCGCCCGGGCCGCATTCGGGGGAACGCCGCTGTACTACCTGGTGCAGGCTACCACCGCCATGATCCTGGTGCTGGCCGCGAACACGAGCTTCGCCGACTTCCCTCGCCTGGCCTCGATCCTGGCGCACGACGGGTTCCTGCCGCGGCAGTTCTCCTTCCGTGGCGACCGTTTGAACTTCTCGCACGGTATCGCGGCCCTAGCCGCCCTTAGCGGTGTTTTGCTGGTGCTGTACGCCGCAGACACAAATCGCCTGATCCCGCTCTATGCCGTGGGGGTGTTCATCTCTTTCACGCTCTCGCAGAGTGGCATGGTCGTTCACTGGTGGAAGCTTCGCGAGGCCGGCTGGCGACGGAGCATCGTCATCAACGCTACGGGGGCTGTCGCCACGGGCGTCGTGGCCATGATCATCGCCGGGACGAAGTTCACGCACGGGGCCTGGATCAGCCTGTTGAGCGTCGCGGTGCTCATGTACCTGTTCATTGCGATCCGTCGTCACTACAAGCGGGTGGACAAGCAACTGGAGGTGAGGGCGAAAGGAAAGGCGCCCGCCGCCCCCCAGGAGATTCCTCCGCACAGCCAGGCGGTGCTTGTGCCCGTGGACGAAGTGAACGAGGCCGTTCGCAGGACCGTCGAGCACGCCCGAGCCATTTCCGAGAACGTGACCGCGCTCCACGTCAGCGACAACGTGGAGGAGGCCGAGGAGCTGCGTCAACGCTGGGAGGAGGCCATCCCCGAGGTCCCCCTCGTGGTTATCGACTCGCCCTACCGCTCCTTCATCGCGCCCATTCTCGCCTACATCGACGCCCTTGACCGCTCAAACCCCGGTGAGACCGTGATGGTGGTGCTGCCGGAGCTTGTTCCCAGCCACTTCTGGCAGGGCATCCTGCACAACCAGTCGGCAATACCCCTCAAGCGGGCCCTCCTTTCGAGGCCCGACACCGTCGTCGTCGGCATCCCTTACCGCCTCAAGGGATGAACGCGGAACCGTAGAACCATAGAAACCTACAACATAGAACCTAGAACCGTCTCAGGATGCTGGCGCATGGGGTTCCCAAGTTCCAAGGTTCTAAGGTTCTAGCGTCCCAAGGCCCCAGGGCGAGGCCTTATAATAGACGTGGCTCGGGAGTTCACCTGGGGAGCGTTCGCAGATGCGCATCATCCTCTACACGGGCAAGGGGGGCGTGGGCAAGACCAGCGTGGCGGCCGCGACAGCTCTGCGCGCCGCCGGCCTGGGCCGCCGCACCCTGGTCATGAGCACCGACGCCGCCCACAGCCTGGGCGACAGCTTCGACATGCCCCTGGGCGGCGAGCCGCTGCCCATCGCCGAGAATCTCTGGGGCCAGGAGCTGGACGTCTTCCGCGAGATCGACCGCCACTGGGGCACGCTCCAGGACTGGCTGAAGGTGCTCATGGCCTGGCGCGGCCTGGACGAAGTGGTGGCGGAGGAGATGGCGGTGCTCCCCGGCATGGAGGAGCTGGCCGGCCTCCTCCACCTCATCAACCACTACAACCAGGGCGACTACGAGGTCATCGTCGTCGACTGCGCGCCGACAGGCGAGACGCTGCGCCTCCTGAGCTTTCCCGACGTAGCCCGCTGGTGGATGCACCGCATCTTTCCCATCGAGAGGGTGGCGGCCCGCATCGCCCGGCCCGTCCTGCGGAGGGTGACCGACCTCCCTCTCCCGAACGACGAGGTCTTCGACGCCGTGAAGGAGCTGTTCGCCAAGCTGGATGACATCCGCAGCATCCTTACCGACCCGGCCACGTCCTCCGTCCGGCTGGTCCTCAATCCGGAGAAGATGGTCATCCGGGAGAGCCAGCGAACCTTCACCTATTTGAGCCTGTACGGCTACGCCACCGACCTGGTGGTCTGCAACCGCGTCATCCCTGGGTCAGTCAGCGACAGCTACTTCCAGACCTGGAAGGAGACGCAGAGGCGCCACTACCATCAGGTGGAGGAGGCGTTCGCGCCCCTGCCGATCTTCAAGGCGCCCCTCATGGAGCAGGAAGTGGTAGGCGTGGCCATGCTGGAGCGCTTCGGGGAGGCGATCTACGGCGCCCGAGACCCCACGGCGGTGCTCTACCAGGGCCAGATCCACGATATCCGCCAGGAGGACGGCCACTACGTGCTGACCCTGGCCGTGCCCTTCGTCAGCAGGCAAGAGATCAGGCTTTCCCAGGTGGGAGACGAGCTGGTGGTGCAGGTAGGCGCCTTCAAGCGCAACATCATCCTGCCCCGCGCTCTCGCGGGCATGGAGAGTCAGGGCGCCAGGCTGGAGGGCGAACGGCTCAGCATCCGCTTCGCCCGGCCGCGCTAGCGAGACCCTGCCCCGCAGAAGGAGGCCATCGTGGCAGAGAAGTTCTTTGAGTGCGACTACTCGCCGGAGGAGGGCCTCTGCCTTCGCATCCGCAAGCCCGCCTTTCGAGCCTTTTCGCCGGAGGCCCGGGGCCACCTGCTAGAGGCACGACGGGAGATGCTGCTGACCGTGCGCAGCCTCGTGGATGCGGCCCTGGAACACCTGGATAAGAAGGAAGGCGCCCGCGGCCGGCGCCGCCGCCGCATAGAGGTCGAGTAGCGCCCCAACTCCCGACAACCGCTCGTCCTGAGCGCGTTCGAAGGTCGGGCGGCATTCTCAGCGGACCTTCCAGCGTACCGGTGGAGTAGTGTAGCGGAAGGCTTTAGCCTTCTACCCTTCAGCATTTACATTGACCTCTGAGGGTTGAAACCCTCAGCTTCGGGGATTCGTCTAACGCCATAAGCCCTCCGCTACTGAGGACAGCAGGGCGCCCCTCGACAGGCTCGGCTAGTCGCCGGCAAGGAAACGGTCCAGGTCGGCCTCGCTGGTGACACCGGCGGCGGTGTGTACGAAGTCGCCCAGAGAAGCGCTGCGCCGCCGTAGCTCCTCGATCTTGGGGCCGATGGGGCTGCTGGAGGCCGGCGCGTCGGCGTAGAGGCCGTGAAACGCGAAGTACGCCTGGTTGATTCGCCGGATGAAGTAGCCGTGGTCGGCCAGGAAGAGGCGCCTCTCCTCCATGAGCGACTCCGCCTCCGCCACCTTGCCCTCGGCGAGCAGACGGTCAACCTCCAGCCTTAGCCCTCTCATCACCTGGTTGAAGTCGATGCTCTGGTCGGGCGGCGTCTCCTCCCCCGCGTCAGCCCGTGCCGCAGGCACGTTCGCCGACAGGGGATAGCGCTCTGCCACGATGGCACCCAGTTCACGTCCGGCTATGCTGACGACGGTCTCGTTGATGGTCGCCAGCGACGGGTCCTGGAAGTAGCGCCAGCCCAGGGGACGGAAGAAGAGGTACTGGTGCAGCCACTCGTGGGCTACCGTCTCCAAGAGGTCCGCATAGTCGGCGCCGGGGGGAACTGAGCTGGGATACGTCCCAACGCCGCCGATGCCCACCACCAGGGCCGACACGCCCTCGGCCTCCTCACGCCGCTCCACGCCCTCGATCTGCTCCAGGGTGAGGTCGCTCTTCAGGAGCCGGGTGCTCTCGAGGTAGATGCGGTCGCGCGGGGAGATGGCCAGCACCCGCGGCGGCGTCGCGAACTCGAAGTCCACGGGCGGGAAGAGCCAGCGCGCCTTCGGGAAGAAGGGGAAGGAGCTCTCCAGACCGGCGTCCTCAGCCACGCGGGCCACCCGCTCCTCCAGCACAGCCTCGACGGCGTTCTCCAGCCCGTCGCGCTCGCGGCGCAGCGCCACCAGCTCGTCGAGAACAGGAGAGTCGGTCGAAGAGATCTGCTGGGCCTGCCGCTCAAGGGTGGCGATCTTGGCATTCAGGGCCAGGAAGCGCTCCAGGCGGCGCGACTTCTCCGCCTCGTCCGGCCCACCTTTCAGAAGCGTGCCCGCCTGATACAGCCACTTGCTAGCGAAGTGGCGCACCTCCCAACCCACCACGTTGTAGTCCTCAGGACCGCTCGGCAGGTCAACAGCAGCAGTTACCAGCCAGCCGCCGGCCAGCGACAGTCCAACGGCCAGGAAGGCGACCAGGAGAGCAACCAGACGAGACCTGCGGTCGGACATCGACGCCTCTGAGCGGTGGACACAACCTTAGCACCGGCCGGAAGGGGCCAGCAAGCCGCCGAGCTGCCGTTCGAGAGCGCCGGAGGGCCGTGCTATAATCGCCCCCGAAGCGCGAAATGGCCGGTCGAAGAGGAAAGAGAGGCGCATGGCGGCCCCTGCTGTCGTTCCCAGCATGAGGAGGGCACCCCTGGAGGCGCGACTGGTGGCCTTCGTGGTCGACAGCGTCGTCCTCCTCTCTTTCATCTTCGTCTTCCTGGCGGTGGCCGGCCTCCAGCTCCTTCTCACCAGTGATTTCGGGGAAGAAGACCCGCCTGACTCCTCCTTCAACGCCATCCTGGGCATCGTCATGGCGGTCATCCCGCTATGGCTCGCCTTCAACGTCGCCCTCTGCCGCTGGCGAGGTCAGACGGTGGGCAAGTACGTGGCCGACATCAGGATAGTGCGGGAGGACGGCAAACCGTTGGACGTGGGGACGTCGCTGGTCCGCTTCCTGCTCCTGCACCCCCTTCTCTTCCACCCATTCCTGGCGCTTCTCTGGCTTCTGACGGCGGCCATCACCGTCTCCGTCACCGTCAGCTTCGCCGTCCTTGTGGTGGCCGCGGCCCTGGCCTTCCTGTCCCTGGCCGCTCCCTTCCTGACCGCCGGCTCCGTGGTCCTGGATGGGCGTCGCCGAGCCCTCCACGACCGCGTGGCGGGTACCACGGTGGTGCCGGCCAGCGGCCAAGAGCGACCAGCGCGATGAGGCCTACAGAAGAGGCCCTGCGGCCTGAAGAAGGGCTATCCGAGCGGATCGGCGGCAGCGGAATCCCTGGGCGCCCCCGGCGCGCTCCGCAGACCTGGACCGCCGCCGCACTGGCGGCAGCGCTACTGGCCCTGCTCGCTGCCCTCAGCCTGCTCCAGTTGACTGCGGCGGGCCCCGCCCATCGCGCTCTACGCCGCTCCGTGGCCAGCCTGACCGAGATCGACTCGCTTCTCGCCACGCACGGGCCCGCCCTCCGCGAGCAGGCGGACGCCTCACCGGACGAGCCCCTGTCTCTGCCCGACTACCCGCTGGAAGTGTCGCTGTCCCCGGAGGAGGTTCGGCGGGCGCCCGCCGAGGTACGCGACCTGCTGCTCGCCCGGTCGGCGGAGCTGGTCTATGAGGAGGGGGCCTCGGCCTTTCGAGAAGAAGGCCAGTCCGGCGGCACATCGCGGCTGTCGGTAGAGGGAGCGGTCCGCACGGGCCTGGACCTCCTCACCGCCTCCAGCCACGACGGCCTCCGCCTGACGACCCTTGCGCTGACGGTCCTCTGCGGAGCACTGTCCGGCGCGGTGGTCCTCCTCGCGCGGGGCTACAGAGGCCTCACGGCGCTGGGCGCAACCATCGCGGCGGCATCGCTGCTTTTCCTGCTCCTGGCGGTTGTCGCGCGCGTCGCCCTCGGCCTCGCCGGCGTCGCGACCGATGACTACATCACGACGCAACTCCTGGACCTGACGGACGACGCGGCGTGGCTGCCGCTCCGCGACGGCATCGCCCTCAGCGGGCTGGGCCTGGCTCTGCTGGCGCTGGGGTTGGTGGGGTCGCGGCTGAGCCGGGCCGCCTCTCCCTGAAGGCCTCGTTCCATCGACACACGGCGTGTGTAGGCGGGGGTCTCAAGACCCCGACCTACATGATCGACTGAGAACAGCGGAGTCGCGGCTAAGCCGGGCAGAGGAACGGGGCCTGCCCGTCGGCGCGCCAAACGCGCCGCCCGTCGAATCTGTCAACGGATATCGATACGGATCAGCAGACAGCCTTCATCCGTTAATCCCGCTGACCATCCGTTGACAGATCATCCCAGCGGGGGACGCCGAGGCTCGAAAGCCTCGGCTACGGGTGTCTGCACCAGCTTCGACCTACGACCAGCGGTTGGGGCTACTGGGGCACTGGGCTGGCTGCTGAGAGGGCCAGCCCCTGGCGCAGCGCGAAGGCGGCCGCCTGCACCCGGTTCGAGAGCTGGAGCTTCCCCAGCACGTTGTGAAGGTGGTTCTTGACCGTCCCCTCCACGACATAGAGGCGGGACGCGATCTCGGCGTTGCTGAGGCCCTCGGCCACAAGCTGCAGGATCTCGCGTTCGCGCGGCGTGAGCTCAGAGGCCGGGCCCTGACCTTGCCGGCGAGAAGGCTGGCGGATCTCCTGCAGGAGGTGCCCGGCCATGGCTGGAGAGACGGGGCTTTCGCCGGCCATGACGCTGTGGATGGATTGGAACAGGTCGTCAGGGTAGAGGTTCTTCAGAAGATAGCCTTCGGCGCCGCTGTTGATCGCCCGGAACAGGTCGGCGTCGTCCTCGGAGACGGTGAGGACAACGACCTTGGTCTTGGGACGCTCGGCCTTGATCAACTGGGTCGCCTGGATGCCATCGCACACAGGCATGTGGACGTCCATGAGCACGACGTCCGGCCGGAGGGACCGTGCCTTCTCCAGCGCTTCCCGGCCGTCGGCGGCCTCTCCCACCACCTCCAAGTCCTCAGACGAGGCCAGCAGGGTCGCCAGGCCGCGACGGAACAGGTTCTGATCATCCACGAGTAGTACGCGTACCCTAGACATGTCTCCCCACCTCCGCTGGCAGACGAGCGATCACCTTCGTGCCGCGCCCACGTCCCGTCTCGATCGCCAGGACGCCCCCGACCCGCTCGACGCGCTCCCTCATGGTGCGTAAGCCGAAGCGGTTGCCTCCGCCTCCCTCAACCGTGGCGAGGTCGAAGCCGCGGCCCCGGTCCTCGATGCTTAGCGTTACCCAGCCGTTGTCCCGCACGAGGCGCACCCGGGCCCGGCGGGCTCCGGCGTGCTTGCGCACGTTGGTGAGCGCCTCCTGGACCACGCGCAGGAGTTGCACCTCTACTTCGGGGCGCAGCTCGGGCGGCACGTCTTCCGCCAGCTCGAGAGCGGCCGCGATGCCTGACTGGCGACGGAACTTCTCCAGGTAGGAAGCGAGGGCCTGGGTCAGCCCGCCGCCGTTCAGGGGCTCCCTGAGCCCGACGATGGCTTCTCGCACGTCCGCGTACGCCTCGTCGGCTGCCGAGGCAATCTCCTCCAAGCCGGCCTCAAGCGCAGCGAGTCCGTCCTGGGCAGCGGCCTTCTCCAGGGCCCGCGCCTTGAGGTGAACGTAGCCCAGCACCTGGGCCAGGCTATCGTGCATCTCGCGGGCCAGCCGGTCGCGCTCCTCGAGCACGGCGGTGTAGCGTTCCCGCTCGCGCAGCCTGGCGTTGTTGATGGCAATGGCCGAGAGATCTGCCAGGGCTCCCAGCAGCTCAGCCTCTCCTCGCGAGAAGCTGCGGGTCCGCGTAGAGGCCACGCACAGCTCGCCCAGGCGTCCGTCCCCCGTGCGGAGCGGCGCCGCCAGGACCGAGGCGCCGGGCGCCCCGGCCAGCAGAGGACAGGAGCCGGGCGAGCACTGCTCGTCGACCGGTCCGTCCTGGGGAACCACCGGCATGCCACCCGCTTGGGGCGTCAAGGAGCCCGAGAAGGCAGCCAGGCTGTGTCCCTGAGGCCCCAGTCCGTCAAGGCACAGAGCCGCCAGGTCCGCGTAAAGAAGCTGCCGTGACTCCTCGGCGACAAGCTTCAGGATGTTGTCCAGTTCGGCTTCAGAGGCAACCTTGAGCCCTAGCTGATACAGGGCCTGGGCCTCCCGCTCCCGCCGCTGCAATTCCTCGTTCTGGCGGACCATGCGCCGCTGAAGGCGCTCGATGATGCGGAAGACAATGGTCGAGAAGACGAGGGCGCCGGCGGCCACAGCCGCCGTCAGAACAACACGCCCCATCTCGGCGGACAGGCGGGGGTAGATGAGCCAATCGGTGAAGAGGTGCAGTAGCGCGATGAACACGACGGGTAGTACGACGGTCGACCACTTGAGAGGCCTTAGCTCAGTCATCCGCTTCCCCCGCACTGCCGGCCCTACTCGACTGAACCGCTGTCGGCCGGTGGGATGTACACCCTAGGCTGTGTCGGGATGTACAACGGCAGTGATCACATTATCCATCGGCTTATATCCAACGGTATTAGCCATTCCACCCCCCTTTGGGGGGCCATCCATCCCGTTTGTCATGGGCCATATGGCCTACCCAGCGAAAAACCCCGGCGAAATGCAGGCCACGCCGCCCCCTCCGCCGGGCGCAAGACGCCGCCAGCGCCTACAAGCGCGCCTGGTGCGACGGCCCGCCCCACTGCTACAAGCCAGCCCTGGAGGGGGCGGAGCGGCTGCTAGACGAGCTTGGCATCGCCCCGCCGCCGAGCGTCAAGCCGCAGGGGTGAGGGTAGGCCGCTTCGCGCGTGACTGGCTGGCGATTGGTGGAGCAGGGGCGCCTCTCGCAGGCGCCCTGGGACGGGCAGGGGCGAGCCCTGCCCCTACGTCCACCGCCAACACACCGGCCAAGCCGGATTCTTCGTCCGCCTTCGGCGGACTCAGAATGACAGATCGGCCCCTACACGAACCGCTCGACGATGCTGCGCTGGCCTTCTTTGCGCAGGATGAAGCCCGTCGGGAAGAGCGTGCGGTCCTGGAAGTCCTCCTGGTGGCTGACGACGATGATGCGGTCCATGAGCTGCGACAGGTTGCGCAGCTCCTCGATCATCTCCTGCCGGCCCTGAGCGTCCAGGCTACCGAAGCCCTCGTCGATGATCAGGGAGCGGATGGCGCTGCCCTGCGAGCCGGCCACGTACTGGCCGATGGCGGCGGCGATCGCCACGGAGGTGCGGAACTTCTGGCTGCCGGAGAGGAACTGCGTGTCCAGGGGCTCGTCGGCGGAGGCGAGGTCGCGCGCGCGGATGGCGATCTCCTCATTGCCGCGGGAGTCGCCTTGCCGCGAGAGCTGGAGCCGCAACTGGCCGCCGGAGATGCGCGCCAGGGTCTCGTTGGCCAGCACGGTGATGCCGTCCAGCGCGTCGTCCACCAGGCGGGCCTGGAGGCCGCCCCGTCCCAGCAGCTCGGAGAGCCGCGCGAAGCGGGCCCTGAGCCGTTGCGCCTCGCGCAGGTCCGCGTCCAGCCGCTTGCGGAGGTCGCGGGCCTGCTGGAGCGCCTGCAGGCGACGGAAGGCCTCGTCGCGCTCCGACTGGCGGGCCTGCATCTCGGCGGCCCGCTCTGCCAGGATGCGCTCCGCGTCGGCGACAGGGAGACGGTGCTCCTGGGGGATGCGGCCGACGCTGCGCTCCAGCTCACGCACGCGGCTCTCCTGCTCGCGGCGCTCGTCGTCTGCGCGTTCTAACGCCTGGCGCTGTTCATCGATGCCGGCCAGTTCCTGACTGCGGCACCGGAGCTCCGGCAGCAGCGACCCGTCCAGCGCCAGCGCCCGCTGCCGCCAGGCCTCCGGCACCGGCTGGAGGCGGACGGCGGCCTGGGAGCGCCCGGCTGAGGCGGACTGCTCCAGCCGGGCGGCCTCGCCCTCGAGTTGCTGTCGACGCAGGTGGGCGCCGTCCGCCTCTCTACCGGCCGCCTCGGCCCGCTCGCGGGCCTCCTTCCAGGCCTGACGCGCCTCGTCCAGTGCAGCCTGAAGCTGCGGCTCCTCGGCTCCCAGCCGCTCGGCGTCGGCCCGGTGCTGCTGCTCGACCTGAGGCGGATAGCGGGCCGAAAGCTCCGCGGCGCGGCCCTCCCGCTGGGTGAGCTCCTGGCGCACCCCGCCAGCCCGGCCCTCCAGCGCCAGGAGCCGGTTCAGCTCGGCGGCGGCCTGAGGGAGCGCTGACGCCTCTCGCGTCGCGTCTGACAGCGCCCGCTCGATGTCCGCCAGCGGCGCCTCGGCGGCGGCCCGACGCAGTTCGTCCGGCAGGCCTGCAGCCG
>Ga0214473_10009100_pt1 | contig 11748 bp, 15 predicted proteins | sample RVTome_7_FD_203509 | JGI IMG/M metagenome (GOLD analysis project Ga0214473, IMG submission 203509) | Soil microbial communities from uranium-contaminated site in the Upper Colorado River Basin, Wyoming, United States - RVT98D197 | ecosystem: Environmental > Terrestrial > Soil > Contaminated >...
GGCCCGCCGCTTCGAGTCGGCCGACGGCCGCGCTACCACGCTGGCGCATTTCCAGGCGCTGGGCGACTACGCCCTGGCGGACCGTTACCTCAGCGATCTCGAAGCGGTTGACGCCGCCCGGATCCGCGAGGTCGCCGCCCGCCATCTGCCCCGCGACGCGGCGTGCGCCGTGGTGAGCGCCCCCGCCGGCGCCAGCCTCGGACTCGCGGAGTCGGACTGGCCCGCCACGGAAGGCGGGCGCCGGCCGCCCGGCTCCGTGACCCTGCCGGAGCCGGCCGCATCGGTGTCGGTGCGGCGCGGGAGCGCGGCGGGCCATGAGATCGTGCACGTCGCGTGGCCGGGGGCCGACGTATTGGCGCGCCGGCGCGCGGGCTCGGGGCTGGTCACGGTGGGTGTCCACCTCGCCAACGTGGCCGACGCCGAGACGCCGGCCACCGCCGGCCTGTCACGGCTGATGGCCCGCGCGGCGCTGCGCGGCGCCGGCGACTACTCGGCCGAAGCGCTGGCGCTGGCCGCGGAGCGGCTGGGCGGGAGCGTCGCGATCGCGGGCGACGCCGATCTCGTGGGCTGGTCGCTCACGGTACCGGCCCGGTGGGCGGCCGCGGCCGCGGCGCTGCTCCGGGCGATCGCGGGCACGCCCACGCTATCCGACCGGGAGGTCGCCGTGGAGGCGGCCCTCCAGGCCGACGACGCCGCCCGGGTCCGCGACGACATGTACCGCTACCCGATCGAGCGGGTGCTGGCCGGCGCCTTTCCCGGCGACGCCTACGGCCTGCCGCCCCTGGGCGACCCGGCCGCGGTGCGGGGGTTCGACGGCGCGGCGGTGCGCGACTGGCACGGCCGGGCGCTCACCCGCCGGGCGCTGGTCGTCGTGGTGGGCGATGGCGAGCCCGAGGCGCTGCTGGGCGCCGCCGATGCCTTCGGCGACTGGGCCGGCGCCCCGGCCATCGCACCTTCCCCTCCACCCGCGTGGCAGGCGGGCGCCGGGAGCGAGGATCGCGCCAAGGCGCAGACGGCGCTGGCCCTCGCGTTCCCCGCGCCGCCCGCCGCGGCGGACGGCCGCTTCGCGCTCGCGGTCACCGGGGCGTTGCTCAGCGGACTGGCGGGACGGCTCTTCGAGGAGCTGCGGGAACGCCGGGCGCTGGCCTACACGGTGCACGCGGGCCCCTGGCTGCAGCGGCGGGCGGGCGCCGTGATCGCCTACGTCGCCACCTCGCCCGAACGCGAGGCGGAGGCGCGTGACGCCGTGGTCGCCGAGCTCCAGCGGCTGGTGGACCAGGCGCCCGCCGCCGATGAGGCCGAGCGGGCGGCCCGGTATGCGGCCGGGCTCGTCGCCATCGGGCGCCAGCACGGCGCCGCCGTCGCGGGGGAGCTGGCCGACGCCTGGATCAACGGGACGGTGCCCGAGTTCGGCGACGAAGAAGCGCGCCGGCGCGCCGTGCGGGCTCAGGACATCCACGCGGCCGCCGGAGAGGTGTTTCAACTCGACCGACGGGCGGAGTATGTCGTTCGCGGTACGGTTTCGGGGTAGTCGTCCTACTGCGGGCAGCTGCTCAGCGAGACGAGCGCCAGAGCGAAACTGGCGCGGGCCCGGATTCGCCCTTCGGGGCCGGCCACGTCCGTCCGCTGCATGGTGACGTCCATCCGGCCGCTGATGGCGCGCCCGCCCTGAATGGGCTGATCGGACGTCACGGACACGGTCCCTCCGGCTTGCGAGAGCGCGGTGAGCGCCGAGAGCAGCGTGCGCCGGTAGAATACGAACGATCCGGGGGGGAAACACACCGGATCGGACCCCAGGCCGTTGGGGGCCACGGTCTGCACCACGCGCGTGCCCGGGCCGGTCAGACTGTCGACCAGCAGGACGCTGAGGTCGTGGATGTCGTCCAGCGCGTGAATCTGGAACAGGGTTCCGAGGTCCAGGGTGGGGTGGTTGAAAGCGCGCGCCGACAGCGTGGCGCTGGCGCTCACCGCGCCGGAGAGCCCCAGGTGCAGGACCCCGCTCAGGGTATCCGAGATCGCCACCACGGCGAGGAGACCGCCGGCCACCGTCGAGCCGGCCTGGACCACGTACGCCGCGGCCCCGTCGGCGACGGCCGTGACCAGGCCGGTGAGCGTGTCGATGGTCGCGATGCCGGGAGCCCCGCCCCCGAACCGAATGAGGGGCGGCGGGGTACCGGGCGCCACCGCCATCTCGACGGGCACGGTGAAGGTGTCGCCGGGCGCCAGCACCAGGGTGTCGTACGGCAGCGTAAGCCGGATCAGGTCGAGCACGATCACCGCGGCGGTGTCGGCTACGGAGCCGACGCGCGCCGACACCCGCGCCGTCCCCGGCAGCACGCCGGTCACCGCGCCGGTCAGGGAATCCACCAGCGCCACCAGGGGCGCGTCGCCGGACCAGGCGACGTCCGCGTCCGGAATCTCCTCGTCGTGCGCGTTGAAGACGTGGGCGGTCAGGCGGGTCGCGATCTCGCCCACGTACACGGTGTCGGTGGCGGGCGTGAGCTCCAGCCGCACCGGGATGATGGCGATGGCCGGGTTCTCGCCGCAGGCGGTGCCCGCGAGCCATCCGGCCAGCGCGAGACGGGCGAGAACGCGCTTGTTCATGAGGGACACGGCTCGTAGCTTCCGGCCGCTACGGTCAGAACATCGACATCGCGAGGAACGACCGGAGGTTGTCGTTCGTCTGGCGGAGGCGGGAGGAGAGCAGCCGCACCACCGCCCACAGCACTTTGTACGCGATGTCGCGGTTGAAATCGAGCATGATCTCGAAGTCGGACCGCGAGATGGTGAGAAGGGTGGTATCGGTGTTCGCGATGGCGTCCGTGGAGCGCTCCGACCGGTCGAAGATGGACATCTCGCCGAAGCAGGCGCCTTGCTTGAGCACCGCCAGCGCCTCCTCGCCCGATCCCGGCACGTCGCGGGAGATCCGCACCTCGCCCTCCGCGATGATGTACAGCCGGTTGCCCGGCTCTCCCTCGCGGAAGATCGTCTGCCCGAACTTGAACCGCTGGTCCTTGCAGATCTCCGCGACGTGGGCCAGCTCGTCGTCGGTGAGATCCACGAAGATCGCGGCCTGCCGGATCAGTGTGAGATCCATCACTCCCCCCGACCGCGGCCGGAAGCGCCGATTCGATGCAAGGTACCGTCCGACCTGAGGGGCGGCAAGCGACGCGCGCATGGGGTCCGGCGGATTTCCTCACGCTGACCCGGCTGCCGCTCGCCGCCCTGTTCGTCGCCGCGGGCGACTCCTGGCTGCGACCCACCGCGCTCGGCGTCGCCATCGTCAGCGACCTGCTCGACGGGCGGGTGGCGCGGCGCTGGGGTCCGTCGCGCCTCGGCGCGGTGCTCGATCCCATCGCCGACAAGTTGTTCATGGCCGCGGCCTTCTGGGTCGTGTGGCGGAGCGGACTGCTGCATCCGCTCGAGCTGCTCGGCGTCCTGCTGCGGGACCTGGTCGCCCTGTTCGCCTTCCTCACCACCGTGGTCCGCGGCCGCCCCACCACGCTGCCCGCCCGGGCCGGCGGGAAGGCGGTGACCGTGGCCCAGGCCCTCACGCTGGTGGCGTTCCTCGCGGAATCGCCGCTCGTGCGACGCCTCGCCTGGGCCACCGCCGCCGTCTCGGTGTATGCGATCTGGGATTACACCCGGGTGGGGCTCCGGCCGGGAGAGGGGCCGGGGAAGAGGGCGACGGGACCAAGACACCGGAGTCATTGACCAATGCCGAGTGAGCGCGCGGTGCGGCTGACCTGGTCGGGAACGGGAATGCGATTCGAGGGTGGGGGCACCGAGCCGCACACCCCGTCCATCGTGGTGGACGGCGACGGGGCCGATGGACCGAGCCCCATGATCACGCTGCTGCTGGCGGCGGCGGGGTGTTCGGGCTCGGACGTGGTGCTGATGCTCGAGAAGATGCGGGTCGGGCTCCGGCGGTGCGACGTCGAGATCCGGGGCGTTCGCCGCGACGAGGAGCCGCGCCGGTACGTCGCGCTCCGGTTCCGCTACACGCTGGCGGGCGACGGCCTGGACGCCGCCAAGGCCGAGCGCGCCGTGGACCTGTCGCTCACCAAGTACTGCTCGGTCGTCGCCTCCTTCGCGCCGGACCTGACGATTGATCGCGAGATCGTGCTGGCGTAGCGCCGCGCTCGCGGCCCTGGTCCTGGGCCCGCCCGGCCGGCTCCTGGCGCAACGCGGAACCGACCTCCAGGCGCAGGCGCTGGGGCTCGCGGGTGCGAGCACGTTCGCCGGCGTGGGCGCCGGGGCCGGCCTCCGCTTCGGCCTGGGGACCCGGCTGTCCCTGGCCGCGACCGGCGGGTGGCTGGAATCGGCGGGGGCCGCCGCGCGGGTCGAGGCCCTGGCCACGTACCACCTGGTCGTCCCCGGCCGGCCCCGACCGACCCTGTACGGCGGCACCGGCGTGGGGATCACGGCGACCGAAGGGGCGACGCGCGGCTACCTGGTCCTCGTCCTCGGATTGGAGGGCGGGGCCCAGGCGCGGGGCGGCTGGTTCATCGAAACGGGCGTGGGGGGCGGGGTCCGGGTCGCGCTGGGCTATCGGCGCATCCGCTGGCGGCGGGATGCCCGGCGACGGTGACCGCGGGCACAAAACGGGCGCCTGCGACGGCGCCCGATTGGTTCATCCCGTTTTCGGAAAACCCGGTCAGCTATTGGCGCCGACCGTCTCGTTTCGCTGGATCACCGGCTGGCAGTATCGCTCGCCCAGGCGCCGCAGCTGCGCCAACTCTTCGGCGGACAGGCCGTCATACCGCTCGGCGAGGTATTCCATGGTGTCGTCGAACCATTCCCGCTGATCTTCGGCCGCGGCTTCGAGCACGCCGCACCGGAGGATGTGACTGAACAGCTCGTCCCGGGCCTGATCGAACAACCTCGCCGGCGCCTCGTCCCGGCGTTTCGGCGACTTCGGTTTGCCCATCCGGAGGAACTCCTTGTGCGTGTCTGTCTATAACCGGCCGAAACGTAAGCCGTTCAGGCCGTTCGCGCAAACGAGTTACATTCTCCCGGGTGCGGGCCCCGGGGGGTCCGGGAGGACGCATGTCGGACGAAACCTACGACGCCCAGCGAGCCCAGCGCCTGGTGGAGCAGCTGCGGGCGCTGGCCCTGCGCATCATCGAGCTCGACGACGCGGCCCTGCTCGCCGCCGGCCCGGAGCTCCTGAAGCGCATGGGTGACGTGCGCAGCGAGCTGTTCCACTACGAAGTGCGGAGCACCTACGATACGCCGGAGACCGCCGAGCGTCGGCGGCTGATCGACGAGGCCCGGCGGCAACAGGAAGCGCTCGATTTCGACGACGACGGGGAAGAGGAGCCATGGCGGCACAGCGACTGACGGGGTTCTACGCGGGGCTGGCGGCGATCGTGGTGATCGGCGCCGGGGCCCTCTGGCTCGCGCGACGCTCGGGGCAGGGAACGGGGCCGCAGGTGGTAGACCCCGCGCCCGCGGTCACGCCCGGCAGCTTCCAGGGATACGTCCAGGGCAGCGATTCCGCGCCGGTGACCATCATCGAGTACGCCGACTTCGAGTGTCCGGCCTGCATGCAGTTCGCCGTGCTCACCGGCCCCGACATCAAACGGCGGCTGGTGGAGACCGGTCGCGTGCGCTGGATCTTCCGCGACTTCCCCATCGAGGGTCACCGGAACTCCATGCCCGCGCACCTGGCAGCGGCCTGCGCCGACGAGCAGGGCCGCTTCTGGGAGATGCACGACCAGTTGTTCTTCAATCACCGGCGCTGGGTCCTGGAATCCCGGCCCGAGCGGCGGATTCGGGACCTGGCGGGCGCCATCGGTCTCGACGACAAGCGCTTCAATGAGTGCCTGAGCAGCGCCCGGTATCGCGACCGGATCCTGGCGACCCGGCAGATCGGGGTCGAGCGCGGCGTATCGTCCACGCCCACGTTCGAGGTCAACAATCTGCGGGTGACCGGCGCCCTGGGGTTCGACAGCCTGCGGGTGCTGGTGGACCGGCTGTCACCGCCCAAGCCGTGACGCACCGCATGGCGGGCGCCGCGCTGGCCCTCGCCGGCCTGTTCGTGTCGCTCTACCTGTGGCTCTGGAAAATCGGGGTCCTCGGCGTCCTCGCGTGCGGGGACGGCGGGTGCGAGACCGTCCAGCTCAGTTCCTATGCGTCGCTCTTCGGGATCCCGGTCGCGTTCGTCGGGGTGGTGGGCTACGCCGCGATGCTGGCGGTCGCCCTGGCGGGTCTCCACGGCCGGGCCGCGGCGCGGGCCTGGCCCACGACGGCGCTCCTGGCGCTGTCGGCCGGGGGCGTGGCCTTCACGGCGTACCTCACGTACCTGGAAGCGGCCGTCATCCACGCGTGGTGCCGGTGGTGCGTGGTGTCGGCGGTGATCGTGACGCTGATCTTCGTGGTCGCCCTGGTGGGGCTTCGCCGGAAGTCCTGGTTAGCGGTTAGCGGTTAGCGGTCCCTCGTTCAACCGCCAACCGCCAACCGCCAACCGCTAACTTTCCTGTTCTTCGTACTTGTCCTTCAGCATCGCCACCACGGCTGGATCCGCCAGCGTCGTGACGTCGCCCAGCGTGCGGCCGGCGGCGATGTCCTTCAGCAGCCGGCGCATGATCTTCCCGCTGCGCGTCTTGGGCAACTCGGCCGTGAAGATGATGTCGTCCGGCCGGGCGATGGCGCCGATCTTCTTGACCACGTGCTCGCGCAGCTCCTCTTCGAGCCCGGCGGTGCGCTCGTGGCTGGAGCGCAGGATCACGAACGCGGCGAGGGCCTGGCCTTTCAGCTCGTGCGGCTTGCCCACCACGGCCGCCTCGGCCACGGCGGGGTGGCTCACCAGGGCGCTCTCCACTTCCATGGTGCCGATCCGGTGGCCCGCCACGTTCAGCACGTCGTCCACCCGGCCCAGGATCCAGTAGTAACCGTCCCGGTCCCGCTTGGCGCCGTCGCCGGGGAAGTATTTCCCTTTCCATCTACTCCAGTACGTGGCGCGGTAGCGGGCGTCGTCGCCGTAGATGGTGCGCAACATCCCCGGCCAGGGGCTGGTGATCGCCAGGAACCCGCCGCCCACGTCGATCTCCTGGCCGGCGCCGTCGAGCAGCGTCGCCTCGATGCCCGGGAACGGAACCGTCGCGGAGCCGGGCTTGGTGGCGGTCACCCCGGGCAGTGGCGTGATCATGATCCCGCCGGTCTCGGTCTGCCACCAGGTGTCCACGATGGGACACCGGCCTCCCCCGATCTGCTTCTGATACCAGATCCAGGCCTCGGGGTTAATGGGCTCGCCCACCGTGCCCAGGAGACGCAACGACGAGAGGTCGTGCCGCGCGGGGTACTCCTTGCCCCACTTCATGAAGGCCCGGATGGCGGTGGGCGCGGTGTAGAACACCGTGACGCCGTAGCGCTCCACCATGTCCCAGAACCGGTCCTTGTCGGGCCAGTCGGGCGCGCCCTCGTACATGACGCACGTGGCGCCCGCGGCGAGCGGTCCGTAGACCAGATAGGTGTGGCCGGTCACCCAGCCCACGTCGGCGGTGCACCAGAACACGTCCTCGTCCTTGAGATCGAAGACCCACCGGGTGGTGGCGAGGGCCTGGGTGAGATAGCCGCCCGTGGTGTGGACGATCCCCTTGGGCTTCCCGGTGGTTCCCGAGGTGTACAGGATGAACAGCATGTCCTCCGCGTCCATCACCGCGGGCTTGCAGAAGGGATCCGCGTCGGCCATCAGGCGGTGGTACCAGTGGTCCCGCCCCTCCGTGATGTGGGCCAGGCCCGGATCGGCGGTGGCGCTGCCGCGACGCACCACCACCACGTGCCGGATGGACGGGCAGTCGGCCAGCGCCTCGTCGGCGTTCTTCTTGAGCGGGACCAGCTGGCCGCGACGGTAGCCCACGTCCGCCGTGACCAGCACCTTGGCCTGGGCGTCGTTGATCCGGTCCCGCAGCGACTCGGCCGAGAATCCGCCGAACACCACCGAGTGCGGCGCGCCGACGCGGGCGCAGGCCAGCATCGCCACGGCGGCCTCGGGAATCATCGGCAGGTAGATGGCGACCCGGTCGCCCTTCTTCACCCCCAGCCCGCGGAGCACGTTGGCGAACTGGTTGACCTCCCGATACAGCTCCCAGTAGGTGAGCGCCCGGCGGTCGCCCGGCTCGCCTTCCCACAGGAGCGCCACCTTGTTCCGGCGCGCGGTCCGCACGTGCCGGTCGAGGCAGTTGACCGCGGCGTTGAGCTTGCCGCCGACGAACCACTTGGCGTGGGGCGCTTTCCACTGAAGCACCCGGGTCCACGGCCGGAACCATTCCAGCTCGCGCGCCTGCGCCTCCCAGAACCGGAGGCGGTCCCGGCCGGCCTGCCGGTACACCGAGGCCGTGCGCACCGTTGCCTGGCGGGTGAATGCGGCCGGCGGGCGGAAGGTGCGTCGCTCGGTGAGCAGCGTATCGAGGCGGTCGGTCATGGGACTCCCTCACGAAGGTTCGGTGTCGGCGCGGGGAAATGATATATTCCCGCGTCGAGCCCCATCAACCCCGGCCAGCGAGGAGATCACGACGGAGACCGGCCAGCGGCAGCGCGTGCTCTTCGTGGAGGACGAGGCGGGGCTGCGTCAGGCGTACCAGCGCTACTTCCACGGACGCTACGAGCTCGCCTTCGCCCCCACCGGCGCGGAAGCCCGGGCCCGGGTGCGGGACTTCGCGCCCGACCTGGTAGTGCTGGACCTGCGCCTGCCGGACACCGACGGCATCGACCTGCTGCGCGACCTGCGCGTCCTGCGTCCCACGCTCCTGGCCGTGATCACGACCTCCTACGCCAGCATGCAGCCGCTCTTCGAGGTGCTCGGCATCGCCTACAGCGGTTACCTGGTCAAACCGTTCTCGCTGAGCGAGCTCGAGGCCGAAATCGATGCCGCCCTCTGAGCCGGTCCTGGTGGCGACCGGCGTGGCGCGGCGCTTCGCGTACCGGCGCGTGCTGGCGGATGTGTCCCTGGCGGTATCCCCCGGACAGGCGCTCCTGCTGGTGGGCCCCAACGGGGCCGGCAAGACCACCCTGCTCCGGGTCCTGGCCGGCCTGCTGCGCGCCAGCGCCGGCCACGTGGACCGGCGCGCGCCACTCGGCATGGTGGCCCACGACTCCATGCTCTATCCCGCCCTCTCCGCCCGCGAGAACCTGCGGTTCTTCGCCCGACTGCACGGAGTGAATGGGCGGGGCCGGGTGGACGCCCTGCTCGAGCAGGTGGGCATGACCCAGCGGGCCGACGACCGCGTCGGCACCTTCAGCCGGGGGATGCTGCAGCGCGTCGCGATCGCGCGCGCCCTGGTCCACGAACCCGGCCTGTTGCTGTTGGACGAGCCGCTCTCCGGCCTCGATGACGCGGCCTCGCGGACCCTGGCGGCGCTGCTGGGCGCGCTGCGTGACCGCGGGACCGCGATGATCATCGTGAGCCACCAGCTGGAGCTGCTGCGCGACGTCGGCACCCACATCGTGCGGCTGGCCGACGGCCGGCTCGGGCCGGTCGAGCCGCTCGCGGGCCGCGATCCGGTGGAGGTCTTCGCCCGCCAGATGCAGGGGATGGGCTGACGTGCGCGAGCTGACGCGCGCCGCGTGGCACATCGCGGTCAAGGATCTCGCCATCGAATGGCGGACCAAGACGGCCTTCGCGTCCGGACTGGTGTTCGCGGTGCTGGTGCTGGCCGTGCTGTTCTTCTCGCGCGATCCCACGGCGGTCTCGTCCCAGGACATCGCCCCCGGCGCCATCTGGGTGACGTTCACCTTCGCCTCGATGCTCGGCCTGAATCGCGCCTTCCTGCTCGAGCGGGAACAGCGCGCCCTGGACGGCATTCTGCTGACGCCCATCCCCCGCACCGCGGTGTTCTGGGGGAAGTTCGTGGCCAACCTGGCGTTCGTCGGAGCGATTCAGGCCGTGAGCCTGCCGCTCTTCGTGCTGTTCTACGACGTTCCCATCTGGGCGCGGCTCCCGGAGCTGGTGCTGGTGATCGTCATGGCCACGGTGGCCTTCGTGGCGGTGGGCACGCTCCTCTCCGCCATGGTCGTGCGGACCCGCTACGCCGAGCTGATGCTGCCGCTCCTCCTGCTGCCGTTTCTGGTGCCCCCGCTGGTCAGCGGCGTGCAGGTGACCGCCCGCCTCCTCGAAGGACGGCCCTTGAGCGACCTCTCCGGCTGGCTTAGGTTGATCGCCGGCTTCGACCTCGCCTTCGTGACGCTCGCGGCCTCGCTCTTTCACGTGGTGCTCGACGAATGACGACCCGGGATCGGGCCCGGCGCATCGGCCGCGCCGGCATGGCGGTGACCCTGCTGGGCCTGGCCGGCCTGGCCGGCGTGTACGTGCGGGCGCTGGTCTACACCCCCGTCGAGCGCAGCCAGGGCGCGGCCCAGAAGATCTTCTACGTTCACGTGCCGGCCGCCTGGTCCGCGCTCGTGGCCATCGCGGTCACCGGCCTGTTGAGCATCCTGTACCTGTGGCTCAAGGACCGGCGCATCGACCTGGCGGCGGCGGCGTCGGCCGAAGTCGGCGTGGCGTTCGCCACGATCATGCTCACCACCGGCCCCATCTGGGGCAAACCGATCTGGGGCACCTGGTGGACCTGGGACGCGCGGCTCACGTCCACCCTGTTCCTGTTCCTGTTGTTCGTGGGCTATCTGGTGCTGCGCGGCGTGATCACCGATCCCGGCATCCGCGGCCGCTTCTCGGCGGTGATCGGGATCATGGGGCTGGTCCTGGTCCCGTTCATTCATCTCACGGTGTACCTGTTCCGCACCCTGCACCCGGCGCCCATCGTGCTCAAGCCCAGCGCGCCGTCCCTGCCGGGCGTGATGCTGGTGACCCTGATGTCGTCCCTCGGGGTCTTCACGGTGCTCTACGTCGGGTTCATGATGCAGCGCTACGCCCTCGGCCTCCTGCGCGAGCTGCGGGAAGAGGAGTTGGCCGGTGCCGCCGGATAACGGGGGGTTCATGGTCGCGGCGTATACGGTCGCCGCGGTGATTCTGGTGATCTACGCCGTCTCGTTGGGGGTGAGGCTGCGGGCGGTGGGGAAGCGGGGTGGTAGGTCAGACGGCTAGACGGATAGACGGCTAGCGGGATGTGGGTTCAAGCTAAAGGCGGCCCCCGTTCGAGGATGCCGCCTTCTTACTGCAACCGACCACCCGCTAGCCGTCTATCCGTCTAGCCGTCTAGCCCTTCTCCTCCCACCGTTCTCCTGTCTCTTTCTCCCAAAGCGCGATGGCTTGCGCCGCCGCCGCCGGATCGCCCGCCGCTCGCAGCGCCCGCGCGTTTTCCCTGAGCGCTTCGGGCCCGGCTCCGGCCGCGTAGGCCCGGGCGAACCGCGCCCCCGCGGTGGCCGCATCGCCCAGCCGGCGGTACAACGTGCCGGCCGCCATGGCCGCGTCGGGGCGCTCTTCCATCTGGAGCGCGCGCTCGAAGGCCCAGAGCGCGTCTTTCGTCCGGTAGGCCGCGGCGCAGGCGTGCCCCAGCGCGACCAGCGCCTCGGCCGAGGTGTCGAACCGGGTCGCGACCACCCGGGCCAGCGCCACGGCGCCCAGCTGGTCGCCCCGCGACTGGCGGGCGGCGATCAGCGCGCGATGGGCTTCCCCGAAGGCGGGCGCCGCCGCCACCGCGACGCGCAGCCAGGCTTCCGCCCGCCCCGGCGCGGATCCTTCCAGACGGCGTGCGCGCGCCAGCGCGAAGCTCGCCAGCGTGGCCCGGGCGCCCGCGAGTCGCAGGATCAGGGCTCCGGGTCCCCAGGCAGCGGCAGCAGCACCTT
>Ga0214473_10009101_pt1 | contig 11748 bp, 15 predicted proteins | sample RVTome_7_FD_203509 | JGI IMG/M metagenome (GOLD analysis project Ga0214473, IMG submission 203509) | Soil microbial communities from uranium-contaminated site in the Upper Colorado River Basin, Wyoming, United States - RVT98D197 | ecosystem: Environmental > Terrestrial > Soil > Contaminated >...
GTCGCAGGCCATCCGCGACCGCGCCGGTGAGGAGGTAAAATCGCGCATTCTGCTGCGGCGGTTCGGCACGGCGGCGGAGGTCGCTTACGCCGTCTGGTTTCTCGCCTCCCGGTTTGCCGATTACATCACCGGCGAGGTCCTCCACGTCGACGGCGGCTTCAAGATGGAGTGAACGGAAATGACGACAGCGGAAGTCACCCGGGAGGAGATCTTGGCGGTCTATCCGAAGGTCGCCGAGATCATGGCGAACGCGCTGGGATGTGATGTCGAACAGGTCGGACTCGGCGTGCCCCTCATCGAAGGGCTGAACGCGGAATCGATCGATTTCCTGGACATCGTCTTCGGTCTCGAGCGGGCCTTCAAGGTGAAGATCCCCCGCGGCAAGATTGTGGAGGATGCGCGGGGCGACCTCCCGGAGGCGGCGTTCGAGGAGAAGGGCTACCTGACCGAGGCCGGCCTGAAGCGCCTGCGGGAGTATCTCAGTGAGGTTCCGGCCGACCGCTTCCGCTCGCCGATGAGGGTGGCGGACATCCAGCGGCTCTTCACCCCGGAGACGTTTTGCAAGATTGTCGCGCGCGGGCTTCGGGCGAAACCGGATGCCTGACCGTTTCAGGGCCTTCTCTTTTGTCGATCAGATCACGGTATTGGAAGAGGGAAGGCGGGCCCGGGGACGCTTCGCCATCCCCGCCGGACTTCCGGCGTTCCCGACTTGTCTGGTGGCGGAGGCAGTCGGGCAGCTGGCCTGCTGGGCGGCCATGGCCCAGGCCGAGTTCCGGCGGCGACCGGTGGCGGCCTTGTCCGGGGAGACGCGACTCGTCGGGGAGGCCGCGCCGGGGGAGATCCTTGACCTCGGTGTGGAGATCGAGAGTTGCGATTCGGACGCCGTCGCCTACGGTGGATGGGCGCGTGTCGCGGACACGCCGGTCCTGGAACTGTGCCGGTGCGTGGGGCCGATGCTGTCCCAGGAGGACTTCGATGCCCCGGAGGCGATGCGGGGAGATTTCGAGACGCTCTGCGGACCGGGCGCACCGCCCGGCCGCTTCCCGGGGATCACCGCGCCGGATCTCTCGCTGATCGACCGAATCCCCGGCCAGCGGCTGCGCGCCTCCATGCACGTCCCGGTATCCGCGCCCTTTTTCGGCGACCACTTCCCGCGGCGCCCCGTCTTTCCGGCCACGCTCCTGCTCGACGCCCAGATCCGGCTGGCGATGCGGCTCGCGGGGGAGACGCTGCCGTCAGGCCAACGGCTCCGGCCCGCCCGCGTGGCCGATCTGAAGATGCGCTCGTTCATTCTGCCCGGTCACGCGGTGGAGATCGAAGCCGGGATGCGGTCGGCAACGGACGGAGCGGCCGAACTGACCGTCGCCGCGATGGTCGATGGGAAACGGGTCGCCACCGGGCGGATCGAGATCGTCTCTCTGGGATCAGGATGACGGGGAGACAACGCCGGGTCGCGATCACCGGGTTGGGCCTCGTGACCCCGGTCGGGAACGACGTCGCCACCACCTGGCACGCCCTCCTGGCCGGCCGCAGCGGGGTGGCACCGATCACCCATTTCGACGCCAGCGGCTTTCCGGTTCGCATTGCGGCCGAGGTGAAGGAGTTCGACCCCCGCCATGCGATCGAGGACGGCAAGCTTCTCGAGCTCGCCGAGCGCTCCCACCTTCTGGCTCTCGCCGCGGCCGAGGAGGCTCTGCGCGATGCCGGGATCCGGCCGGGAGGCGGCGACGCGACGCGGTGGGCTTGCGTGGTGGGAAGCGGCAAGGTGGGCCTGGGGTTCCACGAGCTCACGGAGGTGCACCGTCACTGCGCCCCCGACGGCCACTTCCACCCGGATCGACTGCTGACCGACGGCTTCGCGATGGATCCTCTGGCCTTCTACCGCAGCCAGACCTGCGCCGGGCTGGCCCTCTTGCTCCACCGGTTCGGGATCCGCGGCTACGCCACCTCGGTCCACACGGCCTGTGCCTCGGGAAGTCAGGCAGTCGGGACGGCCATGAAGCTGATCCGACGCGGCACGGCCGACTACGTCCTCGCCGGGGGCTTCGACTCCATGGTCAACCCGATCGGCCTGTCGAGTTTCTGTCTGCTGGGTGCCCTCTCGCCAGACAACGAGACGCCCGAACGAGCCAGCCGCCCCTTTGACGCCACCCGCAACGGCTTCGTCCTCGGCGAGGGCGCCGGCTTGCTCGTCCTCGAAGAGTGGGCCGCGGCCCGTCGGCGCGGGGCGCGGATCTATGCCGAACTGGCCGGTGATGGCAACTCGCTCAGCAGCTATCGCATCACCGACTCCCATCCCTCGGGCGATGGGCCGATCCAAGCGATGCGCCAGGCCCTTGCGGCTGCCGGCGTCCGGCCGGACGAGGTCGACTACCTGAACGCCCACGGCACGTCCACCCTCATGAACGACCGCAGCGAGTGCGCCGCCGTGCGGGCGGTCTTCGGCTCCCACGTCGGAGAGATCGGCGTGAGCTCGACCAAGAGTCTCATGGGGCACCTGATCGCCGGCGCCGGAGCGGTCGAGGCGGCGGTCTGCGCGCTGGCGATTCATCACGGCGTCCTGCCGGTGAACGCGAACCTGGCGGCGCCGGACCCGGAGTGCGATCTCGACTTCGTACGCGGCCAGCCCCGGGCGCGGCGGATCCGGATCGCCCTCTCCAATTCCTTCGGCTTCGGCGGCTCCAACAGCTGCCTCGCTCTGAGGAATCCGGAAGAGGTCGAAGTATGAACGACCGGGTGGTCGTGGCCGGGATCGGCGCCATCTGCGCTGCCGGCAAGTCCCCGGAGGAGATCTGGGATGCGGTGAGGACCGGCCGGCCCGCGATCGGGCCCATCCAGCAGTGGGACACCTCGGGCTGGCCGACGTCCCTCGCCGGCGAGATCGCCGGGTTGGATCCGCGCGCCCTCGTGGAGGACCGCAAGGTCCACCGGCTGGTCCAGCGCAGTGACCTCCTCGGCTTGTACGTGGCCGGCCGGGCCCTCGGCGATTCAGGATTCGTCGCCTACCGCGAGGCCCTGGAATCCCCGGCCGCGGCGGCGGTCAACGACCGCACCGGCGTCTATGTCGGCATGGGTGGCGGCGGCTACCAGAACGAGTACGAGTTTTTCCCGCTCCTTACCACCGCGAACGGAGATCTCGGGACCTTCGGCCGCGAACTCGCCGCCACCGTGAACCCCATGTGGCTCTTGCGGTCGATGCCCAACAACGTCCTGTGCCACGTGGGCATTCGTTACGGTTTGAAGGGGCCGAATGCCTGTCTGACGAACCACTGCGTGAGCGGGTCCTTGGCGGTCATCGAGGCTGCCGCGGCGCTGCGCGCCGGAGAGGCCGACCGCGCGCTGGCGGTTGGGCACGATGCGCCTGTAGAGCCCCAGATGGTCCTCTACTACCATCAGCTCGGGCTCCTCAGCGCGGACGGATTGTGGCCCTTCGACGCCCGGCGCAGTGGCACCCTGCTGGGGGAAGGGGCCGCGGCGCTGGTTCTCGAGACCGAGAGCGCCGCGGCCGATTGCCACGCCACGGTCTTCGGCGAATTTCTCGGCAGCGGCTGCACCACGGAGGCGGAAGGGTTGCTGTCCATCCGCGCCGATGGTGACGGGCTCGCGGGTGCGATCGCCCTGGCCCTCGACGACGCCGGGATGCGCCCGGCCGAGATCGGGATGATCGTGGCGCACGGTAGCGGCACCCGGCCATCGGACGCGTCGGAGGCTCTGGCCATCCGCCGAGTGTTCGGGGCCACGGCCCCACCCGTGACCGCGTTCAAGTGGGCCTTCGGGCATCCCCTGGCCGCGTCGGGTATCCTGGATAGCGTGCTGGCCCTGGTTGCCCTGCGTCACGGCGTGGTTCCCGGCGTGGCGACCCTGCGCGAGCTGGATCCCGAACTCGGGAACCTACCGGTGTCCAGACTGCCACAGGCGCCCCGCAGTGATGTGGCGCTTGTCCTGAACCGGGGCTTCGGCGGGTCCAACACCGCGCTCGTCTTCCGAGCCGCCGCCAGCGAAGCACCGTGATGGCGGACGGTACCTCCCTCACTCGCTGCGGCATCGACACCGTCGAGATTGCCCGCGTCGAGCGTCTGCTCCTGGGGACCCCCCACGAGGACCTGCTCAGGATCTTTTCGAAAGAGGAGTTGTGCGATGTCGGGCAAGGACCGGGCCGGACGGCCAGCCTCGCCGCCCGGTTTGCGGCCAAGGAGGCTTGCCTCAAGCTGTTTCCGCGCGAGACCGCGCTGGGACTGATCGGCCCCGAGGACTTTGCCCTGGCGCGCGACGGCTACGGCGCGCCGCATGTCGTGTGCAGCCCGAGGGCACTGGAGTTGATCGCCCGCCATCGCCTGAAAGCCATCGCCGTATCGCTTGCTCACGACAGGACGAGCGCGTCAGCCGTGGCGGTGGCCGAGCCCGATCGCACAAACTCAAGTATCGACTGAGAACCCCGTCGCGCCGGGCATCGTCCTGAAATAGACGCCGAGCGCGACCGGCACGTGCGACCCAGAGGTCACGGTCATTGACCCTGCCGCGCACGTGCCCGTCCGACTCGGGCGCGGTCTATTTCCGCGATCACCTCGCCGCCGAAGAGCAGGATGATCGCGGCGGCCTCCAGCGTGAGCAGCACGACGATGGCGGCGGCCATCGCCCCATAGATCACATTCACCATCGACAGCTTGGCGAAGTACCACACCATGACATGGCGGGTCACCTCCCAAAGCACGGTTGCGGTGACGCCCCCGGCCAGGGCGTGCCCGAAGCGAATCTGGCCCACCGGTAGCACCATGTAGAAAGCGGTCAGCAGCAGGGCAAGCCCGACGACGCCCAGCAGGTAGAGCACCGCGCCGGACAGACCCGCCGGGGGCCACGTATGCCCGAAGACGCGCACCGCACGGACCGCGTGGAGCGCGCTGCTGACCACCGTGATCAGCAGGAGGCCCACGCCGATCAGCATCATGAATAGATACGGGAGGAGCACCGACACCAGGAAGTGCCGGTGCTGCGTCACCGTGCGATGGTAGAAGATGATCGCCATGGCGCTCTCGATCACGGTGAAGGCGGTCGAGCTGAAGAAGACGAGTGCCAGCAGCCCGACGATCCCGACCACCTCGCGGTGGGCCAGGAAGCCCTCGACCTGCTCGGTCACGACCGCGGCCTGGCTGGGGATCACTAGCTGGAGGTTCGAGGCGACCGTGTCGAGCAGCCGATGCTCGTCGACGACGTGCGACAGGCCCACCAGCAAGACCACGAACAGCGGCACGATCGCCAGGAGTGTGTAGTAGGCGACCGCGCCGGCCAGGAGAAACCCCTGGCTCCGCTGGAAGCCCGACACGACACGCCCACCGAAGTCGAGGAGCGATCCCTTCAATGATGCTCCGCTGCTTCTGCCGCCTCCACCACGACGGAGCCTGTCATCCCGCGTGACAGCCAGTCGCCCACGGCGACGGTCACTCCTACGACTTTCGAGCTCCGACGATGACCAACACCACGCCGCCGGCAAGTGCCAAGACGCCGACGATCGGAGGCAGGGGGATGCTCTTTTCCTTGTCGACCGAGGCCTTGAGGGGCCCGAGGTCAATGATCTTCTCGCGCGTGGTGTACGTGATGCCCTGGTAGGCCAGGGCCAGCACGCCGAGAATGATCAGGGCGATACCGACGAGGGTCACGGGTCTCACGGCGCTATCCTCCCTCTCCCGGTCATGCTTTTCGAGCGGCTGGTGCCGGGCGAATCGCCTCCTGCCCGGCCCGGAGCGCCTCGCTCACATGCTCCTTCGTGTCCTGCAAGAAGTCGTCGGCCCGACGCAGGGCCTGCGCGCCGAGGTCCAGCACCTGCCCAGCCTTCTCCTCTACCGCTCGGACGCCCTCCGCGGCCTTCGTGCGCACCCCGCGCGTCCTGTCCTCCACGTACTCCTCCATCTGGCGTCCCCACAGCCATACGACGGTCGCCCCCATGATGGCTCCCAGGACAAAGGCCCGACTCGTTCGCATCGCGGTCCTCCTCGTGTGCGATTTCCGGCGATGTCGTCGCGACGGCTCGATCTGCCGTCACTTGATCCGCATGTCGTTCTTGACGGACTTCACGCCCGCGACCCCGCGGGCGACCTGGACCGCCTTGTCGATGTCGGCCTGAGACCGGACGAAGCCGCTCAACTGGACCACGCCCTTGAACGTTTCGACGTTGATCTCGTTGACCTTCAGGGTGGCGTCGTTGAAGATCGCGCTTTTCACCTTCGCCGTGATCACGGAGTCATCGACGTACTCGCCGGTCCCCTCTTTGGTTGCCGTTGAACCGCACCCCCAGGCCGACGCCAGCACGATGGCGAGGACCAGGATCCCGAAGCCTCTCAGTGGTCTCATGGCCAGACCTCCATTCGAGTGACGATCAAACTCCACCGCGCACCTCACCGCGGCGCGCCGGCCGCGTACGAGCGGAACAGGCCGAGCGCCCACAGCACCTGGCACCCTCCCTCCCTCGAGGTTGTCCCAAGCAACCGAGATGCCAAGCCGATATTGCAGAGGATTCGAGATGTTGGCGGGCTGAAGGAGCTGCCCTGAGTGGGGCAGTGTCGCTACTCTGCGGCATGGGTGCCCCACACACTTAAGCGGGCTGCAACGGGTCCCGCCCGCCTCGGCGCTGGCGCATGTGAGTAGTTCGGGCTAGTTCACGCTGATGGCCTTGGTAGGGTGCTACTGATTCAGGAACCGTTCGGTGAGCCATCGCCGCCAGTTGAGGATCAACTGTCCGGTGACGTACCCGGCGATGGCGACGATTGGAGCGGCCACGAGATTGCAGATGACTACGAGCAGCATCTTGTGGAAGAAGGTGGGGCCGTCTCGGTCGGCCAGCGCGGTCATCATGTCGCGGCTCACGTAGCTGAAGACGTCGCTGGCGGCCTGTATGGAGCCGCTCAGAAATAACGCGACCGTTAGCAATCGGAATGCCACGAATCTCTGGTCTAACGTCCAGTAGGGTCTGGTAAGTTTCCAGAGCCGGGTCCAGAACGGCCGATCGAATCTGTTCATCGTGTCCCGTGGCCGATCAAAGGTGGCGCGGCGTTCCCCTCCGGAGGCGGAGCGCCCGTGCGGCTCACACGCAATTCAGAGCGCGCGTGCGGGACGAGGACGCTGTGGTGGAAAAACCAGGTTGACCGGGGGGCGCGGGGAAGTATGGGCGCGAGTGTCTCAATGAATGCTGGGCGAGGGGAGCGGAGGAGAGAGTGGGAGAACTCTACGAGGCGAGCGCGCTCGTTCTGGGGCACCCGACGCTCAGCGCCCTTAGATCCGGCCCAAGAGGAACAGAATCAGGACGATAACCAGTATCAGCCCGACGATCCCCGAGGGACCGTAGCCATACGAGTGATAACCCCAGCGTGGCAGACCGCCAAACACGAGCAGAAGCAAGAGAATCAACAGTATCAGGCCCATGGTAAGTTGCCTCCCTTGGGAGAGAGCGTTTGTCTACTCTACCGCGCACCTCACCGCGGCGCCGTCAGATGGATCGACGGCCGCTAATGAACTGGAACACGATGACAATGAGGGCGATGACCAGCAGTAGATGGACCAACCCGCCGGCCGTATACGAACTGAACAGGCCGAGCGCCCACAGCACCAGAAGAATCACCGCAATCGTCCAGAGCATGGCACCCTCCCTCCGTTGAAGTCGTCCGCAGCATCGTGACCTGCCTCTCCGTGTTGCAAGCAACGTCGATGCCAGGCCAGGAGCACGTCATTTCGGGAATTTATGTCTCCGTTCCCGTCGTGGTTGGGGCGGGCGCGTCCGCAATGGGGTGAGACCGCCCCAGTCAGCGGCGCGGCTTGCCGGTCGACCGTCCGTCAGATCAGACCGAAATGCCGGAGCGCCTCTTCGATTGCCTCACGCTTTTCGGGCGGGCACGGGACGACGCGACGGCCCCGACCGGCGCGGTTCGCCGCACCGCGCGTCGGTATGCCCCGAAGAATCCTGACGTGCGCGATCCAGGAGGTCTTCGGGACGAAGCCGTGGCGCCGCTGAACGAACTTCTGGATCTCGCTGTAGGTCGGCATCCAAGCTCCTCCTCGTCGGGACCGATAACCAGAGAAGCATAACCCAGAGTGCCCGAGGTGACGTCCTTCGAGCAAGGGCGATGGCGCTTCGATGCTGCCCCTGCCGCTGTGGTAGCCTGAGCGCCCCAGGCTCGTGGGAGACGCGTCGATGGGCTCGCCCAGAATCGCCACCGGCAGCGATCAGCGGCATCCGGCCGCGGTGCCGACGTCCCGGCGCTCTCGGCCGGCGGCGGACGCCAATCCGACCGGGCGGCGCCTGGCGCTCCTCTCCGTGACCGCGCTCGGCGTCGTCTACGGCGACATCGGCACGAGTCCGCTCTACGCGTTCCGGGCGTGCTTCAGCCCCGAGTACGGCCTGCCACGCACCGCGGCCACGGTGTACGGCGTCCTTTCGCTCATCGTCTGGTCGCTCATCCTGATCGTGAGCGTCAAGTACATCCTGATCATCATGCGGCTCGACAACCGGGGTGAGGGCGGCATCCTGGCCCTGCTCGCGCTCGTGCGGCAGAAGCGGCACCACCGCGCGCTGATCATGCTCGGGCTGTTCGGCACCGCCCTCCTCTACGGCGACGGCATCATCACGCCGGCGATCTCGGTGCTGAGCGCGGCCGAGGGGATCGAGGTCGCGGCCCCCGCGTTCAGGCACTACGTGCTGCCGCTCACGCTGCTGGTCCTCTTCCTCCTGTTCTTCTGCCAGCGCTACGGCACGGGGCGGGTGGGCGGCGTGTTCGGTCCGATCATGCTCGGCTGGTTCGTCCTGATCGGGACGCTCGGCGCCATGGAGATCATCCAGGGGCCCGCGATCCTGCTGGCGCTGAACCCTTGGTACGGCATCGCGCTCTTCGCCCATCATGGGGTGGCCGCCTTCTTCGTGCTCGGCGGGGTCGTGCTCGCGGTGACCGGCGCGGAGGCGCTCTACGCGGACCTGGGCCACTTCGGCCGCCGGCCCATTCGCCTCGCCTGGTTCGTCGTGGTGTTGCCGGCGCTCCTTCTCAACTACTTCGGCCAGGGGGCCCTGCTCCTGCGCACCCCCGCCGCGATCGAGAACCCCTTCTACCTGATGGCGCCGCGAACTCTCCTCTATCCGCTGGTGGCCATCGCGACCGTGGCTGCGGTGGTGGCGTCGCAGGCCCTCATCTCCGGAGCCTTCTCACTCACTCACCAGTGCGTCCAGCTTCGGTACAGCCCCCGCGTGTCGATCGTGCACACCTCACGCTCCGAGATGGGCCAGATCTACATTCCGGAGGTGAACGCCGCGCTCATGATCGGCTGCCTCGTGCTCGTGGCCGAATTTGGATCCTCGAGCGCGCTGGGCGGCGCGTACGGCATTGCCGTGACGGGCACGATGGCGGTCACGACGGTGTTGTTCTGCGTGTTGGCGAGGCAGCGCTGGCGGTGGCCGGTCTGGCGCGTCGCCGCGGTGGCGGTCGTCTTTCTCGGGATCGACCTGGCGTTCTTCAGCTCCAACATGACCAAGGTCATGCAGGGGGGCTGGGTGCCGCTGGCGATCGCCGCGGGCGTCTTCCTGCTGATGAGCACCTGGCATCGGGGGGCGGAGCTGCTCAACCGTCAGCTCGTGGAGCTGGGGCTGCCCCTCGAGCAGTTCCTCGAAGAGGTGGAGCGGATCAAGCCGGCACGCGTCGCGGGCACCGGTGTCTTCCTGACCGCCCACACCGAGCGGGTGCCGCTCGTCCTCCAGCGCCATCTCACGTACAACAAGGTCCTGCAGCGGGAGGTCATCCTGCTCGCCGTCGTCACCGACGACGTGCCGGAGGTGGAGGAGGCTGGGCGCCTCCGGCTGGAGGCGCTGCCGCAGGGTCTCTATCGCGTGCGGGCGCACTATGGCTTCATGGAGCGGCCCAACGTCCTGGAGATCATCGCGCGCTGCCGCGGGCTGGGCCTCGAGGCTCCAACCGACGACACCACGTATTACCTCGGCCGCATGCGGCTGATGCCGACAGGCCCGGCACCCATGATGCGGTGGCGCAAGCGCCTCTTCGGCCTCATGGCGCGCAACGCCAGCTCGGTGCCGGACTTCTTCAGCATTCCGCCCGACCGCGTGGTGGAGCTGGGGGCGCGCATCGAGTTCTGACCGGGTCAGACCAAGCAACGCGTCCTGGAGACCGATTCACCGACGCGGAGGACGTGGTCGCGCATCACCTGGTGCCGCCGAATGATTGTCGGTTCCATCGAGTCGAGCCGTTTTCAGCTCGGCTTCGCGGCGCCGACGCGCGAGACGTCGAAGTCGCTTGACAGCGCGTCTGGTCTTCGAGTGCGTAACCATACCGTCTCACCCCCTGGGTTATGCGCCGGTTCTACCGGCCCCGGTGCGGCGAGCCCGGGTGTATCCCTTGCTGCTGGAGAGACCAAGGTCCCATAGGCGCCCCGGACGGCGGCGACTAGACTCAGGTCGTGGCTCATCTGCCCTAGATGCAGGATCGATCCGGGGAGTCTCCTTCACGCCTGCGCGCGTGAACCAAGTGGGGGGAGGATCACCGTGCGCTGGCGTGACATGCGGAGCAGTGACAACCTCGAGGACCGCGAGGCCGCGGCGCCGCCGAGGCGCGGGCTCGGCGCGGGTTTCAAGCTCGGCGGCGCGGGTCTCATCACGGTCGTGGCCATCAGCCTTCTGCTCGGGCTCAATCCCCTGGACGTACTGGTGTCACTCCAGGGCGGCGCCCCGCCCTCCGCGCCCACGCAGAGCGCACCGCCTCCGACTTCGTCCGGGTCGGTCGCCCGAGACGAGACCAAGGAGTTCATCATCCGTATCCTGGGCGACACGGAGGACACGTGGAAGACGCTCTTCGGACAGATGGGCGGCGAGTACCACCCGCCCCGGCTCGTGCTGTTTCGGGGCGCGGTCGATTCTGCGTGTGGGCGGGCCAGCTCGGCGGTCGGCCCATTCTACTGTTCGGCCGACCGCCACGTCTATCTGGACCGGTCCTTCTTCGAGGCTCTCGCGCAGCGGTTCGGGGCGCCGGGGGAGTTCGCGCGCGCTTACGTGATCGCCCACGAAATCGGCCACCACGTTCAAAACCAGCTGGGAATCACGGAGAAGGTGGGGCAGCAGCGCGCGCGCGCGGGCGAGGCGCGGAGCAACGCGATCTCCATTCGCGTCGAGCTCCAGGCCGACTGCTTCGCCGGGGTCTGGGGTCACTTTGCCCGACAGCGGAATCTGCTCGAGCCGGGCGATGTGGAATCCGGACTCGCGGCCGCGGCCGCCATCGGCGACGATCGCATCCAGCGGCAGTCACAGGGCCACGTTGCGCCGGAGTCCTTCACCCACGGTTCCTCGGCCCAGCGCGTACGCTGGTTTCGCGCCGGGCTCGACTCCGGCGACCTAGGCCAGTGCGATACCTTTGTGACCGCCAAGCCGTGAGGGCCGTGACGCTCCGCCGCCTGGTCCCGGCGCGGCGCGCCGGTCGGTTCACGGTGTCGGAACCAGCGTCGGTGGGGACTCTGGAGCCGGGCCCCCGAGCGTAAGCCGCACCTGGGCGAGTGCTTGTTGTGTATCCAGCACCGTCGTCTCGACGTAGTCGGCCCCGGCCGCGAGCAGGTGCTGGCGATCGGTATCCTTTTCGTCGTGGAGACCCCAACGACCGACCACGATCTTGAGCTCCGGACACTGCGAACGCAGGCGCTTACAGAGATGCCGCGCCTGGCTCAAGCCTCCTGGGGCCATCGCCCCGATGCAAAGGAGCGCGGGGCGGTGCAGGT
>Ga0214473_10009102_pt1 | contig 11748 bp, 14 predicted proteins | sample RVTome_7_FD_203509 | JGI IMG/M metagenome (GOLD analysis project Ga0214473, IMG submission 203509) | Soil microbial communities from uranium-contaminated site in the Upper Colorado River Basin, Wyoming, United States - RVT98D197 | ecosystem: Environmental > Terrestrial > Soil > Contaminated >...
CACATTTTTTCGCACTCCAGCATTGTGCTCGCGCATTGCCGCACTCACTGCCGCCAAATCAACAGTGCCCACGAGCTCGAGCAGGTCGGCGAGTGACTCGAAATATGTGATATTCGGCCACTGATAATAGTCCGCCCACTGCAACCACCAAAACACGCTCTCGTAGCTCGTGTCCGCGTTTGGATCGTACGGATAATTCATTGCGGGGTGCTGCGCATGCATGCTTTGCGGCGTCTCGGGAAGCACCAACTCGTCCATGTGCGTGTATTTGGGGTTGACGCGCCGCCACGTCACCTCCGAAAGGAACCCCTCCTCCACGTGCCACCGCGCCAACAACTCACGCGACGGCACAAAAATCGGGATCCCCATTCGATAGTACTCAAAAATCGACATCACACTCACCTGGTATGGGAAAAAAACAACGGCTGGATGTCCCGCCAGATCCGAGTACCTGAATTTGGGATACAGCACTTTCGCAACGGCAAACGTGTGCGAGCTGTTTGCGGCGGCCGCAATGAGCTCAGCCGCCTTCCGCTTGACCTGCGCCGGCATCCGCGAAAATCCAATCAAAATCTCACGCCGCCGCGGCGCCCACTCCGCACTCGCATAGCCGCAAAACGCTGGGATCAGCTGCACGTCGAGCCCCGTAAAATAGCGGATGTAGTGCTGATCGTACGCGTTGTTCGCTGCGACGGTGTTGCGCGGATCACTCCCAATGCGCACCAAATTAGCCACCCACTCGGCAAACTGATCGCGCGGAAACCGCCCGAGCTCAAAGCGCGTCGAGCTGTGCACAATGATGCTCTTATTGAACGGCATGAAGATCTCACACAGCGCCGCCGCGTGTGCGCAGTAGAACACATCCACCTCCGCAAGCTCCGCATCGTGCTGATACGACTCGAAGAACTCACGCCGCAGCGTGAATCGACACGGCCGCAGGAACATCCCATTCGCCCCGCTGATGACACGCAGATTTTTTGCACACGAGTTTGTTCGAGCACAAAGCGGATACAAACTCTTATCGATGAACTTTAGCTTTCCCGCCATGATATTCTTCAGATCTTCCGATGGGCCAGTGTGGAAATCGTTCATCCACACCACCTGTTTCACTAGCACTTCGTTTTTGTTTTTCTTCGGAGGTGCCACTGTCTCATTTAAAACGACAGCGCCGCCAACTGCTGTGTTATTTTCTGTCGTCACAACAGCAGCTTCAAACGCGATTGCCGCGCTGATTATGAAGACAGACACCGCAGCACTCATTGCCACGAGGCAAACACACATGCAAGTGCGCATGTTTGGATGGTGTGTGTTTTTGTCGTTTCGACTAAATAGCTCGTATTACACCCATGCCGCACACGCCATCCTATCCAGATGGTTTATGTGAACATTTGAAAATAAATGCTCCACCATTGGTTTGCGCGTTCCATCTTTTTTTATCAGCTCCACCACAACGTTGTCCCCCACAACACACTTTCGCGGCGCCATGAACTTTTCGGAATGCAGCATCGCGCGATAGTTCATCACGTGGTCAATGAGAGATCTCCGCGTGTTCATCATTTGGTTCTTTGTTTCCTCCGTGGTGGATTTCACCAGCAGAGTCGCGAACTGGATCTCATCCGCGAGGTAATCCCCAAACTTTCCTGGGCAGCGGTTGCGTGCCATGTACATTTCCAAACACGCGTAATGAGGCCGCGTACGGCCACTGATCTTTTGGCGCATCCCGAATGACCCGAACTTGTGCAGCAGATCACGGCGCGTGCGAGCCTCAGTGTCACCTTCTCCAGCCGCAAGTGCGATACCAATCGAAACGCCGTGCTGCAAACAAATGCAGCGGTCGATCATCACAATCGCACCCCACTCATCCCCCAGCGGCCCCCTGCATCCAGCGCAAACATCAGGCAACACAAAGCCACGTGAAGGTCCGCCCTTATCCTCAGCAGATGATGCACCATCCCTGTTGACAGAAGAAGAAGAAGCCATTTCAATTTTTGATTTGCGCTATTGCATCATTATAAAACGCGTCGCCCCAAAACAATTGATGCAACATGGCGTCCGGCGCCTCGGTTGTGTTATTCATGATTTATGTCTTCCTCCTCTACAAACAGCTGATTGTCCTCATCCCCGGTCTGTTTACATTCGGCGAGACCATCTTCCAGTTCACACAAGGATCGCAGTCGACCATTTCTGCTGCCATCTTTGGCGCCAAGCTCAGTCGAATGCTTCTGTACGCGAGCAAAGAATTTGTGCTGCGTACCATACTGGCTATTTTTTGCTGGACGCAGGCCAAACACAGTGTATTCAAGTTTGTTGACTGGCGAATGGAGCTGGCGATGGCCCGATTCAAAGAAAAATCTTAGAACGTGGAATGTATTTGCAACACATCCCTAATCCTCACCACCACCACCACCACCACCAGGTTTCTGATCATCACCCTCACAACCGTTGCGGAACACCCGATCCGTATCCACGTACCCGTAATCATCCATAATCTTTCCACGGCATGTGGGGCATTCTCGGCACCCCTTCTCCTCCACGTAACTTGTCGTGCAGGGCATGCACAAAGTGTTGTGCATGCACGGTATCAAAATCACAGTGGCCATCCTGTCCAAGCAAATCACACAAGGGCCATCCGTGCCTCCTCCAGCACAATCGTGCACTCGCCGCTTCTTGAATTGCATTTCTTCACTCTTGTGACGCGGAGAAGCAGCCGCGCCGCCTCCACGAACAGAACCAGATGACCCATGTAAATTCCGCATAATGTCCTCCCAACTATGGGTTCCTGGCAGCTCCCAACTATAGGGTGCTCGCTGCTCCCGATCATCGGGTACTTGCACTAGCTGCTCAAATCTGTACGGATTATCAAACATTCCCACAATCTGTTCCGGAGACCAGATTGATCTCCTCACAACTTTAACAATGCCAGGAATCGCTGTTAGTGCTCGCAGCATTCTTGTGCCACCCATCTCCACATCCACATCTTCAAGCATAGCCTCCGGTGCGTTCGCCTTCATGGCTGCGCGCACTGCCGCATATATTGTACCACCAATAACATCTGGCTGCGGAACCACAACATCGAGAAAGGCGTCAGTCACTTTGCTGGCCGCGTCATCATCCACAGCCAGCACTTTTGCCACCTCCCGCAACATGGCGACACCATTTAGACGCGATTTCCTCTGTCTGCGAACTCCCAAAAAGATGTCACCCAAAGCTTGTCTGTTGATCAGGATATACGAGGAGCCAGGAGCATCATCTGGCCAACGACAATAGATGCCAAAGATGGTTTTGTAGATGTTGGAACCAATCAGCGTTTTCATCGGCGGGTCCTCAGACGCGAATGCGCAACACACAGCGCGTGTACTTTTCAAACATTTCCAGCCTGTTTTCAGTGAGCATTTCAATCACTCTCCACGCAGTGCGCTCCAGATTTCCCATTTGCTCTTCTGAAAACAAATATTTCACGCCTCGTGCCTTCGTTTCACCTACCTGCATTACCTCCACGGAGGCCTCCTTTTTTTCGCAGACGGGGCATGTTGTATAACATTTTACCCCCACAACATTTTCTCGCGACTGAATACCAAAGCGCCGTCTCATTTTGCTGTAATCCATCACCACAGAAATGAAATCAGAGCGTAAGCGTCGCATGGCATGCTTAACCCCCGCGGCGGTGCCCTTCTCCACCAAAGTCGCATATTGAATCTCACTCGCGAGATAATTCCCAAACATGCCTGGCCAGCGCTCGCGGGCCATGTGCATCTCCAGGCAAGCGTAGTGGGGGCGCGTGCTTGTAGTTTTTTTTACGCAGTCCAAACGAGGTAGGCTTGTGCAAGAGCACCCGCGAAGCACGGATGCGCGTGTCATCGTCTCCCTCCGCAAGAGCGACTGCGATCTGATTCCCAATCATCACGCAGTCGCAGCTGCGTTCGATCATCACAATCGCCCCATGCTTGTCACCCAGCAGCTTCAAGCATCCCGCACAAACAACAGGCTGCCTGCGCCGCTCCGAAGGTCCACCCACATCCTCGGACGAAGAACCATCCGCCGAAAAGCTCACTTCTCTTTCAGAAGACATTTGCGATTTTTGTTTGCGCTGTTGCATCATTCCCTGATCCGCATATATTGGAGCGCCAACAAAAATCGAACACCCATACAACAATGCCCCCCACCGCCCAAAATCGCGGAGGACTGTACACAATCATCTCGCTCTTGTCATGCGTCATCGCCATCGCGCTGTACACGGACGTGCAAATGCACTGGTACAGCCCGCCGCACGTGGAAAGCGCATGCAATGTGACGTTTCTGGATATCGACACATGCACAGTGACGTACACGCTGCGTGACGCCACACTCAAACGAAACGTGCAGTGCGTCTACATGCGCTGGCAGCTTCCAGCCGACGCACCAGATAACGCAACCAAGAACGACGACACTTTGCTTCTGCGCCTCCCCGATGAAGGCTGCATTGAGGACAACGGCGGAAGCTCGTACAAGTGCTGCGACTATGGCGACAAGAGCGCACAAGAGGCCGCGGACGACATTGTGTCGCGCGCGGCAAACTCGTGAGATGACAAAATTGCCACATGAACCCCCTTTTCCGAAAGACGCAGCGCCGCCTCACAAAGAGCAAACGTCACCCCATCCCGCCGCGGCTCGTGAATTTCCACAGGCTCTTCGCCACCACCCACAGAAGAAACAATGGCATTGATACCGCGCGTTTGCATATCAGACCACATGGTGACTTGCAAATGAATGCTGGTGAAGCACAAATCATTCCGTGCTTCATTCCACCAAACTAAACGGCGCCCGCGCCCCCCCAACTCGCGCCCCAATCCGCACAAAATCTCCATACAGGCCATCCATCGCATTCACCGTGCGTTCGATCACCGTGCTTGGCACGCCAACTGCGACACCGTTTTTCAGGGCGAACCCGTGTGCGCTCCACCACAACACGCTGCCCTCCATCGAAGACGCGAGAATATCCAAATCAATGCTCATTTCCTCTCCCCGCAGCTCGTACCCAACCTTCTCCATCTCCGCGTGGAGCTCAGCAAAAGCCACAAGAATCACAGCCGCAGTGGGAGATTCCTCGCCGTCCCGCGGCACGAACGCCTCACGCAGAGTGCCTGAAATTGACCGTGGATTGAACGTTGTCCACTCAAGATCGAGCTCGTACTTGCGCACATTGCTGCGCCGCCCGATACTGGGAAATGCAGAGACATTCACTGTGATCACGCGCGCGCCTTCGTCATTTTCCCACACAGTGTTGACCACTTTGATCTTGTATGTTGTGCGCAACACCCCCGCAAGCACACTCAATTTTGCATACGTGACCGGCCGCGCCATTTTTCAATGTGATGCACTCTCACCTTTTATTTAAATAGCTTTCAATCAGCCAAACTTTAAAAAAAACGCCATGGCGCTGTCTTGGCTTTTCGTCGTGCTGCTGGCCGTCGCATCCCTGGGAGCTGAAAATGCATGTGTGAACATGACTGCAGGCGACAGCTGCACCATCTCGCTGACCCGATTTGAGCTCAGCCCCAGCGTTGACTACGGACACGCAGCAATCGCCGAGTTTTCCTCCGACGAAAGAATGACAATCTCCGACGTATCCATCAGCTCAGACAACGGCGAAGTTGGGTTTTTTATGATGCTCATGGAGGATTGGGAAACTTCCGTTGGGTTTTACATGTATTATGGAGATTGCATGATAGACAACGTGGCGACATACACAGTCGACACTTGCGGAACATACATTCCTGAGGATTGGGTGTTTGTGGCATTCACAAACAACGAAGACCAGCCAACGTTCATCGACATTGAATTCACGATCACTGCGGCCGGCGATCCTTCTTCCTCGGCGTCCTCCCCTAGCTCGGCGTTGTGGGATCTGATCGTTGCGCGCAATACATGAGGAACTGATGCAAAAATGCTTTCTATAAAAGAACAAAAACCCCAAAACACCCCACAAAAACCAAAATGTTCGCATTTGCGTTCCTTTTGTTGGCTGGGTGTGCTTTGGCAGGCGGCGGTGGGTCATCATGCACTGTGACAAACATGGATGCAGGAGATGTGTGCGCTGTTGACATCTGGAGCTCCACACTTGACGCAATTCACCCCTTTTGGGTTGCCGCAGAGTGGGCATCTGAGACAAAATACACATCCATCATCAACTTGGATGTGCAGTCCAGCAACGACACCATCGACATGTATGTTGTGACAAAGAAAAACTACGACGCAGGCTACCACATTTTTGAAGGCGCATGCAGTGCGGTCGGCGAAACCCACATTGTCGTCCCCTCCTGTGCGGACAAAACATGCCAAATCAGCTCCACCATCACACCTGCCCCTGGCTACACGATCATTCTCGAATGGGGCTCACCCACAGAATACACGTGGGGAAATTGACACATTTTCCATGCTGCACGCGGATTACATCGCGCAAAATTATGTTCCTTTGGACACGCGCGGCCCTTACCCCCCTGGAAACTACGTCTACGTGGCGCACGTGTACACCGCCGATACAACAATCAGTTCCACATTCACCGCTACTACGACCCACGCAGCGGCGCAGTGGTGCCTTCATCTCTTTGAAAAAATCTTTCTTTAGAGAATGAAATGAACTGCTTTCATTTCCACGAAACAAATGCCTAAACAGAGCAGACACCCGCAACACAATCGCCAGCACAAACAGTGTCGCACGCGCCACAATGCGCCAGATCCGTCCGAATATCGATGCACCCCTGTGTCAGCGGCGCTCCGCAACACAACCCTGTCTCTCCATCTTCCCCGCCCAAATTGCACGGTGTTCCCGTCACGCGATACGTCGATGTGCACGCGGCATCTTCATACACCGAAAAATCGTTTCCGTAGGTAAACACAGACCACGTCTCCAAAATAATGCACGAGTTGTTCACAGTCCTCGGGAACGCTTCACACAGAGCCGCCGCGCCAGGGCTTGAAGGTCCAGACACGATATACTCAGTCCCGTTGAACCCAGCCTCAGCAATGGAGCGCACGTGATTGAAAATGGCATCAATCGCATCAATCGTGACGTTGCTTGAAGTCGGGTCTGGGACATCAGGAGCAGAAAACGTGCCGTCGTCGGTCCTGAGAACAAGTGGCTCTGGGCAATCGAGCTGCACGAGCGACGCATGCCCAATGCCTTGCAGCATCAAATCGAACATGTTGCACATTTCCGGCTCTCCAGCAAGCCACGGGCCCAGCAGCAGAGACAGCTGCCCGACAACAAAATTCTCATCAAAAGTGAACACCAGAGTTTCGGTCCCCCCCACAGTGGCAGACCCGCATGTCTCTGTTGTGTGGTCAAAGGTCTTTGGGAGTGCGAACGTGCACGTGTAGATCCCCACTTCCCCCGTTGTGGCATCCACGCGCGTGTAAGTGTACTGCGCTTGTGTGGTGCCGAAGAGAGCCAGTGCACCAAAAATGACCCCCACCACGCTGAGCGTGAGTGCAAACATCACCCCGAAACCCATGAGCACGCTGCTTGCAGACATTCTTGTGCCTGGCATTTTGACGCCAGACTGCTCGTAGTCGCTGTCATCAGAATACTGTCCCGCATCGTCGTTTTTCTTGTGCGCCATCGCCTATTTGGCTTGTGTGCTGTTATGCTTTCACATTCTCGCATTCAAATACTCACACACACCACACTGATTTCAACCTGGATTGCTTTTTTATAACAAACACACACATTCACGCCGAATACAATAGTGTGTTCCTATAAAAAACCACAAATGGACCGTTGCCAACGTGCAGTGGGGCCAGCACAACAATGGCCCTTGGATCCCACAAACCTCCGCTGCGATTTGACGACATTGTCGACGGTGAATTGGTCACGCGACAGCCGTTTTCTTTTTCCAAATGGATGCGCCCCGTTTTATGGGATGGCCACTACCCCAATGCACACACCATCGAGCCAGATATCGACGCTGCAATGGTGGAAAACATCCGCAACAGCATTATGGAATGGGCGCAACACGCCGACACTGAGCTTGATGCCAAAGATATTGCTCTGTGGTCTCCAAGTCTTGGGAAATTCCGGAAATCAACACAAGATGAACATATCGGCACCGGTCCCTTCCTTCTTGAAAAAATCATTCAAATTTTCCCCCCGCATTACTTGCGCTACATCTACCATGAAGACAGTTACGACACTGTGATGCAATGGATGCTAATTCAATTCAACATTCCTGGGGGTGGTGATCTTCCCATTCCACAGGAAAACGCCGTCGGGTTCATGAACAAGTTGTGGTGGGTCCAGGCTATGTCATTTTCTCGCTCGTTTTATGGTTTTAATAAGCTCACATCGTCGACAAAAACAGTCTTTGGAAACCGCTTTTACATGACGCGTCGCCGCACTGCAAATGGGAAAAAAATCTACCTATCTACGATTGTGGATTACAACCACGCCAATGTTGTTCTGAAGCGCAGACAATGGCGCGCGCAGACGTCGAAAAAATTGATGCGTGAGCCGTTCCTGAATAGAATCTCAAGTGAAGACTCTCAAATATTACAATACAACAGCGCCCCTCTCAAGAATTACGATGGGCGGTTATTCCGCATGACACCCCAATACAAAGTGGTCCCATGGGAGATGATGAATCCAACCACCGTTGCACGCGCAGGAACCGATAGCCAACGGAAAGCGTTGAAGGTCGTGGATAACTTGATAGCAGCTCGGATGGTGCCACGTGGTTGGGATGGGTCACTGTGGAAACTGGTCGTCAGTAACTGGATTGTGGAGAGCTATGACCACAAGATCATGGGCCGCGTGTATGTTGAAATTATGCTTGCACCCACGTTTTACATTGTCATGCGGGTGTATGCAATCCCCTCAGAGTATTACGAGGTCATCGATGATGAGTGGCTGATTATGTGCAAGCTGGAGACGCAGATGGCGCTGCGCTATTTGGGGTTTCTGTACGGAAGCAAACCCACCGACAGCACGAGAACCTATCGAAATATTGCGCTTTTCAACATAGACCAAGACTCATTCTACATTCGCACGGACGTCCCTCCGTGGGAGCCTACTGCCGAAACCCTGTTCATGAAAAATGACCCGCGTGGTGTACCAGAATTCGAGAAAGATCAGGATTCGAATGTTATTGTGAAGAAGGCGCGACAGCCTGTGCTGTGGATGCGCGATTTCTCCAAAGAAGACATATACGAGTTTTCACCCTGCGCGAGGCGATTCAGAGGATTGCGCATTCACGATCAACGCATGCCCGAGTTGGCCGTGAAGGGCATGTCTTTTGTCACTGGGGAGCTGCTGTGGGCGACGCCTGATATGAAAGAGTATGCGGAATGGCTGCAGGGGGGGCGCATGCCAATCCCCCTCCCTCGAGATCAGCTTATATTCAGATTCGTGGATCAGGTCTCCGGAATGGAAGGAACCTGGGAGGTTTTGGAGCCCGTTTTTAACGGACTGGGGATTGCCGAGGTAAAGCTCCATTTTCTGACAGACGGAGCGAAAATGGCGGCGACATTGGGCGGTATGAACTTTCCTGTTTAATTGTGGATGTGTGCGTAAATTCATTGCGATGATGTGTGGAGATGGAATGTTCTTAGAAGGGCCCCTCTATAATTATACACCAGCCAAAGAAAGCCCGTAACGGCTGGTTTTGAAAATTTTTCACGATCCGATCACCCCCCCGGAAACCGTCATCCACCCAGGTCATTTCGGTTTGATGTCGGGCCAAAAATCCAAATCCTGATTCGGGCCAAAAATCTGAGCTGGCACGTTCAAACGTCGTGACAAAAAACTTTATTAAATAAGCACAGAAATGCCGAAAGTAAACATCACACAGTGTACATGAGAGAAATACAGCGTACAAATGACTCCAAAGTCATTATTTGCCAGTGTACTGAGACATCCCAGTGGCCGGTCAGCACCGTCATAGCCCCTTTTTGTGTCCCTCTATGTCTAGTAGAGTGGCACCTGGAATTAGCGCTCTCTGCAACTCACGAACGAGAAGGCTACAGAGCAAAGCTCGGTCATGATTGCGATCATTTTTCTTGTTCCATCAAATCATGGCTCAGAAATAGGCCTACAGCCAGTGGAATGTTCTTAGAAGGACCCCTCTATAATTATACACCAGCCAAAGAAAGCCCGTAACGGCTGGTTTTGAAAATTTTTCACGATCCGATCACCCCCCCTAAAACCGTCATCCACTCAAGTCATTTCAGAAAATTCAAAAATTACTTTTGGGCAAAAAACCAAATCCCGAGTTGAGCAAAAAACCAAATCCTGAGTTGGGCCAAAAAATAAACGAGCTTCGTACTGTGACCCGATGTGAAAAATTTCCAGGATCGACACCGTGTCGATTCTGGAAATTTTTCACGATCCGATCACCCCCCCTAAAACCGTCATCCACCCAGGTCATTTTGACCACCCAAGTGTCTTTGGAGTTCAAGTCATTTGGATGTGAATTTCAAAAAATTGGTAACTACACCAGACTGTGAAGTTCGTGTGACTTGTGGTGGGGAGGAGAGAGTGGTAAATGCCTAGCAACCAAAACAACCCCCCACCATCTGCCTAGCGACAAGAATAACGGCTGAAAAAATATCTTGACGACGAAAACCGTCATAGGTATATGAAGTGCACAGTTAAGGTATAGTATGGGTCATCTTGAAGAAAACTGTGCACAAACACTCTCTAGGCCATTATTTGCTCCTCTACAGCTGCACGCTAAAAACGGTTAGGGTACCCTAGTTTAGTAGAGTGGCTTTTTTTCGCTTAGCGACTCTCATAACTCAGGAACTAGTGGACTTCAGGTCAAACATCGACTGGGGGTCATCTCCAGTAACCGCTGTACTGTGAGTTCACAGGCCACGAATGACCTCCAGGACACTAGAACAGCCTCAACAAAAGGTGGTTCAAAAAAAATAACGGCCACTTTTAAAAATTTTTCACGATCCGATCACCCCCCCCAAAACCGTCATCTACCAAGTTCATTTCTGTCTTTGGGATGTCATTGGAGTTCAAGTCATTTTTTATGTTTTAGACATAGACTTACCGATTTGATAAGTGCACCAGACTGTGAAGTTCGTGTGATTTGTGGTGGGGAGGAGAGAGTAGCAGATGCGTGTAACGGTTTACACCAGCCAAAGAAAGCCCGTAACGGCCAGTTTTGCAAATTTTTCACGATTCGATCACCCCCCCTAAACCCGTCATCTCAGATGTCATTTCACTCACTCATGCACACTATTGCATCACTCCGCCTCCCCCCCCCACACTGATGCAATATCTATAATATATTATATACTACTTTTAAGTACTCATCACAACACCTTTTAGGTATATATTATATATAAATAAAATACTCATCACAACACCTTTTAAATATAAGTAATATACACCTAAAAGGGGTTGTGATGAGTAATTTAAAGTAGTATATAATATATACTAAAAAGGTGTTGTGATGAGTATCTAAAAGTAGTGTATAATCTATAATACATGTTGCATCACTAGTGATGCACAGTGCGTTGCATCACATACACCCCTGATGCATTGGTGTATCCGATGTTAAAAAAAAGACTTGAACTCCAAAGGCGTCTGAGATGACCAAGTGACCTTGGTGGATGACGGATTCAGGGGGGGTGATCGGATCGTGAAAAATTTTCAAAACCAGCCGTTACGGGCTTTCTTTGGCTGGTGTATAATTATAGAGGGGTCCTTCTAAGAACATTCCACTGACTGTGGGCCTATTTCTGAGCCATGATTTGATGGAACAA
>Ga0214473_10009103_pt1 | contig 11747 bp, 12 predicted proteins | sample RVTome_7_FD_203509 | JGI IMG/M metagenome (GOLD analysis project Ga0214473, IMG submission 203509) | Soil microbial communities from uranium-contaminated site in the Upper Colorado River Basin, Wyoming, United States - RVT98D197 | ecosystem: Environmental > Terrestrial > Soil > Contaminated >...
ATGAAACTAAAGAGAAAATCAAATTGTAATTCTCCCTTGTAATAAAATTAGGAATTCTCTAAGAGCGACTGTGAAAACGCAGCCGTCGCATGCGCTGCGAACATGGGGTTTGCAACATACAGGGGGGCCAATGGAGTATTTTCTCCAGCAGCTCATTAACGGCATTACACTCGGCTCAATTTACGGTCTTATCGCCATTGGCTACACGATGGTTTATGGCATTATCGGCATGATCAACTTCGCCCACGGCGACGTGTTCATGGTGGGAGGGTTTGTATCGCTCATTGCCATCGTGACCTTAGGAATCACCGGTGGCAGCGGCTTTTTCCCCATTATTCTGGCTCTGGTTCTCGTCGTGTTCATCGCCATGATCATTGCCTCTGCCTATAACTGGACCATCGAGCGTGTCGCCTACCGGCCCTTGCGCGGTTCATTCCGCCTTGCTCCCTTGATCTCGGCGATCGGCATGTCGATCGTGCTCCAAGAATTCGTCCGTATAGCGCAAGATGGCCGGCCGAAGCCCCTCCAGCCCATCGTTACAGGCGGTTACGAAATCATGAGCCGTGCGGTGGCCCAAGGCGAATTCATCGTCCGGCTTTCGAACATGCAGATTTTCATCATCATCACGACCCTCCTTCTGATGGCCGTGTTCACTGCCATCATAACCCGCACACCGCTTGGCCGTGCCCAGCGCTCCTGCGAGCAGGACATGAAGATGGCCTCGCTGCTCGGCGTCGATATCAACAGGACGATCTCCATCACTTTCATCATGGGAGCGATGCTTGCCGCCGTCGCCGGCCTGATGTTTTTTCTCTATTATGGAGTCACCGACTTCTACGTGGGCTTCCTCGCCGGCATCAAGGCATTTACGGCTGCGGTTCTCGGTGGCATTGGCTCAATTCCAGGCGCCATGATTGGTGGCTTGATCATCGGTTTGATCGAGGTCTTTTGGTCGGCCTATTTTACCATCGAGTACAAGGACGTGGCGGCCTTCGCCATGCTGGCGGCAGTTTTAATCTTTCTGCCCCAGGGCATCCTCGGCAAACCCGAAATCGAAAAGGTCTAACGCGTCATGGCCGCAGCCCCAAAATCCAATGATGCCGTGATTGAGGCCCGGTCACTCAGGATCGCTGCCATCGCTAAAGACGTTCTGTTTACTGCAATCCTCGCCTTCGTTGTCCTCGGCCCCATTCTCGGCCTCAAGACATTCTCCATCTCCGGCAGCCTGGCGCTGGAGCAGCGTTGGGGCCTGGTTGCGGTGTTTGCCGCCATCGCTGCTGGAGGCCGTCTCGCATACCACCTGCTGGTGTGGAAGGGACCACAAGCCAGACCCTCGAAAGCCGCCACGGCATCTGCCTTGCCGGTCATGAATTTTGGTAAATACATTGCCCCGGCCCTCCTGATTTTGGCGATAGCCCTCCCATTCATTCCCGGCGTCGACCGGCGCATCGTCGATCTGGCTATACTCATACTCACTTACATCATGCTGGGTTGGGGGTTGAACATCGTCGTGGGATTGGCCGGATTGCTCGACCTGGGTTACGTCGCCTTTTATGCTGTCGGCGCCTATGCCTATGCGCTGTTGGCGACGATTTACCTGCCCGCTTGGTTCGGCGACGGCATCGTTCCCTGGGCCTTCTTCATTACCTTGCCCATCGCCGGCATCCTCGCCGCATTGTGGGGCGTGATCCTCGGTTTTCCAGTGTTGCGCCTGCGCGGCGACTACCTCGCCATTGTGACGCTCGCCTTTGGCGAAATCGTCCGTGTCGTCCTGATCAACTGGTCCGACTTCACCGGCGGCCCTGCGGGTATCGGCGCCATTCCGCGTCCATCTTTCTTTGGCCTGCCCTTCATTGAAGGCGAAGGCGGTTTTGCGGCATATTTTGGGTTGGACTTCAAGCCAATCCACCGCATCATCTTTCTCTACTACGTCATCCTGGTGCTCGCGCTCTTCACCAATTTTGTGACCATGCGTCTGCGCCGGCTGCCGGTGGGCCGCGCCTGGGAAGCATTGCGCGAGGACGAGATCGCCTGCCGCTCCCTCGGCATCAATACCACCAGCACCAAGCTCACGGCCTTTGCCATTGGCGCCATGTTCGCAGGGTTTGCCGGCAGCTTCTTCGCCACACGGCAAGGCTTCGTCAGCCCTGAGTCCTTCGTCTTCCTGGAATCGTTCATCGTCCTTGCGATTGTCGTGCTCGGCGGACTCGGCTCGCAGATCGGCGTCGTCGTCGCCGCCATCGTCATCATTGGCTCCTTCGAGGTGTTCCGCGAAATGAATTTCCTCAAGGCCGTCATGCCTGCGGGCTTCGATCCCGTACAATACAGAATGCTCGCCGTCGGTGTTGCCCTTGTGCTGATCATGCGCTGGAAGCCGCGCGGCTTCGTAACCAGGCGCGAACCCTCGGTCGCGCTCAAGGAAAAGAAAGCCATACCCACCGATCTCGTTGCTGAGGGGCATGGCTGATGACCATTGCCGGACAAGACGCTCTTTTGCGCGTCGAACACCTTACCATGCGCTTCGGTGGGCTCACTGCCATCGGCGATCTCTCGTTCACCGCCGCCCGCAATGAAATAACAGCGATCATCGGCCCCAACGGCGCCGGCAAGACGACGGTGTTCAACTGTCTCACTGGTTTCTACAAGCCCACCGAAGGCAGTGTTATCCTCACTCATGGAGATGGCAAACAGTTCCTGCTTGAGCGCATGGACGATTTCCGCATTTCGCAGCGGGCCAAGGTGGCACGCACCTTCCAGAATATCCGGCTGTTCGCCGGCATGTCGGTTCTGGAAAACCTGATGGTGGCACAACACAACACCCTGATGCGGGCTTCGGGCTTTACCGTTACTGGCATCTTTAACTCCCCCGCCTATGCCCGCGCCAACCGCGAGGCTATTGGGTTCTCCGAGTACTGGTTGGAGAAGGCGGGCCTCGTCGACCGCGCCGACGATCCTGCGGGCGAACTGTCCTATGGCGGCCAGCGCCGCCTCGAGATCGCCCGCGCCATGTGCACGAAGCCCGTGATGCTTTGCCTCGATGAACCCGCCGCCGGCCTTAACCCGCGCGAGTCCGAAGACTTGAATGGTCTTCTCCTAAATATCCGCCAGGAACAGCAGATCGCCATTCTTCTGATCGAGCATGACATGAGCGTGGTGATGGGAATTTCCGATCACATTGTGGTGCTCGACTATGGCGAGAAGATATCCGATGGTTCACCCGCCGAGGTGAGAAACGATCCCGCCGTCATCCGTGCCTATCTCGGCGTTGAAGACGAGGAGGAAGCCGAGGCTGTGGTCGAACGCGCCGTGGCAGCCGTCGCCAAGAAACCGGCAGGCCAGAAGATGGCGGCGAAAAAATCGCCGACCCGGAAGAAGGGAGTCCGCAAATGAGCGAGGCCCTCCTCTCGGTTCGCGGCGTCGAAACCTTCTACGGCAAAATTCAAGCCTTGAGGGGTATCGACCTTGATGTGAAGAAGGGCGAGATCGCGACCCTCATCGGTTCGAACGGCGCCGGTAAATCGACACTGATGATGACCATTTGCGGCACACCGCGCGCCCGCAACGGAACCATCACCTTCGATGGCCATGACATCACCAACATGCCGGTCCACGAGATTGTTCGCCTCGGCATTTCGCAATCGCCGGAGGGGCGCCGCATTTTCCCGCGCATGACCGTGGAGGAAAACCTGCAGATGGGCGCTACTGTCAGCGATCCCAAGTTCTTCGACGCCGATCTGGCCCGCGCCTTTACTTTATTTCCCATCCTGGAAAAACGCCGCAACCAGCGTGGCGGCACACTTTCGGGCGGCGAACAGCAGATGCTGGCCATTGCCCGCGCTCTGATGGCAAGGCCCCGACTCCTGCTCCTCGACGAGCCGTCGCTGGGCCTAGCGCCCCTCCTCGTGAAGCAGATCTTCACCGCCATCAGGGATCTGAACGAGAAAGAAGGCATGACCGTCTTTCTGGTCGAGCAGAACGCCTTCCATGCCCTCAAGCTTGCGCACCGCGCCTATGTCATGGTGAACGGCAACATCGCGATGTCGGGCACGGGCAAGGAGCTTCTGGCGCGCCCCGAAATCCGCGCCGCTTATCTCGAAGGGAGCCATTGAGTGATGTCGCTTTTCGTTGAAGACACGCTGTCGGTGTTTGTCATCATGACGGTGGTGATAGGCGGAGGTGCCGCTTACCTGGCAGGCCGCAACCTGGCCTCCCGATGGCGCCCGTGGTGGATGCCGGCCGCCTACATGATCCTGCTGGGGTTGGCGCTCCGCTTCTTCCACTATGCTTTGTTCAATGGCGACCTCTTGTCGATCCACTACTTCGTTACAGACACGGCGGTCCTTATTGCAGCCGCCTTGCTCGGTTACCGGTTGACGATGGTTAACCAGATGGTCAGCCAGTATCCTTGGGCCTACGAGCGGTCCGGCCCGCTGTCCTGGAGGGCCAAATCCGCCCCGTGACTTTGGAAATGGCCGGTTTGGGCCTTCCCAATGGTATCCCTTTAGGCCTATATTCTCCGCAAGGGGTGAGCAAACCCCGAAAGGCCTTACGGTCATAAATTCCAAGGGAGTTACCAAATGAAGAAATACCTGTTGTCCGGCATTGCCTTGGGCTTTGCCGCAGCGCTCTCGGCCTCTACGGCCCTGGCGGATATTACCATCGGAATGGCGGGCCCGATCACCGGCCAGTACGCAGCCTTCGGCGAACAGCTGCAGAAGGGCGCCGAACTGGTCATCGCCGATATCAACGCCGCCGGCGGCGTCAATGGCGAACAGCTCGTGCTTGAAATCGGCGACGACGCTTGCGATCCAAAGCAGGCCGTGGCTGTTGCCAACCAGATGGTGTCGAAAGGCATCAAGGTCATGGCCGGCCACTTCTGCTCGGGCTCATCGATCCCGGCGTCCCAGGTTTATGCCGAGGAAGGCATCATTCAAATATCGCCGGCCTCCACCAATCCCGAATTCACAGAGAGCGGCCTGTGGAATACCCACCGCGTTTGCGGTCGTGACGACGCCCAGGGCATCGTGGCCGGCAACTTCCTTGCCAAGAACTATGCGGGCAAGAAGATCGCCATTCTCGATGACAAGTCGCCCTATGGCAAAGGCCTCGCAGATGAAACCCGCAAGGCGCTCAACGCGGCTGGTCAGACTGAAGCGATGAACGAGTCCTACACCGCCGGTGAAAAGGACTACACAGCACTTGTCTCCAAGATGAAGGACGCCGGCATCGACGCGGTCTACATCGGCGGCTACCACACCGAAGGCGGCCTTATCCTCCGCCAGATGCGCGATCAGGGTATGAAATCGCAGATGCTGTCGGGTGACGCGTTCAACACCGAGGAGTTCTGGACCATCGCCGGCCCCGCCGGTGAAGGCACGATCTTCACCTTCGCGCCGGAGCCGCGCAACAACCCGGCCGCCAAGGAAGTAGTCGAGAAGTTCAAGGCCGGCGGCTACGATCCCGAAGGCTACACGCTCTATTCCTATGCCGCGGTTCAAGCCTGGGCCCAGGCTGCTACGGCCACAGGCGGCACCGACGGCAAGAAGATCGCCGAATGGCTGCGCGCCGGCAACCCGGTCAAGACCGTTCTTGGTGAACTGTCGCTCAACGAAAAGGGTGACATCAAGGACGCCAAATACGTCTGGTACAAGTTCTCTAATGGCAAGTATACGGAAGATACTTCGCTGCAATAATCTGAGCGACTTTAAGAAGAGGCCCACGCGATTTATTTCGCGTGGGCCTTTTTATTGTCGCTCGCAAATTGCCCAAGTTCTGGCGATAGTCACGGCACTAAAATGTTTCCCCGTGACCGGGCTTCAACCGACGATCCAGACCGGATCTCTGGAACAAGGAACAGCGCCATGCTACCAGCAAGCTTCCACGAGATTAAGTCGAGCCATGGTTCAGCGCGTATTCCCAATAATGCATTGAAGACTTAGCATCGTGTTTACCTAATGGCGCCGGCAGGTGTACAGTTACGCGGAGCCATTTCGCAGGTTTTATCTTGGAAATCTCTACTGTTATTCACGGCTATTGGCTGCAACAGGCCATCAACAGCCTTGTGCTGGCGAGTTTCTATGTAACGTTGGCCACCGCTTATGCCCTGCTGCAGGGCATCACCAACAGGATCATCCTGTCCTTCGGCGATTTTGCCACTTACGGCGCCTTCACCGCGGTCTATGCGGCGCTTTGGGCCCTGCTCGACGGCGAGGATGGCATTGCCGTCGTGGCTATCGCGCTCTTTGCTGGCATGACAGCCGCCGCCGCCCTCGGGCGCGTCTGCCATGCACTGGTCTTTGCGCCCATCATCCGGGGACCCGGCCAAGCCGTGATGATCGCCTCGATCGGATTGTCTATAGTGCTGCAGGAAGTGATGCGCCTGCAATCGGATGCGCGCGACCAGTGGCTACCACCCCCATTCAGCGGCGGGATCGCGCTAGCGGGCGGCGTGTTTCCGGTGCAGATCGGCTACACCCAGCTCGCCGTGATCGCCACCGCCGTCAGCGTCATTGCAGGATTGCTTGCAATGATGCGTTACTCCACCTTAGGGCGACTGTGGCGGGCCACGTCGCAGAATGCGTTGCTGGCGCAATTGTCGGGCGTCAATACTGGCGCCGTCTTCCAGTGGTCCTTTGTGGCGGCCAGCATGCTTGCCAGCATTGCGGGATGGACCATCGCAGTGGCCTATGGCGGCGTCAGCTTCGCCATGGGACTGGTGCTAGGCTTCAAGGCCATGTTCGCGGCCATCATTGGCGGATTCGGCACCATCGGCGGTGCCATCGCCGGCGGCATTTTTCTCGCATTCGTGGAAACGCTGTGGACTGCGGCCTTTCCAATGGCCTACCGCGATGTCGCCACATTTGGTATCATCATCCTGATCCTGACTCTGAAGCCCGAGGGGCTGCTAGGCAATGGACAGCGCCGCGAAAGTGAATCATGAGTATCCCGACAATGAGCCGACAGCTGTTATTGGTGATCGCGCTGGCGGGCCCGCTTTTGGGTTGCAAGGACGATGCCTCGACCGCTTATGTCGAATTCGTCGGTGGTGGTTTCATCTTTAACTACCGCACCGCCAATCACTATTACGGCTTCGTGGTGCGCCAGAAGAAACCGCTGCCTGAAGGCAGCAGCCTCGAAGCCCGCTTCGAGGTGCCGGGCAGCGAGTCCGAGCAGGTAGTGGAACAGCCCATGCGACGCGGACAACTGCAGTATGTTTTCCAGACAGGAGATCTCGACGGCATCGTCAAGGACCATCCCTACAAGGTGACGCTGCGCATCCTCGACGGCACGACGGGTGCGGTGATCGCTAAGTATGAGACCACATTCAAGACCGATGTCGACCAGTCGACGTTGCCGGAGGGCCCGCTCGTGGTGGGCCCTGGCTACCAACAGCCGCAGTAGCCGCTATTCGGTACGGACAGTGGTGCCCGAGAACGAGACGATCAGCATTCTGCCGGCATTGAAGCTGTTTACATCGGTGGCTACCATCCTGAAGTGGGCGTCATTGCCCGCCAGATGGCGGAACAGGGCCTGAAGGCCCCAATCCTTTCTGGTGACTCGATGAACATCCTTGAGTTTTGGACCATTGCCGGCACCGCTGGCGAAGGCCTGATCTTCACGTTTGCGCCAGAGCCGCGCAACATTCCTGAAGCCAAGGAAGTCGTCGAGCGCTTCAAGGCGGCCGGCTATGACCCGGAAGGATACACGCTCTACACTTATGCCTCGATCCAGACATATGTTGCGGCCGCTACCACAACCAAAGGCTTTGACAGTAAAGCAATCGCAGCATGGCTGCGGGCGGGCAATCCGGTTAAACCCGTCCTCGGCACCTTCGCCATTGAGGAGAAGGGCGAAATCAAGGATGCCAAGTATGTCCGGTACAAGTTCAGCAACGGTGCGTATGCTGAAGATCCATCGTTGCAATAAGCCGCGATACATCTGATAAGAGCCCGCATGACTGGTTTCACGCGGGTTTTTTTATTGCGAAATGTTGCACTTGTGGTGATAAATACTCCGGTTCTCTCCATGGCCGGACTTGCCCCGACCACCCAGACTGGATCACCAGCTTAAAATCGGTGATGGGGGGATAGGGACGCGGAATAAGGATTTATGTCTAAGCTCGCAAAAACCATTGTGGCATTTTCTTTGCTCTGCATCATGAGCGTGTCAGCCTCAGGAGAAATCCGCATTGCAACCGTAGGACCCATGAAAGGCCAGTACGCGGCGCTTGGTGAGCAACTCAGCCGGGGTGCGGGACTGGCCGTGGCAGATATCAATGCGAGCGGCGGTGTCAATGGCGAACAACTCGTCCTAGAGGTGGCTGACGATGCCTGCGATCCCAGACAGGCGATGGCAGTTGCCAATCAACTGGTGGCCAAGGGCGTGAAGATGGTTGCGGGGCACTATTGCTCCGGTTCTTCCATTGCGGCGGCAAAGATTTATGAGGCTGCCGGCATCATCATGATCAGCCCCTCCTCCACCAGCCCGAAATTTACACAGGAAGGCGGCTGGAATGTTCACCGGATGTGTGGCCGCGACGATGCGCAAGGCGCATTCGCGGGCCGCGCAATCGCTAAGACCTACGCGGGCAAGAGCGTTGCAATTCTTGATGACGGCTCGGTTTATGGCCTGGGGCTTGCCACCATGTTCAAAGCCGCACTCAATGGCGCTGGAGTTACGGAAAGAGTCCGTGAAAGCTACAAGCCCGGCGCCAACGATTACAATGATCTCATCCAAAAACTCCTGTCCGCCAACGTTGAGCTTATTTATATCGGCGGCTATGCCTTTGAGGCGGGCACCATCATCCGCCAGATGCGTGATTTCGCTTCCCCGGCCATTCTTGCGGGCGGTGATGCGCTTCTGGTTGAGCAATTCTGGGCGACTTCCGGAACGTCCGGCGAGGGCACGCTTGCCACTTTCGCGCCCGATGCGCAGAAATCCACGGCGGCAAGTGACGCGATTGAGGCCTTCAAGTCAACAGATTACAATCCAGAGGGTTACACGCTGCATGCCTATGCGGCGGTTCAGGCGTTTGCCCAGGCGGCAGCGGCAACCCGCAGTGTCGATGGCCGGGTGCTCAGCCAATGGCTGCGGGCCGGGAATAGCCTGAACACGGTTTTGGGGCCGCTGTCGCTTGATGCAAAGGGCGATGTCAAAGAGCCAAGTTTCGCATGGTACAAATGGTCCCAAGGCATCTATGCTGAGACTCAATTGCCATTTCCCGAAACAGTGAGCGCGCCATGAAAGCCTTTTTTGTCCAGATCAAATGTGAACTTGGCAAATCCTACGCGGTTGCCACGGCAATCGCGGATGCGGAAATAGCTTCGGAAATTTATTCCACTGCTGGCTCCTATGACCTTCTTGTGAAGTTCTATCTTGAGGATGGGGAGGACGTCGGGCGCTTTGTTTCGGAGAAACTGCAACCCATCGCCGGGATCAGGGACACCACGACGATTATTACGTTCAGGGCGTTCTGAATTGACGGCAGTTCCAAGAGGTAACTTATGATCCCGCGCTATTCACGACCTGAAATGACCCAGATTTGGGAGCCACAAACGCGCTTCCGCATCTGGTTTGAAATAGAGGCCCATGCGGCGGATGCCATGGCGAAGCTCGGCATTGTGCCGAAGGCCGCAGCCAAGAAAATCTGGGCCATGGGCAAGGATGTCATTTTCGACGTGGCGCGCATTGATGCCATTGAAGCAGAAACCAAGCACGACGTGATTGCCTTCCTTACGCATCTTTCGGAAATCGTGGGACCGGACGCGCGCTTCGTGCACCAGGGCATGACATCGTCGGATGTGCTCGATACTTGTTTCAATATCCAGCTGGTGCGGGCTGCCGACTTGCTGATCGCGGATATCGATGGCTTGCTTGCAGCGTTGAAGCGCCGGGCCAAGGAGCACAAGAATTCCGTTTGCATTGGGCGCAGCCACGGCATTCATGCGGAGCCCACAACCTTCGGGGTGAAGCTCGCCTTTTCTTTCGCCGAGTTTACGCGCTGCCGCGCGAGGCTTCTGGCCGCCCGCGCGGAAGTGTCCACCTGTGCCATCTCCGGGGCTGTCGGCACCTTCGCCAATATCGATCCCAAGGTGGAAGACTATGTGGCGAAAAAGCTTGGCCTTGCGCCGGAACCGGTTTCAACCCAGGTGATCCCCAGGGATCGCCATGCCATGTATTTCTCCATCCTTGCGGTGGTTGCGAGTTCCATTGAGCGGCTGGCCACGGAAATCAGGCATCTGCAGCGAACTGAGGTGCTGGAGGTTGAGGAGTATTTTTCGCCGGGGCAAAAGGGTTCTTCCGCCATGCCCCACAAGCGCAATCCGGTGCTAACAGAAAATCTCACGGGCCTTGCAAGGCTAGTGCGCTCGGCTGCGGTCCCTGCCCTGGAGAATGTGGCGCTTTGGCACGAGCGCGATATATCTCACTCCTCGGTGGAGCGCGGCATTGGACCGGATGCTACCGTGCATCTGGATTTTGCCCTCAAGCGCCTCACCGGCGTTATCGACAAGCTGCTGGTTTATCCGGAAAACATGAAGCGCAATCTGGACCGCTTGGGAGGCCTCATTCATTCCCAGCGCATTCTGCTGGCGCTGACCCAGAAAGGCATGAGCCGTGAAGCTTCCTATGCCGCCGTGCAGCGAAACGCCATGCCGGTGTGGCGCGGCGAGGGAAATTTTCTCGATCTTCTCATGAAAGACAAGGAAGTTTCCGATCATCTCAAGCCGGCGGAACTCAAAGCCCTGTTCGATCTCGGCTATCACACGAAACATGTGGATACGATCTTCAAACGGGTCTTTTCATAATTTGGTGTGAAAATTCTAATTAACCAATTGATATTGCTTCATTAAAATATATTTCTCCCAAATTTTCGTTCTTGAGGTTGACCTTGTCTCTCGACTCTGGCGAGTTAACCTTCATGGACCTCATTACAGATACAAAGGCGCTGGCGGCGCTGTGCAAGGCGTTGGCGCATGAGACTTTCATGACTGTTGACACGGAATTCATGCGGGAGACCACCTATTGGCCTGACCTTTGCCTCATCCAAATCGCGGGCGCCGAAATCAACGGCCTTATTGATCCCATGGCCGAGGGCCTGGACCTCAAGCCCTTTTTTACGCTTATGAATAACGAGAAGGTTTTGAAAGTTTTCCATGCAGCACGACAGGACGTAGAAATCATGGTGCATCTCTCGGGCACCGTGCCGCATCCGATTTTTGATACGCAAATTGCCGCCATGGTCTGCGGCTTTGGGGACCAGGTGAGCTATGAGGCCATCGTGCGCAAGCTGGCGAAGGCCCAGATCGACAAGTCGTCGCGCTTTACCGATTGGTCACGTCGTCCACTCACGGAAAAACAGCTGGTCTATGCGCTGTCTGACGTCACGCATCTGCGCACGGTTTATGAGCGTTTGAAATACGAGCTTGATGCCAATGGTCGCGAGCCATGGCTTGCCCAGGAAATGGATATTCTGACTGCAATTGAAACCTATCGCACTGAACCGCAGGATGCATGGAAGCGCATCAAGGTCAGGCTCAAATCAAAGAAACAGCTTGCGGTCCTGATTTCCGTTGCGGGCTGGCGCGAACTGGAAGCGCAGGAAAAAAATGTGCCGCGTTCGCGCATTGTCAAAGATGAAGCCGTCGCTGAAATTGCAACGCAAATGCCGCAGAGCAAGGAGGCACTTGGCCAATTGCGGGCGCTTCCGCGGGGCGTGGCCACTTCGCGGATTGGCGATAGCCTGATCC
>Ga0214473_10009104_pt1 | contig 11747 bp, 10 predicted proteins | sample RVTome_7_FD_203509 | JGI IMG/M metagenome (GOLD analysis project Ga0214473, IMG submission 203509) | Soil microbial communities from uranium-contaminated site in the Upper Colorado River Basin, Wyoming, United States - RVT98D197 | ecosystem: Environmental > Terrestrial > Soil > Contaminated >...
CAGCCCTCGGCGGGGCATCCCCCTGATGATCCATTCCTCCATGGCGCGGAGCGCCCTCGAGACCCTGGCGGCCGGGATCGCGCTGGAGTGGTCCAGGTTCGGGATCCGTGCGGTCTGCATCTCGTGCGGGCTGATCGAGAGCGAAGGGCTGCTGGCATACGGCGGTCGCGAGCTGATGGAGGAGCACGCACGCCTGGTTCCGATGCGTAGGCCGGGGCTGGCCGAGGAGGTCGGCGCGACGATCGCGTTCCTGGCCTCCTCTGGCGGGGGCTACATCACCGGCACCACCGTCGTCGTCGACGGCGGTTCCGACGCGTGGGGGTTGGGCTCGGAGCCGCCCGACCTGGAGCCGTCGGCGGGCTGACGCGCTCGATGGCGCCCGACCCCGGGCGGGGCGTAGGGTTGCCCGGTATCCGCGACACCGGAAGGGGGAAGCATGTACGGAACCTGCGCCAAGGCCAGGGTCAAGCCCGAGAACCGGGACAAGCTGCGCGAGGTGTTCGGCTCGCAAAGCGCCGCCAGCATGCCGGGGTACGTCACGGCTTACACGCTGTGGGAGAACGACTCGGACGTGGTGTGGCTGTTCGCGGTCTTCGAGGACCGCGAGACCTACGACCGGAACGCGGACGACCCGGCCCAGAACGAGCGCTACATGGAGTACCGGGCGCTGATGGAAGAAGACCCCGAGTGGCACGACGGGGAGATCGACTCGATGTAACGGCTCACGGGGGGCGGGGCGCCGCCCCGGCCCCCGTCGCAGCCCCGGTCTCCGTCACGGTTCTGACCTTGGCCGCAGATCGGGGCGTCAGCGCTCCCAGCACCACCAGGCCAAGCGTGACCGACACGACGAAGGCCATCCCCGCCCGAAGGCTGATCGTCTGCGAGATCCACCCGATCAGAACCGGGCTCCACAGGAACCCGGTGTACCCGATCGTCGTGACCGCCGAGATCGCGGCGGTCGCGTCCTCGTCGACCGATTCCACCAGCCCGAAGATCGCCGGGGTGGCCGCCGACAGCGAGAAGCCCATCACCAGGAACGCGACGGCGATCACGCCGAGGTTGTCGCTCGTGATCGCCACGAACCCGCCGATCGCCGCACCCAACCCCGACGCGATGATCGTCGTTCGCCGCCCCAGCCCGAACAGCACCTTGCCGGCGAACAGTCGTCCGAGCGCGACCGCGCCGCTGAACGCGACGAACGCGGCGGCGGCCGCCAGCGCCGAGGCGCCGAGCTGCCGGCGAAGGAACAGACCGGACCACGTGTCCATCGAACCCTCGACCAGGAAAGCGCACAGGAGGGCCAGGGCGGGGATCCATAGCGCCGGCGATCGGAACAGCGCTTGCACTGAGAACACCACCCTGGCGTCGTCGGGACTGCGATCGTGCGGCGCGGTGCGCGCGTTCCATGCGGCCGCGAGGAACAGGCACATCCCCACGTAGACGAACCCGATCCGGTAGTCGAGGTTCGCGAAACGCAACAGGCCGGCAACTGCGGCCCCGGTGGCCCCGCCGAAGGCGTAGCAGGCGTGCAACCACTGGAGGACCGGCCGTCGCGAAGCAACCTCGACGCGCTGGGCTGCGACGTTGAGGTAGATGTCGATGAAGCCGTTGCCCGCGCCGACGCACACGATCGCGAGTAGCACCCACCCGCCGGGGAGCAGGCCCAGTGCGACCGACCCGAACGCGAGCGTCATCAGCGACAGCGGGACGCTGGAGTTCAGCTGCAGTCCCTGCATGCGCGGCGCCAGTAACAACATGGTGACCACCGCCGAGATCGACAGCGCCATCAGCTGCAGCCCCAGAGCCCCTTCGGACAAGCCGTGGGCCTGCTGATACTCGAAGACCAGGATCGTGTACACGCCCCAGAATTGTCCGAACGCCCAGTAGCCGGCCAGCGAGGGGGCCGCGTGGCGCCCGAATTCGAAGTCGCTCGCGAACTCGGGTTTGTACCGCATGAGGGAGCCGGCCATGGGCTCCAGCATGCCACGCTCCGGGCGCTCGCTCAGACTTGACCCGGTGGCCCGTGGGCGGGGTAGACTCCGCGGACCATGGCTGGCGGAGAGGTCCTACTCGTCGATCTGGTCAAGCGCTTCGGTGAGTTCGAAGCGGTCGCGGGCATCAACCTCGACATGCCCTCGGGGGAGTTCTTCTCGTTGCTCGGGCCCTCGGGATGCGGCAAGACCACCACGCTCCGCATGATCGGCGGGTTCGAGCGACCCTCGGAGGGCCAGATCCTGCTCGACGGTGAGGACATGGCCCAGACACCTCCCCACAAGCGCAACGTCAACACCGTGTTCCAGAACTACGCCCTGTTCCCCCACCTATCGGTGGGGGACAACGTCGCGTTCGGGCTCAAGTACCAGAAGGTGTCGAAGCAGGAGACCACCGAGCGGGTCGGGAGCGCGCTGGAGCTGGTGCAGCTCTCCGGCTACGAGAAGCGCCGGCCCAACCAGCTGTCGGGGGGTCAGCAGCAGCGCGTCGCACTGGCTCGCGCCCTGATCTTGAACCCCAAGGTGCTGCTGCTCGACGAGCCCCTGGGCGCCCTGGACGCCAAGCTGCGCAAGCGCCTGCAGATCGAGCTGAAGGCCCTGCAGGAAGAGGTCGGCATCACCTTCATCTACGTCACGCACGACCAGGAAGAGGCCCTGACCATGTCGGACCGCATCGCGGTGATGTCCCAGGGCCGCGTCGAGCAGGTGGGCGGGCCAAAGGAGATCTACGAGGAGCCCTCCACCGCTTACGTCGCCGACTTCCTGGGCGTGTCCAACCTGATGGAAGCCACCGCCTCGGGGACCACCCAGGGCGGCTGCTCGATCAAGCTCGGCGAGTTCTCGCTGGTCGCGGGCCAGGGCGAGGAGGACACGCGCGGCGAGTGCAAGATCACGATCCGACCCGAGCGCATCGACCTGGGCCCACAGGGTGCGACCGGCGAGAACGTGGTCCCCGCCATGGTGGAGCGCGTGGTCTACGTGGGCTCCACCCTGCAGGTCATCCTGCACCTGCCCTCGGGCCACACCCTGCAGGCGTGGATCCCCAACGACGGTGCCGTCGACCCGCACCGTTCGGGCGAGGCCCTCTCGGTCATGTTCCCGCGAGGCGCACTGCGCGTGCTTCCGACCGGGGGCGCCGCGGTCCTCGCGTCGTCCGAGCTCGAAGGGCAGTCCGACAAGACCGCATAGCCGTCGCGGCTGTTGTGCACGGCGACCTTTCGTCTACAGCTGGGTGAAGTTCTGCATGTCCGCGCCTTCCTGGCCACGCGCGAACCGCTTGTAGGCCAGATAGCCCAGCACGATGACCAGGGTCGTCGAGATCATCATGAAGGTCGCCGCCGCGTTGACCGCCGGCGTCGCCGCCGCCCGCGTGTTCGTGTACACGTAGAGCGAGAGGGGCTGACTCGAGGCGGGTCCCGACAGGTACCGCACCGTGACGAAGTCGTCGACCGTATCGGCGAAGACGATGGCCAGACTCGCGAGGATCGCCGGATAGAGCAGTGGGAGGAGGACGGAGCGCACCGCCTGACGGGGCGAGGCCCCCAGGTCCATGCCGGCCTCCTCGTACTCTCTGCCGATCGACAAGAGCCTGGCCCGCACGATGATCACCGGGTAGGAGATCTGATACGTGATCAAACCCAGAAGCTGAGCGCCAGTCCCCAGGTGGACGCCGATCTTGCTGAGCAGGTGCTGGATCACGGTGAGCATCGCAACACCGATGATGATCTCGGGCATCACGAATGTGAGCAGCATCAGGAAGTTGGCGCCGTCGGCCGGCCGTCCCCGCCACCGGTCGATGCCGATCGCGAAAAGGACGCCCAGCGGAACGGCCGTGATCATGGTCGTGAAACTGAGGATGTAGGTCTGCAGGATCGCCCGGCGGATCACCGGGTCCTGCAGCAGCGCCCCGCCGTCGGCCGGATCGTTGATCCACCACCGGAGACCGAATGTCTGGAACGTCGTGTTCGATCGGCCCGCGTTGAAGGACAGTGCGATCGCGATCAGGATCGGCAGGATCGACCAGGCGATGTAGAGCCACGTGATGCTGGCGAGGATCCGTGGCTTTCGCCACGGATCGCGCCACCAACTCGGCCCACGTCGTGTCGCCGAGCCGGCCGATAGCCGGGATCCTGGGGCCGCGAGGTCGCTCATCGACCCTCCTGGGCACGGAGCGTGCTACGCAGGTAGTACATCATGGGGACCAGAAGCATCACCATCAGGATCAGGACCAACACGGCGCCTTGGGGCCCCTGGCCCGACGCGCCGACCGCCTCGTCGATCAGGTTGCCGTACATGTTCGTCTTGGGCGATGCCGATAGGAGATTCTGCGTGTAGTAGTCGCCGAACATCGGTAGCGACACGATCACGAGCCCGGCCAGGATCGCCGGCTTGGAAAGGGGCAGCGTGACACGGACGAAGGTGCTGGTGGGACTTCCCCCTAGGTCACGGCCGGCCTCCAGCAGGCTGGGTTGGATCCGATCCAGGAAGCCGAACAATGGCAGGATCATGTACGGCATGTACCCGTAGACCAAGCCCAGGATCACCGTGATGGGTTTGCCCTGGAGCCACGCTATCGGCTGGTCCGTGACGTGCAGCAGTTGCAAGGTCCTGTTCACGTAACCGTCGCTCTCGAGCAGGTTGACCCACGCCAGCATGCGCATCAGGTAGCTGATCCAGAACGGCGAGATCAGGAGCACCAGGATCAGGGTCTTGCGCTTGCCCGCATGGCGCGCCACGTAGTACGCCACCGCGTAGCCTGCGACCAACAGGATCGAGCTGGCGATGCCAACGTAGATCAAGGTACGGATGAACGTCGGCTGCAGGTAGGCGTTCTCGCCGAAGAATTTCTGGAAGACCTCGCCTGTGTACTTCGTGGTCCAGTACCAGGGCTGCCATACGGGCAACGGGTTTCGGAATCGGTCGATGGACCCGAACGCCACGGAAACCACCGCATAGAACGGCAGGATGAACATCACCAGCAGCCACAGGAGCCCGGGGAAGGTGAAGCTCGGCCAGAACCAGCGCGGCAGCCACGCGCTGGTCTTTCGCGCTTCCGCGCGCGCCACCTTGCGAGCTCGCCGGCCGGAGGCTGGCACCTCCGGCCGGCTCGGTGTTTCGGTTGCGGCCGGGGCCTCAGGCACCGGCCTTGAACTCCTGCCAAGCATCGTTCCAGCGCTGGTCGCCGTCGGGCGAAAGCTCGTGCACGCGGAGGCCCTGAGCCAGGTCGTCCTCGCGGACCACGGCGGTCGACATCCATTCGGGGACGTAGGTGATCGGGGCGGCCCAGCTGCCGGAGATCTTCGAGTACAGACCCTGCATGGACGTCAGGCTGTCGGGGTCGGCCTGCTTCTGCGGCGGCTGGTAGCCGTTCCACGAGAAGTTGTCCATCGCGTGCTGGAAGTCGAGCATCCAGTTCAGGAACAGATGGGCAAGCACCGGGCTCTTGGCGTTGCCGCCGACGACGATCAGGTCGTTGTCGGCCGGGCGCTTGGTCACGTCGGGGTCGGACCAGTAGCCCAGCGTCTCGTAGTCGGACTGGGTGTACTTGGGGGTGTATCCCCAACCGGCGACGATGTCGCCCGACCATGACTCGTGCAGGGTGTACTCGCCCTTGGGGAGCTTGGCGTAGGCACCATTGATCGTTGCCCGCACGTTGACCGCGTCGATCAGCTCGATCAGGGCGTCCTTGGCCTGCGTGATCTGCGCGGCGTCCTCGGTATTGAGGTCGTTGATCCCCAGCTTCTGAAGTGCGAAGCCGAGAGTGTCGCGGTACGAGTCGTACACGCCGACCTTGTCCGCGTACGCCGAGTCCCACAGCAGGGCCCGCGGGTTCTCGGCGCCCGAGACCTCGTCGTCGCCGATACGGTCGCGACGGTAGGCGATGCCGGTCGTGTACACCGTGTACGGGACGGAGTACTGCCATTCCTGGTCGTAGAACGGGTTCTGGAACACGTCCCAGGCGTTGGCCTCAAGGTTGGGGATGTAGCTGTGGTTCAGCGGCATGATGAACCCGCCCTCGACGAACTTGCCGAGCTGGTCGTAGGTCGGGAACCAGACGTCGAACTCGAGCTGGCCGGTCTGGATCTTGCCGACGGCCTCCTCCATGTTGTTGAAGGTGGTGATCTCGTAGTCGCAGTCGTACTCGGCGCAGAAGTCCTTGATCACGTGCTGCCAGATGTACGCATCCCAGTTGTACAGCTGCAACGTCGCGCCCTTCTCGGGCTCCAGGTTGTCGGCGATGGGCTCCCCGATCACTGGCAGCCTCACGGGGTTCTCGCGCGTGGCCACCTCGAACGCGGCCGTCTCGGTGGTCCGTGGGTTGGAGCCGCAGGCCGCCAAGATGGCCGACAAGGCCGGCACGGACACGGCGGCGCCCGCGCCGTAGCGCAGGAAGTCGCGTCGTGAGACCGGGCGGCCCAGCTGGCGCTCGAGACCTTCCCGGGCTGCCTTCGCACCTTCTCGTGGGTGACGCTTCATCCCGTTCCTCCTGACTGGCCCTTCCGACCCAGGGCCTTTTGACCGACGGTTCAGGGCGCTGAGTACCATAGTCCGGAAGGACTATGCAAGTCTCACCCCCTCTGTCGGTGGATACGCAAACGGACGTGCTGGTGGTTGGGGCTGGATCCGCCGGGTTGGCTGCCGCGCTGGAGTTGGCGGACGCCGGCTTGGCCGTGACGGTCCTGGAGGCCCGCGATCGGGTGGGTGGGCGCGTCTGGTCCTCGGCGCTTGCCAACGGTGCGGTGGTCGAGATGGGCGCCGAATGGATCTTCCCGGACTTCAGCCGGCTGCGCGAGCTGGCCGACCGGTTCGATCTGGAGCTGATCCCCACCATCGCCGACTACGCGTTCCGCGAGGGGGTGGGTCCGCGCGGCGCCTCGGTCGAGGTGCAGCAGACGTTCCTGCGAGCCGCCGTCGATCTGTTGGTCTCGATGGGTCGCACCGAGGTCGAGCAGTCATCTGTCGGGGCGTTCCTGGACCGGGTGCCGGGCGGCGACGACGCGCGGACCACCCTGCGGGCTCGGTTCCAGGGGACGTGCGCGTTCGACCTGGAAGCGGTGTCGCTGGCGGTGGCGGCGGACGAGGATCTGTTCTCGGCGGGCCCGGCCGGACCATGCGCGCGGCTCGCCGGCGGCAACGACGGGCTGGCGCGCGCCATCGCCGACGAGCTCGACGACGTCCGATTGGGCTCGGTCGTCGACGGCGTGACCCACGACGCGGACGGGGTCACGGCGCGCCTTGGAGCTTCGGTCTCGGTGCGTGCGCGCGCGGCGGTGATCGCGGTGCCCGCACCCGTGGCGGCCAAGCTAGCCGTCGACCCGATGCCCGAGGACGTCGCGACGGCCCTGCGTGAGCTTCCGATGGGGACGGCGGCCAAGCTGGCCGTGGCCACGAAGTCGCGGCCCTCCCCCAGGGCGCTGCAGTCCGCCGAGGTCCCCTTCTGGTGTTGGGCGGCGGGGGGCGAAGGGGGAAAGACACGGGCGTGCTTGGCGTCGTTCGCTGGTTCCCAGGAGGCGATGGAGGCGCTCGGCTTGCATCGAGGTGAGATCTCGCCCTGGCTCGAGGCGGTTCGCGCGATGAACCCCGATCTGGAGCTGGTGGGGACGCCGGTGGCGTACGCGTGGGGAGACGACCCCTTCACGCTCGGTGCTTACGCGTCGTGGGACGTGACCTCTTATACCCGAGCCCGGGCGGGCGTGTTCTCGCGCACGGTCGGTCGGGTGGCGTTCGCCGGCGAGCACACCGCCGAGGACGCGTTCCACGGCACGATGGAGGGGGCGCTTCGCAGCGGTGGGCGCGCCGCCGACCAGGTCTTGGACATGCTGAGGTGAGCGGCGCGCGTTGCTAGCATCCCGGCCGCGCGCCCATCGACCCGGAAGGCAGGGATACCCGTGAGTGAGACAACCGAGGCGACCGAGCCCGTCGTGCTGGTCGAGGACCTGGGGCCGGTCCGCCGACTGACGATGAACCGACCCAAGGCGCTGAACGCGCTCGACCACGCGCTGATCCAAGGGCTCTCCGACGCGATCCGCGCCGCCGGGTCCGACGAGTCGGTATCGGTCGTGATCCTGCGAGGGGCGGGGCGAGCGTTCTGCTCGGGCTACGACCTGAGCGAGGATGCCGACGAGGGCGAGCTGGACGCCCGCGGGTGGCAGTCGGCGCTGGCCGGCTCCACCGCGCGCATGCTGGAGCTCCTGGATTGCCCCAAGCCGGTCATCGCGTCGGTGCGATCGTACTGCCTGGCCGGTGGTACCGACCTGATGCTCGCGTGCGACCTAGCGGTGGCGGCCGACGACGCGTACTTCGGCTACGTGGACATCCGGTTCGGCTCGGGCGTGGTCTCGATGTTCCTGCCGTGGGTCGTCGGCGTGCGAAAGGCTAAGGAGCTGCTGTTCACCGGCGAGGACCGGATCCCCGCCGACGAGGCGCTGCGGATCGGCCTGGTCAACCGCGTGGTTGCGCCGGACGACCTGGACGACGCCACTCTGGAGCTGGCCAACGAGATCGCCAAGAACGAGCCCTTCGTCGTGCAGACCACCAAGCGGGCGCTGAACCGCGTGTGGGACGTCGCGGGGTTCCGCGCCGCGATGGACGCGAACACCGAGCTCGACGTGATGATCGAGACCTCGAACCTTCCGGCGCGCGACGAGTTCCGCCGGATCACCTCCGAGCAGGGCCTGAAGGCCGCGATCGCCTGGCGCGACGCGAAGTTCCGCGGGGACGCGTGATGGCGCGGTCGTGGGACCTGCGGCCCCTGTTGGCGCCGCGGTCGATCGCGATCGTCGGCGCATCGGAATCGCCCGACTCATGGGCTCCCGAGATCGAGCGGTCGCTGCGACACGTCGGCTACACGGGCGACCTCTATCCGATCAACCCCAAGTACGACACGGTCTGGGGCCGCCCGTGCCTGTCGTCGGTCGCGGAGCTGCCACGCGGCGTGGATCTGCTCGTGTTCGTCGTTCCGGCGCGGGTGGTCGTGCGCATGATCGACGACTGCGGCGAGCGCGGCGTCAAGGGGATCATGGTCGTGTCGAGCGGGTTCGCCGAGGCCGGCGGCGAAGGACGCGAGCTGCAGGCGCAGCTACGTGAGGCGGCCCTGCGGAACCGGATCCCCGTGCTCGGGCCCAACGTGGAGGGATTCGTCAACTACGTTGACCATGTCGCGCCGTACGGCACGACGCCGCCCGCCGACCCGGTGCCCGGCGCCATCAGCGTGATCTCCCAGTCGGGAACCGTCGCCTGGACGATGAACCAGATGGCCTCGGACCGCGCCGTGGGCCTGCGGATCATCCTGGGCGTCGGCAACGAGGCCGTGCTCGGCCTGGGCGACCTGTTCGAGTGGGCCGCCGCCGACCCCCAGACCAAGGTCGTCACGAGCTACGTCGAGACGATGCGAGACGTCGAGGGCATCGGGCGGGGATTGGACGCCCTGCTGGCCGCGCGCAAGCCAGTGCTGATCTGCGCCCCCGAGGGGCGTTCCGAGGCGGCGCTCCGGTCGATCATCGCGCACACCGGCGCACTGGCCGGCAACACGGGGCTGCGCGACGCGTGGCTCCGCGGCCACGGGGTCGTGCTGGTCGAGGACCCCGTCACGATGTTCGAGGCGGCGGTTCTGCTGTCCCACGTGACCAGGCTGCGTACCGACGGCGTGGCGGCCGCCCTGCAGTCGGGCGGGGCCTGCACGTTGTTCGCCGAGGCCGCCGGGTCCGCTGGATTGCCACTACCGGAGTTCTCGCGCGCGACCAAGACCGCGTTGCGCAAGGCGCTGCCCTCGTTCGCGTCGCAGAACAACCCGCTCGACGTCACCGGGCAGGCCGCGGTCGAGACGGGCATGTTCGTCGACGCCCTGAGCGCCCTGGCCAAGGATCCGAGCGTCGGCCTGGTCGCGTTCGACGCGTTCCCGCCCCGGCTGCCCGGCGAGACGCCGTGGGCCGACCCGGTGCTGACCCAGGCGATCCAGCTCCATCGCTCCACCGGCGTCGCGTTCGTCTCGCTGTGCATGAGCCCGCTCGCCTACACGGACGAGGCCAAGGCGTTCACCCGCAAGTGGAAACGGTTGCCGTTCCTGCAGGGTCATCGGGCGGCGTCGGGCGCGATCGGGGCGCTCCGCGAGTTCCAGCTGGTCCGCGGCCGAGCGGTGCCGTCGCTGCCGTCCCACGCCAATCGCGGCAAGGCGCTGCGGGTGCTGCGCGGTCTGGCCGGGCCGATCGACGAGGCCACCGGCGCCAGGCTGCTGGAGCTCTACGGCGTGCGCCGGCCCAAGGAGTCGGTGGTCGCGACGCCCGAGCGGGCCGCGGCGGCCGCCACCCGGATACGCGGCCCGGTCGCCGTCAAGGCGCTGTCGCCCGAGCTGCCGCACAAGGCCAAGCTGGGCGGTGTGCGGCTGGGCCTGCGGGGGACCGGCGAGGTCGAGGCCGCCGCCGCCGACGTGTTGGAGGCCGCCCGGCGCGCCGGTGCGGCGTCGCCCGAGGTCCTGGTCCAGGAGATGGTGCACGGGCACGAGGTGCTGGTCGGCGCGATCGTCGACGATCAGTTCGGCGCGTGCATCACGATCCGGCCGGGAGGGGCCCTGGCCGAGGCCGGCGCCGCCACCTTCGTCGCCGCGCCGCTGACGGCCAAGCAGGCGCGCGCGTTCGTCGCGTCGCAGGCCGAGCGGTGCGGGCTGAACCCCGACGAGCACGACCTGGGAGCGGTGGCGCGAGCCGTGGAGGCCATCGCGCGGGCCGCGCACGACCTTCGGGACCGCTTGACGTCGCTCGAGGCGAACCCGCTGCTGGTCGGGCCCCGGGGGGCCGTCGCCGTCGACGCCCTGGCCGAAGCGAAGCCTCCCGCGTGATCTACGGGCTGGTCGCCGCGCTCGGCTGGGGCCTTGCCGACTTCGGCGGCGCCGTCGCCGGCCGGAAACTCGGCAGCCTGTGGGTCGTGCTGGTCGCGCAGACCTTCACCGCGCTCGCGATGAGCGCAGTGATCATCGTGGCCCGTTCTCCTCTCGATCCGATGTGGGGTGCGATCCCGCTGCTCCTGCTGAACGGCGCCTTCTCGGCAACCGCGTACGTCACCCACTATCGCGCGCTGGAGCTCGGCCCGGTCGCGGTGGTTTCGCCGGTCGGGGCCACCTACGCCCTTGTCGGGTCGATCCTGGCGATCGTCCTGTTGGGAGAACGTCCCGGCGCGGTCGCCATCGCCGGCGGGCTGGTCACCGTGTTCGGCGTGATGTTGACCTCGACCGACCTTCCCAGGCTCCGGGCCGGTACCCATGGGATCCCGCCCGGGTTGCCGTGGGCGATCGTGTCGGCGATCTGCTTCGGAGCCGGCGGGTTCACCCTGGCACGGCTCTCTCGTGACCTTGGCTGGGAGGTCGGGCTGTGGGGGTCGCGCATCGTTCAGCTGGTCGCGTTCCTGGTCGTGGCCGCGATCGGGCGCCGCGAGCTGGCGCGCCATCGACCTCACGCTGCGGGCACGTGGGTCGCCATCGCGACCGGCGCCGCCGACCTGCTCGGCGTGCTCGCGTTCGCGATCGGGGTGAACAAGGGGTTCGTGACCATCGTGCTGGTGGCCTCGGCCGTGTTCCCCCTGATCGCTGTCGGCCTGTCGATCGCGTTCCTGGACGAACGGCCGGTGCTCAACCAGTACGCGGGGGTCGTGCTGACGATCGCCGGGTTGGTGGCGCTGGGCCTGGGCTGAGCCTCAGCCGGACCGCGACGGTACGAACAGCTCCTTGAACGGCGTGGTGACGTGCCAGGTGCCGGAGCTTCCGGC